>Ga0302314_10004383_pt1 | contig 25974 bp, 30 predicted proteins | sample III_Palsa_N2_3_FD_200533 | JGI IMG/M metagenome (GOLD analysis project Ga0302314, IMG submission 200533) | Peat permafrost microbial communities from Stordalen Mire near Abisko, Sweden - III_Palsa_N2_3 | ecosystem: Environmental > Terrestrial > Soil > Palsa > Peat permafrost | place: Sweden...
ACCTCGACCTCCACCGGGCGGACCGGCCGCCGCGTTTCGTTGCGCTCCCGCCAGGGCCGGGCCGCGCTGGCCGGGGCCGCCCTGCTGGTCGCCCTCCCCGTGCTGGCCGCCTGCTCAGCGGGCAACAGCCCCGAGGTCTACTCGATCCAGCCGGACAACGGCGAGGGCAAGGCCGGCAACATCTACATCAGCAACGTGTGGGACGTGCTGGACTCGACCACGGGCGACGCCGAGGTCATCGGCCAGGTGGCGAACACCGACCCGACGATCACCGACACCAACGAGCTGACCTCGGTGACCGTCGGCGGCGCCGCGGCCACGATCGTGCCGCCGAGCGACACCTCCCAGCTGTCCCCCGGCGTCACCGCGAGCTCGAGCTCGGTCACCATCCCGGGCATGCAGTCGGTGCAGTTCGGCGAGACCGGCCAGCCCGAGCTCGAGCTGCCGAAGGCGGACCTGACCCTCGGCGCCAACGCCCAGGTCGTCTACACCTTCTCCGGCGGCCAGACGGTCACCGTGACCGCGATCATCGAGCCGAACAGCGGCGTGTGGGCCTCGTACGCCCCGGGCGGCGCGAACTCGACCGCGACGGCCACCGCGTCGGCCGACGCGACCGGCACCGCGACCGCCAAGGCCACCGGGACGGCGAAGGCCACGGACACGGCCAAGGCGACGGACACCGCGACGGCGACCGACACGGCGACGGCCAGCGCGTCGGCCACGGCCACGAACACCGCGCAGTAGTCGACAGAGACGCGAAGGGCCCCCGCAGCACGCGCGTGCTGCGGGGGCCCTTTCACCGTCGGGCGGGCCGGCGGCTGTTTACGGCTCGAACTTGTAGCCGAGGCCGCGCACCGTCACCAGGTAGCGGGGCAGCGCCGGGTCCGGCTCTATCTTGGCGCGCAGCCGCTTGACGTGGACGTCCAGCGTTTTGGTGTCGCCCACGTAGTCGGCTCCCCAGACCCGGTCGATCAGCTGCATCCGGGTGAGCACCCGGCCCGCGTTGCGCAGCAGCATCTCGAGCAGCTCGAACTCCTTGAGCGGCAGCTGCACGCCGGCGCCGCTAACGCTCACCGTGTGCCGCTCCACGTCCATCCGGACCGGGCCCGCCTCGAGCGCCGCGTCCTCGAGCTCCTCGGTCTGTCCGCCGTGCCGGCGCAGCACCGCGCGGATGCGGGCGACCAGCTCGCGCGAGGAGAACGGCTTGGTGACGTAGTCGTCGGCGCCGAGTTCGAGGCCGACGACCTTGTCTATCTCCGAGTCCTTGGCGGTGAGCATGATCACCGGGACGCTGGACCGGGTGCGCAGTTGGCGGCAGACCTCGGTTCCGGGCAGTCCGGGCAGCATCAGGTCGAGCAGCACCAGATCCGCGCCGTGGCGGTCGAACTCGTCCAGGGCCTCCGGTCCGGTGGCGGCCACGGCCACCTCGAAGCCCTCGTTGCGCAGCATGTAGGAAAGCGGGTCGCTGAACGACTCCTCATCCTCGACTACCAGCACCCTGGTCACGTCGTTCGACTCCCTGTCGTGATTGTCTGTTGTGTGGGGGTTGGATGCAGCTCGGTCGACGGGGCCTGCACGGCCACCGGCAACCGCAGGGTGAAGGTGGAGCCGGCACCCTCGACGCTCCACACCGACACGTCGCCGCCGTGGGTGGCGGCGATGTGCTTGACGATCGCGAGCCCGAGCCCGGTCCCGCCGGTGATCCGCGAGCGCGCCGGGTCCACCCGGTAGAAGCGCTCGAAGATCCGGTTGAGGTCCTGGTCCGGGATGCCGACGCCCTGGTCGGTGACCGAGAGTTCGGCCAGCTCGCCCTCCACCCGCACCGAGACGACCACCTTGGTCCGATCGGGCGAGTAGTTCACCGCATTCTCCACCAGATTACCTATGGCCGTTGTCAACTGGCCGAGATCGCCGAGCACGCGCACTCCGTCCGCGCCCGCCGTCACGATCTCGATCTGCCTGGCCTCGGCCACCTCGACCACCCGCTCCCTGGCCGCCGCGACCACGTCGCCGAGATCCACGGCGACGGCCTTGGCCAGCGGGTCGTCGCCCTGCACCCGGGAGAGATCGATCAGGTCCTGGACCAGGTTGGTCAGCCGGTGCGCCTCCTTCTGCATCCGGCTGGCGAAGCGGCGTACCGCGTCCGGGTCGTCGCTGGCGCTCAGCACCGCCTCGGCCAGCAGCGAGAGAGCACCCACCGGGGTCTTGAGCTCGTGGCTGACGTTGGCGACGAAGTCGCGGCGCACCGCGTCCACCCGCCTGGCCTCTGTCCGGTCCTCCACCAGCACCAGCACGAGCTGGGAGCCGAGCGGGGCGACCCGGACCGAGACGGCGAGCGTGTCCTGGCCGAGCGGGCCGCGCGGCAGTTCCAGTTCGACCTGGCGGATCTCCCCGTCCCTGCGGACCAGACGGGCGATGCCGGTCAGGTCCTCCGGGACGAGGCGCTGGCCGCGGACCAGGCCGAGGGCGTGCGCCGCGGGCGAGGCCTTGACCACGGCGTCGCTCGCGTCGAGCAGCACAGCCGAGGAGCGCAGCACCTGGAGCACGGCCGCGACTCCGTGCGGGACCAGCGGCTCCGCCTGTGGCTCCGCCTTGGCCCGGTCCCGCTCGCTCCAGCGGAAGGCGAGGCCGCCCGCGGCGCCGACCGCCAGCGCGATCAGCGCGGAAGCGGAGACGGCCGCGACATGCAGGGCGGACGCGGTGAATATGTGCACACGATCAGAGTAAGCGGCCAAACCCGGCGTTTCGAAGGCTTCGTACCGGACAAACGTGTCTAGTCGCCGAGAATTCACGCATGGGTCGCGTTTGATTCACCATGCGCCGTGGCCGCCGAGTGACGCAGCCCGTACGGTATCGGAAGCCATAGCCACTACAACTGGGAGTGCACGATGCGCGACCTGTACCACGAAGAGCTTGACTCGATCGGTACGACGCTGATCGAGATGACAGGTCTGGTTGCCACCGCGCTTAACCAGGCCACCGAAGCCCTGCTGAGCGCCGACCTGCAGCTCGCCGAGAAGGTCATCTCGGCCGACGAGCAGGTGGACGCGCTGCAGAAGGGCCTCGACGCCCGCTCCCTCGACCTGCTCGCCCGGCAGCAGCCGGTGGCCGGCGACCTGCGCACGATCGTCACCTCGCTGCGGATGAGCGCCGACCTCGAGCGGATGGGCGACCTGGCCCGGCACATCGCCAAGGTGGCCCGGCTGCGCTACCCCGAGTCCGCGGTCCCGGCCGAGCTGCACCCGACCATCACCGAGATGGGCCGGCTCGGCGTCGAACTGGCCACCAAGACCGGCCAGATCATCGACGGCCTGGATGTCGAGGCCGCCCGCAGTCTGGACGAGGAGGACGACGCGGTGGACGTGCTGCACCGCCAACTGTTCTCCGCGCTGCTGCAGGACGACACCGATTACCCGGTGGAGACCGCCATCGACGTCACCCTGATCGGCCGCTACTACGAGCGTTACGCCGACCACGCGGTCTCCGTCGCCCGCCGGCTGGTCTTCCTGGTGACCGGCGAGTACTGAGGGGGCCTTCGGCCCTCGCTCGCTTCGCTCGCGGGAAAAGCCAACCCCAGCACGCCGCTGTGGGTTGGCCTTTTCCGTGAGCGAAGCGAGCGCGCGCGTCTACTTCTTACCCTGGTTCTTCACGGCCTCGATCGCTTCGGCCGCGGCGGCCGGGTCGAGGTACTCGCCGCCCTTGACGACCGGGCGCAGGTCGGCGTCGAGCTCGTAGTAGAGCGGGATACCGGTGGGGATGTTGAGCCCGGCGATGGCCTCGTCGGAGATCCCGTCGAGGTGCTTGACCAGCGCGCGCAGCGAGTTGCCGTGCGCGGCGACCAGCACGGTCTGCCCGGTACGCAGGTCCGGCACCAGCGCGTCGTACCAGTAGGGCAGCATCCGGGTGACGACGTCGGCCAGGCACTCGGTGCGCGGACGCACCTCGGTCGGCAATACCGCATAACGGGGGTCGTGGAACTGCGAGTACTCGTCGTCCTCGGCCAGCGGGGGCGGCGGCACGTCGTACGAGCGACGCCAGAGCATGAACTGCTCCTCGCCGAACTCGGCAAGGGTCTGCGCCTTGTCCTTGCCCTGCAGCGCGCCGTAGTGACGCTCGTTCAGCCGCCACGAGCGGTGCGTCGGGATCCAGTGCCGGTCGATCTCGTTGAGCGCCAGCTGCGAGGTGCGGATCGCCCGGCGCAGCACCGAGGTGTGCAGCACGTCGGGCAGCAGGCCGCGTTCCGCCAGCAGCTTGCCGCCGCGGATCGCCTCCTCCTCGCCCTGGGCGGTGAGGTCCACGTCCACCCAGCCGGTGAACAGGTTCTTCGCGTTCCAAGCGCTCTCGCCGTGGCGCAGCAGCACGAGGCGGTAACCGTCAACGCGCGCGAGGTCGATATTGTCGTCAGCCATGGGTCCGAGACTAGCCGAGGCCGTTCTCGGAGTCTGCGGGTGTCTCGGGTCGCAGACGCTCGAAAGCCGCGAGGTTGTACGTCGGTTCGCCGCGCTTGATCCGCCAGGCCCACTCGCGCCGGATCGAGGTGGCGAAGCCGAGCTCCAGCAGAGTGTTGAAGCTGTTGTCCGCGGCCTCGAGCACGCTGCCGAGCAGCCCGTCGATCTCCCGAGCGGTGACCGCGGCGAGCGGCAGCCGGCCGACGAGGTAGACGTCGCCGAGGTGGTCGATGGCGAAGGCGATCCCGGCCAGCTTGGCGTTGCGCTCGAGCAGCCAGCGATAGACGCCCTCGTGGTTCTCGTCGGCGGAGCGGACCACGAAGGCGTTGACCGAGAGGGTGTGGTCGCCGAGCAGCAGCGAGCAGGCGGTCGAGAGCTTGCGGGTGCCGGGCAGCGCGACGACGTAGTGGCCCTCGGCCGGGTTTTCGTACTCGGCCTCGGCCTCGCGCAGCGCCAGCTCGACCGCGGCAATGGCCCGCCCTCGTACGTCGCTCACGCCAACGAGCTTACGCGCCGCAGCGTGGGCCAGCGTTCGGTGATGGCGTCCTCGTAGACGTCGAGGGTCAGCTTGGCGGTCTGGCCCCAGCCGAACTCGCCCGCGTGCGCCCTCGCCGCTTCGCCCATCCGGGCCCGCAGTTCCGGATGCTCGAGCAGGTGCGCGCAGGCCTCCGCGTAGTCCACCGGGTCGTGCCCCTCCACGAGCAGCCCGGACTCGCCGTGCCGCACCGCGGTGCCGAGGCCGCCGACGGAGGCCGCGACCACCGGCGTACCGCAGGCCTGCGCCTCGATGGCGACCAGGCCGAAGGACTCGTTGTACGAGGGCACCATGACCACGTCGGCGGCGCGGAAGTGCTCGGCGAGCCGGTCCTGGTCCACCGGCGGGATGAAGCGCACGTGCCGGGTGATGCCGAGCCGCTTGGCCAGCCGGGTCAGGTGGTGCGGGGTGGCCTTGCCGTTGCCGCTCGGGCCGCCGACGATCGCCACGACGAGGTCGGCGTACCGCACCGGGTCGCGGCGCAGCAGTTCGGCGGCGGTGTGCAGCAGCACGTCCGGGGCTTTCAGCGGCTGGATCCGGCCGGCGAACATCAGCAGCGGCGCGTCCGGCGGGAAGCCGAGAGCCGCGCGGGCCGCGCGCCGGTCGCCCGGCGAGAAGCGGTCGAGGCTGACGCCCGGGTGCACGACCGGGACCCGGTCGACCGGAGCGTCGTAGAGCCGGATGAGCTGCTCGGCCTCCTGGTCGGTGTTGGCGATCAGCCGGTCCGCGGCGGCCACGACCTGGTCCTCGCCGATCAGCCGGGCGGCCGGCTCCGGGGTGTCCCCGCCGGCCAGCGCGTTGTTCTTGACCTTGGCGAGCGTGTGCATGGAGTGCACCAGCGGCACCCCCCAGCGCTCCTTGGCCAGCCAGCCGACCTGGCCGGAGAGCCAGTAGTGCGAGTGGATCAGGTCGTAGTGGCCGGGGTCGTGGAAGGCCTCGGTGCGCAGCACGCCGGAGGTGAAGGCGCACAGCTGGCCGGGCAGGTCCTCCTTGGACAGGCCCTCGTACGGCCCGGCGGTCACATGCCGCACCAGCACTCCCGGAGCGAGCTCGACCTGCGGCGGAAGGCAGCCGTTTGTGGCCCTGGTGAAGATCTCCACCTCGGTGCCCTGGGCCGCGAGCTGCTTGGACAGCTCGACGATGTAGACGTTCATGCCGCCGGCGTCACCCGTCCCCGGCAGCTCCAGCGGAGACGTGTGCACGGAGAGCATGGCTATCCGCCGGGGCTTCACGATCACTCACTCCTCTGCTGGCGCATTGCGCGGGGCAACGGTTGAACCCGCCCCGAGCCTTCCAGTATTCCCGACGGCGCCGTGTGGGGACGCAGCCGTCGGGGGCGCGCGGAGGCTCACCCGTTTGGAAGAATGGAGACATGACGCGACCTGTAGCTGTGGTGACCGGAGCAAGCAGCGGTATCGGGGAGGCCACGGCCCGCCGGCTGGCGGCGGAGGGCTTCGAGGTGATCGCCGCCGCGCGGCGGCTCGACCGGCTGGAGAAGCTGGCCGCCGAGACCGGCGTGCGGGCCCTTGAGCTGGACGTTACCGTGGACGCCTCGGTAGCCGCCTTCGCCGCGCAGGTGCCCGAGTGCGCGGTGCTGGTGAACAACGCCGGCGGCGCGCGCGGCATGGCCCCGGCCGCGGAGACCGACATCGAGGACTGGCGCTGGATGTACGAGGTGAACGTCCTCGGCTCGGTGCGCATGGTTCAGGCGCTGCTCCCCTCGATGCTGAAGTTCGGCCGCGGCCACGTGGTGAACATCACCTCGATCGCCGGGCACGTGGTCTACGAGGGGGGTTCGGGATACGTGGCGGCCAAGCACGCCCAGCACGCGCTGAGCGATACGCTGCGGCTCGAGCTGAACGGGAAGCCGGTCCGGGTGACCGAGATCGCCCCCGGCATGGTGAAGACCGAGGAGTTCTCGCTCAACCGGCTGGGCGACGCGAACCGGGCCGAGGCCGTGTACGCGGGCGTGGCCGAGCCGCTGGTCGCCGAGGACATCGCGGACTGCGTGGCTTTCGCGGTGACCCGGCCGCCGCACGTGGACGTGGACCTGCTGGTGGTACGGCCGATCGCGCAGGCCGCGGCGTACAAGGTGCACCGCGAGCCCACGGTCTAGCCGTCGATGAAGACCCGCCCGGTCGGCACCGTGACGCGCGGCACCACCGCGCCGAACCGGCTGCGGCGGGTCGACCGCTGGCTGCTCGGCACCCACCGCGGGGTCCTGTGGCAGGCTCCGGCCGGCTCGTTGGCCGTGGACCTGGGTTACGGCGCGTACCCGGTGACGACGGTGGAGTGGGCCGAGCGGCTGTGGACGGTGCGCGCGGACCTGCGCGTGCTGGGCCTGGAGATCGACCCGGCGCGGGTGGCGGCGGCCGAGCCGTATCAGCGGTCCCCGAGGCTGGAATTCCGGCTCGGCGGCTTCGAATTACCGGTGCCGACGCCGCCGGTATTGCTGCGTGCCTTCAACGTGCTGCGGCAGTACGACGAGGGCGCGGTCTCCGAGGTCTGGGCCGGATTGTGCTCCGCTCTCGCACCGGACGGGCTGCTCCTGGAGGGCACCTGCTCGGAGAACGGCCGGATCGCGGTCTGGGCGACGCTGGGCCGAGAAGGTGCTCGCTCGCTGAGCTTCGCGGCCAGGCTCGCGTCCTTGGAAAGCCCGGCGATCTTCGCGCAGCGGCTGCCCAAGGCGCTGATCCATCGCAACGTACCCGGAGAGCCGATTCACGCGTTCCTGCGCGACTGGGAGCGGGCCTGGGCCGCCTGCAGTCCACTCGGCGCGTTCGGGGCGCGGCAGCGGTGGATCGGCGCGGCGCGGATGCTGCGGACGGACTGGCCGGTGCTGGACCGCGAACCGCGTTGGCGCCTCGGCGAACTGACGGTGGATTGGGCGGCAGTGGCTCCGCGCGAGTGAGTTTGCCCGGAAACGAAAATACCTGCGGCCTCGGGGAGCTCGCGGGGGGTAGCTCAACCGAGGCCGCAGGGGTTGGCGCTCGAAAGCACCGTTCAAGGGTCGGGCACCCTTGAACAAACGGGGCTTCGCGGTAAACCGCTCCGCCCCGACCTTGGGGGGTGACTATGACTATGCCGACCGAGGCTGAGCCGGTCGTGAAGGCTGGTTGAGAGTTTGCTTTAAACCTGGACGATCAATGTCCGTGCAGTTCAAAGCATGATTGATCTCTACCAGGGGCCGTACGGACCGTTGTGCTGCCGATCCTGCACCCCGCGCTTCTGCTTGCGCCCGGAAAACTGACGCACCGCGGGCCGCACGTCGACCATGTAGATGATCGCCGCAGCCGCGCCGATGATCGTCAGTATCCCGGTGAACGAGCCCCACATCAGGTCGTAGAAGGCGCCGATGCCGAGGATCAGGGCCCAGGCGACCTTGGTCAGCTTCCCGGCCGCCTCGTACGCCTTGGCCGGGCGGATCAGCGCGTCCACCAAGGCGAAGAGCTTGAAGCAGAACAGGGCGAGCAGGAGCAGGTTCAGCACGTTGAAGAACGCTGAGGTGATCAATCCGCTGCCGGTCATCGCTCTCGTCCTTCCAATGGAGCCGGGGGTGCCTAGATTCGGCCGCGAGGTGCGCATACCCCGCTAGCGCCCCACGCTACCTCGTGCGTGGGGCGCCGCGGAGTTTTCTTACCTTTTCCTACGCCTTTGGCTCCTGCGCCTTAGGCCTTCGGCGAGCGCGGGGTCTTCGGCGCGGAGGACGCGGCGCGCTTACGCGGGGCCGTGGTCTTCTTCGCGGCAGGCTTCGACTTCGGCGTCTCGGCCTCCGGCTCCTCGTCGAGCTCGGCCTCGAACACCTCGGCGGCTTCCTCGGCCGTGTCCGGCGTCGGCCCGTCGGTGATCTCGTCCTCCTCGACGACCTGCTCGACGACGACCTTGACCGGGCCGTTGTCGTTCGCGGTCTCGCCGGGAACGGTCTCCGTGCCGCCCGAGTAGCGGCCGACGACGACCTTGCCGCGCTCGGCGAGCTCGTCGTACGTCTCCACGGCCTTGCCGGCCGCCTCGAGCAGTCGGCCGACCTGCTGCAGGGCCACGGTCTGGGCCGCGCCGCGCAGGGCCTCCCGGTCCGGCCGGCCGGCCTTGCCCGCCACGCCCTGGACGGTGGTGGTGAGCTTGGCGACGCTGTCCTCAACGCGTTCACGCCACTGAGGCGCAGCGGCGATCTTGTTGGCGATCGTGGTCAGCGTGGCGCCGGCCTCGGCGAGCAGGGTCGGGGCCTCGCTGAGGCGCGCCGGGGCGTCCTTGAGCTTCTCCGCCGCGAGGTCGCCCGCGCCGGCGAGGGCGTAGAGCGGCTTGGGGTCGCTGAGGGTCTTGCGGATCTCGTCGGTGACGTTCATGGCTTCTCGCCTTCCTGCCCGCGCAGGGAGAGGTATATCTCCCGCAGGGCGGTCTTCTGACGTGGGGTCAAATGGGGGTCCGCGGCGATGGCGGCGAGTACGGTACCTACTGCGCGCGCGTTGACGGTACCTACTGCGCGCGCGTTGACGGTACCCGTCCGCTCCGCCGTCCCCGAACCCGAGGGCTCTTCGTCCCCGGCCGCCGCGCCCTGCTCCCCGTCGAGCAGCCCGGCCCGCACGTACAGCGTCTCCGCGGAGATCTGCAGGGCTTTTGCGAGCTGTTGGAGCACGTCGGCGCTGGGCTTGCGCAGCCCGCGCTCGATCTGGCTGAGGTAGGGGTTCGACACTCCGGAGACCGAGGCGAGCTGACGTAGCGAGTACTGCGCGTTCTCCCGCTGCTCGCGGATGTACGCGCCGAGCTGGGCCAGTCGCACGGGGCCGAGGTGGAGGTCTGTCACGTCTTCCATGGTGCCCCAGAGTGCTTGCAAAAGCAAGCACGCGCTAGCAAGCGCAGGTCAGCGCGTTATATAAAGCAAGCCGCGCCAGCCCGCACGTCTCGATCGACGTGCGGGCCGGCGCGGCGGGCGGTGTGCTGTGCGGTGAGCCGTCGGTGTCAGTTGGTGCCGTAGAAGCCGTACAGGTCGCAGATCAGCTGGACCGTGCCGTGTGCCCGGCTGTTGGTGAAGCTCACCGAGGACTGCCAGGGATCCGCGGTCCCGCCGGTGACCTGCGCGAAGTTCGCGACGGTCTGGCCGAGGCCGTAGTTGAGGTTCGACACCGCCGGGACCGGGGTGCTCGCGGAGACCACCGGATAGGCGGCGATCAGCCCGTTCGCGGTGCCCTGGACCGCCGTGAGGTTGAAGTCCCAGGCCGCGGCGTCCGTCGGCAGGGTGTAGTCGGCCACGCCGGTCCCGTTCGGCAGGGTGATCGAGGCCGTGCCCGAAGCCGTCGTGCCGGTGAGGTATCCGGTGACGTCGGCGATCAGGTCGGCGCGCACCGAGGAGTTCACCCCGGAGACGGCCAGGTCGATCTTCCCGTCCGCGGCGACCGGCACGATGACCGAGTTCGACACGGTCTGGCCGGCGGCGAAGTTGAGCAGCGAGGTGCCGGACTCGAGCTGCCCGGCGTCCAGCGTCTCGTCTGCATCGATGTCAGGGTTCGTATTCAGGTCGTCGCAGCCATCGCCGGTCGCGGTGCAGAACGCGGCGGAACTGGTGTAGCTCGTGGCGGTCTCGCCGGAGGTCCAGTAGTAGTCGAGCGTGGACGCCTGATCGGGATAGACGATGTTGTAGTTCAGGGTGGGGGCGTCCTGGCTGTCGGTGAGGATGCCGGTAGTCCCACCACAAGCGAATTCGGCCAGGATGTTGTCCTCGATCGTCGTACCGGTCGCGTACCCGGCGTCACCGGGATTCACCGAGATGCCGTTGCCGCACAGGCCGACCACGGTGTTGCTGGTAATGGCGACGTCCGGCACCGCGGTATCGATAACGGCGTTGCTGTGCTGGCCGGTGAACACGTTCGTCGTGATCACGTCGTCGCCGGCCCCGCCGCCGTATACGTTGACGCCGGCGCTGCCCGGAAAGGGGCCCTGGAAGTACGAGGTCGACACCTGCGAGTCGGAGCTCTGATTGAGCGCGACCCCGTTGGAACTGGTCGAGCTGCTGATCAGCTGCATCCCGCTGATGCCGATGTGCTGGGAGCCGGAGACCTGGACATCAGTCCCGGCGTCCGCCACGGCGATGCCGCTCAGGTCGACGTACGCGGCGCCGTTGACGAAGCCCGAACGGATGATCTCCACCAGGACCGGCTGGGCCTGATCCTCCGGCACGATCGCGTCCAACAAAACAGTGCTCCCTGCTCACGCCGCGCGCGTCACCCGCGTCACTCGGCGAGCAGTTCGTCCACCGTCGCCTCCCCCTCACGGTACCGGCGGGCCAGCTCCGCGGCATACGCGTCGACCACGTGCTGCACGGTCCGGCGCAGCGCGGAGATCTCCTGCTCGTGCCGGCTGAGCCGGTCGGCCACCTCGTGCAGCCGCACGGTGGAGCAGGAGTCGAGGTCGGGCAGGTCTATCTCGGCGAGCGCGGCCTCCATCTCGACCCGGTACTCGCCGGTCGTCGCCCGGTCGATCGGCAGGTGCCGGGCCGAGGCCTGACGCGGCGGGGTCTGGTCGGCCAGGATCTCGATCAGCCGGCCGATCAGCGGGCTCTCGTCGCCCGCGGCCCTGGCCTTGAGCTCCGCGGTGATTATGTCGATCCGGCCGTGCAGGGTCCGCCTGAGGTAGGACAGGTCCGCCTCCTCGGCGATCGCCTCGCCGCGCCGCTCGCGCAGCTGCGCCGTGCTCAGGCCGCTCAGGTCGAGATCCGCCGCGAGCACCCGGTCAAGCCGACGCTCGGCGCGCCGCGTCACCGCGTCCGCCTCCCGGCTTTCGTGCTCATATGCTCATCGACTCGAGGCCGAGGCCGGTCCCCGTACTCCCAGACAGCTGACATGGCTGCATAGTGCCACGGTGCTCGCGCGTACGGCCGCTTGACAGACAACTGTCACCCGATGAGATGAGCGCGCGGTGCAAATTTCACGCCCCGCGCCGCAAAACTAGCCCATTCGGTATCGAACTCAGACCGGACGGCGCAGTCGCTCGCGCGCGTTGCCCCCCGCGTCCGGCTCGACGACGACCTCCTGGCTGGCCGGGATGCCGGCCGCCTCGAGCGCGGCGTCCACCGGGACGGTGCGCTTGACCACGGCGAGCGCGATCGGGCCGAGCTCGTAGTGCCGGGCCGCGCTGGTGACGAAGCCGACCTCGCGCCCGTCGAACAGCACCGGGTCGCCGTGTCCGGGCAGCCGCTCCTCGGTGCCGTCGAGGTGCAGCATCACCAGCCGACGCGGCGGGTGCCCGAGGTTCTCCACCCGGGCCACGGTCTCCTGGCCCCGGTAGCAGCCCTTGTCCAGGTGCACGGCCGTGCCCACCCAGCCGAGCTCGTGCGGGATGCTGCGCTGGTCCGTCTCGAGCCCGGCCCGCGGCCGGTGCCCGGCGATGCGCAGCGCCTCGGCGGCCCAGACCCCGGCCGGGTGCTGGTGCGTGCGGCCGTACTCGGCGAGGCGTTCGCGCGGCAGGAACAGCTCGCGCGCGCCGCCCGGGAGCTCGCGGATCACCACGCCGGTCAGGTCGAGGCCGGCACTCGGCGCGGCCTCGTAGACGACCGCGTACTGCTCGGTGACGTCCTCGGGCTCGACGTCGAGCATGAAGCGCATCTTGGTCAGGAAGGCGGCGAAGGGTTCGGCCGCGCCCGGCTCGGTGTGCGCCCAGACGAACTCGCCGTCGTCCACGAGGTAGAGCGCGTATTCGATCCGGCCGTTCGGGTCGAGCAGCAGCGTCTCGGTGGCCTGGTTCGGGGCCAGCTCGCTCAGATGCTGGGTGGTCAGCGAGTGCAGCAGCGAGAGCCGGTCCTTGCCGCCGATGCGCAGCACGCCGCGCTGGGAGAGGTCGACGAAGCCGCGGCCGGCGACCAACTCGCGCTGTTCCACGTGCGGATTGCCGTAGTGCGCGGCCACGCCCTCGTCGGGGTCGGGGGCTTCGGCGGGGACGGCTCCGGGCAGGTCGAGCAGGGGAGAGCGCATAACCGGGTCAACTCGCCGGGGCGGTCGAGTTGTTCCCGGGGCCGGAGCCGGAACCTCCGTGCCGGGCCGCGGCGGCGGACTTGCCGGCCGCCACGCAGTCGGCGCAGCGGCCGAACAGCGCGAAGTGCGGCACGTCGGTCTCGAAGCCGTACTGCCCGCGCAACCGTTCCACCAGCGCGTCCGCGCACTCGGTGGCGGCCTCGGTGATCTTGCCGCAGGAGCCGCAGACCAGGTGCAGGTGGTCCCGCTCGTGCGCGGCGTGGTAGATCGGCGCGCCGTGGCCGAGGTGGGTGTGCGAGACGAGGTCGAGTTCCTCGAGCAGTTCGAGGGTGCGGTAGACCGTCGACAGGTTCACCGAGCTCGCGGTGCGCTGCACCTCGGCGCAGATGGCGTCCGGGGTGGCGTGTTCGAGCGCGAGCACGGCGCTGAGTACGAGCTGGCGCGCCGGGGTGAGCCGATACCCCTTGGCCCGCAGCTCCTCGGTCAGGTCGATGGATGCACCGCTGGACGACACATGCCCAACTCTACGCCGTACCGACCCCGCGCTTTTATCGTTATTTCACGCGCTTGAGCTGGGCGGCGAGATGGTTCTGCATGCCCTTGCCCATGGCGGCCATGTCGAAGGTCCAGTACAGGTCGCCCTTGACCAGCCCGTAGAGCCGGTGCCCGGCGGAGTACTCCTTCGCGCTGGCGGTACGCGCGACGGCGTCGGTGCGCAGCTCGATCTTGCCGTTGTCCACCTCGCCGAGCCAGATCTCGGTGATCCCGGTCGGGTGCGCGAGGACCAGCTCGAGCTGCTTGTCCGGCTGGGGCCGCCAGTAGCCGTGCTCGCGGGCCAGCGGACGCACCTTCTCGCCGTCCTCGTCGATCAGCCAGGACCGCGACTCGTAGTCCAGGAAGGCCTTGCCCGGCGTGTAGGAGAAGACGACCTCCTGGCCGAAGCGGAAGTCCTCCAGCGTCGGGTACTGCCCGAGCCCCACCCCGGCCCACTCGCCGATCAGGAAGGACAGCGGCAGCAGCGCGGGATCGAGGTCGGTCGGAATCTCGATCGGCATCAGTTCTGGCCCTTGAACAGCTTGAGCACCACGTAGCCGGCGAACCACACGACCGCGACGAACATCACCACGAGCAAGGCGGTGAAGAAGTTCTCCATAGTCGCTTCGCTCCTCGTTCGCTTCGCTCACCTAAAAATCAAGCACATCATAGCGGTAACCTGATCAGCCATGCCGACCAGGAACCTTGTAATCAAGCTCACGTCCGGGGCCGAGGCGGCCGAACGGTGCGCCCAGGCCTTCACCGTGGCGGCGGTGGCAGCCGCGTCCGGCGCGCGCGTGTCGCTGTGGCTGACCGGGGAGTCCTCCTGGTTCGCGCTGCCGGGCCGGGCGGAGGAGTTCGAGCTTCCGCACTCCGCGCCGCTGCCCGATCTGATGGAGGCGATTCTGGCCGGGGGGACCATCACGCTGTGCACGCAGTGCGCGGCGCGGCGGGAGATCACCGAGCGGATGCTTCGGCCCGGGGTGCGGATAGCGGGCGCGCAGGCGTTCGTGGCCGAGATCCTGGAGGACGGGACGCAGGCGCTCGTCTACTAGCGCGTTGCGCGCTTCGCGCGGGAAAAGCCAGAACCCCCCGAAACCAGCAAGGGTTTCGGGGGGTTCCCGCGCGAAGCGCGCAACGCGCTATACCGCGATCGCGACCTCGTGCACCTCGCCGAGGCTGGCGACCACGGCGCGGTCGGCGCTGCCGCCGGGCACCAGGGCGCGCAGCGTCCAGCTGCCGGGGGCCGCGAAGAAGCGGAACGCCCCGGTCGCGGAGGTCGGGACCTCGGCGGTGAACTCGCCGTCGGCGTTGAGCAGGCGAACGTAGCCGGTGACGGGCACGCCGTCCTTGCTGACGGTTCCCTCGATCACGGTTTCCTTGGACACGTCGATCCCTTCCCGGGAAAGTCCGCCGGTGGTGGCGCCGCACATATCAGTACACTCCTTCTGCTCAGGCCGACTGGACCAGCCGGCGGCCGACGCTCAGGCGCCGAGCTCGATCGGGACGCCGACCAGCGAGCCGTATTCGGTCCACGAGCCGTCGTAGTTCTTCACGTTGGCCTGGCCGAGCAGCTCGTGCAGCACGAACCAGGTGTGCGCCGAGCGCTCGCCGATGCGGCAGTAGGCGATCGTGTCCTTGGCCAGGTCCACGCCCTCCTCCTGGTAGAGCTCGGTGAGCTCCTCGTCGGACTTGAACGTGCCGTCGTCGTTCGCGGACTTGGACCACGGGATGTTCTTGGCGCTCGGGATGTGGCCGGGGCGCTGCGACTGCTCCTGCGGCAGGTGCGCCGGGGCGAGCAGCTTGCCGGAGAACTCGTCGGGGCTGCGCACGTCGACCAGGTTCTTCACGTTGATCGCGGCGACGGCCTCGTCCCGGAACGCGCGGATGGACGCGTCCTGCTCCTGGGCGACGTACGTCGTGGCCGGGCGGGTCGGCACCTGCTCGACCAGGTCGCGGGAGTCGAGCTCCCACTTCTTGCGGCCGCCGTCGAGCAGCTTCACGTCCTGGTGGCCGTAGAGCTTGAAGTACCAGTAGGCGTAGGAGGCGAACCAGTTGTTGTTGCCGCCGTAGAGCACCACGGTGGTGTCGTTGCCGATGCCGCGCTCGGACAGCAGGGCCTCGAACTGCTCCTTGTTGACGAAGTCGCGGCGAACCGGGTCCTGCAGGTCGCGCTTCCAGTCGATCCGGATCGCGTTGCGGATGTGGTTCTTCTCGTACGCGCTGGTGTCCTCGTCCACTTCCACGACGGCCACCTGCGGGTCGTCGAGATGCGCCTCGACCCAATCGGCGTCGACCAGGACGTCGTTGCGGCTCATATGAGTCTCCTGTGAAGAAAAAAGGGTGGAAATTTACCGGGCTCTACCGGGTGAAGCCACTGCTTGGTGCGGGTCGGACCAGGCTCGTGGGGCTTTGCCGTCGCCGCTGGATGCGGACAGGGCTTTTGCGGCCTGGATCAGGCCGGGCGACACAGGCAGGTGGCGACGCGGCACAGGTCGACTGCGCGCCGCTTGGTGAGCTCTGCCTGGGGCCTCATGACCTCGATACTAAGGACGGAGCGGGCGGGCTGTCACGAACATCCCACACAGTGAGACGCCGGTCTCACAACTGAAACATGGGACGCCGGATCGCGCATCTTCGCAAGTCAGCCGTTGGAGACGCTGGTCTGGCTCAGGTTCACGTGGCTGCCGGTGGCCGAGATGTCCACCGTCGACGGGGTGAAGGTCAGTTGGGTCAGGTCCATTCCGAAGGGTAGCGAGCCGAGGTTGTAGCTGTAGTTGAAGTTCGACGGCGAGCCTAGTGAGGACAACAGGGTGCCGGAGAGCGGGGTGTTGATGCTGACCGACTTGAAGTCCAACGTGTTGGTGCCGCTGAGGGTGACGTCGACGGTCGCGCTGAGCGATACGCCGAGCAGGTCATAGGCGGCCTTCACCTGATCGTTCCCGGCGTAGGTCACCTGAACCGTGCCCACCTGCATGCCCTGCACCCTGAACTGCGAGGACAGCGCCTTGGCGATGTCGGCGTAGGACAGCTGCGCGGTGGCCACGAGCGTGTCCACGGTCGCGCCGTTGAAGCCGCTGTCGACGTGCACGCCGCGAAGGTCGGCGTGCAGGTCCGAGATCACCAGGCCGTTGTTCGCGTTCAGGCCGTGGATGTCGACGGTGGCGTGCGGGAAGTCCCGGGAGACCACCTGCGTCAGGAAGGGGAAGCCGGCGATGCCCACGCTCGGCTTCTGGCTCAGATGCTGGGACGACTGGATCCGACTGGCGAGCTGATCCTCGGCCACGACCAGCGCGACCCGGTCGGCGGCGACCAGCAGACCGAGCAGGATCACGAGGGCGATGAGCCATTTGGTGCGACGGCTGGTGCGACGGCCGGGACGGCTGGGCCGACGGCCACCGGGATTGCGGTGCCGCTGCGGCTTGCTCGGTACGGCGTCCTGCTTCGGCTGTTCCCACTCGTACGGAATTGGCACGGTCGGCTCGGTCACCCGATCAGCGTATTGCGCATCACGCTTGGGTGGGAGATACCTGACAACCACGTCGATGAACGACCCGCGGCGCGCTCCGCATGGTGCGCCGCCGACCGCTCTTCACGCCGGGGTCGCGCCGGATTGCGCCCTCGTCACCGAAATACCGCGGAGGCGATCAGCGCGCCGACCGCGGCGAGGGCCACCGGCAACACCTGCGACACGATTTTGGTCGATCCGCGGGCCTCCGCCTCGGCGACGATCCGGTCGAAGGCGCCGACCACCGCCGCCGCCGCCAGCGCGGCCACCGCGCCACCGACCGCCCCGGCCTCGAGACCGCCGTTGGCCTGCAAGGTCTTCGCGGCGTACGCGCCGACCCCGGCGCCGAGGACGAGCCCGACCACGATGCCGCGCAAGGGGTTGCGGCCGAGCAGCGCGCAGCAGAGCACGCCGAGTGCGGCGGCCGAGGCGCAGGCGGCGGTCAGCGCGGAGTCTGTGCGTTCCGAAACGACGAATCCGGCCGGCAGCACCGCGAACAGGCCGCCGGTGATCGCGACCGCGAGGTCGACCACCCGTTCCCCGTCGCCGAGCTCGCGCCGCCGCCGCATCATCTGGTCGGCGGCGAGCAGCAGGAAACCGATGCCCATGGTCACCGGAATGCCGAGGTAGTCGCTGTTGAGCGACAGCTTGTAGACCGCGGCCGTGGCTGCCCAGCCGGTCAGCGCGGTCAGCGCCACCGCGCGCCGGTCGACCTTGCCGCCGTCCCGCGCGCCCACCGCCTGCTGCCAGCCGAAGGCGATCGCACCTTGCATGAGCGCGACGACGACCAGCAGCGCCCCGGACGAGGCGATCGCCGCGACGGCCGCGACCACGCCGATCCCGGCCGCGCCGAAGGACCCGCGGCCGGCGGCGGTCGGCTGCGCGGTGGTTTTCGCGGGCTCGGCCGGGGCTTCGGGCTCGGATTCGGCGGGAGTCGCGTATTCAGAGCGCTGATGCGGAAACTCGGGGGCGTCGTCGCCGGGATCGACCGCGTACTGCTGATAATCCTCGTGCTCGCCGTATTCGTCGCGCTCAGGGGTCTGCGGCGCACGCCCGCGACGCCCGCGTCCCGCCGAGGGCTCAGCGGCGGCTGGCGGGTACTGCGGCGGATAATCCGGAACCGGCAGGTCACGCGGCAGATCCGCCTGGTACTGCTGGAAATCCGTCCCGGACAGCTCGTTCACCTGGGTGTAGGGGTACGCCCCGTAACCCGGTTCCTGCTGCAGCGGGGACGCGCCGAGCCGAGCCTCGTCCCAGGCGTGCTGCTCCCAGCCGAGCCCGGACTGGGCCCACTGCTGGTCTTGTTGCGGATACTGCTGCTCCTGATATCCGCCTTCATAAGACTGCTCATACGGCTGCTGTTCGCCGTCGTACGGCTCATAGGGGTCGTAGGACTCGTAGCTCATGGTCGGCCTCAGCCCCCCGCGAACGGCGGGAGGATCTCAACCACCGCGCCGTCCGGCAGCCGCACCGAGCCCCGCTCCGCGCGCCCCACCTGCACCCCGTCCATCAGCACCGCGGACTGCTTCAGCACCCGGCTCAGCGGCGCCCCGCCGCCACGCTCCCCGCCACGCCGGCGCACCGCCTCGTCCAGGGCTTCGCCCAGCGTGGTTTCGCCGACAGTCTCCTCGGCGGCGCCGGCCGCCTCCCGTGCGGCGGCCCAGAAACGCAGTGTCGCGGTCACGGACAGTACCGACCCATCGCTAGTCTTGGGGACACGTTCTGGAGCAAGTATCCGCCACCGCGTCGGGCACTTGGACACGCAATCTATAAGATCGTGTGTTCTTCGTTACAGACACCTGCCGGACACGTGAGCTATCCTCCCTGTTAAAGGATCCGGGCGACGAAGCCGCACGGGTCCTTCGCTGCTTTTTACGCGCGGGTTACAAAGCTCGCACGACGCCCGGCGGAAGGAGCCTCCCCCCATGGCCACGCTACTGCTGTTGACCAATGCGCTCGCCCCCTCCACCGAGGTCCTGCCCTCTCTCGGACTGCTGCTGCACACAGTGCGGGTGGCGCCGGCCGAGGCGTCCGCGCTGATGGACACTCCCCCTGCCGACGTGCTGCTGGTGGACGGCCGCCGCGAGCTGCCGGCGACCCGCTCGCTGTGCCGCCTGCTGCGCACCACCGGCCTCGACTGCCCGATGCTGCTGGTCACCACCGAGGGCGGGCTCGCCGCCGTCACCGCCGAGTGGGGCGTGGACGACGTGCTGCTCGACACCGCGGGCCCGGCCGAGCTCGAGGCGCGCATCCGGCTCTCGCTCGGCCGCCTCGCCGCCGCCTCCGGCAACGAGGACCTGCCGCTGGAGATCCGCAACGGCGACCTGGTCATCGACGAGGCGACCTACACCGCCCGGCTGCGCAACCGCGTGCTCGACCTCACCTTCAAGGAGTTCGAGCTGCTCAAGTACCTGGCCCAGCACCCCGGCCGGGTCTTCACCCGGGCGCAGCTGCTCCAGGAGGTCTGGGGCTACGACTACTTCGGCGGCACCCGCACCGTGGACGTCCACGTGCGGCGGCTGCGCGCGAAGCTCGGCACCGAGAACGAGCAGCTGATCGGCACCGTGCGCAACGTCGGCTACCGCTTCGTCAACCCGGACAAGCGCAACGAGCGCGAGAACGTGCCCGCCAACGCCTAAGGCGCTTGGGCCTCAGTCGTCGAAGCCCGTGGCCCGCGCGGTCTTCTCCCAGGTCGAGATCTCGGCGCGGACCGCGCCGAGGTGGCCGACGACCGCGAAAAGTGCAGGTCGAACAGCGCGCGAAGTTCCGCGTCCGTGGTCTCCTCGGCCGCGCCCACGTGCGTCCGCCCGGCATTGTTGACCAGCACGTCGATCCGTCCGTGCCGCGCGACCACGTCGTCCACCAGCGCCCGCCCGGCCGCGAGGTCGGTCACGTCGAGGCCGGCCGCCTCCACCTGGCCGGGATGCGCCTCGACCAGGTCGGCGAGCGTCTCCGGCCGCCGCGCCGAGGCCACCACGAGATCCCCGGCGCCGACGGCCGCCTCGGTGAAGGCGCGTCCGAAACCGCTGTTGGCTCCCGTGATCAACCACACTCTGGACATGCCGGTCCCTTCCCGTCCGCCCGTACCGTCGAGAATCAGTCTGCTGCGTCACCCGGCCCCGCGTCCATGATTTTGCCCGGACGGCCCTTCTTGATCCGCTTAGCACCGCCGCGCACATCTACTCTGTAGACATGCGCGAGCAGACCTTGGGACAGCTGACCGGACCCGACCGCGAGCGGGTCATCGCCCTGGTGGCCGCGGCGGCCTCGGCGGACGGCCACGTGCCGCTGTCGGAGGAGGCCAGGCTCGCCGTCGCGCACGGCCGCCCAGGCAGCGTGCACCTGATCGAGCACGGCGCCGAGGGCGCGGTGCTCGGCTACGCCTACATCGGCAACGCCGAGGACTCCGAGTCCGGGCGCAGCTGCGAGCTGGTGATCGCGCCCGAGGCCCGCCGCGCCGGGCTCGGCACGCTGCTGGCCCGGGACGCGCTCAGCGCCGGAGCCACCAGGTTCTGGGCGCACGGAGCGCACCCCGGGGCCCGCCGGGTCGCGGCGAAGCTCGGGCTCGTCGAGTCGCGGGAGCTGCGGCTGCTCGAGGTCACCGGCTGGACCGCGGCGGCGCTCTCACCCAAGCCGCCCGCCGGGATCTCGATCCGCGCCTTCCGGTCCGGCGAGGACGACAACGCCTGGCTCAAGCTCAACGCCGAGGCCTTCGCCAACCACCCGGAGCAGGGCCAGTGGGGCACGGCGGACCTGGCCGAGCGGATCCTCGAGCCGTGGTTCGACCCGACCGGCTTCTTCCTCGCTGAACGCAGTACCCACTCCGCGCGCGTTGACGGTACCCCCTCGGGGGGCCGCGAACTGGTCGGCTTCCACTGGACGAAGACGCATCCGGCCGGCGCGTACGCCGAGGAGGCGGTCGGCGAGGTGTACGTGCTGGGCGTCTCGCCGCGTGCGCAGGGAACCGGGCTCGGCCACGTGCTGCTCCATCTGGGTCTCGACTACCTGAGCAAGCGCGGCTTCCGGACCGTGATCCTCTACGTGGACGGGGACAACACGGCCGCCGTCCGGCTGTATGAGAACGCCGGTTTCCACACCCGTTCCATCGACCTGGAATATCGAGTCAGGTAGACACCGCATGGAGCGGGTATGACGGCTCGATAGCGGGAAGCGGTGGAAGGACACCGAAAATCCGAGCGGAGGACACTCTCCGTTCATTCTGCTATGCGAGAGTTGGATCATGGAACAGCCTGGGGACCCGAGCGCGGCGCCCGTGTCGCGCTTCCTGGACCGGGAGGCATCCTGGCTTCAGTTCAACAGCCGGGTGCTCGACCTCGCCGAGGACAAGGACGTACCGCTGCTCGAGCGGGCGAAGTTCGCCGCGATCTTCGCGAACAACCTGGACGAGTTCTTCATGGTGCGGGTCGCCGGGCTCAAGCGCCGCATCGCCACCGGAGCCGCCGGGGCCACCGCCTCGGGTCTGAGCCACCGCGAGGTGCTGCAGCGGATCTGGGCCACCTCGCGTGAGCTGATGAACCGGCACGCCCTGCTTTTCCAGGAGAAGCTGCGCCCCGAGCTCGCCGCGCAGGGCACCGAGATCGTGCTCTGGAACGACCTGAGCAAGGCCGAGCAGGACGAGCTCTACGTGCTCTTCCGCGAGCGGATCTTCCCGGTGCTGACGCCGCTGGCCGTGGACCCGGCGCACCCCTTCCCGTACATCTCCGGCCTCTCGCTCAACCTCGCCGTGCAGGTGCGCAACCCGGTCACCCAGCACGAGCACTTCGCGCGGGTGAAGGTGCCGCCGCTGCTGCCGCGCTTCATCGAGGTCAGCGAGCAGCGCTACGTGCCGCTGGAACAGCTGATCGCGGCGTACCTGCCGCACCTGTTCAACGGCATGGAGGTGCTCGGCTGCCACACCTTCCGGGTCACCCGCAACGAGGACGTGGAGGAGCTCGAGGGCGAGGACGACACGCTGAGCCTGCTCGAGACCCTCGAGCGCGAGCTGCAGCGGCGCCGCTTCGGCCCGCCGGTCCGGCTCGAGGTCGAGAACACCATCGACCCCGGCGTGCTCGAATTGCTGGTGCGGGAGCTGGGGATCGGCGAGCCCGAGATCATGCGGCTGCCCGCCCCGCTCGACCTGTCCGGCCTGTTCGCCATCGCCGGCGAGGACCGGCCCGAGCTCAAGTACCCGCCGTTCGCGACGGCGATGCACCAGGACCTGATGGAGTTCGAGTCCGCCAGCGGCATCGACGTGTTCGCCGCGATGCGCCAGCACGACATCCTGCTGCACCACCCCTACGACTCGTTCACCACCTCGGTGCAGGCCTTCCTCGAGCAGGCCGCCGCCGACCCGGACGTGCGCGCGATCAAGCAGACCCTCTACCGCACCAGCGGTGACTCCCCGATCGTGGACGCCCTGGTGGACGCGGCCGAGGAGGGCAAGGAGGTGCTGGTACTGGTCGAGATCAAGGCCAGGTTCGACGAGCACGCCAACATAGTGTGGGCGCGCAAGCTCGAGCAGGCCGGCTGCCACGTCGTCTACGGCCTGATGGGGCTCAAGACCCACTGCAAGCTCTCCCTCGTGGTGCGGCAGGAGGGCGGGAAGCTGCGCCGATACGCCCACATCGGCACCGGCAACTACAACCCGAAGACCGCCCGGCAGTACGAGGACATCGGCTTGCTGACCTGCGACCCCAACGTCGGCGAGGACCTCACCCACCTGTTCAACCGGCTCTCCGGCTACTCGCGCACGACCAGCTACCGGAGGCTGCTGACCGCTCCGGCCGGGCTGCGCGACTCGATCATCGAGAAGATCGAGGGGGAGAAGGCCAAGATGCTCAGCGGACGTCGGGCGCTGGCCCGTACCGCGCGCATCCGGATGAAGATGAACTCGCTGGTGGACGAGGCCGTCATCGACGCGCTGTACTCCGCCTCGCAGGCCGGTGTGCCGGTGGACCTGGTGGTGCGCGGGATGTGCGCGCTGCGGCCCGGAGTGCCCGGCCTGTCCGAGAACATCAGGGTACGAAGCGTGCTGGGTCGCTTCCTCGAGCACTCGCGGATCTACGTGTTCGGCGAGGACCTGCCGAGCCGCGGCGCGGTGCGCACCGCCGCCGAGCCGGCCCAGGTCTGGATCGGCTCGGCGGACATGATGCACCGCAACCTCGACCGCCGGGTGGAGGCGCTGGTGCGGATCGGCGATCCGAGCCACCGCAGCGCCCTGATCGGTCTTATCGACACGGCCTTCGCCCCGGACGCGGCCTGCTGGGAGCTCGGCCCGGAGGGCGAGTGGGCCCGTCGGACCGCGCCCGAGGGCGTACCCACCCGGGACATCCAGGCCGCCCTGATCGCCGCGCGCAACCAGCGCAACGCGGCGCGGCGTGCCCGGATGGGCTGAGCCCGCCGGTATTTCTTGGGTTGTTCTTGACCCGCGCCGCCACCGGGGCGCGGGTCCGATAGGTAAGACTGTTGCGACTATTCGGGGTGGAAGCAGGTGAGACCGGCATGGATCCGACAGCGGGCGACGTGCTGCGCGTGTATCTCGCGGAGCAGAGCAACGCCTTCCTGGCGCAGCTGCCCCGGCTGCGCCAGGACAAGCCGGAGGCGGCCCACAAGCTGCGGGTGGCCTGCCGGCGCACCAGGTCGGTGCTGCGCACCTTCCGACCGCTGCTGGACCATCAGTGGGCCGACGAGCTGAGCGCGCAGATCTCCGCGTTGACCGACGTGATCGCGCCGGAGCGGGACATCGAGGTGGTCCGCGAGCGGCTGCTCGGCGCGCTCGAGCGCTACGGCACCGATGACCCCGGGGTGCTGCGGGCGCACACCCTCGTGGACCGGATGCTGAGCCGGGAGTACGCCGTGGCCCACGACGCGACGCTCTCCGCGCTGGCCGGACCCGCCTTCCACGCGCTGGCCGACCGGATCGCGCTGGCCCCGCAGGCCGTCTCCGGCGGGGAGGGTCCGCTCGGCGGGAGCGCGGAGCGGGTGCTGCCGCCCTTGGTGCGCGAGGAGTTCACCCAGGTCGTCAAGCGTTCCGCGGCGGTGGACCAACAGGGCCCTGACGAGGCCTGGCACCGCCTGCGCATCGCCGCCAAGCGCGCCAGGTACGCGGCCGAGGTGTGCGTGCCGGTGATCGGCATCCCGGCCGAGGCCTTCGCGGCGCAGATGGGCCGGATCACCGAGGAGCTCGGCCAGCAGCAGGACGCGGCCGTGGCCGGGGACGTGGTGCTGCGCGCGGCCCAGTCGCCGCGCATAGCGACCAGCACGGGCTTCGTGCTCGGCCGGCTGCTCGGCGAGTCGCGGGCCGAGATCGCAAGGTCGCGAAGGTCCTTCCCGGAACTGTGGACCTCCGCCACGGCTCCGTCCTACCGCGCTTGGTTCGCCGAGGAAGTACGCTGATCTAGCTATGTCGATACACCTGAGCGATGGCCCGGCCGGCACTTCCTTGGTCAAGGCCGCCGGGGCCGTGGTCTGGCGGCCGGCCTCCGGACCCGAGGGTCCGGAATTCGCGCTGATCCACCGCGACCGCTACGACGACTGGTCCTTCGCCAAGGGCAAGGCCGAGCCGGGCGAGCACGCGCTGCTCACCGCGGTGCGCGAGGTGGAGGAGGAGACCGGCCTGCGCCCCGTCCTGGGCCGCCGCCTGCCGAACATCGAGTACGAGGCGCTCGGTCGGCCCAAGCGGGTCAAGTTCTGGGCCGGCCCGGTCGCGGAGAACGGCCTGGACCACGTGTTCGAGCCGAACGACGAGGTGGACGAGCTCGAGTGGCTGCCCGCCGCCGAGGCCCGCAAGCGGCTGACCAGCCCGCTGGACCTGGGCGTGCTAGACGCCTTCCTCGCGGCGCCCGCCGAGACCTTCCCGATCGTCCTGCAGCGCCACGGCAAGGCCGAGCGCCGCGGCGCCGAGTACCCGGACGACCTGGACCGCCCGCTAGCCCCCGCAGGCCGGCAGCAGGCGATGGCCCTGGCCGAGTTGCTGGGCGCCTACGGAGCCGAAGACCTGATCAGCTCCCCCGCTGTCCGCTGCGTCAGCACGGTGCGGCCGTACGCGGAGTGGCGCGACGTAGAGCTGCGGACGGACTCCACCCTGACCGAGATCTCGTACATCCACGCGCCCCGAGCCATCGTCGCGTGGCTCAGAGAGCTGGCGGACCGCCGCAAGGGCACGATCGTCTGCACCCACGGCCCGCTGCTGGACGAGCTGATCGCCGCAGTGCTCTACAACCCGAACTTCACCGCGCCCGAGGGCATGCGGGGCCCGACCCTCAACGGACGTCCGTGGAGCAACCGTCAAGCGGACCGCTGGACCAGCGAGTCACTGTCCACAGGCTGTGCGTGGGTGCTGCACTTCGACGCGTCGGATACCGGCGGGTCGCCTCGCCTCGTCGCGGTGGATCGCCTCAAGCCATAGGCGTACTTTCCATACTTTCCGACGATCGTTCGATATCACCGTGACTGAAACAGTGGACGCTCGTTGCAGTGAGCGAGAGCCCATCGGCTCGCTGTGAGGAGTTCACCATGAACAGCACCACGCGGCACGATGTCCCCCGGGCCGACGCCCGCCTGTCCCGCCACGCCATCCACGGCCTGGTAGCCATCGCGAACGGCCCGGACTACTGCCTGTGCGGCAACCTCTGGCCGTGCCGCCCGGAGGGCGAGGTCGGGCGCTGAGCCCCGCACCGCTTACCGCGTGCGGTTGGCCTTCCTAGGTCTCCCCGCCACTACGCTCCGCTTCGTGCCGGGTCCTCGTACGGGCTAGCCCTACGTTCCTCGGGCACTACTTCTTACGCGCACTCTGGTTTGCACCTGACGCCGCGTCGGCTTCTGACGTGGGGTTTTGTGTCGGAACGTCAAGGTCAACTGCTGCCTCCGGCGGGCCGGCTCATCGGAAAATGAATCAGTTACAGGGCATGGGTGATGGGTCCGGGTGCCTGTCGCGTCCGGATGGTCGGTGGTCTGTGGTTATGCGGCTTTGGTCAGGGTGACGGTGTA
>Ga0302314_10004385_pt1 | contig 25970 bp, 21 predicted proteins | sample III_Palsa_N2_3_FD_200533 | JGI IMG/M metagenome (GOLD analysis project Ga0302314, IMG submission 200533) | Peat permafrost microbial communities from Stordalen Mire near Abisko, Sweden - III_Palsa_N2_3 | ecosystem: Environmental > Terrestrial > Soil > Palsa > Peat permafrost | place: Sweden...
GTTGGTCCGTGGCGTCGCGGATCGAGTCGCCGACGCAGGCGCTGAAGGCGGTCCCATCGATCGCTTTGCAGACGGTTCGGGCGGCCTCCCTGATCTCGGCGTCGATTTGAGAGCGGCTCTTGCCCGCCAGGGAGACGCGGATGGTCGAGGGGTCGGCGCGCGCCACCTCGACCTGGGCGGGGCTGGCCGCGTGCTTGCTGGACTTCGCGATGGCGGCCAGCTGGGCGTTGGCGTCATCAAGGGTCGTGCTCAGGCATTCGATATCGGTCGCCGCGCAAACCACGTTCGCGGCGGCGCGGATTTCGGCCTGGATTTGAGCGTCGGTCTTGCCGGCGAGCGAGATATGGATGGCCGGATTGGCGGGGCTGAAGACGCGCAGATCGGTCGCGCCGGCGGTCCCGGCGAACACAGTGGCGGTCGTCGCGATCGCGGCAAGCGTCATAAATTTGAACATAAATCTCTTCCGTCTCTCTGATATTGTTATGTATTGATATTGTGATCAACCGCGGCTTCAATGTCGAAGCTACTTTAAATTCACGTGTATCAAATTGGTTAACGATAGTTGTCGATTTAATATTACGGTGTTATGTGACAATTGAACGATGATGTTTGCTGTCGGATAGAGCCAGATCTTTCTAACTACACCTACCAATGGTTCTCTTGATGAGCCGCCAGCCCGCCCAGCCGAATGTCAACCGGCCCTGTATAGGCGCAAGGCGCCTCGCCGTGTCGCATTTCGCTCCGATCGCTTCCACACTGCGGGTCCGAAGCTTGCCGTTCAGGGCCAGGCTGGCGCGCCGCGCGCGGCGATGCCACTCTGGCTCAAGCGTGCTTCGCCGAGGGGTCGAGGGGTTCGCGTCGCGAGCAACCCGGGGGGATTTGAGTGACAGCGCAGCAGCCGGGCGCCCAGAGCCGTGCGTCGGTCTACAGCTATTTCATCGTCTGCGTTTTGGCGGTGGTCTATACGTTCAACTTCCTGGATCGGCAGCTGATGTCGATCCTGCAGGAATCGATCCGCGCCGATCTGCACCTGACCGACACCCAGCTGGGCATGGTCACGGGCCTGGCCTTCGCGGTGGTCTATACGGTCCTTGGCATACCAATCGCGTGGCTCGCCGACCGGACCCATCGGGTGCGGATCATCGCGACCGCCTGCGCGGTCTGGAGCCTGTTCTCCGCCGCCTGCGGACTGGCGGTCAGCTTTCCGACCCTGGCGCTGGCGCGGCTAGGCGTGGGGCTGGGCGAGGCAGGCGGTTCGCCGCCGTCCTATTCGGTGATCGCCGACTATTTTCCGCCGCAGCGGCGCGGGGTGGGCCTGGCGATCTATTCGCTGGGCGTGCCGCTGGGCAGCATGGTCGGATCGGCGGCGGGGGCCTGGATTGACAAGGCCTATGGCTGGCGCGTGGCGTTCTTCGCGGTCGGAGCGCCCGGCGTGCTGTTGGCGCTGCTGGTGCTGATCCTGGTGCGCGAGCCGCCGCGCGGGCGTTTCGACGCCAAGGCGGCGGGCCAGGCGGATCACGCCGCGAGTCTGCCGCTACTTGAGACCATCGGCCTGTTCTTCACCAATCGCACCTTGACGCTGACGGCGCTGTCGAGCGGTCTGTCGGCATTTTGCGGCTACGCCATGTTGAATTGGACGCCGTCGTTCCTGATCCGGATCCGGCACATGGAACGCGGCGAGATCGCGATCTATTTCAGCCTCTTGGTCGGGATCACCGGGGTGATCGGCACCTTCGGCAGCGGCTGGCTGGTGGACCGGTTCGCGCGGCTCAACCGCAGGGCCTATGCGCTGGTGCCGATGGCCGCCTTCATGGTCAGCCTGCCGTTCTTCATGCTGTTCGTCTCTGCGCCGACCTGGCCGCTGGCTCTGTGTTTTCTGGCCGCTCCAGCGCTGCTCAACAACATGTACCTGGCGCCGGCGCTGACAGTGATCCAAAACGCCGTGCCCCCGGCGCAGCGCGGCACATCCTCGGCGATTTTGCTGTTCGTACTCAACCTCATCGGCCTGGGCGGCGGGCCAGTATTCGTCGGCTGGATGAGCGATCTGCTAAAGCACGCCTATGGGATTCTCTCCCTGCAGATGGCGCTCTACGCCCTCGCGCCCTTCTATGTGCTGACCATCCTCGCCCACTTCGCCGCCTCGCGCTCGATCCAGCGAGACGCCGCGCTGATCGCCGCGATGCCGATGGTTGCGGCGACACCCTGAGCGCCAGGCCCGACTGCGGGTTTGTCAACCGGACCGAGCGCCTTGATGACTAGTCGCCGTGGTATTGTTATCTCTTGTCAACGCACGGAGGGTTTGCGTGGTCGACGTATTTCTTTCCTACAAGAGTGAAGAACGGCCACTCGTTGAGCCTCTCAACACGTGTTTGTTTTCGCTCAAACCCGACGTGTTCTTTGACGTTGAGCGGCTTGAGAGCGATGACTATTGGTCGAACGTCATTGACAAAGCGGTGAGGACGGCTCGCGCGGTGGTCGGTTGCTGGTCGCCTAGCGCCCACCAATCGCCCTGGGTTCAGAAGGAATGCCTGCTCGCCCGCGAATTCGGCACTTTGATCCCTGCGATGATACTGCCGTACGAGGAGCGACAAGTGTTCATAGAGTTCGTCCGCACGCAACGACGCGATCTCATCGGTTTTGACGGCGGCTGGAGCCATCCCGGTTTCAACTTTCTCCTCCGGGACATTGGCGAGAAGGTCGGGCGCGAGGGCCTTGTGGACTTTGCCCAGGTTATGGCGCGAGGTGACGTGGCGGAGGCGGCGGCCTGGGCGGGTAGGCTCCCGGACGACCCGCTGGCTGACGAGGCCGTCGACATGGCCTACCGCGAGCGCCCGCGTCTTCGCCACCCGGTGCCGCCGCATAGCCCGCCAGCGTCGCGACTCGCGAGGAGTCCGGCAAGACCAACGCCGGCGCTGGAGCACGAGGACGCTTGGATGGCGATCGAGCACAGCCTGGACGCCGCGCACTACCGCCGCTTTGAACGAACGTTCGAACTCAACCCAGCTGCGTTTAAGCATGTCGTCGAAGCTGAAGCGAGAGCGAAAGTGCTGGAAAGCTGGGCCGCGATCGATAAGTCCGATGCGGCAGTGATCGCTGAAATGGTTCGTACGGGTTTGTTTCCGGCGCTGGAGACAAAGGCGAGGGAAGCCATGGATCTCATCGCGCAGGCGCGCGAGATGGCACGGCTTAGTAAGCGGCAGACGAGTGAACGCTTGGCGTCTCTTGCCAGGGCCGCCGCGTTGCTGAAGAATCCGATTCCGGAGCGAACATTCCGAATCGAACTGCCCGACGTGTCCGATTGGCCAAGGCCTGAAATGATCGCAATCCCACCGGGCGAATTTCTTATGGGCTCGCCTGCGTCAGAAGAGCGTTGGGATAGTTATGATGGCAGCGAAGAACCGCAACACGAAGTTAAAATTGGATATGTATTCTTTGTGGGAAAGACTGCCGTAACGGTGAAGGAGCTTTCCTCCTTCGTTGCGGAGACAGGTTACGATACTGGAACAAGCTCACTAGCATGGCACGTCAACGAGTGGAGGGAATTTCGCGGTATGGGCTGGGGACGTCCCGGGTTTTTACAGACCGTGAAGCATCCAGTAACGTGCGTAAGTTGGAATGACGCACAGGCTTATCTTGGCTGGCTTAATAGAAAACTTGGCCTGGAAGAGAGAGCAGATTGCTACCGTCTCTTGTCTGAATCGGAATGGGAATATGCTTGCCGATCGGGAACGGCGACCCCGTTTAGCTGCGGACAGACAATTTCGACGGCGCAAGCCAACTATTACGGCCAACATACCTATGGAGAAGGTAAGAAAGGAAACTATCGCCAAAAAACAACTCCCGCCGGCTTATTTAAAGCAAACGACTTTGGCCTTTGTGACATGCATGGGGCGGTGTGGGAGTGGTGCGAGGACGTTTGGCACGACAGCTACGCCGAACCCGACAGGCCGGATGACGGGTCACCGTGGCTGAACGGCCAAACATCACGGAGGGTTCTGCGGGGTGGTTCCTGGTTTAGCCCCCCTCACTTGCTTCGCTCCGCCCACCGCGGCTGGTATGATCCTTCCATGCGAAACCATACCGTGGGTTTTCGATTGGGGAGGACCGTTCTACCTACATAGATAGTCTGGGTGCGCCGAGACCGTGATCCGTCCCGCGTCAATCCCGGCCTTACTCACCGCTTGCCCCTCTTCTTCCCACCCTCCAGCGCCGCTTGCAGCGGCGTCTTGGGCAGGTCGTCCAGGGTCAGATAGCCTCGACCGGCCCTATCGAGGGTGTCGAAGTCGCGGTCGGCGGCGGCGAGGAATTCGGCCAGCGTGATATGGCCATCCACCCGCAAATCGGCGGCGGCGACCGGCTCGGGCTTGCTGAACAGTTCGAACGCCACCGCGCCCTGTAGGCCCAGGACATCCGGCTGGCGCCGCCCGGGTCCTCGCACATGTTCGCCATGGGCGCGCCCCGACTCAGCGGCCTCGCCCGCCGCGCCGCCGCGATAGGCGCCCAGGATTTCGGGAACCAGGGTGTGCTCATAATAGGACAGCTCGAAGCCGTCGATCACACCGTCATGGTTTTGGTCGAGGACGTTGAAGAACGCCGCCGCGTCGGCGCGGAACTCGGCCCGGTCGACGTGGCCATCGTGGTTCTTATCAACCTGAGCGAACCAGACCGTCACCGGATAGGGCTCGCCCGGCGCCGATCGAAACGGCTGTCCGCTCGGACTGATGAACAGACCCGGCGCGGCTTTCAGGCGGGCGATCTCGGGCTTGTCGAGCTGTTGAACCTGTTGTTCTCCGGAGGGCGCCGATGCGCAGCCGGCCATGGCCAAGACCGAGAGGCAGGCCGCGGCGGCCACGATTTTCGTCAGCAAAATCCGGCCCCTCTCGCGAATGCGAGCACCCTACAGGAAGAACTTGACGATGAAATAGGCCACGCAGCCCGATATGATGACGAAGCCCACCGCGCAGGAGATGACGAACAGCGGCGCTCCCGTCCTGAAGCGTTCGCCGTCGCGGCCGCCCTGGCTCATCATGACCTCTTTCAGTTTCACTGACCGGACAAGGCCTCTGGAGTCAGAGAGGGATGGTGGGACGGCCGTCCCGGGCTGAGATCAGGTCCGAGGGTCAGCTGGCCTCGCCGTGTTCGCGGTCGCCACCCCAGCCTGAATGGCCGCCGGGTCCGCCTTCATGGCCTTCGCCGCCGCCGGGGCGACCTCCACGCATTCCGCCGCCGCGCATCGCGTGCAGGGCGTCGAAGGCCCGCTTCTGCTCGGGGCCCAGGACCGCATAGAAACGCTTGATCGCGTCGGCGCGGCGCTGGAATGAGGCCTGGCGCTCAGCGGTCCGTTTGGCCATGAAGGCGGCCATGCGGTCGAGGCGTTCGGGCGTGGTCAAGGGCGCCGCCGAGGCGTCCTTATGCTCCGCCCCGTCCTTGTGCTCGCCCCAGTCCTTGTGTTCGCGCGGCTGGGGCTTCATGTCCGCCAGAAACGCCTGGAACGCGGGTTCCTGATCCGAGCGGATGCTCAGGATGTCGTGCAGCATCTGGGCCCTGCGCGCCTCATGGGCCTTTCTGTGTTCCTCGTGAGCCTTCTTCCACTCTGCGTGATCGCCGCCCTGGTGCGGTCCCGCCGCCGGAGCCGACGTGGAGGCGTCCTGGGCGAACGCGCCGGATGACAGGCAAAGCGCGGCGGCCGCCGCGGCGAGAAAAGGAACGGCTCGAAACGAGGGGTTCATAGTGTGTCGGACTCCCGCAAAAAGGATGTGGCGCTGCAGTGCCATATCGTTGTTGCTCCGTTATTTCAGATCGCCGCGCAGCATTTCCGAGGCGAGACGGAACAACACATGAAGGTCGCAATTGAGCACCGGTTCAGTCGCCCCCTGCCCCCGCCGTGGCGGAGACTGGGCGGCGCGTCAGCCAAACCAGCGGAATCATCACCAGCATCAGCCACCCCGACGCCCAGAAAAAATCGATCGAGGCCATGGCGTAGGCCTGCCGGATAACGGTGTTGGTCACGCTGGCCAGAGCCTGGCCGCCGTACATCCCGACATGGCGAAGCTGTTCCAGCGCGCCCGACATGATCGACAGGGGCGCGTTTTCGGCCAGGCGGCTTTGGTGCAGGGTTTCGCGATTGTCCCAGACGGTGGTCGTGATCGAGGCGGCGAAGCTGCCGGCGGTGTAGCGCGAGAAGTTGGAGAGCCCGGCGGCGGCCGGCGTCTTCTGTGCGGGGATCTCCGCCAGGGTGATCGTGATCAGCGCCACGAAGAACACGCTCATGGAAAAACCCTGCACCAGCATGGGCATCACATAGGCCAGGAAGTTGGCGTCCGGCGTGTAACGCGAGCGCATGAAATAGGAGATGGCGAAGGCGACCAGCGCCGCCGTGGCGGCCAGGCGCGTATCGGTCTTGCCCATGATGCGCGTGACGAACGGCGTGCACAGCAGCGCCACCGCGCCGCTTGGCGCCGCGACCAGTCCGGCCCAGGTGGCGATATAGCCGACCTGGGTCTGCAGCCACAGCGGCAACAGGAGGTTATTCCCGAAGAAGACGGCGTAAGCCAATGAATAGGCGATGGTTCCGATCGCGAAATTGCGCGAACGGAACAGCGACAGGTCGACGATCGGGTCCTTCTGGGTGGTCTCCCAGATCAGCCAGGCGATGAATCCGACCACCGCCATGCAGGCCAGCACGACGATGGCCGGAGAATTGAACCAATCGGCGTCTTTGCCGGTGTCGAGCATGATCTGCAGCGAGCCGACCCAGACCACCAGCAGCGAGAGGCCCATGGTGTCGACGGGAACCTTGCGGGTGGGGGTTTCGCGGCTGGCCAGGCTGCGCCAACTCATGAAGGCGCACAGCGCGCCGATCGGCACGTTGATGAAAAAGATCCACGGCCAGGACCAGTTGTCCGAAATGTAGCCCCCGAGCAGCGGGCCGCAGACGGGCGCCACGAGGGTGGTCATCGACCAGACGCCCAGCGCGGTCCCACGCCGCTGGGGTGGAAAGATGCTCAAAAGCAGCGCCTGGGAGCCCGGGATCATCGGCCCGGAAAACGCGCCCTGCATGACGCGAAAGACGATCAGCGAGCTGAGGTTCCATGACACGCCGCAGAGGAACGAAGCCGCGGTGAACAGGATCACCGATCCGACGAAGGTCTTGACCACCCCGTAGCGCTGCATCAGCCAGCCGGTCAGCGGCACCGAAACCCCATTGGCGACCGCGAACGAGGTGACCACCCAGGTGCCCTGGCTGGCGCTGACCCCCAGATTGCCGGCGATCGTGGGGATCGACACGTTGGCGATGGTCGAATCGAGCACCTGCATGAAGGTGCCGAGCGCCAAGGCGATGGCGGTGATCGCCAGCGCCGACCCGCTCATGGCCCCAGATTGGGCGCCCGACGAGGCGCCCGTACGCGCGCTGACGTCGCTCATAACGACCTACAATTCCAACTCATCGGCGTTCCGAAATCAGTCAGTGAGCCTGGGCGGCGAAGCTGGGGTTTGGTGCGCGCTCATATCTGCTCCGCTTGCGCGACGACCCGCCTTGCCTGGGCCAGGTCGTCTTCGTCGACCATCAGACGCGGCCAGATGGCGGCGCCCCAGAGCGAACCGGCGCCCGCGTCGAGCACCACCGTCTCGATCCCGGCGTCGGCCAGCACCACCCGTAGATAGGAAAGCCGGACGGCGTCGGAAGTGCTCAGCAGTTCTTTCATGCGCGCCCGTCCCAATTCCGCAGCCTGCCCGGTTTCACAGCCTGCAGGACCACGATGATGCGGCCGAGGCGCGGACACAAGCCGGCGACCATTCGCGCGGTCTTGCCGGCTACCCATCGGCCGCGATGCTGCCTAAGCTCGCACGATGATCGACACCCACCCTCTTCTCGGCGAAGCGCTGGAGCACCATCAGGCCGGCCGTCACGCCGAAGCGGCGGCGCTTTATCGGCTGGCCCTCGACGCCGACCCGAATGAGCCGACAGCGCTCTATCTTTATGGCCTGCTGAACTTCGAGACCGGACAGGTCGAGGCCGCGCTCGATCTCATGCGGCGCGTGGTTGAGGTCCGTCCGAACCACGCCCAGGCCCGTTTTACCCTGGCCAATCTTTTGCTGTGGCGTGGCGAGTTCGAGGCGGCCATTGCGGCGTACCGCGCGGTGATCGAGCTGCGGCCGGACCATCTGGCCGCGCGACTCGGTCTGGCAAGCGCCCTGCGCGACTCTGGCGACCTCGACACGGCGCTCGCCGCCTGCCGGGCCGCGCAGGACGAGGCTCCCCAATCGGCCGCCGCGTACGAGACCCTGGCCACCGTGCTGAACGGACTCGGGCGCGCTGCCGCGGCGATCGACGCCTACCGAGCCGCGGTAGCCTTACAACCGGACCTGGCCACAGCGCACACCGGCTTGGCTCTTGTGCTGCTCGGCGAGGACCGCGCCGACGAAGCCCTGCGCGCCGCGGACGCCGCCCTGGCGCTGGACCCGACGCCCGCCGACGCCTGGTTCGCGCGTGGCTCGGCGCTAAAGGCGCTTGGACGGCCGGCGGACGCGATCGGCGCCCTTGAACAAGCCCTCGCACGGGACCCCGGACTGGCGGCGGCGCACCTGAATCTCGGTATTCTCCACGGCGAGCTCGAGCAGGGCGCGGAGGCGATCCAACACCTGCGCGAAGCCATCAGCCTCGACCCGATGCTGAAGGAGGCTCACGCCAGCCTCGGCTCGATCTATCTGCTGACGGGCCAGAAAGAGGAGGGCGAACGGTTCAGCATGCTGGCGCTGGCGATCGATCCCGACATGATCGCGCCTCACCAGAACATGGCCTCGCTGCTCGCTGACGAGGGGCGGTTCGCCGAGGCGCGATTGCACCGCGACGCAGCGTATGGCCAGCAGAACGTGTTCGTCGACACCGCCCTAGATCCTCGTCGCCAGGTGCTGATCCTGGTGACGGCCGAGAGCGGCAACGTGCCGTTCCGGTTCCTGTTGCCGAGGGACCGCTACACGCGCGTCACCTGGGTCATCGAATATGCCGGCGAGGATCAGGCGGCGACGCTGCCGCCCTACGATCTGGTGTTCAACGCGATCGGTGATCCCGATCTTGCGCCGCCGACCCGGGCGTCGGTTGAGCGGTTTTTGAAGGTCTGCACAGCGCCGGTGTTCAACGATCCAGCCCAAGTCCGGCGCACCTTCCGCCACCTGATCCCCGACCTGCTGGCGGGCCTGGCAGACGTTACGGCTCCAAAGACGCTGCGCTTGAGCGCTGACGCGCGGGGCGACGGCGGTCTGGCGCGGCAGATCGCCGAGGCCGGTATGGCGTGGCCGGTTCTCATCCGCCCGATCGGCTCCCACGGCGGCAAGGGTTTGATGCGGGTCGATGGGCCCGGCGACCTGACGGGCGTCGCTCTGGCGCGCGGGGTGGACTTCTACGTCACCGCCTTTCACGACTATCGCTCGCCGGACGGCGCCTGGCGCAAGTACCGGGCAGTCTTCGTGGATCGTCGCCCCTATCCTTACCACCTGGCGATTTCAGACGATTGGCTGGTGCATCACGGCACCGCGGCCATGATCGAGCGCCCGGAGCGGCTGGCGGAAGAACTCCGGTTTCTTGAGGATCCCGAAGCCGCGATCGGCGCCAAGGCCATGGCGGTCATCGAGGCGATCGGGCGGCGGCTGGATCTCGACTATTGCGGCGTGGATTTCTCTATATTGGCGGACGGTTCGGTGCTGGTGTTCGAGGCCAATGCAACGATGCTGGTCCACCCCGAAGAGGCGGAAGGGCCGTTGGCGGCCAAGAACCCTTACGTGCGGCGGATCCTGAACGCCTTCCAAGCGATGATCGAGGCGGCGCGCTAGGCTGGCGGCGGGCTGGGCTGCGGCGTGTTGGGCTGCGGCGGATTGGGCTTCGGCACGTTGGGCTGCGGTAGATGGAGCGTCAGATAGTCGTCGGCGGACTTCAAGAGCAGCGGCCGGTCCCGGATGAGTTCGTCCGCGAACTGATAGGGGCGCAGGCGATCGGCCGCGGCGCGCGCCACGTCGCCGTCGTTCACCGCCTTGCAGGCTCGGCCGAAGGTGATCACGCCGCCGAAATATTCGCGCTGGGCGCGATTGTCCGCCGCCAGGACGGCCGGTTTGGCGGGGGGCGTCCACCACAGCTGACTCGACAAGACCTTGTGGCTGACGGTCAGATCGCAAACGGCGCGGCAGCGACCGAAATAGCAGGATTTTCGGTCCGCCAAGGTCCAGATCAGCGACGCAGTGTAGTCGACCCGAAACGACTGCGGCTGGTCGTTGAACGATCTTTTGAAGGTCTCGCTGTGGATCAGGGTGGAGACCGGGCCGGTTCGCGGCGGGACGGGAGCCGCCGGCGCTGGCGCGGCCGCGCCGACAGCGAGCCACAGGGCGAAGGCGATCAGGCTCATTCTTCGACGTCCGGCTTGGTGGCCAAAAGCATCAGGTCGAGCGCGGCCGCGGCGAAGGCCAGCATGTTGCCGACGCGGTCGCTGTCGCCCGTCTCAAGCGTGATGGCCTGTTCGATCGGTCCTGACACCGCCAGGCAGGTATGGCCCGCGGCGTCGCCATAAGGATTGCCGGTCGGGCCCGCCGCGCCCGTCTCCGAGAGACCCCAGGTGGCGGAAAACCGCTCGCGCGCGGTTCGTGCGAGCAGCAGCGCGTAAGGCTCGCTCGATGATCGCATGCCGGCCACCGCCTCACGCGGCAGGTCCAGCAGGCGCATTCGCGCGCGGGCCGTGTACACTACGGCGCCGGCCAGGAAATAGGCCGAGGCGCCAGGGACGGCCAGCAGAGCGGCCGAAAGCAGTCCGCCGGACGAGGATTCCGCCACCGCTATCGTCTCGCCCCGCGCCTTGAGCCGTTCGGCGAGAAGCTCGGCCTTGGCGATGAGGTGTTGCACGACGGTGCTCTCCACGTTCCTGGAAACGCCCGGGATATCCCGCAAGGACGCGGCCATCAATCGCCGAAGCGACGAAAAGCCACGGCCGGCGCGCGATGGCGAATAACCTTTTGACGCACGATCTGACGAGAACCCAACGCCCTGTTCAGCGTTCCGTTAGAACCCAGAGCGCATGGTGCCGTTCGAACGAGTTTGGAGCACGGTCCATGTCCCTGGCCGCGGAATACGATGTCGAGCACTATCCAAGCGCCGCCGAGAAGCTGGCGGATTGGTGGGTGCATGCGGTGGGCCTGACCGGCGCGGCGATCGGCGGCGGCGTTCTGCTGGGTCTGGCGGTGGCATCCGGTCGCGCCGGTCTGGCGACGGCGACAGGCCTCTATGCGCTGACGCTGGTGGGCATGCTGTCCTGTTCGGCCGCGTACAATCTGGCGCGCATCTCGCCCGCGCGTCCGTTCTTGCGCCGCCTGGACGAGGCGGCGATCTTCCTGATGATCGCCGGCTGTTACACCCCGTTCACCACGCAGCGCTTCACCGGCGGCTGGGCGATCGGCATGACCGCGCTGGTCTGGACCATGGCGCTGGGGGGCGTGGCGGCCAAGCTTTTGGTTCGCAAGCTGCCGGATCAGCTGTGGACCCTGCTTTACGTCGCCTTTGGCTGGGTCGCGGTGATCGCCATCCGGCCGATGGTGATGGACGTGCCGACGCTGGCTCTGGTCCTGCTGGTGGTCGGGGGGCTTTTGTACACCACCGGCACGCTGGTGTTTCACAACCACCGCCTGCCCTTTCGCCGGGCGATCTGGCACGGCTTCGTCGTCTGCGGCGCGGCGATCCATTATGCGGCGATCTTCACCGGCGTAGTGCTGGCCGCGCACAGCTGATGTCTTAAACCGCGGCGAGGGCTAAGGTTCAGGTCGATTCTGGCCCTAAGTCCGAGGTTTCGCGCGTGAACAAACCTGAGTCCGGCGGCGTGCGTACGGCGTGGACCCTGGTTTTGATCAGCGTGCTGGCGTTGGCCGTTCGCGGCGGGGCGCTAGCTGCTGAACCCGCCTCGCCCCCGGCCGGCGACATCGAGATTCCGAGCGACCCGCAGGTCCGCACGGGCATGCTGCCCAACGGCCTGCGGTTTGTGATCCTGAGGCACGCCGCCCAGCGCCATGAGGTGTCGCTGCGCCTGAGGATCGCGGCGGGATCCCTGCATGAGCCCGTCGATCAGAACGGCGTCGCCCACCTGGTGGAACACATGGCCTTTCGCGGCTCGACCCACGTGGCCGAGAGCGAGATCTGGCGGACGCTGGCCAGGCTCGGCGTTGCGTTCGGCGCCGACTCCAACGCCTTCACGGTCGCCAGCCAGACCTATTTCCAGTTCGACCTGCCGGAGAGCGATGACGCCTCGGTCGGCGCCGGTCTGATGCTGATGCGCGAAATCGCGGGGGAGCTGACCCTAAGTCCGATGGCGGTGGACGACGAACGCAACGTGGTGCTGGCCGAGATCCATCTGACCGACAGCCCCAGCGCCCAGGCCGATCGCGCCCAGACCGCCTTCTGGTTCGAAAACCAGCCCGCGGCCCAGCACGATGCGATCGGCGATCCGGACGTGGTCAAACACATTCGCGCCGATCAGCTGCGGGCCTTCTACGACGCCTATTATCGGCCGGAGCGGACAAGCCTGCTGGTGGTCGGCGATGTCGATCCGGACGCGGTCGAAGCTCAGATCCGCGGCCGGTTCTCGGACTGGATCGGCAAGGGCCCGCCCGGCGCCGATCCGGTCATCATCCCTCCGCGCGCCGAAGGCCCCAAGACCGCCGTGTTTGTCCAGCCTGGCGCGCCGTCGTCGATCCGGCTGGCCTGGATCGCGCCCGAAGACGCCCAGCCGCGGAGCCTGGCTGCGGCCAGGCGTCGGCTGCTCGACGAACTGACGGTCCGTGTGCTGAACCGCCGCCTGACCAGCCAGGACGGACGATGCCTGGTCGTCGGCGCGTCGCGGCAAAGCCACGCCCTGCTGGGCGAAGTCGCCCTGCTGACGGCGGACTGTCAGCCCGGTCAGTGGCGCGCGGGGCTTCAATCGCTGGAAGGCGTGCGCCGGCAAATCCTCAAATATGGCGTGGACCAGGGCGAGGTCGACCGCGAGGCCGGCGAAACCCTGCATGCCTGGCAGATCGCGGCGGCGGCGGCGAACACCGCGTCGATCCCGGCGGTCGCCAATGCGCTGGTGGCGCGGATCGACAACGGCCGATCGCTGGCCAGCCCTGGGCAGGATCTGGCGGTGGCCGAGGCGGTTTACGCCAAGGCGAGCGCCGCCGAGGTCGACGCGGCGATGCGGGACCTGTTTCGCGGCGCAGGCCCACTGGTTTTTCTGTCCAGCCCCCAGCCCGTCGCCGACGGACAGGAAACGCTCGCGCGGGCGCTGGCTGATGTCGAATCGTCGCCGATCGCGGGGCCTGCCCGCGCGCCGAGGGCGGGCCCGGCGATCTGGCCCTATACCTATTTCGGCCCGTCCGGCGCCGTCGCCGAGCGGCGGGAGATCGCGGACCTTGGAACCAGCTTCATCCGCTTCGAAAACGGCGTGCGGCTGACGGTCAAGCCGACGACGTTCAACGCCGGCCAGATTCTGGTCCAGGTCGCCGTGGGCGACGGCCGGCTCGATCTGCCCCGCGATCGCATGAGCGCGGACTGGGCCGCCGATAGCGGGGCCATAGACGCCGGCGGGCTGAAGGCGATGGACCGCGCCGATATGCGCCGGGCGCTGGGCGCCTCGGTCTACAGCTTCAGCTTCTCGACCGGCGACGACAGCTTCAACCTCTTGGGCTTGACCCGGCCCGCCGACCTGGACACCCAGCTGCAGGTGTTGGCGGCCTATGTCACCGCGCCGGGGTGGCGACCGGGGGTGTTCGAGCACATTCAGTCGCTGTTCACCGCCCTGCTGCCGCAGTTCGAGGCCTCGCCCGGCGGGGTGCTGGGCGACTATGTCGGCGGGTTGCTGCACGCGGGCGACCCGCGCTGGGCGGGTCCGACCATGGGAGACGTGGCCGCCGCGCGGCCCCGCGATCTGCGTACGCTATTAGAGCGGCCGCTGGCCGACGGCGCCGTCGAGGTCACCATGGTCGGCGACGTCAGCGTGGAGCGCGCCGTTCAGGCTGTCGCGGCCACGTTCGGCGCCCTGCCACCTCGTCCAGTTGGCCGCGCGCCGCCGCAGGACGCCTACCAGGCCCGCTTTCCTGCGCCGACCGCCTCGCCCGTGGTGCGGTTTCACGGCGGCCATGCCGACCAGGCCCTGGCCCTGGCGGCCTGGCCGACCAGCGACGCCTACGCCCGCGCGCCCAACCTGGCCGACATGCGTGTGCTGGAGCAGGTGCTGAACAACCGGCTGATCGAACGTCTGCGAATCGCAGACGGGGCGACCTACACCCCGCGCGCCGGACTGGAGGCGTCGCGCGTCTTTCCGGGCTTCGGTTACCTGTTCGCCGCCGCTTCGGTGTCTCCGGCTCAGACCGATCTGGTGTTCCTGCGGATCAGCGCGATCGCGGCCGACCTGCGGGCGACGGCGATTTCCGCCGACGAGTTGGAGCGCGCGCGCAGACCGGCCCTGGCCGCCGAACAGCGCGCGCAGGAGAACGACGGCTATTGGCTGAACGCGCTCAGCCGCGCCCAGACCGACCCGCGCCGACTGGATCTGATCCGCGCCGCTCTGCCGGATTTGCACACAGTCACCGCCGCCGGCGTTCAGCGCGCGGCCCAGACCTATTTGCGCGACGAAACGGTTTGGAAGCTGGTGATCGCTCCCCCAACGCGAGGCGCGCCATGACGGTTCTGGTCGTCGCCCTGATCCTCAGCGCCGCGCTGATGCACGCCAGCTGGAACGCCATCTTGCACAACCACTCGGATCGGCTGTGGTCGATGGTCCTGATGTGCATGGTCTCGGGGGCCAGCGCGTTGCCGTTCGCGCTGCTACTGCCCTCGCCCAGCCCATCCAGCTGGCCCTTCATCGCCGCGTCGGCCGCCGTTCAGATCGCCTATTGCCTGTTCCTGGTGCGCGCCTATCGCGACGGCGAACTCAGCCAGATCTATCCGATCGCCCGCGGATCGGCCCCGTTCATAGTGGCGCTGGGGGCCGCGCTGTTCGCCCATGAGCACCTGGGCCCGATCGCCCTGATCGGCGTCGCCTGCGTCTCGGGCGGCGTGATCAGCCTGGCGCGCGGCAAGGACAGGGCCCATCCAACGGCGGTGGCGATCGCGGTCGGGACCGGCGTGATGATCGCCGCCTATACGCTGATCGACGGCATGGGCGCGCGGCGTTCGATGCACGCGTTCTCGTACACGGCCTGGCTGTTCGTCTGCCAGGGCGCGCCGATGCCGCTGATCTATCTGATGCTCAGAAGGCGACTGCGCGTGCCGCTGACCCGCGAGACGCTGCTGACGGCGTTCGGCGGGCTGATCTCGGCGCTGGGTTACGGCGCGGTGATCCTGGCCATGACGCTGACCCCGATGGGCGCGGTGGCGGCGCTGCGCGAGGTCAGCATCTTGTTCGCGGTGCTGATCGGCCGGATCTTCCTGAAGGAGCGTTCCGGGCTGGCGCGGATCGCGGCCGGCGGGGTGATCGCGGTCGGGGCGGCGTGCCTGGCGCTGGGGCGCTAAGGGAAGCGACCACAGCGCAGTCAATCAATCAACACATCGATTGACTATCAATCAACACGTTGATTACTATCCCACATGGCCGCGACCGAACCGATCCCGATCAGTAGAGCCGCCGATGCCGAGGCGGAGCAGTTGGATCGGGTCTTCTTCGCTCTCTCCGACCCCATCCGGAGGGCGATACTGGGCCGGTTGGATGAGGGACCTCTGCTGGTTTCGGAGATCGCCGAGCCGTTCGCCATCTCCCTGCAGGCCATCTCGCGGCACATCCAGGTGCTGGTCCGTGCAGGCCTCATAAGCCAGGCGCGAACAGGGCGGATCAGCCGTTGCAGCCTGGACGCCGAGCCGCTTTCGGAAGCGGCGCTCTGGCTCAACCGATACGCCAAGTATTGGCAGGGCCAGTTCGAGGTTCTGGCTCAACACCTCATCGACATCGAAAAGGAGAAGTCATGAGCTACGCCGAGACCAAGACGGCGATGGACGCCAAACGCCAGCAGATCGCGGCCCTGCAGGGAGAGATGCGCGCACTCCAGGCCGCCGTCGAACCCGAGGTGGTAGCCGACTATGAACTGCAGGGTTGGGACGGGCCCGCGCGCCTCTCCGAACTCTTTGGGGACAAGCGCGATCTGATCGTGATCCACAATATGGGCGTGGGCTGCACGAGCTGCACCATGTGGGCGGACGGCTTCAATGGCGTCTACGATCATCTGGCGAGCCGCGCCGCCTTCGTGGTGAGCAGCCCCAATCCGGTGGATGTGCAAAAAGCCTTCGCCGCGGAGCGCGGGTGGCGTTTCCCGATGGTCAGCCACGTCGGAACCACCTTCGCCGAGGATCTCGGCTACCGCCGACCGGGCCAAGGCGCGGACAGACATGGCGGCTGGTGGCCCGGCGTTTCGGTCTTCCGACGGGAAGGTGACAAGGTCGTCCGGGTTTCCGACACCGAATTGGGCCCGATGGACAGCTTCTGCGTCGTCTATCACCTGTTCGAACTGGTCCCGGACAGCGATCCGAACTGGGAGCCGCGCTACAAATACGCCTGATCGACGATCAGATTCAGTCCAGCCGCCGCCGATAGAGCAGGATCGCCGCCGCGAAGGCGGCCGCGGCGAAAGCCAGCATCGGCGCCGTGTGGGCCAGGGTCGAGGCGGCCGGATCGCCTCGCAGCAGGATGTCCCGCGTTGCGCGGATGTAGTGGGTGAGCGGAAACGCGTCTCCGATGACCCGCGCCCAACCCGGCATGCCGTCGAAGGGGAACATGAAGCCGGACAGCAACATCGACGGCAGGTAGATGAACACTGAGGCCTGCACGGCCTGCAGCTGGGTCTGGACCACCGCCGAGATGGCGAAGCCTAGCACCAAGTAGGCGCTCGCGAACGCCAGGGTGGCGCCCACAAGGGCCCAGGTCGCCGGCGGCGTTGGGACCCCGAACATCAGATGGATCAGGCCGAGCATGGCCACGGTCTGCACCAGGCCGATCAGCAGATAGGGCGACAATTTGCCAATCAAGGCTTCCGCCGGCCGGACGGGTGTGGCCAGCAGGGTCTCCCAGCTGCCGCGCTCGCGTTCGCGCACCAGGGTCAAGGCGCCCAGGAACAGCATGGTGATCATGACGATCACCCCGATCAGCCCTGGCGCGATCCGCCAGGCGCCGCGGCCCTCCGGATCGTACAGCCAGTCGACCTTGATCTCGGGCTTCTGGCCGGTGGAGACGGTCGCGGTTTCGGCGATCCGGCGCCAGATGCCGGTCTCAAGCACGGCGACCGCCGGACGCGTCTCAGCCGGATCGCTGGCGTCGGCGGTGATGGCAACGCCGGCCGCGCCGGTGTGCGGATCTCGGCTCAGCTCGACGCCGACCTGGGCCCGGCGCGCCAGCACGGCCTGCCTCGCCGTCCCCGGCGCGCCGATCGGTCCGATCTGGCGGAACAGGTTGCTGGCCTTGATGGACTGCGCGGCCGACTTCGACAGATCCGCATCGCTGGACGCGACCGCCACCGGCACATCGCGCGGCTCGAATTGGATCGCGTAGCCGTAGAGCAGGATCTGGAACACCGGCAGCAGAAAGATCAGCGCCATGGTCGCCGGGTCGTAGATCAGCTGCAGGCTCTCGACCATGCAGACAGCGCAGATGCGTCTAAGGGCGCTTCTCACGACGGGGCCGCCGCGTCCGCGCCGCGCCGCGCGATGACGAAGGCGGCGTCCTCCAGGCGTTTGTGGGTGTCCTCGACCCGCGCGCCAGCCGAGGTGGCCAGATCCCGTACCGCGCCCAAGGCGTCGGGCTTGACCAGGACGCGCAGGCGCTGGCCCTGCGGGAAGGTCGCGATGACGCCGGCCACGCCGCGCACCTGGGCGGCCAACCGGTCAACTTCGGCGTCGCACAGCATCACCGCGACGAACGGCGCGGCCTTGGTCAGCGCATCGGGATCGCCTCGCGCCAGGATTTCGCCCTGTGAAAACAGCGCGATGATCGTGCACTGTTCGGCCTCGGCCAGGTCGTGGGTGTTGATCACCACGCTGGCCCCGTCCCGCGCCAGGGCCAGGATGCGGCGCCAGACGTCGAGCCTGGACTCCGCGTCGAGGCCCGCGGTCGGTTCGTCCAGCAGGACCAGGCCCGGTTGATGGATCAGGGCGGCCGCCAGCTGCAGCTTGCGCGCCCAGCCGCCCGACAGATTGGCCGCCCGCCGGCGGCGATAGGGCGTCAGTTCGAAATCCTCGATCACAGCCTCGACCGCCGCACGGGGATCGCGCAGGCCGTAGACGTCCGCCCGGAACCGCAGGTTCTGCGTCACCGTTAGTTCGGGGTAGAGGGCCAGGCGCTGGGGCATGTAGCCGACCTGTTCGCTGACCAGGCCGTGGGCGGCCATGATGTCATGGCCGAGCACCCGCCCCTCGCCCGCGTCGGCCCGCAGAAGGCCGGCCAGGATGCGCAAAGTCGTGGTCTTGCCCGCGCCGTTGGGGCCGGCGAAACCCAGCACCTGACCGGCCTGCAGTTCGAGGGAAACGTCCCGAATCGCGATCGTGGCGCCGAAGCGCTTGGACAGGCTCCGTACCGCCAGGACGGCGCCTGGGCCCTCAACCGGGGAGTCTGCCACGCAACAGGTCTCTTCGCTCAAATCGCCAGGACCGCCAGAGCGCCAAGGCTCGCCGGCGCCTTAGCCTTATCGGCTCCAGGCCGGCGCGGCTAGGCGGCCCACAAGGCCGCTTGCCAGGCCCGGGGATTTACTGTTTCTACGCCGGCGCTCAAAATGCGGGCGAGGTTTGCTGTTGCAATGCCCGCATCGCGTCACGAACTGAGGATGGAAGGCTGAAAGCGGTCAGCGAAAAGGAACGTTTAGAGGAATACCCGGATGGGTTCGATTGTGAAACAGGGTCTTTATGACCCGCGAAACGAACATGATGCGTGCGGCGTAGGGTTTGTAGCCAATATTAAGGGCCGCAAATCGCACGACATCATTCGTCGCGGGTTGCAGATTCTGTTGAACCTGGACCATCGCGGCGCGGTCGGCGCGGACCCCACCGTCGGAGACGGCGCGGGCTGCTTGATCCAGATCCCAGACGCCCTGCTGCGCGACTGGGCCGAAACCTCCGGCCTCAAGCTGCCGGCGCCCGGCCACTACGGCGTGGCCATGTGCTTTTTGCCCAAGGACACCATGGCCCAGGCCTTCGCCGTGGGCCAATTCGAGCACTTCATCGCCGTCGAGGGGCAGACCCTGGTCGGCTGGCGCGACGTGCCCGTCGACCTGACGGGACTTGGCGATAGAGTTCTTGAGCAGATGCCGGTGATCCGCCAGGCGATCGTCGGCCGCGGCCCCCGGATTAAGGATCAGGACGCCTTTGAGCGCAAGCTGCTGGTGATCCGCAAGCAGACGCAAAACCCCCTGGCCGCCCTGGCGGAAAAGCACGGCCTGCCCGGCATAGCCGAACTCTACATGCCGTCGTTTTCTAGCCGTACGGTGGTCTATAAGGGCCTGCTCCTGGCCGGTCAGGTGGGGACCTTCTACAAGGATCTGGCCAACCCGCTGACCACCTCGGCGCTGGCCATGTTGCACCAGCGGTTTTCGACCAACACCTTCCCGTCCTGGCGGCTGGCCCACCCCTACCGGTTCATCGCCCACAACGGCGAGATCAACACCCAGCGCGGCAACGTCAACTGGATGAACGCGCGCCGGCGGACGCTGGAATCGCCGCTGCTGGGTCCCGACCTCGACAAGATGTGGCCGCTGATCCCGCATGGCCAGTCGGACACCGCCGACCTGGACAATGCGCTGGAACTGCTGCTGGCTGGCGGCTATCCGCTGGCCCACGCCATGATGATGCTGATTCCGGAAGCCTGGGCCGGCAATCCGCTGATGGACGCCAAGCGGCGGGCTTTCTACGAATATCACGCGGCGCTGATGGAGCCGTGGGACGGCCCAGCGGCGATCGCGTTCAGCGACGGGCGCCAGATCGGCGCCACTTTGGATCGCAACGGGCTGCGGCCCGCGCGGTTTTTTTGTACAGATGACGACCATGTGATCATGGCCTCGGAGTCCGGCGTGCTGCCGATCCCGGAAGCCAACATCACCCGCAAATGGCGCCTGCAGCCCGGCAAGATGCTGCTGATCGACCTTGAGCAGGGCCGCATCGTCGAAGACGAGGAGATCAAGGCCACGCTCGCCGAGGCCGAGCCCTATGACGAGTGGCTGAAGCAGACCCAGTTCAAGCTGGAAGAATTGGCCGGTCTGATCACGCCCCCCGGCGCGGCGTCGCCTGGCGCATTGACCAACGATCCGTCCGACCTGCTCGATCGCCAGCAGGCCTTCGGCTACACCCAGGAGGACATCCAGTTCTTCCTGGAGCCGATGGCCCAGAATCCGGACGATCCGCTGGGCTCCATGGGCACGGATATCCCGCTGGCGGTGCTTTCCAAGCGGCCCAAGCTGCTCTTCGACTATTTCAAGCAGAACTTCGCCCAGGTCACCAATCCGCCGATCGACCCGATCCGTGAGGAGCTGGTGATGTCGCTGGTCTCGATGATCGGACCGCGCCCGAACCTGCTGGGTCACCATGCGGGCACCCACAAGCGGCTAGAGGTCTCGCAGCCGGTCCTCACCAACGAGGATCTGGAAAAGATCCGCTCGATCTCGACGCTGATGGACGGCGCCTTCCGCACCGCGACCATCGACATTTCCGGGCCCGCGCGCGAGGGCGATGTCGGCCTGGAACGCGCGGTCGAGCGGATCTGCCGCGAAGCCACCGATGCGGTGCTGGCCGACAGCAACATCCTGATCCTGTCCGACCGCAACCTGTCGGCCGACCGCAATGCGGTGCCGGCGGCACTGGCCGTCGCGGCCGTGCACCATCACCTGATCCGGCAGGGCCTGCGCATGCAGACCGGGCTGGTGGTGGAGACCGGCGAGGCGCGCGAGGTGCATCATTTCTGCGTGCTCGCGGGCTACGGCGCCGAGGCGATCAACCCCTATCTGGCGTTCGAGACGCTGGAAGACATCCGCGTGCGCCTGAACCTGCCGCTGAAGCCCCAGGAGGTGCAGAAGAACTACATCAAGGCGATCGGCAAAGGGGTTTTGAAAGTGATGTCCAAGATGGGCATCTCGACCTACCAGTCCTATTGCGGCGCCCAGATCTTCGACGCGGTCGGCCTGTCCTCGGAATTCGTCGAAAAGTATTTCACCGGCACGGCCACCACCATCGAGGGGGTCGGCCTGGCCGAGATCGCCGCCGAGACCGTCCGCCGGCACCAGGACGCCTATGGCGACAAGCCGATCTATCGCCACATGCTGGATGTCGGCGGCGCCTACGCTTTCCGCCTGCGCGGCGAGGAACATGCCTGGACGCCGGAATCGGTGGCTAATCTGCAGCACGCGGTGCGCGGCGAATTGCCCGACGCCTACGCCGCCTTCGCCGCCAGCATCAACGAGCAGAGCACGCGGCTCTTGACCATCCGTGGCCTGATGAACCTGAGGCCGGCGGAAACGCCGCTGAGCCTGGACCAGGTCGAACCTGCCAGCGAGATCGTCAAGCGCTTCGCCACCGGCGCCATGAGCTTCGGCTCGATCAGCCGCGAGGCGCACACCACCTTGGCCATCGCCATGAACCGCATCGGCGCGCGGTCCAATACCGGCGAGGGCGGCGAGGAGGCCGATCGGTTCGTCCCGCTGCCGAACGGCGACTCCATGCGCTCGGCGATCAAGCAGGTGGCCTCCGGCCGATTCGGCGTCACCGCCGAATACCTGGTCAACGCCGACGACATCCAGATCAAGATGGCCCAGGGCGCCAAGCCGGGCGAAGGCGGCCAGCTGCCCGGCTACAAGGTGGACAAGAATATCGCCCGGGTGCGGCATTCCACGCCCGGCGTGGGCCTGATCTCGCCGCCGCCGCACCACGACATCTATTCGATCGAGGATCTGGCCCAGCTGATCCACGACCTGAAGAACGTCAATCCGGCGGCGCGCATCTCGGTCAAGCTGGTCTCGGAGGTCGGCGTCGGCACCGTGGCCGCCGGCGTCAGCAAGTGCCGTGCGGACCATGTGACCATATCGGGCTTCGAGGGCGGCACGGGCGCCTCCCCCTTGACCTCGTTGACCCATGCCGGCTCGCCCTGGGAGATCGGTCTAGCCGAGACCCAGCAGACCCTGCTGCTGAACGGCCTGCGCGGACGTATCTCGGTCCAGGCCGACGGCGGACTGCGCACCGGCCGCGACGTGGCCATCGCCGCGCTGCTGGGCGCCGACGAGTTCGGTTTCGCGACGGCGCCGTTGATCGCCGCTGGCTGCATCATGATGCGCAAGTGCCACCTGAACACCTGCCCGGTCGGGGTGGCGACCCAGGACCCGGTGCTGCGCGCGCGCTTCACCGGCCAGCCCGAGCATGTGATCAACTACTTCTTCTTCGTCGCCGAAGAACTGCGCGCGATCATGGCCGAGATGGGCTTTTCCACCGTCAACGAAATGATCGGCCGGGTCGACCGGATCGACGCCCGCGAGGCGCTGGATCACTGGAAGGCGCGCGGTATCGACCTGAGCAAGCTGCTGCACCAAGTGGATGTCGACGCCCAGGTCGCCCGTTGGAACAGCGAGCGCCAGAACCATGGCCTGGAACGGGCCCTGGACCATGAGCTGATCGCCGAGGCCATGCCAGCGCTGGAAGCCGGCCAGCCGGTGCGCATCGAGCGCGAGATCAGAAACGTCAACCGGACGGTCGGCGCGATGCTGTCGGGCGAGGTGGCGCGGCGCCATGGCCACACCGGCCTGCCGGACGGGACCATCTCGCTGCGTTTCACCGGCGTGGCCGGGCAGAGCTTCGGCGCCTTCTTGGCCCAAGGCGTCAGCGCCGAGCTGATCGGCGACGCCAACGACTATGTGGGCAAGGGCCTGTCCGGCGGCCGGGTCATCGTCCGCCAGCCCGAGCATGTCGATCGCGAACCGACGGAAAACATCATCGTCGGCAATACGGTGCTCTACGGCGCCATCGCTGGCGAGGCTTATTTCCAGGGCGTCGCGGGCGAACGCTTCGCGGTGCGCAATTCCGGCGCGGTGGCCGTGGTCGAAGGTCTGGGCGATCACGGCTGCGAATACATGACCGGCGGCGTGGTCGTCGTGCTGGGCGAGACCGGGCGCAACTTCGCGGCCGGCATGTCCGGGGGCGTGGCCTATGTCTATGACCCGCACGGCGCGTTCGGGCGGCTGTGCAACCTTTCCATGGTCGATCTGGAGAAGATCGCGCCGATCGCGGCGGGCGGGGCCGACGAGGACGGCCGGCCGCAGCAACGCGCGGTGGACGTCCATGACAACGGCATGGGCGACATGCTGGGCCACGACGCCGAGCGCCTGCGCATCCTGGTCGAGCGGCACTTGCTGCACACCAAGAGCGAACGGGCGCGGCTGATCCTGGAACACTGGGACGCGGCGCTGGCGCACTTCGTCAAGGTGATGCCGAAAGACTACCGCGCCGCCCTGCTCGACCTTCAGGCCGAGCGGCGCGCGGCCAAGACTGTCGCGGCCGAGTAACCGCAAACCCTTCGCGTTCGGAGTTTAAGAGGATGGGCAAGCCTACCGGCTTCCTTGAGATTGAGCGACGCGACCGCGGCTACGCGAAACCCGAGGCGCGCCTGAAGACCTGGACCGAGTTCACGGCGGATCCAGCGCCGGGGGAGATCGGCCGTCAGGCCGCGCGCTGCATGGACTGTGGGATTCCCTTCTGTCACCAGGGCTGCCCGGTCAACAATCAGATCCCCGACTGGAACAACCTAGTCTATCGCGACCAATGGCGCGCGGCGCTGGACAACCTGCACTCGACCAACAACTTTCCGGAGTTCACCGGCCGCATCTGCCCCGCGCCATGCGAGGCGTCGTGCACGCTGAACATCGACGACAACCCGGTGACCATCAAATCCGTCGAGTGTGAAATCATAGATCGCGGGTGGCGCGAAGGCTGGATCACACCGGAATTGGCGGCCTTGAAGACCGGCCGGCGGGTCGCGGTGGTGGGATCGGGCCCGGCTGGCCTGGCCTGCGCCCAGCAGCTGGCGCGGGCTGGCCATGACGTGACCCTGTTCGAGAAGAACGACCGGATCGGCGGGCTGCTGCGCTATGGCATTCCCAGCTTCAAGATGGAAAAGCACCTGATCGATCGGCGCATCGCCCAGATGCAGGCCGAGGGCGTCGACTTCCGCACCGAGGTCGAGGTCGGCGTGACCGTTTCGATCTCCAGCCTGATGGCCGAGTTCGACGCCATCGTGCTGTCCGGCGGCGTCGAGCTGCCGCGCGATCTGGAGCTGCCGCCGCACGACCTGGAAGGCATCCATTTCGCGATGGATTTCCTGACCCAGCAGAACAAGCGCAATGAGGGCGACGACGAGGCCAAGGCCGCGCCCGGTGGGACCATCAGCGCCGAGGGCAAGCACGTCGTGGTCATCGGCGGCGGCGACACTGGCTCGGACTGTATCGGAACCTCCAACCGCCAAGGCGCCGCCTCGGTGACACAGCTGGAGATCATGCCCCAGCCGCCCGCGCGCGAGAACAAGGCCCTGACCTGGCCGGACTGGCCCTACAAGCTGCGCACCTCGTCCTCGCAGGAGGAAGGCGCCGAGCGGGACTGGGCGGTGCTGACCAAGCGGGCTTGCGGCGCCAACGGCCAGCTGGAAGCGCTGGAATGCGTGCGCGTGGAATGGGTCAAGGACGCGGACGGCCGCATGCGGATGGGTGAAGTCGCCGGCAGCGAATTCCAGCTGGAGGCGGATCTGGTCCTGCTGGCCATGGGCTTTTTGGGCCCGCATCCCGGGGCGATGATCCAGCAGGCGGATGTGGAGCTGGACGCGCGCGGCAACGTCAAGGCCAACATGGTCGACTATCGCAGCTCGACGCCGAAGATCTTCGCCTGCGGCGACATGCGCCGGGGTCAGTCCCTGGTGGTCTGGGCGATCCGCGAGGGCCGGCAGTGCGCCCGGGCGGTGGACGAGTTTTTGATGGGGGCGAGTGAGCTGCCGCGGTAGGGGGCGTCAAGACTTCAGTTCGCCGAGCCCGGTCAGGTGCAGCACGCCCTTGCCGGGCAATTCCACGCGAAGCTCCAGCGTTCCGCCGGCCGCTTCCACGAACCGGCGCAGGGTCGACAGATAGAGATCGGTCTGGCGCTCGATCTTGAGTACGGAGGGCTGCTTGATCCCCAGGCCTTGGGCGATTTGGTCCTGGCTTCGCTCGGCCAACAGACGCAGCGCCTTCAGGCCCTCGACTTCGTTGTGCAGTTCCACGGCGCGGGCGTCTATCCGCGCGCGCCGCGCCTTGGGCAGACCAGCCATGATCTCTTCACGCGTGCGGCCCATCTCAAGTCTCCTTCAAACCCTTCAAATGCTTGGCAAACCGGGCATCCGCCTTGCGCACAAGCGCTGTGTAGAAACGCTTTTGCGCCACGCCGGCCTTGTCGCCCGCGACCAGCAATATGGCTTGCCGGCTGGGATCGAACGCAAAAGCCACCCGCCATACCCCGTCCGCAGCCTTGAACCGAAGCTCCTTCATATTGGCGTGCTTCGAGCCCGAGAGCGTGTCCGCGTGAGGTCGACCCAAGGCGGGTCCGTAAGTTTCCAACAAGGCGGAGACGGCGAGGAGCTCGTCCTGCACCTCCGTAGGCAAAGCGTCGAATTCCGGGTCGAAGTCGTCGTGGTTGGCGACGGTCCATGGCATGGTATTATATAGCCCTTAGCCTATGAAAAGTCTATAGGCTGGCGGCTATAGCCCGTTGTCAAAAATGCGGTGATCCATGGGCGCTGCTCCAGCGGCGGGATGCATCTGGAAAGTCGTTCGTGTCCTTATTTCAAGTATATTCCGAATTATAAGCAATTCGCACCCGCGCTAAAACATCGTCTTGGTAGTCAGGATGAAAGCTTCGGAAATATAAATCGTACGGTTAGGCCCGTCTGCCGCCGCCGAAAAAGCAAACGGGTCTTCGGGCGCGCGCCAAACCA
>Ga0302314_10004386_pt1 | contig 25969 bp, 26 predicted proteins | sample III_Palsa_N2_3_FD_200533 | JGI IMG/M metagenome (GOLD analysis project Ga0302314, IMG submission 200533) | Peat permafrost microbial communities from Stordalen Mire near Abisko, Sweden - III_Palsa_N2_3 | ecosystem: Environmental > Terrestrial > Soil > Palsa > Peat permafrost | place: Sweden...
GTGGGCGTGATCTTGAGTTCGGCGAGCCCCGGACCTGAAGCCACGTTGTCCGACTTCAGAAGCTCCACCTGATCGCGGGTGATCGGCGGGGTGTAGGGGGTGAAGGCGATCAGCTGGGCGACGGCGCCCATCACTTCGGCGATCGGGAACGGCACGGGGACCAGGGCGCGCTTGTGATGGGTCTCCTTCAGCACCAGCTCCATCAGCGCCCGGAAGCTATAGACGCCGGGGCCGCCAAGCTCATAGGTCTTGCCCGCAGCCTCCTGGGATGTCAGCGCCCTGGCGATGGCCGCGCCCACGTCGCCGGCATAGACTGGCTGGAACCTCGTCTTGCCGCCGCCGATCAGGGGAAGCGCCGGCGACATGGCCGCCATGCCGCCGAACCGGTTGAAGAAGTCGTCCTCCTCGCCGAACACGATGGAGGGGCGAAGGATGGTCGCGGCGGGGAAGGCGGCTCGGACGGCGGCTTCCCCCTCGGCCTTGGTGCTGGCGTAGACGGAGGCGGAGGTCGCATCCGCGCCGATGGCGGAGATCTGCACGAAGCGACCGGCCCCGGCGGCGGTCGCGGCCTCGGCCACGGCCTTCGCCGCCTCTGACTGCAGCACGGAGAAACGCTGGCGACCGGTCTCGAACAGGATGCCCACGAGGTTCACGGCGGCTTCGGCGCCTTCCAGCGCCCGGGCGACGGACTCAGGATGGCGCACATTGGCCTGCACCAGTTCGATCTGGCCCACGTCGCCCATCACCCGAAGCTCGGGGGCGAGGTGGGGGCGGCGCATGGCCACGCGGATACGCCAGCCGTCCTTGGCCAGCGCGCGCACGGCGTAGCGGCCGAGGAATCCCGAGCCGCCGAAAACGGTCACCAGTCCTTGCATTGAGATCGTCCGATATGCCGCGTGTGAACCTGAGGTTCGGATAGACGATGGGGCGGTGTGGCGCAACGCGGAGCCTGTGCTAACCATGGCCAAGGCTTGGGAGATGGCGATGATCAGAGCGACTTTGGCGGCGGGCGTTGCGGTTTTGACCTTGGGCGCAGGGGTGGCGCAGGCCGCGCCCCATCGCAACGAGGCGGTCTACAAGGCGGTTGAAGCCAATAAGCCCTGGGCGCTGGACCTCCTGAAGGAGATCGTGAACATCGATTCCGGCACCGGCGACGTGGAGGGCGGCCGCAAGGTGGCCGCGGTGCTCGCCGGACGGCTGAAGGCGCTGGGCGCCGAGGTCCGCACCGAGCCCGCCGAGGCGCCGAACCTGCCGGACAACCTCGTCGCCGTTTTCAAGGGGACCGGCAAGGCGAAGATCCTGATCATCGCCCACCTCGACACGGTGTTCGGTCCCGGAACCGTGGCCGGGCGCCCCTTCAGCATCTCCAGCGACAAACGCGCCCACGGCCCCGGCGTCGGCGACGAGAAGGCGGGGGACGTCAACGCCGTCACCGCCCTCAAGATCCTGCACGACCTCGGCTTCAACAAGTACGGGACCGTCACCCTCCTGATCGACGACAGCGAAGAGCGCGGCTCGCCCGGCGCCACCAAGCTGATCAAGGCTCTGTCCCGCGAGAACGACGTGGAGTTCAACATGGAGCCCGGCGACGCGCCGGACGCCATCACCGTGTGGCGGAAGGGCTCCTCCACGGTGGAGATCCACGTGAAGGGCCGCGCCGCCCACGCCGGCATGGCCCCGCAGGAGGGCCGCAACGCCGCCATGGAGATGATCCACCAGATCGACAGCCTGGAAGGCGCCTTCCCCCATTCGGGCGACGGCACGACGGTGAACCTGACGCTGGTCAAGGCCGGCGACCGCAACAACATCATCCCCGCCGACGCCGTGGCCACACTGAACGTGCGCTACCGCAAGCTCTCCGACTTCGACGCGGTGATCGCCAAGGTGGAGGCCGACGCCAGGACCGCCGTCATCCCCGACACCACGGTGACGGTCGTGCGCGAAGCCGCCTTCCCGCCCCTGACGCAGAACCCCCAGATCGACGCCCTGGCCGCCCGCGCCCAGTCGATCTACGCCGAGATCGGCAAGACCGTGGCCCTGTCGGGCAACGGCGGCGCGTCGGAGTCGGCGCTGGCCATGTCTGAGGGCACGCCGGCGCTGGACGGGCTCGGCTATGTGGGCGGCGACTTCCACACCGACCACGAGTGGATCGACCTGAACAGCGTCACCCCGCGGCTCTATCTCTTCACCCGCCTCTTGATGGAGACCAGCGTCGCGCCTTCGCTGAAAACGCCCGCGCACTGATACGGGACGGTATCGCCCTTCTCGGTATTGACCTTGGGGGGCGTCTCCCATAAACGTCCGCGCCTCGCGCTTCCCGGTCACGGGGGACGAGCCTTCATCTATGCCCAGGTGGCGGAATTGGTAGACGCGCTGGCTTCAGGTGCCAGTGATTTAACGGTCGTGGAGGTTCGAGTCCTCTCCTGGGCACCATTCGATCCGGAGGCGGTTTCCGCCGCTCGCGATCCATCGCCCTCCATGATCGGCGCCAGATGACCAATTTCCTGCATGAGGGCGATCTTCCGGCGGACGTGAGCTTCGGGGACGCGGTGGCTGTGGATTCCGAGGCCATGGGCCTGCGTATCGGCCGCGATCCCCTCTGCGTGGTGCAGCTGTCCGCAGGGGACGGCAACGCCCACGTGGTGCAACTCGACCGCGCCACCTACGATGCGCCCAACCTGAAGCGGCTCCTGACCGATCCGAAGGTCTTGAAGATCTTCCACTTCGGCCGCTTCGACATCGCCATGTTCCAGCATTATCTCGGGGTGACCACCACGCCGGTCTACTGCACCAAGATCGCCTCCAAGCTGGCCCGCACCTACACCGACCGCCACGGCCTGAAGGACGTGACCAAGGAGTTGGTGGGCGTCGACATCTCCAAGGCGCAGCAGAGCTCCGACTGGGGCCAAGTCAAGCTCACCCCCGAGCAGCAGGCCTATGCGGCGTCCGACGTCCTGAACCTTCACGCCATCAAGACCCGGCTCGACGCCATGCTGGTGCGCGAGGGCCGCCAGGAGTTGGCGCAGGCCTGCTTCGACTTCCTGCCCGACCGCGCCAAGCTCGATCTGGCCGGCTGGGAAGACGTCGACATCTTCGCCCATACCTGATCCATAATCCCGCGATGGATTTCCCGCCCGATCACACGCCCCTGCCGATCGGCGCCTCGCCGGCGATGAATCCGCAGCGGCTGGCCATGGCGATGCAGCGCTGGCGCCGCCGGTCGCGGATGATCCACTTCTGGCGGCGGGCCCTCCCTTTGCTGATGCTGCTGATCGCCGGAGCGGTCCTGACTCTGGTGATCCTCCGCACCGTGTTCGGACCGGCCCACACGGCTGATCAGGACCAGGAGATCCGTATGCTGGGGCCCAAGTATCTGGGCCGGGACCAGAGCGGTCGTCCCTACACCCTCACCGCCGTCGACGCGGTGCGCGACAGCGTCCATCCCGAGCGGATCAGCCTCAACCAGCCGCACATGGTGCTGCAGTCCCTCAACGGCGATCCGCCCACCACGGTGACCTCGGCGACCGGCCTCTACAACGAGGACAGCCACTTTCTGGCTCTGGACGGCCAGGTGCATCTGGACGACGGCAAGGGCACGGTCTTCCTCAGCGAGCACGCCCTGGTCAATACGGATGCGGGCACGGTGGACGGGCGGTCTCCCGTCACGGGCAACGGCCCCCTTGGCCAAACCTCGTCTTCGTCCTATGCCATCAAGGACAGTGGACGCGACATCCTGTTCATCGGCAATGTGAAGTCGCACATCGTCAACAATTAGCCGCACCGGCGCGCCAAAAGCCCGCACGAGCATAGAGGGAGGCGCCGGTCATGCGACGCGCGAGCACATGGAGCGGGATGGGGACGGCGGCGCTGATGGCGCTCGCGAGCCTGCCCGCCATGGCCCAGACCGCCGCCGCGCCCAAAGCTGGGGCGCCCGCCCCAGCCAAGGCGCCCAACGCGCAAGCCAAGCTGCCCTACGACGTGACCGCCGACCAGCAGGAGGTGTTCAACGATGAGCACCGCACCGTCTATCGGGGCAATGTGGTGGCGATCCAGGGCACGGACCGGCTGAATACGCCGGAGCTGACCGTCATCTCGGCCAAGAAGGACCCCGCGACCACCAAGGCGCCCCCGCCGGGCGCACCGGCCTCGGCGGCGAACACCTTCGGCAAGATCGAGCGGATGGAGGCGGCGGGCCCGGTCTACTTCAACACCCCAACCCAGAACGCCAAGGGCGACCACGGCACCTACGTGGCCGCCGACGACACCATCACCCTCACGGGCAACGTCGTCCTCGTCCAGAACAAGGACGTCTCCACCGGCGACAAGCTGATCTACCAGAAGGGCACCGGTCACGCCCAGCTCTACTCCAAGGCGGGCGCAGCGCCGGAGCGGGTGCGCGGCGTCTTCTATCAGGACGACGCGCCGGCGGCGACGCCCGGCGTTCCGGCTCCGGCCAAGGGAGCGGCGGCCCCCGCCAAACCAACGCCCAAGCCCAAGAGCAAGGGAAAAACCAACTCTTGAGCCGCGTGGACCAGTTCTCGTTCGAGCCCGCCGACGCCGCACACGGCCTCGTGGTGGACAATATCGGCAAGTCCTTCCGCGGCCGCGCCGTGGTCAAGGGCGTGAACCTGAAGCTCGGTCGCGGCGAGGTGGTGGGCCTGCTCGGCCCCAACGGCGCCGGCAAAACCACCTGCTTCTACATGATCACCGGCCTGATCACGGCGGACTACGGCGCCATCCATCTGGACGGCCAGGACGTCACCGCCCAGCCCATGTACCAGCGCGCCCGCCTCGGCATCGGCTACCTGCCGCAGGAGACCTCGATCTTTCGCGGCATGAGCGTCGAGCAGAACGTCATGGCCGTGGTGGAGATGCACCAGAAGGACAGGACGGCGGCCAGGGAGATGGTGGACCGGCTGCTGGACGAGCTTCGCATCTCCCATCTTCGGAAAGCTCCTGCGACCTCCCTGTCCGGCGGCGAGCGTCGGCGGTGCGAGATCGCGCGGGCGCTGGCGTCCGAGCCCGCCTTCATGCTGCTGGACGAGCCCTTCGCCGGCATCGACCCTCTGGCCATGTCCGACATCCGCGAGGTGATCGGTTATCTGAAGGACCAGGGCATCGGCGTCCTGATCACCGACCACAATGTGCGCGAGACCCTGGACATGGTGGAGCGCGCCTCGATCATCCACGCCGGGGAGGTGCTGTTCGAAGGCGCCCCCGACGCCATCATGGCCGACCCCGAAGTGCGCCGCGTCTATCTGGGCGACCGTTTCAACTGATCCTGTCTTTGTAACCCTAGGAGCATCCCATGGCCGACAAGAACTCCATCCTGATCGTCGGCGCCTCCAGGGGACTCGGCAAGGGCCTGGCGGAACTCTGCGCCAAGCACGGCTGGTCCGTGCTGGCGACGGTGCGCAATACCGAAGGCGTAAGCCTTGAAGGGGCGGAGATCGCCGCTGTGGATATCGACCAGCCGGAGACGGTGACGGCGCTTCACGAGAAGACCGCGGGCAAGTCGTTCGACGTGATCTTCGTCGTCGCTGGGGTGGCCAGCACCTGGGGCCCGATCCACGAGACCGACCCCGAAGACGCCGTCCGCGTCTATCGCACCAACGCCGTCAGCCCGGTCCTCTTTGCGGAGACCTTCACCGACCGGCTGTCGGACGGCGGGCAGATGGTGTTCATGACCTCCCGCATGGGCTCGATCGCCGAAAACGAGCAGGGCGGCGTGGACGCCTACCGCGCCTCCAAGTCGGCCCTGAACATGCTGGCGAAGGGTTACTCCCTCCGTCACAAGGGGCTGACCGTCACCCTGATGCATCCCGGCTGGGTGAAGACCGACATGGGCGGCGCCGATGCAGCCATCGACGTCGCCACCAGCATCGGGGGGATCTTCGAGCAGATCGGCAAGCGCCACGGCGCGGGCGACCTCGCCTTCATCGACTACACCGGTCGCGCCATCCCCTGGTGAGGCCGGTTCGAGGGCTTGCGGCGGAACTTGCCGCCGTTAACCGATCGGTTGTGACTCGGGTCTAATCTGGCACGCAAGAAACAGGCCAGGAGGGCCCGTTGGCGCTCGGTGCTCGATTAGAACTGCGGCAGGGCCAGTCACTGGTCATCACGCCCCAACTGCAGCAGGCCATCAAGCTGCTGCAGTTGTCCAATCTCGAACTCGAAGCCTATGTCGAGGCCGAGATCGAGCGCAATCCCCTGTTGGCCCGCGACGAGCGGGACGCCGAGGCCGACCGCGAGCCGGTGCAGGCCGCCGAGGCGCCGCTCAGCGACGCCCTTTCCAACGAGATTCCCGGCGGTCGGGCCGAAGCCGACATGGACGCCCGCCACGACGACCTCTACGCCGACGCCTCGCCGGGCGACCGGGCGACCGGCGACGCGGGCGAAGCGGCGCAGACCGCGACCTCGGGCGATATCGCCGGTGACGGGGGCGGGGCGGTGGACTGGTCCAAAGCCAACCGCGGCGGCTCCTTCGACACCGACGGCGAGGGCATCGACGGCCGCATCGCCCAGGAGAAGACCCTACCCGAACATCTCGACGACCAGGCGGCCATGGCGGGCTTCACGCCCTCCGAACGCCTGATCGCGGACGCCCTGATCGGCTGCGTGGACGAGGGCGGATACCTTCGCACCAGCATCCCGGAGGTGTGCGAGCGGCTCGGCTGCGGCGAGGCCGTGGTGGAGCGGGTGCTGACCCGCCTGCAGGGCTTTGAGCCCACCGGCGTCTTCGCCCGCGACGTGCGCGAATGCCTGATGCTGCAGCTGCAGGAGCGGGACCGCTGCGATCCGGCCATGGAGGCCATGCTCGACAACCTCGAGATGCTCGCCCGCCGCGACATGGCCGGGCTGAAGCGCGTCTGCGGCGTGGACGACGAGGACCTGCGGGAGATGATCCTGGAGCTTCGCGCTCTCACGCCCCGCCCCGGCGCCGCCTTCGGCTCCGAGCCCGCCGCCCCCGTGGTGCCGGACGTCTATGTGCGGGAGGACCAGCGGGTCGGCTGGCGGGTGGAGCTGAACTCCGACACCCTGCCGCGCCTCCTGGTGGACCAGCGCTACCACGCCACCGTCTCCAAGGGCGCGCGCACCGACCAGGAGAAGACCTTCGTCGCCGACTGCATGGCCACCGCCTCCTGGCTGGTGAAGAGCCTGGATCAGCGCGCCAAGACCATCCTGAAGGTCTCCTCCGAGATCGTGCGCCAGCAGGACGCCTTTCTGGCCTTCGGGGTGGAGCACCTGCGTCCACTGAACCTGAAGACCGTCGCCGACGCCATCGGCATGCACGAGTCCACCGTCAGCCGCGTCACTTCCAACAAATATATCGCCACCCCCCGCGGCGTGTTCGAGCTGAAGTTCTTCTTCACCTCCTCCATCGCTTCGTCGGACGGCGGCGCCTCCCATTCCGCCGAAGCCGTGCGCCACAAGATCAAGGTGCTGATCGAGGCGGAAAAGGCGGGAGAGGACGTGCTGTCGGACGACCGCATCGTCGATATCCTGAAGGAGACGGGCATCGACATCGCCCGCCGCACCGTGGCTAAATACCGGGAGGCGATGCGCATCCCGTCCTCCGTCGATCGCAAGCGGATGATCCGGCAGGCCTGCTAAGGCCTTTTCGCAATTCGGCTTTTCTCTGAACTTCCCTCTGCAGGGGGCGTTTCACTCCTGATGTGATCGCGCAAATCGGTGCGCGCTCTTGACACTCAAGGACGGTGGACGCGCTATGGCTTCAGCACAACCGAACGAAATGTCAGCAAAGGATGCGTCGATGGCGGCTCCGATGAATGTTCAGGTCTCGGGCAAGCATGTGAACGTGGGCGAGGCCCTGCGACAGCGGATCACCGACGAAGTGATCGCCGGCATCGGAAAATACTTCGAACGGGGCGGGGACGCGGACATCTCGGTCGGCAAGGACGGCCACAGCTTCTGCGTCGACATTGTGGTGCATCTCGCCTCCGGCCAACAGCTGGAAGCCCGCGGCATGGGCGGCGACGCCCATGCGGCCTTCAGCGCCACCCTCGACAAGCTCGAGACACGTATCCGCCGCTACAAGCGCCGCCTCAAGAATCACCACACCCATCCGGGCGGCAAGGCGGCGACGGCCGAGATGGCTTCGCTGATCGTGCTGCGCGCCGACGACGAGGGCGACTTCGACTCCGCCTGGGACGACGACGAGGGCCTCGACGGCGCGCCCGCCGCCATGATCATCGCCGAGACCGAAGCCACTCTGAAGACCATGCCGGTCTCCATGGCGGTGATGGAGCTCGACTTGTCGGATGCGCCCATGGTGATGTTCCGCAACGCCGGGCATGGCGGACTGTCGGTGGTGTACCGCCGCAAGGACGGCAACATCGGCTGGATCGACCCGGAGCGGATGGCCCTGGCCCAGGACGACGCCTCGCCCAAGATCGCCGCCTCAGGGATCGCCCTGAAAAACGGCGTCTCGGCAGGAAATTCGGCGCCCGCCGCCCGCAACTGACCAAGCGTCAACCAACTGTGATCAAATGAGACTATCGGGCCGCTGGCGCGTTGATGCGCCGCGTGCCTTGATGGCACCAGTTCGACAGCAGAATCGAAAGTGATGCCCATGGATATCGGCGACTGGCTGGACCGATCCTCGATCGTCTACCGCTCCAGTGCGGACAGCAAACGCCAGGCCCTTTCGGTGGCGGCGGATGCCGCGGCCAAGGTGGCGGGCGCCAAGTCCTCCGACATCCTCGACGCCTTGATGGAGCGCGAAGCCCTGAGCTCTACGGGCGTCGGTCGGGGCGTCGCCCTGCCGCACGCGCGCCTGCCGGGGCTGGATCGCATGAAGGCGGTGGTGGTGCGGCTGGAGAAGCCCGTGGCCTTCGACGCCGTGGACGAGCAGCCGGTGGACATCCTCTTCGCCCTGTTCGCCCCCGAGACCGCCCAGACGGAGCATCTGCGCGCCCTCGCACGGGTGTCGCGGCTGCTGCGTCAGGGGGAGGTGCGCGAACGCCTGCGCCAGGCTCGCTCGCCCGACGCCATCTACGCCATCCTCAACAAGGAGGCGGAAGCGAACGCGGCCTGAGCTGCGCCCGCTTTTATCTCATTTAGTGAACGGAAACCGGGGCCAGCTCGTTGGCGACCGCGGCGGCGTAGGCCGAATCTTTGTCAACCATCACCGCCAGACGTTCGCCATCGGCGCGGTGGACCGCATAGAGGGTCTGGTCGGGCTGCAGGTCGAAGGTCTTCAGCGCCTCGTCCGGCGCGCCGTCTATGATCTCGCTGGCCTTCACAGGCCGCACATAGACCAGGGCGGGACCGCCCAGGGCGGCGAAAGCTTCGGTAGTGAATGTTGGCGTCATCATGACCGCCTCCTCATGTAAGCAACGTCCCTAAAGCCTCCGGGTTCAGACGGAGTTAAGGTCGGGGTTCGAACGGGGGTCAGCCCACCGTCCGGATCGGGATACGCTTGACGTGTTTCTCGGGCTCGGGCCGGACCACGTCCACGTGCAGCAGGCCGTGCTCCAGCGTGGCGGCCTCCACCTCCATGCCGTCCGCCAGCACGAAGGTCCGCATGAACCCCCGGGCGGCGATGCCGCGGTGCAGATAGCCGGAGGCATCGCCCCGGTCGGGCTCGGCCTCCCGGCGCCCCGCCACCACCAGCTGGCTGTGCTCCACCGTCACCTGGAGCTGATCGGGCGAGAAGCCCGCCACCGCCAGGGTGATGCGCAGGCGGTCTTCCGCCAGCTGTTCGACGTTGTAGGGCGGATAGGTTTCTGCAGCGGCCTTGGTGGCCCGCTCGATCAACGCCCTCGTATGCTCGAAACCGAGCAGGAAGGGGCTGTCGAACACGATCGTCCGTGTCGTCATATCGGCCAAAGTCCTCATCAAGCGACTTAGCCTCAAAGCCCCCGCCCGGATCTGGCGCGGCGGCTTCTCGGTGAGGAGGAAATGGGAACGGCCACGCCGGATTTCAATGTGGCGACCAACGTCCGGGCCCGGAAACAAAAACGCCCGCCCCTTTGCAGGAGCGGGCGGAATTTGGTGGAGCTTAGCGGAGTCGAACCGCTGACCTCTTGCATGCCATGCAAGCGCTCTACCAGCTGAGCTAAAGCCCCGGAGAACCGGGTGCGATCAAGGCCTTGAAGGCCCCTGACGCAAGGCGGCGGACACTATGTCAGGGGGTTTTTGAGATCAACCCCGAGAATGGCGTCCGCCGAGACCTTTTCGCGGTCTCTTAGTGATCGTCCTCGTCGGGGACCTCGATGTCGTCCTCGGGGAAGTCGTCCTCGTCCTCGTCCTCGAGGAAGGGCACGCCGGCGTCATCGTCGTCGTCCGCCAGCGGGTCTTCTTCCTCGATGCCGACGCCGATGTCGGAATCGGCGGTCACGGGCGCGCCGGGATCGGTGTCGGCGTCCTCGTCCACGTCGACGGGGGCGATAGCGGCGTCGGCGTCGAGTTCGGGGGTGTCGTCCACCTCTTCCTCGTCATCCTCGGCGCCCTCCGCGTCGGCGGCCTTCACCTTGGCTTCGCCGTCGTCCGCCTCGTAGTCAGGCGTGACGCGCGAACGGGTGCGGCGCGAGCGCACCACTTCTTCGGGATCGAAGGCGGTGGCGCACTTGGGGCAGACGGCGGGGCGGCGCGTCAGGTCGTAGAACTTCGCCTGACAGTTGGGACAAATCTGCTTGGCGCCGAGTTCGGGATTGGCCAAAGGTCAGCCTTCTTGGATGGGATCGACCAGAATAGGTCGGATAAGGATGGAATGAGCGGCGGCTCCCTTGCCATGCGCTTTTGGCGCTGTCAAAGGCGACGGGCCCGGATGCGGCCATTTGGGGCGGTGCAAGGCGTAATTCAAGTCCAGGAGCCGGATGCCGGAACTGCCCGAGGTCGAAACGGTGCGCCAGGGCCTGCGCCCCCATCTTGAGGGCGCCCGGCTCGTGAAGGTGACCCAGAACCGGCCGGACCTGCGCTTTCCCCTGCCGCAAAAGTTCGCCGCGCGGCTCACCGGCGCCGTGGTCGAGCGGCTGGAGCGGCGGGCCAAGTATCTTCTCGCCGCCCTCGACACCGGCGAGACATTGGTGGCGCACCTCGGCATGACCGGACGCTTCACCGTCGGCGACCAGCAGCCCGGCCGCTTCCACAATCAGGCGGGCGGAGTGGAGAAGCACACCCACATCGTGTTCGAAACCGACAAGGGCCGGGTGATCGCCTTTAACGACGCCCGCCGCTTCGGCTACATGGACCTGATCCCCACGGCGACCCTGAACCAGCACCCGTGGTTCAAAGGGCTGGGGCCGGAGCCGCTGGACGAGGATTTCAACGCCAAGGCCCTCGCCGCCGCCATCGCGGACAAGAAGCAGAACATCAAGGTCACGCTGCTGGACCAGCGGATCGTGGCGGGGCTCGGCAACATCTACGTCTCCGAGGCTCTCTACCGCGCCGGGATCGACCCGCGCCGGGGGGCGGGCACGCTGAAGCCGAAGGAGATCAAGGCGCTGACGGCGGCGGTGAAGGCCGTGCTGACGGAGGCCGTGGCGGCGGGCGGCTCGACCTTGCGGGACTATCGCTCGGCGGAGGGCGAACTCGGCTACTTCCAGCACAGCTTCCGCGTCTACGGGCGGGAGGGCGAGCCCTGTCCCGGCCACGGGTGCGGGACCATCGAGCGGATCGTGCAGGGCGGCCGTTCGACCTTCTTTTGCCCCAAGTGTCAGCGCTAGCTCGCCGCCCTGCCGCCAAGCTCGAATCCTGATAAGCGGAATCCGATGAGACTGACCTTCGCTCCGACCTGTCTGGCGGCCGTCGTCGTGGCGGCCCTGTCCCTTTGCCTTGGCTCCGAGGCGATGGCGGCGCCGCCCCTCTGGCATGTGCAGGGGCCGCATGCGCAGATCACCCTGTTCGGCTCGGTGCACCTCTTGTCGCAGGCCACGGACTGGCGCACCCCGGCGTTCGACGCCGACCTCGCCAAGGCCGACGCGGTCTGGTTCGAGATCCCGTTCGATCCGGCGTCCCAGGCGGCGGCGGGGCAGGCGGCGCTGCAGCGCGGCCTCCTGCCCGCAGGCCAGACCCTCTCGACCCTGCTGACCCCCGTCGAGCAGACCCAGCTGGCCCATCTGGAAGCCGCCGAGGCGCTGGCCCCGGCGGCGCTGGAGCGGATGCAGCCGTGGCTGGCCGACACCACCCTCTCCATCGTCTACTTCGAGAAGCGGGGCGCAGACGCCTCTCTCGGCGTGGAGGAGCAGATCGCCGCCGGCCTGCCGCCGACTTTGCCTCGGGGCGCCTTCGAGACCGCCCAGCAGCAGATCGGATTCTTCGCAGACCTTCCCCTGAGGGACCAACTCGCCTCCCTTGACGAGACCCTGCGGGAGATCGAGAAGGACCCGGAAGCGTTCGACCGGCTCTCCGCCGCCTGGGCGCGCGGCGACGTGAAGGCCATCGCCAAGGAGGCGGTGGAGGAGCTCAAGCGGGATGCGCCGGGCAGCTACCGCACCCTCGTGGTGGATCGCAATCGGCGCTGGGTCGACCAGATCACGCAACTTCTGCAGGGGGACAAGCGTATCTTTATCGTCGTAGGCGTCGGCCATCTGGTCGGCCCCGACAGCGTGCCGGCGATGTTGCGGGCGCGGGGAATCAAGGTGGAGGGGCCGTCATAGCCTGCATCAAGGTCAAGCTCGCCGCCGCGGCGCTCTTCGTATCCGCCGCCGCCATCGCGGCGCCCGCCTGCGCCGATCCGGTCACCTGGCGCGTGACAGGGCCCCATGCGACGGTGTTCCTGACCGGCACGACGCCCGTGGCGCCCGCCGACGGCAAGTGGAAGACCCCGGCCCTGCAGCAGACCGCCGCCAGCGCGCAGGAGCTCTGGTTCATCACCCCCTTCGGCAAGCCGGGGCTGATCACCATGGCTCGCCTGGGCGCCACCGTGGCGACCAAGGGCTACATGCCGAGCGGCAGGACTCTCAGCTCCATTCTGTCGCCGGAAGGGCGCGCGCGGATGGGCCGACTGGCCACGCGCTACAACATCAACCCGGAAAAGCTCGACCGCATGACGCCCTGGTATGCGGACGTCACCATCGCCCTGGCCATGCGCGACAAGGAGGGCATCGCCCAGGGTTCGCCGGCGGAGCGGTTCATCATCGCCTCCGCCCACAATCCGCCCAAGCGCGCCTTCGACAATCTCGAGGACGACCTGAAGCTCCTGATCACCACGCCGGAGACAGAACAGGTCTACAACCTCGAAGAGGCCATGCGCCGGGACGAGGACCCCAGCCTGAACCAGCGCTACGGCGAGGCGTGGGCGGCGGGCGACGAGGCCTGGATACTGAAGGAGCGGGAACAGCATCTGGCCAGCCACGCCCCGGAGACCTACCGCATCCTGCAGGTCGAGCCCCGCAAGCGCTGGGCCGACAAGATTGCCGCCTTGTCCAAGGGGTCGAAGACCATCGTCGTGATCGTCGACGCCGGCAACCTCACGGGGCCGAACGGCCTGCCTACGCTTCTGAGGAAGCAGGGCCTTCAGGTGGAAGGCCCCTAGCGGAGCATTTCCGGGCCGACGACCTCGACCCGGGCCCTCGCCGCCCTAGTAGGTGCTCTTGCCGGACCAGGTGAGGAGCGCGCGGTAGGGCGGCGTTCCTTGCGGCCCATATGCGCCGCCCCACTGCGGGCCTCCGGGGCCGCCGCAGACCGGGCCGCCGCAGGGATTGACCGGCGCGCAGGCCGGCTGGCCGCAGCCCGCCTGTGGGGCGTAGATCGGAGCCTGGGCATAGACCGGCGCTTGCGCATAAACCGGCGCCGGGGCGTAGACGGGCTGGGGCTGCACGTACACGGCTTGTTGCTGCTGGATGTAGACCGGCTGGATCACCCGCTGCACCACGATCTGCGGCGGCGGCGCGGGGGCGTAGATCACCTGCGGCGGGGGCGGCGGCGCGGGCGGCGCGTAGACCACCTGAGGCGCGACCGGCGCACAGGCGGCGGCGCAGGGCGCGGCATAGGCCGCCTGGGTGAAGGTCGGCGGATAGCCCTGGACCATCGGAGCCGGTGCGGGCGGCGGCGGGGGCGCGCCGTCGAGGGCGTCCATCGTCTTGAAGCTCAGGTAGCCGCCGTGCTCGATGTGGCGCTGGTCCTGGAAGCGGGCCACCCCGTGGGCGGTGGTGTCGCTGAAATGACCGTCGTAGGGACCGTCGTAGACGCCCCAGTCGTGCAGGCGATGCTGCACGTGGCGGATCTTCTCCTCGGTGGCGTCGCGGTCGCAGATCACCCGGATCCAGCCGAACCGCTCGGGCGTCATGGCGACGGGACCGGCGGGCGCGCCGGGCAGATAGTAGAGGCACCAGGTGGGGCTGACCTGGCCGGGGCCGGGGGGCGTCTGGCGCCAGACGGCGCTGGGCTGGGCCGGAGGCGGCCCGATGCGTTGGCCGGGCAACACCACCTTGGCGTAGCACTCGCCGGGGCGGGCGTTGTTGGGCGGCGAGGACAGGAGCCCGTCATGGGCCTCGGTCAGGCGCGAGGGGGGCGCTGCCACGGACAAGCTGGCGTAAGGCACGGGCCCACGGGTCGGCGCGCCTTCCGAGGCGCAGGCGCCCAGCGGCGTCAGGGCCAGGACGGCGAGGGCCGCCAGATACTTCGTTGCAAACGTCATCATCAAATCCCCTGGATCGATCTGACCCATTTCGGGGCGGATCGGGTGTTCGGACGGGGGAAAAGCATTTCGCGCGCCAAGGGAGTATCCGGCGCGCGATGGACACGTCTGGGGCCGTCAGACCTTGCGCCTCGCCCGCCCCGCCTCTAGCGTCCGCGCAAAATCGGAGGGCGCGTGTTGGCGACGGAAGTGAAGGACGTCTCGGCGGTGATCTGGGACTTCGGCGGGGTGTTCACCTCTTCTCCGTTCGAGGCGTTCGCCCGCTACGAGGCGGCGCGGGGGCTGCCGCCGGACCTGATCCGCACCGTCAACGCCACCAACCCCCACGACAACGCCTGGGCCCTGTTCGAACGGGCCGAGATCGACGCCGCCGGCTTCGACGTGAAGTTCGCCGAGGAATCCAGGGCCCTCGGGCACGAGGTGCGCGGCGCCGACGTGCTGCCGCTCCTCTCGGGCGATATCCGCCCCGGCGTGGTGGCGGCGCTGAAGGTCTGCAAGGCGGCTGGGCTGAAGGTCGGCTGCATCACCAACAACGTCATGACCGGCAAGGGCGCAGGCATGGCCTCCTCGATGGAGAAGGCCGCGCAGGTGGCTGAGATCATGGCCCTGTTCGACCAGGTGATCGAAAGCTCCAAGGTGGGGGTGCGCAAGCCCGATCCCCGCATCTACCAGATGATGTGCGAACTTCTCGACGTCGATCCCGCCGTCTGCGTCTACCTCGACGACCTCGGCATCAACTGCAAGCCGGCCAGCCAGCTGGGCATGCGCGCCATCAAGGTGACCGGCGAAACGCAGGCTCTGGCCGACCTATCAAAGCTCACCGGCCTGACCTTTTCGTAGCCTGCTGAGCGAAGGAGCCTCCATGTCCCGCCCCACCAAGATCGGCGCCGAGGCCGCCCTGAAGGAGCTGAAGGGCTGGTCCGCCAAGGATGGCCGCGACGCTATCGTGAAGACCTTCAAATTCGAGGACTTCAACGCCGCCTTCGGCTTCATGACCCGCGTGGCCCTGAAAGCCGACAAGCTCGACCATCATCCCGAATGGTTCAACGTCTACAACAGGGTGGAGGTGCTGCTCTCCACCCACGACGCGGATGGCGTGACCGCGCTCGATCTGGAGATGGCCGGGTTCATGGACGAAGCGGCGGGCCCGGCGCAAAGCTGAGCCTGCAACACAGGGGAGCGGGCATGGCGAGCGAACAACTCAGCGGACGGCCGACGGCGCTGATCACGGGCGCATCGGGCGGCATCGGCGAGGCCCTGGCCTATCGCTTCGCCAAGAACGGCTACGACCTGATCCTTGTGGCCCGCTCGGCGGACAAGCTGGCGTCGGTGGCCAAGGCGGCGGACATGTTCGAGGTGACCTCCACCGTCATCGATCTTGATCTGCAGGCGCAGGGCGCCGGCGCTGCGCTGGAAGCCGCTGTCGCCGACAGGGGCCGGATGGTGGACGTGCTGATCAACAACGCCGGATTCGGCTCGACCGGCGGCGTGGTGGAGGGCGATCTCGACGAGACCCTCGGCATGATCGACCTGAACTGCCGCGTCCTCACTGAACTCTCCTGGCGCTTCGGGCGGGGGATGAAAGCGCGGGCGGGCGAGGGACGCGGACCCACGGGCATCCTCAACGTCGCCTCCACCGCCGCCTTCCAGCCCGGTCCCTATATGGCGGTCTACTACGCCTCCAAGGCCTATGTGCTGTCGCTCTCCGAAGCCATGAACCAGGAGTTCAAGGGATCCGGCGCCCATGTCACCGCCCTCTGTCCAGGCCCGGTGAAGACCGGCTTCCAGACGCGGGCGGACTTCGACGCCAGCATGGGCATCGCCAACCTGCCGATGCAGACCGCCGCCCAGGTGGCCAAGACCGGCTACGACGCCTTCGTGGCTGGCAAGGCGGTGGTGATCCCCGGCCTGATGAACGCGGTGATGGCCAGGAGCACGGCCTTTGCGCCGAGAGGCGTCCTTCTCTCCATGGTCGAGGCCCTGCAGAAGAAGAAGCAACGACACTAAGGCCCGTCGTCAGCCGGGCAGCGCCTCGATTTGTTCGGGGTGGTCCACGGTCAGGCGATTGTTCCGCAGCACGCCCCGCACCCGGATCAGCCGCCCCTGCAGGCCGAACACGTCCAGCCCCGCCGTGCGAAAGTCCCTTAGGGCGGCGGCGGGGATGGAGAGCGAGACGGCGCTGCGCCAGTCCTCGCTGAAGTCCACATAGACGGCCCCGCGACCCTCCCCCACGCGCACAGCCCGCCCCTCCAGCACGGTGAAGCCCCCGTCGTCGTAGCCGAGCTCGGCGGGCAGGCGCACCTCGTACATCGGGATGGTCCAGAGCCCTCGCCGCGCGCCGCGCGCCGCCGCCTCGCGCGCCAGCATGGGGGCTGCGGGCGTCCGGTCGTCCACCGAGGTGCGCACCCGCGCCGCGCCGGCGTCCAGCAGCGCGCCCTCGATCCAGCGGCGGGTCTCCGCATCCTGCACCTGCGCCACCGTGCGGCCGAGGGCGTCCTTGCGGGCCCCGCCGAAGAACAGCACCACCCGCCGGCCCCTCACCAGCCGATCCAGAACGTCGCGCGCCGCATCGGCGTAGGGCGCATCGCCCATCGGCGCAGCGATGCCGGCCAGCTTGACGGTTTCGGACCCGTCGAGGGCGATGGTGTCGCCCGACAGCACCGCCGTCACCAACCCTTCCCGCCCCTGCGGCAGCCCGTCCAGCGCGCCGCTGCTGCAGCCGGCCAGCATCGCGGCGACGAGGCCGAGCCCGAGACAGGTTTTCGCAAACGCGACGGTCAAGCACAGGCTCCGGACAGGCGTCCATCTTAACCCCCTATGGTTGTGATGCTCAATGGCTTCGATCGCGGCGCTCTTGACCGCCCTGCTCAGGCGCCGCCAAAATCTCCACATGGTCACGGGGTCGGCATGGCAGGCGCCTCTGGAAATGGCGGTCTTCTCCACCGCCATCGGCTGGTGCGGTCTGGTCTGGGGCGAGCAAGGGCTCGTCGGGGCCCAGCTTCCCGAAGGCGATGCGGCCAGGACCCGCGCGCGGCTGAGCCGCCGTTTCGGCCACGCAGCGGAGGCGCCGCCTTCGGTCGCCGTCCAGGCCGTCATCGACGCCATCATCCGGCTGACCAGCGGCGAGAAGGCCGACCTCGCGTTCGCCGCTCTCGACCTGCAAGCCGTCCCCGCCTTCAACCCACAGGTCTACGCGCTCGCCCGCGCCATCCCGCCGGGGGAGACCCGCACCTACGGCGAGATCGCCGCCGACCTCGGCGACAGGAACCTCGCCCGCGCGGTGGGCAGGGCGCTCGGTGAAAACCCCATCCCTATCGTCATCCCCTGCCACCGGGTGCTGGGCGCCGGCGCAAGGATCGGCGGCTTCTCCGCCAACGACGGCGCAGCCACCAAGGCGCGGCTCCTCGCCATCGAAGGCGCGCGCACCAGCGCCGCCCCGTCCCTGTTCGACGACGCCGCCACCTTCAGCATCGCGCCGTCCACACGCCGACCTTGAGCGGCGTCAGCCGAGGCCCCGAGGCGGATTGTCGATCCTGCTTTTCAGATGATAAAAGCCCCCATCCGTCTCGTTAGCTCAGCAGGATAGAGCACCGGTTTCCTAAACCGGGGGTCAGAGGTTCGAGTCCTCTACGAGACGCCAAAGGCCCGCCAGCGACGCAGCCGGCTCCGCCCGTGTCGGCGCTCGCCGATTACCCGTCGACGAAGGGGGCGCGGGTGGCTAGCTTTCGGCCATGACAGAAGACGCCGCCCCTCAGGTCGAACACCTTGCCGACGCGCCCACCAGCCGGAAGGTCTGGGCCGTGGTGCGGGTGGCCAGCGGAAACTTCCTCGAAATGTACGACTTCATGGTGTTCGGCTACTACGCCAGCGCCATCGGGCGGGCCTTCTTCCCGTCGAAGGACCCGTTCGCCTCGCTCATGCTGTCGCTGATGACCTTCGGGGCGGGGTTCCTGATGCGGCCTATCGGGGCCATCGTGCTCGGCGCCTATACCGACAAGGTGGGGCGGCGGAGGGGGCTTCTGCTCACCCTCGCCCTGATGTCGATCGGCGTCCTGACCCTGTCGCTGGCGCCGCCGTTCCGCGCGATCGGGCTCCTGGCGCCGGTGATCGTGGTGTTCGGGCGGCTGGTGCAGGGGTTCTCGGCGGGGGCGGAGCTCGGCTCGGTCTCGGTCTATCTGTCCGAGATCGCCACCAAGGGGCACAAGGGCTTCTACGTCTCCTGGCAGTCGGCCAGCCAGCAGGTGGCGGTGATGACGGCGGCGGTGATCGGCGTGCTGCTCAGCCTCAATCTCAAGCCCGAACAGGTGAACGACTGGGGCTGGCGGCTGCCGCTTCTGTTCGGCTGCACCATCATTCCGGTGATCTTCCTCCTGCGCCGCCACATGAAGGAGACCGAAGCCTTCGCCGCGCGGGGTGCGCCGCCATCGCTCGGCGCCATCTTCGCGTCCCTGGCCAAACACTGGAACAAGGTGCTGATCGGCATGGGCCTCGTCACCATGACCACGGTCAGCTTCTACATGATCACCGCCTACACTCCGACCTTCGGCGGCCTGCTGAAGCTGAAGCCGATGGAAACCCTCGTGGTCACCTTCTGCGTCGGGCTGTCGAACCTGATCTGGCTGCCGGTGATGGGGGCGGTGTCGGATCGGGTGGGGCGGCGGCCGATCCTGATCGCCTGCACGGTCGCCATGCTCGTCACGTCCTATCCCGTCATGGCCTGGCTGGCGGCGGGGCCGTCGTTCGCGCGGCTGATGATGGTGGAGCTGTGGCTGAGCTTTCTCTACGCCAGCTACAACGGGGCGATGATCGTCTTCCTGACCGAGGTGATCCCCGCCGAGGTGCGCGCCTCGGGCTTCTCGCTGGCCTACAGCCTCGCCACGGCGGTGTTCGGCGGCTTCACCGCGGCGATATCCACCTGGCTGATCCACGAGACCAGAAGCAACGCCGCGCCGGCCCTGTGGCTCTCCTTCGCCGCGGTATGCGGCCTAGCCGCCACCTTCGCCGCGGGCCATCCGAAGGAAGAGGATTAGCCCGTCGCGGAGCTAGAGCGGCGCGTCCCAGCCCCAGTGATGGGGGGTGAAGTCGCTCTGCAGGAAGTAGGGCGCCAGGGAGCGGCGGTTTCGGCAACCCCAGTGCGGGTGATCCAGGAAGCTGCAGTGGTCGACGTAGGCCCAGATGTCGTGATCGTCGATCGTCGCGCCGGGGTCCCAGCCGATCGGCTGGCGGGCGAAGCTGAACACGTGGGTGCGGGAGATGGTCACCTGCCCGGCGTAGGCGTAGACGCCCCAGTCCTTGGCGTCGATGCCGCTGTCGTGGATGTCGACCTTGGCGCCGTTCACCGCCACGCCGAGCCTTGCATGGCCGATCAGCACCCGGTCGAGCCGCAGATCGACGCCGCTCTCGGCCACTACTCCGTTGCGGAAGCCGGAGATCTGCACGTGGTGCATCTCGAAATGGCCGTTCAGGGTGTGGCTGCGCCGGGCTAGCAGGCCGGTGGCGGTGCGGTCCGCCTCGCCGGGCGGGGCGTAGAGGGTGACGTGGTCCAGAAGGACGCTGTTGGCGCCGCCGGGGCGGATATCGATGGCGGTGGAGACCGCCTTCACCCCGACGTTCTTGAACACGATGGCGGCGTCCTCAGCCCAGATAACCGAGTCCTCGCTGGCGCCGTCGATCTCGGCGTCGGAGAAGAAGAGCTGGCCGCCGGACGCATAGACCGCCGAGGCCTCGCCGCTGTGGCTGATCGTCGAGCGCACCAGCGCCACCGCCGAGCCCCAGCTCTGGATGCAGGCGCTGGAGCCGCCGTGGGGCGCCTCCAGGATCACGTCCCGGAACTCCACCCCGCCGCGGGGACCCACGGCGATGACCGCGCAGGGCTGGCCGGGGGGCGCCTTGATGACGGCAGGGCCGGGGGCGCCGTGGATCGGGAAGGCCGCGTCGGGCTCGCCGGCGATGATCACCGGTTGCTGGATCTGCAGGCTCTCCTCGCAGGCGGGGCCTCGACCGCGCAGGTAGAGCGTGCCGCCGGGAGCCAGTTGCGCCAGGGCGTTGTTCAGGCGGGGGCCGGTGTTGTCGCGACAGTCGACCGCGATGTGGTCGGTCCCGCCGCCAATGGGATAGATCTGCGGTGGGCCCCAGCTCGTGACGTCCACCGCAGGGTTCCAGCCCCAGCTCGGCAGGCCGGGGGCGCCGCCCGGATAACTCGACGGATAGCCGCCGGAGAAGCCGCCGCCGGGATATACACCCGATGTGTAGGTCCCGGATGAGGGGTAACCGGGCTGGCAGCCGCCATAAACCCCGCCGCCTGCCGGGATGTAGCGGCCGTCGAGGATGTAGCCGCCGCCGGTGATGGGCGGCGTGGCGCAGCCTGACGGATAACCGCCGGGCGCGCAGCCTCCGCCAGGGTAGCCGCCGCCAGAATAGCCGGAACCGGGATATCCGCCGTCCCCGTAACCATCGCCATACCCCGGGGCGCCGCCGTAGCCGGGTCCGCAAGGATCGCCATAGCCGCTTCCGTAGCCCCCGCCGTAACCGTCCCCGTAGCCGCCGTAGTAGCTCCCGCGCCAGTCGCCGGCCCAGGACGGGCGACGCCAGCGGTGGATGTGCGGATGCACGAGAGCGCCGAACGGCGGCTTCAGGAGGGCGTCGAGGCGCGCCGCGCCTTCGACGGCGTTGGGGGAGGAGCTTGGGAAGGCTTCCACAAGGCCGCCCATCGCGAGGGTCGCCGTGGCGACCATTGCGACGGCGAGGATGCGAGCCGCGGTCTGGAGGCGCTGAAAGGGGGCTCGTCTCACCACGGCTGATACCTTTCGAGGGGGGCGTGCGGGGCGCGGTAGAGGCGCGAGAGGATTGCCGCCAGCCGGTCCTGCGAGGGATGGAAGCCGGAGAGGGCGGCGTCGAGCTGCAGGATCACCGCCTTGGCCTTGTCCTGGTCGGCCACGCCCTGCACGCCGAGGGAGAAGTATTGCGACATGGCGAACTTGGCCTCGCCCGAGCCCTGCTTGTCGGCCTGTTCGAACCAGTGGTAGGCGCGGGCGTAGTCGGTGGGCACGCCCACCCCTTCGGCATACATCACCGCCAGGACGAGCTGGGCGTGGGAGGAGCCGTTGGTGGCCGCGTACTGGATCGCCCGCACCCGCTCCAACGGCGTCAGATAGCCGGTCTGCGGCCGTCCCAGCATGGCCTGGAAAGCGTTGACGGCGCTCTTGGGCAGGTCGTCGGCGTGCGGCACGGTGTGGGGGATGATGCGCAGGAAGGTCAGCGCGTCGGCGATGTGCAGGAAGGGCAGCTCGTCGATGCGGGCCAGCGCCCCGTCCTCGGCGTCGCTGACGGGCTTGCTCTCGTCGGAGTGGGGCACGCCGGACTGGGGCGCCTCGGGCGGATAGAACTCGTAGGGCGGCACCCAGCGGTCGGCCTTGGCCTCGACGAAGTTGGCGAAGGAGGCGCGCACCGGCGAAGAGCGCTGGAAGTCCCGCAGCAGCACATAGGCCCCCACGTCGCCGGTCTGGGCCGCCAGATAGTCGTAGAGATAGGTGTCCACATCGCTGCGGGTGAAGAGGCCGAGCACATTGGTCGCGCCGATCTGATTGGAAATGGCGCCGCGGGCCCAGCGGCCCTGCTCGTTGTCGAGGGGCTCGCCGAACGGCCCGAACGCCTCGTCGTGAAGGCGCGCCAGGGTGCGGAAACCGTCGGCGCCGCGGGTGGTGAGGATGTAGGTCACGCGATCGCGCACCTTGTCCCGTTCGTCTGAATCCATGCGGGACAGAAGCACGTCGAGCTTGTGATAGGCCTCGCCCCGCTCGAAGGCGCGGCAGTCGTCGAAGTGGGCGACGACGCTGAGCGGGCCTGCCCAGTGGTCCTGCCCGTGACTGGCGATGGGGGAATAGGCGCCTTCGTTCACCAGCGAGAGGGCGTACCAGACCGCCGACTCGACGGGATCTTCCAGGTTCTTGTCAGACGCGCGCTGGCCCTCATAGCGGCGGGCCAGCTCAAGCTCGGCGAAGAAGTCGTCGCGGAAGCCGCGCTCGCGCAGGGCCCGGACCTCCAGTTGCTGGGCGCCGAACTGCTGCTGGTCGCCGAAGGTGGCTTGTGGGCGGGGGCAGGCGCCCTCGGCGATGCGATGGCGGAACCAGTAGCCGCCGTCGTCGCAGCCGATCAGGGGCGCCACGAGGACGAGCACGGCGGACAGGGTGACGACGCCGCGCACCGCCACCGAAACGGTCGGCAGGCGCATCGTACGCAGTCGGTCCCAATAGTCAGGCAAGCGCATCCAACCCCCAAGGTACGCCAGCGTTAACTATGTTACGCGAAAGGTTGTCCGGCGCGACTCCCCTGTTGTCAAGTTGCGCGCCTCAGCTTCTCCCAAACACAGTTAGAGCATTGATGAAGTTGAGGTCTTCAAGTCCTTGGAACTGATCATAACTCAACGGGCAGGGGAATTTTTCCGCCTTTGTGATGTGGTTTCGAGATTGGGCAGGAAGGCCGCCAGCAAGCCGAGAAGCGGCATGTAGGAACAGAGGCTGTAGACGAACTCGATGGTGGTCCGGTCGGCGATCCACCCCAGCACCGCCGCCCCGATCCCGCCCATGCCGAAGGAGAAGCCGAAGAAGAGCCCGGCGATCATGCCCACGCGACCGGGGGCCAGCTCCTGTCCGAACACCACGATGGCGGGGAAGGCCGAGGCCAGGATCAGGCCGATCACGACGCTGAGCGCCCCGGTCCAGAACAGGTCGGCGTAGGGCAGCATCAGGGTGAAGGGCAGCACTCCCAGGATCGAGAACCAGATCACGTACTTGCGTCCGAAGCGGTCGCCGATCGGGCCGCCGGCGATGGTGCCCACCGCCACCGCCCCCAGGAAGGCGAACAGGTGAAGCTGCGCCGACTGCACCGAGATGTGGAACCGGCTGATCAGGTAGAAGGTGTAGTAGCTCGAGATGCTGCCGAGGTAGAGGTACTTGGAGAAGATCAGGGCCAGGAGGATGCCGATGGAGACGGCGGTTCTGCGCGGCGACAGGTCGCTCCGCACCGCTTCGGTCCTCGGCGCCTGCTGGATGCGGGCGAGCCCGTGGGTCTTGTACCAGACCGCCACGTTCCAGAGCACGAAGATGCCGACAAGGGCGATCAGCGCTCCGAAGGCGATGGACGACTGGCCCCAGCGCAGCACGACGAAGGCGGCCAAAAGGGGCCCCAGCGCCGAGCCGATGTTGCCGCCGACCTGGAACAGGGACTGCGCCAGCCCGTGCCGCCCGCCCGACGCCATCCGCGCCACCCGCGAGGATTCCGGGTGGAAGGTGGAGGAGCCCACGCCGATCAGGGCCGCGGCCGTCAGCACCATCAGATAGCTTCGCGCCGACGACAGCAGCAGCAGGCCGACCAGGGTGAAGACCATGCCGATCGGCAGGGTGAACGGCATGGGCCGGCGGTCCGACACCATCCCCACCACGGGCTGCAGCAGGGAGGCGGTCAGCTGGTAGACCAGGGTCACCATGCCGATCTGTGCGAAGTTCAGGCTGTAGGCGCTCTTCAAAGTCGGATAGATGGCGGGCAGGAGCGACTGCATCATGTCGTTGGACATGTGGCAGAAGCCGATGGCGAACAGCACGGTGAACACGGTGTTCTGTTGTGTCTTGACCCCGTCGGGGTCGGCGGCGATAGCGCTCAAGGTGAAATCCTGGCTGGCGTCGTAGTGAAATAAAGTAACATCTGGGCTTACAGCTTTGACACCCCTTGCGCCAGCCGTTTGACCGGCCCGTGCATTTTCGGCCAAGGTTGCGGCCTTCGGAGACTCCATCCATGCCGCCGCCCACTTCCCGCTCCGCCCGCCTGTCGCGGCTCGCCGGACCCCGCAACGGGCTGGAGGCCGCCGTGATGATCATGGCGGCCCTGATGACCGGCTTCACCCTCTGGGCGATCCGCGAGTTCCTGACGCCCTTCGCCCTGGCCATCTTCATGCTCCTGATGATCGACGGGATCGCGCGGGGACTGGTGAAGCGGGTGCCGGGCTTCCCGGAGCGGGCGGCCCTGCCCGCCGCCATCGTCTTCATCGTCGCGGTATTCGGGCTCGGCATCTGGGCCGTCGCCATCAACGCCGCCCACTTCGTCGGCCAGTCGGCCCTCTACACCCAGAAGCTCAACATGATCCTGCAGCAGGCGTCCGGGCGTATGGGCATCGAGGTGCCCCCGACCATGGACGACGTGCTGGACCAGGTGAACCCTTCCCACTACATCGGCGCCATCGCCCGTGAGTTCCGCAGGGTCGGCGAGGGCGCGATTCTCGTTTTGGTCTATCTGGGCTTCCTGATCGCCTCGCGGCAGGGGTTCTCGGCGAAGGCCGACGCCCTCTTCCCCAGCACGGGAGAGCGGGGCGAGGCGGATCGGGTGTTCGATCACGTGCGCTCGGGGATCGAGAGCTACATCCTGGTGCAGACCACGGTGGGGTTCATGGGGGCGGCGGCGTCGCTGCTCATCATGACGGTGCTTGGCCTGCACCACGCCTTCTTCTGGGCCTTCCTGATCTTCCTGGCGGGCTACATTCCCGTCGTCGGCGCCGCCGTGGGGGTGCTGATCCCGCCGATCTTCGGTCTGGTGGACTTCGCCGACCCCTGGCATTCGGTGATCCTGCTGGTGCTCCTGGAAGCGCAGCACTTCGTGGTGGCGCAGATCCTCGCGCCGCGGATGCAGGGGGAAAACCTCAACCTCGACCCCTTGGTTGTGCTGCTGTCGCTGGCGTTCTGGAGTCTGATCTGGGGCATTCCCGGCGCCTTCCTGTCCACGCCCCTGACGGTGCTGGCCATGGCCGTGCTGGCGGAGTTCTCGCCGACCCACTGGATCGCGGTGCTGCTGTCGCGGGACGGCAAGCCCTATTCCAACGCCAAGTCGCCGGCCTCCAAGCTGCTGGAGTGACGGGATGACGGTCGCGGGCATGACGGTCGGGCAGGGAGCGGGCGAACTGACCATCGGCGACGTGCGCGTGGCGGGTCGGGTGCTGATCGCGCCCATGACCGGCGTCTCCGACCTGCCGTTCCGGCGGGCCGCCTCCCGCCTCGGCGCACCCTATGTGGCGACCGAGATGGTGGCCTGCGAAGCCTTGGCCAAGGGCCGCCCGGACGTGGTGCGTCGCGCTGCGGTAGGCGAGGGCCTGCCCCTGACGGTGATCCAGCTCGTGGGCCGGGAGCCATCCATGATCGCCGAGGGCGCGCGGATGGCGCAGGCCGCGGGCGCCGACATTATCGACCTTAACATGGGCTGCCCCGCCAAGGAGGTCACCGGCGGGCTCTGCGGCTCGGCCCTGATGCGCGACCTCGATCTGGCGCTGCGGATCATCGACGCGGCGGTGGGCGCGGTCGCCCGCCCCGTGACGCTGAAGAT
>Ga0302314_10004389_pt1 | contig 25960 bp, 19 predicted proteins | sample III_Palsa_N2_3_FD_200533 | JGI IMG/M metagenome (GOLD analysis project Ga0302314, IMG submission 200533) | Peat permafrost microbial communities from Stordalen Mire near Abisko, Sweden - III_Palsa_N2_3 | ecosystem: Environmental > Terrestrial > Soil > Palsa > Peat permafrost | place: Sweden...
GCGGTACCGATCTGGCCGACATCATCGATGGCACCACCAGCAAGTACTTTGCGGCGACGCCGAGTGCGGTGGGCGGCTCGGCCCTGTCGTATGTGCCGGAGATTCCGTGGAACGAGTCGTGCGGCAATGGCGTGGCATCCACGGCGATGGGTTACGCCTCGCCGATCGCCTTCTGCAATGCCGCCCTGGCTTATGCGCTGAACCCCCCCGCTACGCCAACCAACCTGCAGTACTACGCGAATACCTTCCAAACCTCCGAAGCCGGCAGCGGTGGTCCGTCCTCGGTCGATCGCAAGCCGGTCTGGCAGCGTCAGGTCTACAACGCGGCACCGGATCAGTCGCGTGACCTGCCGGACGTGGCGTTGTTCGCCGGCTCGTTTGGCGATGACACCTTCGTGGCCGTCTGCTCACAGAATTACGTGTGCACGCCGGACTTCACCGCCGGCACCGCAGCCAATCCGAACCCGAGCGGCGTCGGCCTCAGCGGGGGCACCTCGCTGGCTTCACCGATGTTCGCCGGCATCCAGGCGTTGATCGATCAGGGTCTGGCGGCACGTGGTTTGCCCCTGGATCAGGGCAATGCGGCACCGACGCTGTATGCGCTGGCGGGCAACGAGTACGGTACCGCTTCGCAGCCGAATTCGGCGAGCCTGAGCACCTGCAATGCCAACAACGGCGCCACCGGCACGAGTGGTTGCGTGTTCCACAACGTCACCAGCGGTTCGATTTCCAGCGCCTGTTATAGCGAGACGGGTGTGGGCACGTACGCTGCGGACACGTTCGTGACGCCGAATTGCTATTACTACAACACCTTCCTTGTTGATGGTACGGCAGGAAGTGGCAATACGTTGACGGTCAATATCGGCCTCACCACAAGCAACCCCAACCCCGCCGGCTATACCCCGACGAACAAGGCCTTCCCGGCCCAGCCGGGCTGGAGCTTTGCGTCGGGTCTGGGTTCGGTGAACGTCACGAACCTGCTGATCGCATGGCGTGCCTTCGTGGGTGCTCCGGCAGCGCCACCACCGGCACCGTAATGAAATAGCGCTTGAATGTTGTGGTGTTTGATTGAAGCCCTTGGCTGCATGGCAGCCAGGGGCTTTTTTATTCATCTATGGAATCAGGCGTGGCGCACGGTCTATGCGCGATATTCGTAAAATATCACGTTAGGCTAATTAGCTACGCAAATTATTACGGTTAAGCTTTCATCGTTCACTAACATAAATCCCATTGCAGATATGGAATGCAAGTCGCACACTCAAAAAACCGACTGGAAGGGTGGCCATCAAGTCCGGGCGGAATGAATAGGGGTGTGCAGACCGTAATTGACCCAACGACGAAATGCCTATGGCCATGGCGATCAGCCATGGCTATGCGATTTTCATGAATCGGCCATTCGCACAGAACCGGGGTTTGTATAACCGCAGTCAGGTAATGCAACGCGTCATACGCATGCGCAACAGGATTTGATTGGTGCAAACCATAACGAGAGTCGTAGGTGGGAGACAACGAGCGGTAATTCAGGGGGTCGTGACAGGCAGGCATGTAAGCAGATGTCGTGAGTGCTGTTCGCAAAGTGGATCTGGTAATTGCGCCATCAACTTTTGATCAACTTACACAGGAGCTTCATCATGAAACAAAGCTATTTCATTCTCAGTGCGTCGATCGCCGCCGCGTTGGCCGGCGCACCAGCCATGCTGATGGCGCAGCCAACGGTTTCAGCCGGTGCCAGCGAGGCACCACAGGTCACCCAAGCCGTCAGCAATACCAGTCTGTACACGATCCCGAAGACCCGTCTGGCATTCATTGCCCAGGCAACGGCAAGCACCCCGCTGCCTGGCACCACCAAGCTGAATCACCTGCAGCTGATACTCAAGCCCAGCGCGGCGCGTCAGGCCGCGATGGAAACGACCATCGCCAATCTACACAATCCCAAGTCGGCCCAGTTCCAGAAGTGGCTGACACCGCAGGAGTTTGGTCAGGAGTTCGGCGCGAACCCTGCTGATATCGCCGCCGTCACGGCCTGGCTGACTGCGCAGGGGTTCACCGTCAACAACGTCTACCCGAACAAGACACAGATCGATTTCAGTGGCACGGTCGCGCAGGTGAATGCGGCGTTCCACACGCAGGAAAGCGTCTACACGCTAAGTCAAACAGTTCGGGACAGTACCACCGGAAAGCTCACCCAGACCCCGGTCAAGCACCTGTCAAATTCCAGCGACATCAGCATTCCGGCGGCGTTGGCACCCGTGGTGGCCGGTGTGATGGGCCTGAATGACTTCCATGCAACATCCCTGGCCAAGAAGCCCAAGGTCGCGCAATGGAATGCGTCGAAGAAGGGCTTTGTCGCCAAGACCGCCACGCCCACAGCCCCAAAGGGAATCGCCCAGGCCGTCTCGTTCAACGGGGGCGCCTTGCGTGGTCTGGTGCCGAACGATATGTCCACGATCTACAATGTCAAGACGATTCGCGGCAACGGCCTTACCGGCGCCGGCGTGACCATTGCGGTCGTCGAGGATGGCGACATGGTACCGGCGGATTGGACCAATTTCGTCAGCACCTTCAATCTTGGCCAGTACAACGGTACGTTCAGCCAGATCAATCCGGCGCCGCCCAGTGGCACGAACAACTGCGAAGATCCGGATGCCGTTTTTGGCTATGCTCAGGATGACACGGAGACTGTGCTCGATGCGGAATGGTCTACCGCGATCGCGCCCGGCGCGAACATCGAGGTCGCTACCTGCGCGGACTATTACGTCAACAACAGCAACTTCTACTATGCGACCAGCAACTTCTTTGGCGGTGTATTTGTTGCGGCGACCAATCTGATCAACGAACCGAGTGGTCGTCCGGACATCATCAGTGCCAGCTACGGCTACGGCGAGTACTTTACCGACCCCGCCAGCAAGACCGGCATCGATCTGATGTGGGCGCAGGCCGACGCCGAGGGTATTTCGGTGTTCGTCTCCGCCGGTGACTCCGGTTCCAACCCGAGCTTCAATGGCGGCATCATCAACGGCGAGTCGGGCGACTCGGCGGTCGACGCCAACGCGTTCGGCACTTCGCCGCATGACACCGTGGTTGGTGGCACGGACTTCGCCGACTATATCGAAGGCACCACCAGCAAGTATTTCGCGCCGACGCCGAGTGCGGTCGGTGGTTCGGCGCTGTCGTATGTGCCGGAGATTCCATGGAACACGTCCTGCGGCAACGGCGTCGCCGCGACGGCGCTGGGTTTCAGCAGTGCTCTGGCGTACTGTCAGGAATACCTGAAGTACGACCCCAATGGTGACTACGTGACTTCCGAAGCCGGCAGCGGTGGGCCGTCCAGGGTGGATGCGAAGCCCGTATGGCAGCGGCAGGTCTACAACGCGGCGAACGATCAGTCGCGCGATGTACCCGATGTCTCGCTGTTCGGCGGGTCGTGGGGTGACCACACCTGGGTGATCCTCTGCTCCAACAAGTATCCATGCGAGCCGGGCTTTACCACGGCGACCGCTCTGGAGGCTGGTACCTCGTTGTCGTCACCGATGTTTGCCGGTATCCAGGCGTTGATGGATCAGGGGCTGGCTGCGCGCGGTCTGCCGATGGACCAAGGCAATGCGGCACCGACGCTGTATGCGCTGGCGGCACAGGAATACGGCGGCGCGACCGGTACACCGCCGGCCACGCTGGCCGCCTGCAACGCCAACAATGGCACCACGGGAACCAGCGGCTGCGTATTCTACAATGTCACCAGCGGCTCGAATTCCACGCAGTGCTATCAGGAGCAAGGGTTCACCACGGCCAACTGTTACTACTATGGAACAGTGGACTACAACAACGTACAGGTGGGTCTGACCAGCACCGTCGCTGCACCCACCAATTATACGGCGACCAACAAGGCCTTCCCGGCCCAGCCGGGCTGGAGCTTTGCCAATGGCCTGGGTTCGGTGAATGCCACCAACCTGTTGATCGCATGGAGGGCATTCGACAACGCGCCACCGGCCGCACCGGCTGTAGTTACTGTCAAGTAACCAAGTAACGGGTACTCTGCTTCAACGATGCCCTGGCGGCTGATGCTGCCAGGGCATCGTCCGTTTTGCAGCCTGGTCGCGGCCAGGTTCATTTTTCTGTCATACGCGTTTAACATAAGCGGCTAGCATCGCTAAATAAGCCTGTCGGCGTGGGGGGCGAATGACCATTATCTCGCTGCATTTACCAAAGACGGCGGGAACGAGCTTCGGTAGTTCACTGGCGTCCCATTTCGGCGATCGATACAGGCGAGATTACGCTGATCAGGGCATCTGCAAGCCCATGGCTCAGCGCTGCGAGGCTGCGCTTGCGGCAGGCGTAGAGATTGCTGCACAGGGGCTGGGTGACATCGAATGCGTGCACGGGCACTTCCTGCCGGTGAAGTATCTGCCGCTTGCGGCCACGCGGGAGCTTACCTTCGTGACCTGGATGAGAGACCCTGTCGCACGGATGATCTCGCATTATTACTACTGGCAGGAAAGCTACGATGAGAAAGCTTCCGCGCCGCATCATCGACAAGTCATTGAAGAGAGTTGGACGCTGGAGCAGTTCTGCCTCAGCGAACGGTTCAGGAATATCTATACCCAGTACCTGTGGAATTTTCCGCTGGATAATTTCGCCTTTATCGGCATCAGCGAGCATTACCAGGAGGACTTGCAGGAGTTCTGCCGGCGCTACCTGTCCACGAGCCTGGAACCGCGATCGCGCAACACGACGAAATATTCTGGCTTGCGTCAGGCGCCGGATACCGCCTTCCTGGACAAGGTGCGTGAGTTCCATGCAGCCGATATGGAACTGTATCAACGGGCATTGACGTGGCGCGCGCGAAGCATCGGTGCGCGCGAAGGTCAGGCAGCCAACGTGGTTGATGGTGTCGGGATTAGGTCGAGCGTGAATCGGTTGCAGTCACTGCCCGAGGTTCTTGCCGGCTCCATGGAGCCACTCGTTCCTATCATGCGGTCCGTTGAATGATGATTGCCGTTCGGGCCGGGTCGAGTTCATCGTGGCCCGGATCCACGCGTTCTACGCGTTCCTGAAGTACGCCAGGAACGCGTAGAACTGCAGCGCGGATTGATCCGACGCAGCCTTAGTCCTCAAGCAGGACGCGCTGGAATTCTTCGGCGATCACCCGCGTGCTGAAATGCTGTTGTACATACGCTTGCGCGGCGGTACCCATCGATATCCGCAGTGCGGGGTCGCATAACTTCAGGATGGCCTCGCGCCACGCGTCGACGTCACCTGGCGGCAGCAGCAGGCCGGTGACACCGGCGTCCAGAGTCTCCGGGATCCCGCCGATATCGCTGCCCAGTACGGGAACTCCCGTGGCCTGCGCCTCGACCGAGACCCGGCCGAATGTTTCCGTCGCGATCGACGGGAAGGCCAGCATCGAGAACGCGCTGTAATAGGGGTGGACGTCATGGATCCAGCCCACAAAGTGGTGTCGTGCCGAGGTTGGGTGCGCCGCGGCGCGATCACGCAGGGCTTGCGCATCCGTGCCATCGCCCACCCATACGCAGTGCAGTCGTGCCTCCACAGCCATGGCCGCCGCGGTGGCTTCGAACAGCGAGACGATGCCCTTGTCGTTGTGCATGCGGCCGGTGTAGCCGAGCACGATCGCATTCTCGTCGATACCGAGCGAGTGCAGGATCTCACTGTGCTGCTGCGGATCGAACCGGCACAGCTCCATGTTCACCGGGTTATACAGCACGCGCACCAACTGGCCCGGGGTGCCGCGATCGAGGTAAGCCTGACGGGCATGCTGCGAGACGGCGAAGAAACGCTGTGCCAGACGCGGGATCAGGTAGGCGGAAAATCGCTTCATCGCCGGCGTGCGATGCCGAAACAGCGCGACCGGCACCCGTAGCAAGCGTCCGGCCAGGATCAGGGGCCAGTACTCCTTGCCGAAGTTGCCGATCAGCCAGTCGGGTTTCAGATCTCGCGCCGCCTTGAACACGGCGGCATAGCCGCGCAGGTCGAGCACGTTGCGGAATTTCGCCTTGTACAGCCGGACATGCGACTGCGCCAGCCCCTGCCAGATCTGGCTGTCGGGATGGACCACTGCGCTGACCTCATGTCCGGCCTCGGCCATCGCCTGCACCAGGGCGACGAAGTGGCTGGCGGCCCCGGTATTTTCGGGGTTGGTTCCGACAAAGAGCAGTTTCACCCGCGGCGATCCTCGTAACCCGACATCACGCGCATGGCGAACTGTGGCAACAGGTGGTGGCGTGCGATCTGCACCCGCGGCAGTCGCCACAGATCCATGCCGGCGCTGGCCCGGCCGCGCGCCGTGGTGGTGGCGGCGGCGAAGCCGGCTTCGCGGACCACGCCGGCCACGCGATCGTCGGCATCGCCGTACGGGTAGCAGAACTGCGTGACCGGTGTGCCGAGGTAATCTTCCAGCGTCGCCTTGCTGCCGTGGATCTCGTCGCGCAGTTGCGCGTCGCTGCATTGCGTCAGCCGGGGATGACTGCGGGTATGCGCGCCGATCTCCATGCCGCCGCGTTGCCACTCGCGCAGTTGCTCCGCCGACATCAGCGGTTTGCGCACGCCCAGCCGCTCGGCATCCCACTGGTTGTATTGCCCGATGCTGCCGCTGACGACGTAGCAGGTAGCACTGAAACCATAGCCTTGCAGCACCGGCAGCGCAGACTCCAGATTGTCCACGTAACCATCATCCAGCGTAATGATGGCGATGCGGCCGGCGCGCTCGCCTTGCAGGTAGGGCATCGCGGCAGACATGGACAGCCCGGTGTAGCCAAATCGCCGCAGCAGCCACATCTGTCGCGCGAACGTTCCGGGGCTCACGTACAGGCTGCGCCAGCGGCGGATGTCGCGCGGCGCGTTCGCGATGTTGTGGTAAGTGAGGATCGGCAGGCGAGTGGCCGAGGTATCGCGGCTCATGTGCTGCCCCGTGCTTCACGATGAGCCGCTTGCGCGCAGGCCATGACGCCGGCTTGGCTGAGGCGGGCGCGCTTACGCCGGCGAAGGGGCAGCCGGCAAGGACTGGAATGGGTCGGCATGGTGAGGTGAGGCCTTCGGATACTGGTGCAATTTCACACGGTGCACCCTTTCGTGCGCCTGTCGGGCTCAATAAGGCGCAGGGGCATCCGCCGGCCGTGTCTTGAAGCGCTTGTGCACCCACAGATACTGTTCCGGCGCCTCGCGCACCATCTGCTCGATGCAGGCGTTGACGCGTGCCGTGTCGGCCAGCACATCCGTGCCCGGAAAGCCTTCCAGTGGTGCGCCCAGACGCAGGGCGTAGCCCTGGCCACCCGGCAGGCGGCGATGGAAGAACGGGATCACCACCGCGCCGGACATCCTGGCCAGGTGGTGGGTGGCGGTGATGGTAGCCGCCGGTATACCGAAGAACGGCACGAACACGCTGTCCTTGCTGCGCATGTCCTGGTCCGGCGCGTACCACAGCGTGCCGCCGCCGCGCAGGTGTTTCACCGTGCCGCGGATGTCGTCCTTGTCGAACATTGCCTCGGCGTAATGCAGGCGCGAGCGCAGCACGATCCACTCGAACACGGCTGAATCCATTTTCCGGTACATGCCGGAAATCCGGATGCGTTGCGAGACCAGCCGCGCGCACAGTTCCAGATGCGAGAAGTGGCCGCCCACCAGCAGCACGCCCTTGCCCTGCGCACGCGCGGCTTCCAGATGCTGCAGTCCCTCGATGCGGGTCGGGGTGCGCGCCATGCGCCGATCGCTGCCCATCCAGCCCAACGCGAACTCGACCATCATCAGGCCGATGTCGCGCAGGTTGGCATCGACCAGCGTGGCTTGTGCGGCCGCATCGAGTTCGGGGAAGCACAGCGCGATATTCGCTTCAGCGATATGCCGTCGTTGCGAGGGAACGCGCAGCACCAGCGCGCCGAGTCGGCGGCCGAGCCACAGCAGCGCGGTCTGCGGCAGTTGCGCGATCAGCCAGATCACGGCCACGCCCAACCATGCCGGCCAATGGCGCGGAGCAAGCAGCGAGCGGGTGAAGGTGGGGCGGGGCATGCCGGGCATCGTGCGTATTGTAGCGGGCTGTCTCGCATCAGGCCCATGCGGGCCGCTCTCGCTATACTCCTGCGTTGCCGGCAAGGATCGACCGTTGCGTTATCTCTATACCCTCGCGATGTTCCTGGTAACACCCGTCCTGGTGCTGCGACTGCTCGCGCGTGGGGTGCGTTCGCGACCGTATCCCCGGCGTTGGCCGGAGCGCTTCGGCTTCTTCCGGTCACCAGGCTTCAGCGGCAGTGTGTGGGTGCACGCCGTATCGGTCGGCGAGGTGAATGCGGCGGAGCCGTTGATCAAGGCATTGCGTCGGGATTATCCGGACGCGCCGCTGGTGATCACCACGATCACGCCGACCGGCACGGCCCGGGTGCATCAGCTGTTTGGCGACAGCGTGTTCCATGTTTACTTGCCGTACGACCTGCCGTTTTCAGTGAGCCGTTTCCTCAACCGGGTGCGGCCACGGCTGGCGCTTATCGTGGAAACCGAGATCTGGCCAAACCTGTATTTCGCCTGCCGCCGTCGCGGCATCCCGCTGATGATCGTCAACGCGCGATTGTCCGAGCGCTCGATGCGCGGCTACCGACCATTCCGTGCGCTGGCGCGCTCGGCGTTGCGCTGCGTACGCCAGATTGCCGCGCAGTCACGCACCGATGCTGCGCGTTATCGGCTGCTGGGCGCGGATCCGCAACAGATAGTGGTTACCGGCAACATGAAGTTCGACATGCTGATACCGGAGGGTGCGGTGGCTGATGGCGCGGCGATGCGCAATCACTGGGGACCGCGGCGGCCGGTCTGGATGGCGGCCAGCACGCACGAAGGCGAGGAACAGGCCGCACTCGAGGCGCATCTGCAGGTGCTCACGCGATTGCCGGATGCGTTGTTGTTGCTGGCGCCACGTCATCCGGAACGTTTCCGCCTGATCGAAAACTCGGTGCGCAGCCTGGGTTTTTCGGTGGGCACGCGTAGCGCCGACGGCACGCCGTCACCGTCGAACCAGGTGTTCGTGATCGATGCGATGGGTCAATTGATGCCGTTCTTTGCGGCGGCCGATGCGGCCTTCGTTGGCGGCAGTCTGGTGCCGATCGGCGGCCACAACGTACTGGAGCCGGCAGCCTTGTCGATCCCGGTGCTGGTGGGGCCGCATACCTTCAACTTTGAAGAGATCACACGCAGCCTGATCCAGCAGGGCGGAGCCGAGCTGGTGAGGGACAGCAGTCAGCTCGGTCCCGACGTACTGCAACTGCTGCGCGATCCGGTTAAACGGGAACGCATGGGACTGGCAGCACAACAGGTTTTCGAACGCGAGCGTGGTGCCGTGCAGCGCATCATGCAGATGATCGATACCTTGCTGCAGGAATAGCCACAAAAAAATACGGCCGGGCGTGAGCCCGGCCGTATTCTGCAATGCGATCGGCGGCTGCGGTTTACTGCAGCAGCGCGTTGATCGTCTGGATGTCCTTCAGTTCGACCGTACCGGCAGACTGTAGGAGCAGCAGCTTGTTCAGCACGAACTGATGCCGGGCCTGCGAATAGGTGCTCTCCGAGGAAGTCAGCGTCTGGATCGCCAGCAGTACGTCGGTCATCGTCTGGGTACCCACCGAGAAGCCCGCGCGGGTTGCCTCCAACGCCTCCTGGCCCGATTGCACCGCAGCCTTGCCAGACTGCACCTGGGCGATGCCGGCGAGCACTGAGCGGTAGTAGTTCAAGGTGCTGGCCTTGATCTGGCGACGCGCGGATTCCATGGCATCCTGGGCAGCATCGCGCTGGTCGATCGACTGGCGTACCTGTGACTGGACGAGGCCGCCGGAGAAGATCGGCACGGTCAAGGTCAGCCCGATCGTGGTCGAGGCGGGCGTGTTCTGGTGGATATCGGCGTTCTGGTACCAGCTCGAACTCTTGCCGTAGGTGACGTTGGCGCTGATTGTCGGCAGGTGGCCCGCGCGGGCGGCGCTGATGTTGTGCTCGGCCGTCTCGACGTTGTCGCGCTGCGCGAGCAGGCTGGGATTGGACTCCAGCGCGGTCTTCACCCAGGCGTCGGCGTCGTTCGGTATCGGCGGATCGAGCGGCAGGTCGTTACGCAGCTTTTTCAGGTTGCCGGTCGGTTGGCCGGTGATCTGGCTCAGCGCCTCACGGTCGTTGTCGAGAGTGTTCTGGGCGACAATCGTCTGTGCCTTGGCGGCCTCGTAAGCGGCCTTGGCCTGATACGCGCCGGTGATCGCCGCCACGCCGACCTTGTACTGCTGGTCGGCCTGGTCGTACTGCCGCTTGAGGGCGTCTTCGTTGGCCTTGGCAAAGGTCAGCTCGTCCTCGTCGGTGAGGACGGTGAAGTAGGCGGTGGTGACGCGTACGAACAGGTCCTGCAGTGCCGCCTGGTAGGTCTGGTCCTGGGCATCCGCGGCCGAGTGGGCTGCCTTCAGGTTGGCGTACTTGCTGAAGTCGAGCACGCTCTGGCTGAGCTGGCCGCTGATGTCGCGCGTACGGGTATGGCCGAAACCGCTGCTGTCGATGGTCTGGCCCGGATTGTTCGGGTCCTCGATAATCTCGCTGCCGTCGCTCTTGGTCTGGCTGAAGGTCAATCCGGCCGAGACCTGCGGGAGCAACAGCGCGCGTGCCTGATCCACGCCTTCGCCGGTGGATAGTCGAGTGGCATCGGCCTGCGCCAGCACCGGATCATTGGCGCGCGCTTGCTGGTAGGCATCGAGCAGATCCTCGCCATGGCTTGGCAGCGAAATGGCGGCCATCGCCAGGGCCAGAGTGAGCAGCTTCAAACGCATGGGTTGCCTCGTGGGGATTCGGTCGGGGGCGTAGTTCAGAAGACGAACCGTTGGGGCGGTTCGGCATGAGTCAGATATGGCAGGTCGGTTTCGAACAGGACTTCTTCGCGGTAGCGGCCCGCGCCTTCATGGGTCAGCAAGGTGGCGTGCTGCACCGGCGACTGCCCGTGCACAATCAACGCACGACCGCCGGGTTTGAGCCAGGTCAGCCAGCGCGCAGGAATCTCGGCTACCGCGCCGGTTACCACCAGCGCGTCGAACAGCCCCTGCGGTTGCCACGCGTTGACTGCTTCGCCGGTGATCAGGGTGACGTTGGCAATGCCCGCGGCAAGCAGACGCTTGGTGGCTGCCGCGATGAAATCGGCGTGGATGTCGAGGCTCGTTACCTGGGCCGACAGCGTGGCCATGCAGGCGGTGAGAAAGCCCGAACCGGTGCCGATCTCCAGTACCTGATCGGTCGGCTGCAAGGCTAGCGCCTGCAGCACGCGGCCTTCCACCACCGGCTTCATCATCACCTCGCCGTGGCCCAGTGGCAGGCACAGGTCGGCAAAGGCCAGCTGGCGATGCGCGCTATCGACGAAATCCTCGCGATGCACGTGGCTGATGACATCCAGCACGCGGGCGTCCAGCACCTCCCACGGGCGCACCTGGTTTTCCACCATGTTCAGCCGTGCCTGCTCGAAGTTCATCGCCATCTGCTGGTGTCCCGTACGGATCGAAAAAGGTCAAAAAGGATAAGCGCTTGCGCCCGGTCCCACAACGATAACCTTCGACAACGACAAGCCTGCCGCTTGCGCGCCGGCCTACGTAGTGCCGGAAGTCATCGCAAGCGGTTGACGGCCGTCACCTGGCGCAAGGGTGCACATGAATGGCGTGCCTGAACCGAGCTGAAGGTAGCATTCTGGAAAATAATTGAACCGTCTCGTATAATAAAGTCTGGATTCCCATTTGTGAAGGTGCGGGCATGGTTACCAGCGCGCAAATCAGACCCCAGCAGGGCCCTGGTCGCCCGAAGGACATGGAAAAGCGTGCGGCGATCCTGGTCGCGGCCAAGGCATTATTCATCCGCAATGCGTTTGCAGGAACCAGCATGGATGCCATTGCGGCAGACGCCGGTGTGTCCAAGCTCACCGTGTACAGCCATTTTGGTGACAAGGACAATCTGTTCCGTGAGGTGATCCGCTCGCGCATCCAGGATCTGCTGCCGGAGGAGACTTATCTCTTCGACGCGCACGTCGATATCCGCGATACCTTGCTGCGGGTGGCGCTGACGCATGCCCATGTGGACTGCAATCCAGAAACCGTGGGCACCTTCCGCGCCATCCTCAGCGACTGCCGCCAGGGCAATCCGCGCTACGGCCGGCTGATCTGGGAAGAGGGCTCGACGCGCACGCATGGCTTGATGGAACGCCTGCTGACGCAGGCGGTTGACGCCGGCCAGCTGGAAATTGAGGACGTGCCGCGCGCCTGCGTGCAGTTCCTTACGCTGATCAAGGGCAACCTGATGATGCGTCAGATGTTCGGCTGTACCGATTGCCCCGAGAGCTATGCCCAGGAAATCGAGGCCACCGCGCGCGCCGGCGTCACCATGTTCCTGCGTGCCTATCGGCCGCGTTGAGCCGTGCACTCGCCGACTGCCCCGCTTCGTGCTTGAATAGCCCGGTTGAAGCGGGGGTGCCGGCGATAGTCGGCTGAGAGAGTCCCTTCGAACCTGATCCGGCTAATACCGGTGTAGGGAGCTTCGTCGCACGAGGTCAGCCATCGTGCGTCCGGCGCCCCCGCTTCTGTTGTTGCACGCGAGTTGCTCGCAAAAAAGCCGCACATCCAAGTGCGGACTTTTCAACAGAAGCCGGAGACATCCCGATGAATGCCCAGCCCTCCGATCTTGCGCGTGCCGCGCAGGAACTCTCCGAAGCCGTTGTTCGCCCGATCCCCGGGTCGCGCAAGATCCACGTACAGGGCAGCCGGTCCGACCTGCAGGTGCCGTTGCGCGAAATCTGCCAGGCGCAGACGCCGACCCTGTTCGGTGGCGAGAACAATCCGCCGATCACCGTCTACGACACTTCCGGTCCGTATACCGACCCGGACTATGCCGTCGATCTGGCCAGCGGCTTGCCGGCACTCCGCGCCGCGTGGATCGCCGAACGCGGCGACACCGAGCTGCTCGGAGGACTCAGTTCCGAATTTGGCCGCAAGCGTGCAGCGGATTCGAAGCTCGATGCGTTGCGCTTCACCGCCACGCGTGTGCCACGCCGTGCCAGGGCCGGCGCCAACGTGACGCAGATGCACTACGCCCGGCGCGGCATCATCACGCCGGAGATGGAATACATCGCGATCCGCGAGAACCAGAAGATCGAGGCGCTGCTCGGTAGTGCGCTGCTCGACCAGCATCCGGGCCAGTCGTTCGGCGCGGCGCTGCCCAAGCTGATCACGCCGGAGTTCGTGCGCGATGAAGTGGCCCGCGGCCGCGCCATCATCCCGGCCAACATCAATCACCCGGAAAGCGAGCCGATGATCATCGGCCGCAACTTCCTCACCAAGATCAACGCGAACATCGGCAACAGTGCAGTGTCGTCGGGCATCGCCGAGGAAGTGGAGAAGCTGGTGTGGTCGATCCGCTGGGGTGCGGACAACGTGATGGACCTGTCCACCGGCAAGCACATCCACGAGACGCGCGAATGGATCATCCGCAACTCGCCGGTGCCGATCGGCACCGTGCCGATCTACCAGGCGCTGGAGAAGGTCGACGGCGTGGCCGAGAACCTCAGCTGGGAAATCTATCGCGACACCCTGATCGAGCAGGCCGAGCAGGGCGTGGATTACTTCACCATCCATGCCGGCGTGCTGCTGCGCTTCGTGCCGCTGACCGCCAAGCGCGTCACCGGTATAGTCTCGCGCGGCGGCTCGATCATGGCCAAGTGGTGCCTGGCGCATCACAAGGAGAACTTTCTCTACACGCACTTCGAAGACATCTGCGAGATCATGAAGGCGTATGACGTGTCCTTCAGCCTTGGCGATGGCTTGCGCCCGGGCTGCATCGCGGATGCCAACGATGCCGCGCAGTTCGGTGAGCTGGATACGCTGGGCGAGCTGACCCAGATCGCCTGGAAGCACGATGTGCAGGTGATGATCGAAGGGCCCGGCCACGTGCCGATGCATCTGATCAAGGAAAACATGGATCGCCAGCTGGAGAAGTGCGGTGAAGCGCCGTTCTACACGCTGGGGCCGCTGACCACCGACATCGCACCGGGCTACGACCACATCACGTCTGCGATCGGCGCTGCGATGATCGGCTGGTTCGGTACTGCCATGCTCTGCTACGTGACGCCGAAGGAACACCTCGGCCTGCCGAACAAGCAGGACGTGCGCGACGGCATCATCGCCTACAAGATCGCCGCGCACGCGGCGGATCTGGCCAAAGGCCATCCGGGTGCGCAGGTGCGCGACAACGCGCTGAGCAAGGCACGCTTCGAATTCCGCTGGGACGATCAGTTCAACCTGGGTCTGGATCCGGAGAAGGCCAAGGAATTCCACGACGAGACGCTACCCAAGGACGCACACAAAAGTGCACACTTCTGCTCCATGTGTGGCCCGAAATTCTGCTCGATGAAGATCACCCAGGATGTACGCGACTATGCCGCCGAACACGGCATGGGAGCCTTCGAGGTGATCGACGAGGGTATGGCAGGGAAGGCCGCCGAGTTTCGTGCCACGGGCAGCGAAATCTATCAACGCGAGTAAGGGCCACCGATGAAGCTCTCAGTTCCGTTCGTCCAGTTGCCGCTGCATTTCGACGCTGAACGGCTGTCTGAGGAGGTGCGTGCTTTCGACAAATCCTGCTGGCGTCTGCATCCACAGAAGTTTCCCGGCAATTTTGCGTTGCCGCTGATTTCGGTGAACGGCAATCCCGACAATGACGCCATCAACGGCCCGATGCGGCCAACACCCTATCTCGAACAATGCCCTTACCTGACTCAGGTGCTGCATAGGATAGGTGCGGTGTGGGGACGCACGCGCCTGATGAAGCTGAGCGGTCACGCCGAGGTCACGCCGCACGCCGATGTCAGCTACTACTGGCGCGAGCGCACGCGCGTCCACGTACCGATTGTGACCAAGCCCACCGTTCGGTTCTTCTGCGGCGAAGCTGAAGTCAATATGGCAGCTGGTGAGTGCTGGATTTTCGATACTTGGCGCAGCCACAAGGTGATCAATGCCGACGAGGACGAACGGATCCACCTGGTGGCAGACACGGTCGGCAGTGAAGGATTCTGGGGTCTGGTCAATCGCGGTCGGGCGCCGGGGCAACCCGGCTTCGAAAGCTGGCGCGAAGAAGCTGTTGCAGCGACGCTCGAAGAATGTCCCACGCTGCTATATGAGTCAGTCAATGTGCCCGTGGTGATGACTCCATGGGAACTACAGGAGCATCTGGTCTTCCTTCTCGGGGACGTAAACCCCCACCAGTACCTGGCTACGGCGCAGCAAGTGGCAACGCAATTCATTACCAACTGGAAGATGCTGTGGGCGCAATACGGTACTGACCGCACGGGATGGCCGTTCTATCGCGAAGAGTTGCACGCATTCGCGCATGCCATGGAAAAGATCACGGCGCCGCTCATGCTAGTCAATGGCACAAAGGTCATGGACGCTCTGCGCCCCATGCTGCTGGACGTCGCTATCGCTGGTGCCGGCAAGGATCTCGGTGCCTACGAGCCGCGGCGGCCTGTGGTGTCCGGATCACGGCCTGCCGTGAATGATCGCGATAAAGTATTCGATCGCCCGGTGTTCATCGTCTCGTCGCCACGTTCGGGCTCGACCTTGCTGTTCGAAACATTGGCACAGGCTCCAGGTCTGTTCACCACCGGGCAGGAGAGTCATGGCTTGATCGAAGGCATCCAGGGGCTGCATCCAGCGCATCGGGACTATGAATCCAACCGGCTCGATGCGGCAGCAGTGACGCCAGTACGGATGAAAGAGTTGCGCGATCGCCTGCTTGCCAAATTGCGTGACAGAGAGGGACAGCCAGCATCGCAGAGGCCGATTCGTCTGCTGGAGAAAACCCCGAAGAACGCATTGCGCGTACCGTTTCTGGCAAAAATATTCCCGGAGGCGCAGTTCCTGTATCTGTACCGCGATCCACGCCAGACACTGAGCAGCATGATCGAGGCCTGGCAGTCTGGCCGTTTTCGCATGTACCCGGACCTCTCCGACTGGAATGGCCTGCCATGGTCGCTGCTGCTCGTGCCGGGTTGGCGTGAGCTGATCGGACGGCCGCTGCAGGAGATCGTGGCAGCGCAGTGGGAGACCACCACGCGCATCCTGCTGGATGATCTCGAGGCGCTGGCGCCCGGTCGTTGCCATGTAGCACGATACGATGCCTTCCTCGCGGATCCGGCGGCTGAAGTGGCGCGACTATGCGGCGCGCTTGAACTCGAGTGGGATCGTTCGCTCGATGGGGTGCTCCCACTTTCCTGCCATACCGTCACCGAGCCCGCTTCCGACAAATGGCGGCGACATGAGGATCTGATCGAACAGGTCATTCCAGGCCTGCAGGCCACGCTCGATCGAGCCGAGCGGTTCATCGCATGCTGAACGATCAAACACGCTACAGGCAATAAACAGGTCGACCGTGGTGCCTGCTGCGATGGGAGCCAGGTTGAAGTGTTCTTCACCTGGCTTTTCCATGCGGATTCCTACGCTGCGTGGACTTTCGGCGGAAATACACGTCGATGCCCGTCCCCTCATCCCGCAGGAGCAAGCCATGGCCAAGACCAAGCCGTTCGTCAGCGACATCGAGAACATCCGCAAGCGCGCACGCAAGGACATCGAGAAGGGCGCGATGACCGCGGGCTACAGCGCCGACCGTGCCACCGTGGTCAAGCTGCTCAATCATGCGCTGGCGACCGAACTGGTCTGCGTGCTGCGCTACAAGTACCACTACTACATGGCGTCGGGCATCAACTCGCAAAGCGTCAAGGCCGAATTCCTGGAACATGCAAACGAGGAGCAGGGTCACGCCGACCTGATCGCCGAGCGCATCACCCAGCTCGATGGCAAGCCGAACCTGTCGCCGGAAGGCATGCTCAGCCGCAGTCATGCCGACTATGTCGAGGGCGAAGATCTGGTCGACATGATCAAGGAAGACCTGGTCGCCGAGCGCATCGCGATCGACAGCTACCGCGAGATCATCGATTACATCGGTACCGATGATTCGACCACGCGGCGCATGCTGGAAGGCATTCTGGCGATGGAAGAAGAACACGCCGAAGACATGAACACGCTGCTGGAGCAGCTGGGCAAGAAGGGTGAGCCAGCCAAGCCGGCGCCCGGCAAGAAGTCGGCTGGCAGCAAGCACGACTGAGTTTCTTCGTGGATGGTGCGTATGCGCACCATCCACCAGTCACATATCACCAGCCAGCCAGTGTGAGTTTGCCGATACTGGTGCCTGATTCAAGCCGACGATGTGCCTCACGCAAGTTGGCAGCGTTGATCGGTGTCAGTGTTTCGGTGCGAGTACTGCGTAGTTCGCCGGCATCAAACAATGCAGCCACGCGCTCGAGAATGCGCCCCTGCTCGGCCTGATCCGGCGTCTTGAAGCGCGGACGGGCGAACATCATTTCCCAGTGGATGCCGATGCACTTGGCCTTGTACGGGTCGCCGATCTTCAGCATGCCGCTGGGTTCCACGATCAGGCCGACATGGCCTTGCGGCGCCAGCAACTCGCCCAGGGTTTCCCAGTAACGATCGGTGTCGGCGAGATTGATCGCGGCATCGATCTGCGTGAAGCCCAACGCCGCCAGTTGCGGCGCCAGCGGCTCACGATGATTGATAACATGCTGCGCGCCCATCGTGCGGCACCATTCGATGGTCTCGGGACGCGAGGCCGTGGCGATCACTGTAAAGCCGGCGCGCCGCGCCAGCTGTATCGCGATCGAGCCGACACCACCGGCACCAGCGATGACAAGCAACGACTTGCCTTCGCCACCATGCTCGCTGTCGAACGGCATGCGCTGGAACAGCAGCTCCCATACGGTGATCGCCGTCAGCGGCAGCGCCGCCGCATCGGCAAGATCCAGCGATTGTGGTGCATGGCCGACCAAGCATGCATCGACCAACTGGTACTCGGCATTGCTGCCGGCGCGGGTGACATCACCGGCGTAGTACACGCGGTCGCCCGGTTTGAACCCGGTGACCGATTCGCCGATCGCTTCGACCGTACCGGCCGCGTCATAGCCGAGCACTTTCGGCTGCGCTTCGACCTGCGGCTTGGGCGAGCGGATCTTGGTGTCGACCGGATTCACCGAGACGGCTTCGACGCGCACCAGCAAATCGTGTGCGCTGGCAACCGGTCTGGGTAGTTCGACATCGACGAGGGATTCCGGGTCGTCGATCGGCAGATAACGGGTGAGGGCGACGGCTTTCATGGGGACTCCCGGGTAATGCATGGCTTGCATGATGGGACGATTCAGACGGCCGGCGGATTGCGCTCGGCGAACTGCCCATTCCAATACGGGTAGTAAGGATAAGGCGGCGTGACGGCGCTGGCGGCATCGAGCTGTGCGACCTGTTCGCGGCTGAGATTCCAGCCGACCGCCTCGAGATTCTGGCGCAGTTGTTGCTCATTGCGCGCGCCGATCAGCACGGTCGACACCGTCGGCCGCTGCAGCAGCCAGTTCAACGCGACCTGCGGCACTCTCTTGCCGGTTTCGGCGGCGACCGCATCAAGTGCATCGACCACGCGATACAGCCGTTCCTCATCCACCGGCGGTGCGAAGCTGGCGGTATCGTGCAGGCGGCTGCCTTCGGGCAGTGGCTGGCCGCGACGGATCTTGCCGGTGAGGCGGCCCCAGCCGAGCGGACTCCATACCACCGCGCCGACGCCCTGATCGAGGCCGAACGGCATCAGCTCCCACTCGTAGTCGCGGCCGATCAACGAGTAATAGGTCTGGTTCGCCACGAAGCGCGAGTAACCGTGCTTGTCGGCCGCCGCCTGCGACTTCATCAGCTGCCAGCCGGAGAAGTTCGACGCGCCGAGGTAACGTACCTTGCCGATGCGCACCAGATCGTCCAGCGTCGACATCACGCTTTCCACCGGCGTCATTGCGTCGAAGTGGTGCAGTTGCAGCAGGTCGATATAGTCGGTGCCGAGCCGCTTCAGTGCACGCTCCACGCCGCTGATCAGGTGATGGCGCGAGGCGCCCACATCGTTCGGGCCATCACCTGCGCGCAAGGTGAGCTTGGTCGAGATGATCGCCTGCTCGCGCCGGCCCTTCAGTGCCGCGCCGAGGATCGACTCCGACGCGCCATCCGAATAGACGTCCGCGGTATCGAACAAATTCACGCCAGCCTCGAGACAGATATCGATCAGCCGCTTCGCCTCCTCGATATCGGTGTTGCCCCAAGCGCTGAACAGCGGTCCCTTGCCGCCGAACGTGCCGGCACCGAAGCCGAGCGCGGGTACCTTGAAGCCGGAGTTGCCGAGATAACGGTATTCCATGAAAGAGGTCCTTGCGAAAGTCAGAGAACGGTTTCGGCGCAGGCCACGGCGGGTAGACGCCGCGGCAGCCGGGTATCCAGTCGCACGCTCCACAGCGCCACGACGAGGCCGAGCACCGGCAGCAGGGCTGCAACCCATGTCACCGCGCCCAGGCCCGGCCCGTGGCTGATCACCACACCGCCCAGCCAGGCACCGATCGCGTTTCCGAGATTGAACGCGGCGATGTTGAAGCTCGACGCCAGCACCTGGCCGCCAGTGGCCTTCTGCAATACGCGCAACTGCAGCGGTGCCACGGTGGTGAATGCGGCGATGCCGAGCAGGCCGCTGAAGGCGATCATCGCCGGCTTGCTGTGCAGTGCGAAGGTCATCGTGCCGAGCACGATCGCCAATGCCGCCAGCGAGCCCAACAGGGTTGCGATCAGCCGGCGATCGGCGAGCCGGCCACCGAGCAGGTTGCCGATTACCATGCCGCCGCCGAATACCAGCAGGATCGGCGACACCGCAGAGTCGGTGAAGCCGGTGACGCGAGTCAGGATCGGCTGGATATAGGTGAAAACCGCAAACACGCCGGCGAAGCCGAGCACGGTCATCAGCAGCCCGAGCAGTACCTGCGGATGCGCGATGCCTTTCAGTTCCTCGACGAACTTCATCGGTGCGCTTTCGCCGCGGTCGGCCGGCACCAGCGTGGCGATGATCACGGTAGCGAGTACACCGATTGCGCTGACTGCCCAGAACGTTGCGCGCCAGCCGAAGTGCAGGCCCAGCCAGGCACCAGCGGGCACGCCGAGCAGGGTCGCCACGGTGAGGCCGGTGAACATGATCGAGATCGCCGAGGCCTTGCGATCCTCCGCCACCAGTCCGGTCGCCACCACCGCGCCGACGCCGAAGAAGGTGCCGTGGGCCAGTGAAGTGATCACCCGAGCGAGCATCAGCACGCCGTAGCTTGGCGCCAACGCGCTGGCCAGGTTGCCGATGGTGAAGATCACCATCAACGCGATCAGCGCGGTCTTGTGCGGCAACCGGCTGGTGGCCGCTGTGAGCAGGGGCGCGCCGACAAACACACCCAGCGCATAGCCGGAGATCAGCAGGCCGGCCGCGGCGATGCTGACGTGCAGGTCGGCGGATACCTGCAACAGCAGCCCCATGATCACGAATTCGGTGGTGCCGATGCCGAACGCGCCTGCGGTCAGCGCGTACAGCGCCAACGGCGTGCGTGCTCGAGTGATGGCGATGGTGGGCATGACAACAATCCGGGCAGAAGTGATTCGCCAGCTTAGGCAGTTGCCTTTTCCTCAAAAACCACCAAGATGACTAATCATTATCAACAAATGATTGAAAGTCATGGATCGTGTCGGCGACCTCAGCCTGTTTCTGCGCGTACTCGACCTGGGCTCGATCAGTGCGGCCGCACGCAGCCTGGATCTGTCGGTGGCGGTGGCCAGCCAGCGCCTGAAGCGGCTGGAGCGCGACCTCGGTGTGCGGCTGTTGCATCGAACCACGCGCCAGCTGCATGCCACGCCGGAAGGCACCGCGCTGGCCGAACAGGGCCGCGCCCTGGTGGAGGATCTGGAAGCGCTGACCGGCGGCCTGCGCCAAGGCGCCACCGAGGTTACCGGTACCTTGCGGGTCACCATGTCGGCCTCGTTCGGCCGCCAATACGTCTCGCCGTTGCTCCCGGAATTCCTAGCCCTGCATCCGCGGGTGAAGCTCAGCGTCAACCTCAACGACCAGATGCTGGATCTGGTGGCCTCCGGTTTCGATCTGGCGATACGCGTCGGTGCGCTGGGTGACTCCGGTCTGGTGGCGCGCAAGCTGGCGGCCAATCGGCGCGTGCTGTGTGCGTCACCGGATTACCTGCGCCAGCACGGCACGCCGCGCACGCCGGCGGATCTGGCCGAGCACGACTGCCTGTTGCTGGTCGGCAGTCAGGGGCGACAGGATGTATGGCATTTCGGCGATGGCAAGGGCGGCGAAATCGCCCAGCGCGTGCACGGTCGCTTCGAGAGCAATCTGGGCGAACTGCTGCGGGATGCTGTCGTGGCCGGGCTTGGCATCGCCTTGCATTCGGTCTGGCACGTGCATGAAGAACTACGTGCGAAGCGGCTGCACGTCGTGCTACCGGATTATCCGATCGCGGAAACCGGTATCTACGCGGTGATGCCACAGCGCCGGCTGGTGCCGCCGCGGGTGCGCGCCTTCGTCGATTTTCTGGCCGAACGGCTGGGCGAGGTTCCGCCGTGGGAGCGGACGCGCCACCGCTGAAGGTGGCACGCCATCGATCATCATTCAGGCCTTAAGCCTTGGTGGGCTGGCTCGCCAGGTAACGCTCGACGCCGGCCACGATCTCGGCCTTCGCCTCGTCGGCGCCGACCCAGCCTTCAATCTTCACCCACTTGCCCTTCTCCAGATCCTTGTAGTGCTCGAAGAAGTGGCCGATGCGCTCCAGCCAGTGCGGCGAGACGCCCTTCATGTCGGTGATATGTGCATAGCCCGGGAAGATCTTCGGTGCGGGCAGCACGATCAACTTCTCGTCACTGCCGGCCTCGTCGGACATCTTCAGCATGCCGACCGGAATGCAGCGGATCACCGAACCGGGGATCAGCGACAGCGGCAGGATCACCAGTGCGTCCAGCGGATCGCCGTCGCCACCGAGCGTGCCCGGCACGTAGCCGTAGTTGCACGGGTAACGCATCGGGGTGGACAGGATGCGGTCGACGAAGATCGCGCCGCTTTCCTTCTCCACCTCGTACTTGATCGGCTCGGCATCCTTGGGGATTTCGATGATGACGTTGATTTCGTCCGGCACGTTGCGACCGGCGGGGACAAGATGCAGACCCATGGGATGTCCTTGCACTGATGAGAAAGTTGGCCAGCAAGGATACGCCAAACGCTGCTGCGGCGCAGCAATGGCCGCATCAGGCGTGGCCTGGACTCACGCCTGTCGCTGACCGCGGTAGGGCCGTTCGCGCAGCCATTTGGTGGCAATCCATTTCTCGCCGCGCAGTACCGGCAGGCCGGCATGCAGCGAACTATGGTCGCCGCCTTCATAGGCGAAGTAGACGGCCGAGCCGCGTCGTGCGGTGACCGTCAGGCCAATCTCGGGGAAGGCGGTGCCGCCACCTTGTTCGGGCGTGTTCAGATACATCACCACGCTGGCAATGCGTTGACCGCCGACGGCTGTCACCGCGCCGAAGCCAGGCAGTTCGGGATCGAACCAGTCGTAATGCGGTTCGTATTCCTGGCCGGGCAGGTAATGCAGAATCTGCAGGCCTTCGCCGTGATTCACCGGTACGTCGAGCAAGGCCGCCAGGCGTTGCTCGATCCGGCCGATCAGCGGCAGTTCGTTCAAGGTGAAGAACATGCCTTCGCTGGTGCGGCGATGATCCACCTGATTCTTGCCGTCGCTGTCCACCGTGAGCGCGCGTTGCAGCCGTGGCTGGGCCAGCTCGATCAGTTCAATGCATTCCTGCTCGGTGAGGATGCCTTCCAGCACGCGCAGCATCGGCGTATCCACGCTGAGCGAAACGTGGATGGTGTGGCCGTCGATGGTAACGTCGGGCGCCTCGGGGTGCTTTGTACGCAGTCCTGGCGGTGCCGTCTTGTCGGCGCTGGCGAGCAACGCGGCCAGCGGCAGCTTCAGTACCTCGGCGACGATGCTGCGGCTCTGCCGCGGATCGTAGCCGTTCTCCTTCATCAGTCGCAGCACGTCCGGTACACCATGCCCGGCACGGGTCGTGGTGAGAATCCATTCGCGCAGTTCGGGACTGATCGTGATGCGTGGGTGCATGGCGGTCTGTGTGGTTCGGTGATCCCGCAGGTTACTTCACGTGCGGGTGTCGACAAAATCCATCAGGCGTCCGAATGACGCGAGCCGGCAATTGCCGGCTCGCGTGGACTGCGTGGCTGCGTGAGCGTGCCTTACTTTAACTGGTCCCACAGGAAATCGTAGGCCAGTGCGTGCATCAACGCGGCCTGCTTGTTGTCGGCGCCGGCGCCATGGCCACCTTCGAGGTTCTCGTAGAACCACACGTTCGGGATGCCCATTGCCTGCATCTTCGCGGCCATCTTGCGTGCCTGCACCGGGCCGACGCGGTCGTCGCTGGTGGTGGTATAGAACAGCACGGGCGGGTAGTGCGCGTCCTTGTGCAGGTTCTGATAAGGCGAGAAGGTCTTGATGAAGTTCCAGTCCGCGGTATCCGGATCGCCGTATTCGGCCATCCACGATGCACCAGCGGACAGGTGGGTGTAGCGCTTCATGTCGAGCAACGGCACTTCGCAGGCGATCGCGCCGAACAGCTGCGGATACATCGTCAGCATGTTGCCCATCAGCAGGCCGCCATTGCTGCCGCCTTCGGCACCCAGGTGCTTGGCCGAAGTCACGCCGCGCTTGACCAGATCCTCGGCGACAGCGGCAAAATCTTCATACGCACGCGGACGATTCGCCTTCAGTGCGGCTTGGTGCCACTGCGGGCCGTATTCGCCACCGCCGCGGATGTTCGCAACCACGTACACGCCGCCACGATCCAGCCACGCGCGGCCGATGCTGCCGCTGTAGTGCGGTTGCAGCGAGACTTCGAAGCCACCGTAGCCGTAAAGCAGGGTGCGGTTGGAGCCATCCAGCTTCATGTCCTTCGGCGCGATCTCGAAGTAAGGCACGCGGGTGCCGTCCTTCGAGCTGACGAAATGCTGGCTGACCACAAACTTCGAGGCGTCAAAGAACGTCGGGTCCTGCTTGATCGTTTCAGCCGGCACGCTGCCCAGCACGCCGCGCTGCAGGGATGAAGGTGTAAGGAAACCGGTGACGCCGAGCCAGTATTCGTCGCTGTGGTCCGGGTCAGTGTCGACCACGCTGATCGTGCTCATCGCCGGTGCGCCCGGCATCGCCTCGCGCTTCCAGTCGCCGGCACTTTGCGGTGTCAACACTTCCACGCGGCTCTTGACGTCGTCCAGCACGTCGAGGATCAGGTGATGCTGGGTCCAGTCGTACGAGGCCAGCGAGGTGTGTGCATCCGGCTTGAACAGCACGGTGAAATGTGACTTGCCGGCCATGAAGTCATTGAACTTGGTCGCCAGCAATGCACCGGACGGATAGGTGGTTCCGCCGATCGTCCACGGCGAACGTGTCTGCACCAGCAACCATTCGCGATGGGCGTCGGCACTGGCATCGGTCGGCACGTTGACGCGGATCAGCTTGTCGCCGATGCGTTGGTACATATCGCTGTGGAAGAAGTCCTTGGCGACGGAAACGAAGTCGCGCTCGTAGCCCGGCGTGCGGTCATGCGAGGCGCTGACGGCGAGGTCGGTCGACTTGCCGGCATACACCGTGGCGGCTGCAGTCAGTGGCGTGCCGCGCTTCCATTCCTTGACGATGCGCGGATAGCTCGATTCGGTCATCGTGCCAGGGCCGAAGTCGGTGCCGACGTAGATCGTGTTGTCATCGATCCAGCTGGCATCGGTCTTCGCCACCGGCAGCTCGAAGCCGCCCTTGACGAAGGATTTGCTGGGAATATCGAATTCGCGCACGGTCACCGCATCACCGCCATCGGGCGACAGCGAAATCAGGCAGCGATCGTAGTTCGGCTTCAGGCATTGCACGCCCTTGAACACCCAGCGCTTGTTCTCGGCCTTGTTCAACGCGTCGATGTCCAGCACGACGTCCCACTGCGGCTCGGCCTTGCGGTACTCGGCCAGCGTGGTACGCCGCCAGATACCGCGCGGATGCGCCTTGTCGCGCCAGAAGTTGTAGAGGTAGTCGCCCATGCGGCCGACTTCGGGAATGCGTGCGTCCGAGTCGAGCACTTCGAGGATGCTGTCGCGGGTCTTGACGAACTCGGCGTTGTCGACGAACTGCTTCGTCGTTACCGCGTTTTCCTGTTTCACCCAGTCCATCGAACGGGTGCCGCGGATGTCTTCCAGCCACAGGTACGGGTCGTCGGTCACCTGGGTGTCCGTGGGTGTCTTGGCGGGTTTGTCGTTCTGGGCATTGGCGTTATTCATGCCCGTCAGTGTGACGCCGAGTGCCAGCATCAGCCAGACCGATTTCATCGTGTGCCCCTCGTGTGCGAATGGACGTGTATGGATACGGCGGATATGGCCCGCGGCCGATCGAGCGTAACTGCCCGATCATACGGGCGCCCGTGACTAAAGTCAGGGTAAGCCGAGCCGTCGGCACAAACGAAAAGTCCCGCCGAAGCGGGACTTTCGCTATCACGGAACGCGTGGCTTACAGCAATGGAATCAGCAGCAGTGCCACGATGTTGATGATCTTGATCAGCGGGTTCACCGCCGGGCCCGCGGTGTCCTTGTACGGATCGCCGACGGTGTCACCGGTGACCGCGGCCTTGTGCGCCTCGGAACCCTTGCCGCCGTGATGGCCATCCTCGATGTACTTCTTCGCGTTGTCCCACGCGCCACCGCCGGTGGTCATCGAGATCGCCACGAACAGGCCGGTGACGATGGTGCCGATCAGCACGCCGCCGAGCGCCTGTGCGCCAGCCTCGGCACCACCCAACCACTTGAAGCCAAACACGACGACGACCGGCACCAGTACCGGTAGCAGCGACGGCACCAGCATTTCCTTGATCGCCGACTTGGTCAGCATGTCGACCGCACGCGAGTAATCCGGCTTGCCGGTGCCATCCATGATGCCGGGGATCTCGCGGAACTGGCGGCG
>Ga0302314_10004393_pt1 | contig 25956 bp, 24 predicted proteins | sample III_Palsa_N2_3_FD_200533 | JGI IMG/M metagenome (GOLD analysis project Ga0302314, IMG submission 200533) | Peat permafrost microbial communities from Stordalen Mire near Abisko, Sweden - III_Palsa_N2_3 | ecosystem: Environmental > Terrestrial > Soil > Palsa > Peat permafrost | place: Sweden...
ATGCTCATCAGGCTCAGCGAGGAGACCGCGGCCACCCGGATCGCGGCCATCAGCGTGGGCAGGGCGATCGGCAGTTCGACGGTGAGGTAGCGGCGGACGCGGCCATAGCCCATGCCGTTCGCCGCGTCCAGGACGTTCGGCGGCACCGAGCGGATCCCGTCGACGACGCCCGGCACCAGGATCGCGAGCGTGTAGAGGGTGAGCGGGATGAAGACGGTGGTCTCGCTCTCCCCGGTGATGTCGATCAGCAGCACGAACAGCGCGATCGAGGGGATCGAGTAGATGATCGTGACCAGGCCGAGCATCGGCGGGTAGAACTTCGGCAGCCGCGAGCAGAGCTGGCCGATCGGCAGCGAGATGATCAGGCCCGCCAGGGTCGCCCCGAGGGATACCTCCAGCTGGGTGACGATAAGGCCGACATAGCTCGACTGGACATAGCTCGGCAGGTCGAAGACGCCGGTCACGCTCACCGGACGCCCTCCAGCGACTCCTCGTGCGCCGAGCGGATGGCCGCGGCGATCTCCTCCTGGCTGACGACGCCGACCGCGCGCCCCTCCCCGTCCACGCCCACGGCCCAGCCGGTCGGGCAGAGCACCGCCGCGTCGAGCGCCGCGCGCAGCGAGTCGTCGCGCGCGGTGAACGCGTGGCCGATCGGGATCGGCGTCTCGTTCGCCCTGGCCGGCTCGACCCAGCCGACCGGCCTGCCCGCCTCGTCCACGCGCAGCAGCCAGGTCAGCCCCAGCTGCTCGGCGCTCGGCTCCGCACCCGGCTTGACCAGGGCGTCCGTGCGCAGGCTGAGGCCGTTGCTGGAGATGAAGGTCAGCCGGCGGATCCCGCGGTCGAGGCCGAGGAACTGCTCGACGAAGGCGTCCGCGGGCTTCTCAAGCAGCTCGCGCGGGGTGGCGTACTGAGCCAGGTGCCCGCCCTCGCGCAGCACGGCGATGCGGTCGCCGATCCGGATCGCCTCGTCGATGTCGTGCGTGACGAACAGGATCGTCTTGCCGACCTCGGCCTGGATCTGCAGGAACTGCTCCTGCAGGCTCTTGCGCACGATCGGGTCCACGGCCGAGAACGGCTCGTCCATCAGCAGGATCGCCGGGTCCGCGGCCAGCGCCCTGGCCACCCCGACGCGCTGCTGCTGGCCGCCGGAGAGCTGGTGCGGGTAGCGCTCGGCGTACGCGAGGTCGAGGCCGACCAGCTCCATCAGCTCCTGCGCGCGCTTGCGGGCCGCGCGGCGGTCGGTGCCGAGCAGCCGCGGCACGGTGGCGATGTTCTCCGCGACCGTGCGGTGCGGGAACAGGCCAGCGTGCTGGATGACGTAGCCGATGCCCCGGCGCAGCTGCGCGACCGGCAGCGAGCGGCTGTCCGCACCGTCGATCAGGATCCGCCCGTCGCTCGGTTCGACCAGCCGGTTCGTCATCCGCAACGTGGTGGTTTTACCGCAGCCCGAGGGCCCGACGAGCACGGTGATGGCCGCGTCGGGGGCCTCGAGGCTGAGGCCGTCGACGGCGACGGTGCCGTCCGGGTATTTCTTCGAGACGTTCTCGAAGGTGATCAACAGCTCTCCTCGTTAGGGGATCTCGTCCACGGGCAGACCGGCGGCGGCCCAGGCCTGGAAGCCGCCGATCACGTCGGTCGCCCGGTGCAGCCCCAGGTCGTGCAGGCTGAGCGCGGCGAGGGAGGAGGCATATCCCTCGTTGCACAGCACCAGCACGTCGAGGTCGTGGCGCGCGGCCTCGGGCAGCCGGTACTCGCACTGCGGGTCGAGCCGCCACTCCAGCTCGTTGCGTTCGACGATCAGGGCGCCGGGGATGACGCCGTCCCGCCTCCGCAACAATTCATAGCGGATGTCGACCAGCAGCGCGCCCGCAAGCTGCCGCGCGTACGCGTCCTGCGGACTCACCCTGGACAGTCTGCCGCGAGCCTCCGACAGAATCTCGTCGATGCTGCGCGGTGCCTGCGGGTCCACGTCCACTTCCACGCCCCTGTTCGTACCCATTCCAGCAATCACCACTGCCCCGGCAGCTCGACGGTTTCCAGCCCCAGTACCCGCCCTCGCCGACTGTATCTGCGCATCAGGGGCAACGGCGGGTAGTAAACGTGCACGGAGACCGCATGCTCTGTGGCGCTCGGGTTCACCACGTGGTGCACGTGGTGCGGCCCGAACGCGCGGCCGATCCCGGCCGGCAGGTCGCGTTCCCGGTCCACACCGGGAAGCAGTTCGAGACTGCGCCATCCGGCGGTCGGCAGCGGGGTCGCGATGGACGATTCGTGCAGCAGGCCCTCGGCGGTGACGAACGCGCCGCGCGAGCCGCCGTGGTCGTGCCAGCCGGTCTCGGCGCCGGGCGGCCAGCCGATCACCCAGGCCTCGCTGCCCTCCGGGCCGCGCAGCGGGATCCAGGTGCGCTCGTCGGGGAGCGTGTCGAGCCGGGCCAGCAGCGTCGGGTCAGCGGCGGCCTGCCGGGCGAACTCGAGGAGTTCGGCGAGCGAGGGGCCGTCCGGGCGCTCGGAGGCGGGGGATGCGGAGACGACGTCGGTGGAAGCCTGTGCAGACAATGGACCCGTCCTGGGGAAGAATCGCGGGCGTCGGCCGGTCCGTTGCCATGGAGAGGTGTGGCGGGCGACGCGGCCTAGCGGGGGTTTTGCGGGAGCGGAGCTCTCAGATGCGCGATGACGCGGAGCGGCGTCAGCAGGAGGACGGGGCGCAACACAGGCAGCCGACGTAGCGCACCAGGTCCAGGTGCGTGCGGCGTACGAGCCTGATGCCAGCCGGGGTCATGCGCTTGAGTATAAGGCACAGGATCCGTCCCAGTCCGCGAAATTCCATTGCCCGCTGGCTGGACGCGGACTACGTTCCGCCCATGGTGTCTCTCGACAGGCTGTTCACGTTCGTGGCGTTGGCGACGGTCATCATCGTCGTGCCTGGTCCGAGCGTGCTGTTCACGATCAGCCGGGCGCTGACGTACGGCAGGCGCACGGCCGTGATCACGGTCCTCGGCAACACGAGCGGGATGTACGCCCAGGCACTGCTGGTGGCGGTCGGACTCGGCACGCTCGTCGAGCGCTCGGTCCTGGTCTTCACGATCCTCAAGCTCGCGGGCGCCGGGTACCTGGTCTACCTCGGCGTCAGCGCGTTCCGGCACCGCCGCAGGCTGCGCGACGCGATGGACGCCGCGCTCGGCCAGGGCGAGGGCCTCACGGTCTGGCGCACCATCCGGGACGGCTTCGTGGTCGGCTTCGCGAACCCGAAGGCCGCGATCCTCTTCGGCGCGATCCTCCCGCAGTTCGTCAACCGCGCCGCCGGCCACGTCCCGCTGCAGATGGCGCTGCTCGCCCTGATCGCGGCGACCATCGCCCTGGTCTCCGACAGCGTCTGGGGCTTCGCGGCCGGCACGGCCCGCGACTGGTTCGCCAAGTCCCCGCGCCGCCTGGAACTCGTCGGCGGCGCGGGCGGCCTGACCATGATCGGCCTTGGCACGGCGCTGGCGTTCACCGGTCGGAAGAGCTAGCGGTCCGGATCGAAGTCGTGCTTGAGCAGCGTGTGACGCAGCGCGACGCGCTCTGTTTCGCGGAAGCCGTGTTCCTCGAAGAATTCCTCGATGCTTCCGTACTGCTCCCGAACGCCGTCGAACACCGCCGCCAGGGCCTCCGGTTTCGCCGGGTAGCGCAGGGTGTCGCCCAACCCCTCGTTGCTGGCGAGGTAGTCGGCCTCGATCACGGCGTAGTCCACGCCGAGCCAACCGAGCAGCAGCGCGATCACCAGGCCCGTGCGGTCCTTGCCGGCCGCGCAGTGCACGATCGCCGGGAGCGCTTCGGGTTCGGCGAGGAGCCTGATCGCGGTGACGAGGGTTCCGCCGCCTCGTTCGAGCATGAAGAGGTAGCTGCCGATCGCCGAGTCGGGCATGCCCTCGAAGTCCTCGACGAGCGGGAGCGGTATCTGGCGCACGCCCTCCAACTGCGGATATTCCGCCACCGCGTTCGGGTCGGCGTCTCGCTCGGCGGCCGTTCGCAGGTCGATCACCGTGCGCAGGCCCAGCTCCGCCAGGCTCGCCGCGCCCTGCTCCGTCAGCTGGTCGAGGGCCGCCGTGCGAAGAATCAGGCCTCGACGGATCTCTTGGCCGTACGCTCTGTGCCCGCCCAGATCTCGGACGTTGAGGACGCCGTCGATCATCGCTCGATCAGAGCGTCCCGCAGCGCGACGACCGTCTCGTCCCTCAGCCCGTGCGCCTCGAGGTAGCCGCGGGTGCTGCCGTACCGCTGGTCCAGGCCTTCCAGCGTCGGCTTCAGCACCTCGACGTACACCGGCGTGCGCCCGAGGCTGCCGAGACCGGCGTTGCTCGCTACGTAGTCGGCGAAGATGACGTCCCTCGGCATGCCCAGAAGCTCCAGCAGCAGCGCGACGAGCAGTCCCGTGCGGTCCTTGCCGACGAGGCAGTGCACGAGCGCCGGGAGGGCTCCGGGCCGGGCGAGGTATTCGAGTACTTCGACGATGCCGGGTCCGCAGGTGTCCACGAGGTGCCGGTACAGGCCCTCGGACGTGGTCGGCAGGTCGGCCAGCGTCTTGAGCAGCTCGACGTGCACCTCGACGACGGATTCGAGGCCCGGCACGCCTGCCAGGCGGTTCGGCTGCTGCTCGCACTCGAGCGGCGTACGCAGGTCGATGACGGTCTTCAGACCTAGGTCGGCGAGAGTCTTGGCGCCCTCGTCCGTCAGTTGGTTGAGGCAGGCCGCGCGCACGAGGCGGCCGGTACGGATCCTGCCGAGCTCTCCGACCAGGCCGCCGACGTCGCGGGCATTGCGGACGCCGCCGATCCGCAGCGCGCGCCCGAGCCCCACCTCGTCGACGTACGCCTGACTGAATTCCTCATCCGGGTCTTCCCCCGGTTCCGGTATGACTTCCACGCCGATGCTCATGCCGACACGCTAGCCATTCACGATGAACTGCGGGGACGCCGCGTACCGTGATCCGATCGGAATGCGGACGGCTCGGCGGTAAGGGACCATAGACGGTACGATCCCGTACCGTGCCCACCGCGACGTCCGCCCCGCCCCAAAGCCGGTTCCGCCGGGTCGCGGTCGACACCCGGCCGCTGCGGCACGCGCCCTACCGCCGCCTGTGGACCTCCAGCGTCGTGACGGCCATGGGCAGCCAGATGACGGCCGTGGCCGTGCCATTCCAGATCTACCAATTGACGCACTCGTCCGGCTGGGTCGGCATCGCCAGCTTCTGCGGGCTGATCCCGCTGATCGTGTTCGGGCTCTGGGGCGGCGCCGTGTCCGACACGATGGACCGGCGCACGCTGATGATCCTGACGAACATAGGCGTGGCGGTCTCCTCGCTCGCGCTGTGGGTGCAGGCCGCCCTGCACGTCGACTCCGTCGCGCTGCTGATCGTGCTGCTGATGGTCCAGCAGGGCATGTTCGGCATGAACAGCCCGGCCCGCTCCGCGACGATCCCGCGGCTCGTGCCCGCCGAGGAACTGCCCGCGGCCAACGCGCTGGGCGGCACCGTCATGTCCGTCGGCGGGCTCATCGGGCCGATGATCGGCGGCGCGCTGATCCCGATCACCGGGCTCTCCACGCTCTACCTCATCGACGCCTGCGGGCTCACCGTCACGCTCTGGGCCGTGCTCCGGCTGCCCTCGCTGCCGCCGCTCGAGGACGCGCCGCGCCGCGCCGGACTCGGGCACGTCGTCGAGGGCTTCCGCGCCGGAGTCTCGAACGTGCTGCTGGCCTGGTCCTTCGGCGTCGACCTGATCGCGATGATCTTCGGCATGCCGCGCGCGCTCTTCCCGCAACTCGCCGACACCACCTTCGCGGGCAACCACCTCGCGCTCGGCTGGCTCTACGCCGCGATCCCGCTCGGCTCCGTCGTCGGAGGACTGCTCTCCGGCTCGTTCTCCCGGCTCAAGCGGCACGGGCTGATGACGATCATCGCGGTCGGCTGCTGGGGTCTGGCGATCATCGGCTTCGGTCTTTCCGGGAACGTCGCGCTGGCCGGCGCGTTCCTCGCGCTCGGCGGCGCGGCCGACCTGATGTCGATGGTGTTCCGTCAGTCCATTCTGCAGACCGTCGTCAGCGACGAGCTCAGGGGGCGGATGCAGGGCGTGTTCGTCGTGGTCGTCGCGGGCGGCCCGCGGCTCGCCGACCTGCTGCACGGCGTGGCCGGCGCCGCGCTCGGCACCCGCACGGCGATCGTCTGCGGCGGAATCCTCGTGGTGATCGGGATGGGTCTGGTCGCGGTGCTGGTGCCGGCCTACCGGGATTACCGCACCGAGGACTAGCCAGGGGCCGACACGCCCGGCGGCACGCGACACGGGGTCATTTCCGTTCACTCGTGCAGGCGAACGGTCGTTTCTTCCGACACGCCACGCGGGAACCACCCCATGCGTCACGGAACACGGCCGTGCTTGTGGTTAGGATCGGCGGGAACCCTCACTCGGCGTTAACTTCCCTTCGCCCGGAGTGATTGCGCCGCGCCGCCGCGGCAGGCCAGTCGCGCTCTCGCGGAAGGTAAGTGCACACATGGGCATGTCGGTCGTCGGCCGGGACATCGCGGTAGACCTTGGTACCGCCAACACTCTGGTGTACGTCCGGGGGCGGGGGATCGTGCTCAACGAGCCGTCCGTCGTCGCGGTCAACACCCACAACGGCGCGGTGCTGGCGGTGGGCGCCGAGGCGAAGAAGATGATGGGGCGCACGCCCGGCAACATCGTCGCGATCCGGCCGCTCAAGGACGGGGTCATCGCCGACTTCGAGATCGCCGAGCGGATGCTGCGCTACTTCATCCGCAAGGTCCACCCGCGCCGGCTGCTCGCCCAGCCGCGCGTCGTCATCTGCGTGCCCAGCGGGATCACCGGGGTGGAGCGGCGCGCGGTCGAGGACGCGGCGGACGCGGCCGGCGCCCGGCAGGTGCACCTGATCGAGGAGCCGATGGCCGCGGCGATCGGCGTCGGCCTGCCGATCCAGGAGGCGACCGGCAACATGGTCGTCGACATCGGCGGCGGCACCACCGAGGTCGCGGTCATCTCTTATGCGGGCATCGTCACGGCCAACTCGGTGCGCGTCGCCGGGGACGAGCTGGACAACGCGATCATCCAGTACGCGAAGAAGGAGTACTCGATCCTGCTTGGCGACCGCACCGCCGAGGAGATCAAGCTGGCCATCGGCTCGGCCGACGAGACCGACAGCGAGCTGCACGCCGAGGTGCGCGGGCGCGACCTGGTCTCCGGCCTGCCGAAGATCATTGTTCTGACTTCGACTGAGATCCGCCGCGCGATGGAGGAGCCGGTGACGCAGATCATCGACGCCGTGCGCGACACGCTGGACAAGTGCCCGCCCGAGCTGTCCGGCGACATCATGGACCGCGGCATCGTGCTGACCGGCGGCGGAGCGCTGCTGCGCGGTCTCGACCAGCGGCTGCGCCGGGAGACCGGGATGCCGGTGCTGGTCGCGGAGAACCCGCTGGACTCGGTGGTGCTCGGCTCGGGGCGCTGCGTGGAGGACTTCGACGCGCTGCAGCCCGTGCTCGGAGCCGGTGCCCGTCGTTAGAACCGTCGGCAGGCTGGTACGGCCGGCTAGTACAGAAGCGTCGATAGAGGACCTTGATACATGCGAGACACCCGCCGGACCCGGCTCGGCCTCGGCCTGCTGTTGCTGGTCGGATTCATCTTGATCACCGTGGACGCGCAGGGCGGCAAGCCGGGCGCGCAGGGACCGCTGGACAAGGCGAGAACGGTGGCAGCGAGCGTCTTCGGGCCGGTCGAGCGGGGAGCCGACTCCGCGGCCCGGGGCGTGGGCGCGCTCTTCGAGGGCGTGGGCCACTCCTCGGCCGACGAGTCGCAGATCAAGAGCCTGCAAGCGCAGGTCGCCACGCTCAAGGGCCAGCTCGAGACGACCTCGGAGACCCGTGCGCAGGCCGCGCAGCTCGGTTCACTGCAGAAGGTCGGCACGCTCGGTGGGCTCACGACCGTCCCCGCGCAACTGGTGGCGCTCGCGCCGACGCAGGACGGCAGCTGGTCGGCGACGCTCGACGCGGGCAGCCGCGACGGAGTGGCCGTGGACCAGACCGTGCTGACCGGCGTGGGGCTGGTCGGGCGGATCGCGAGCGTCGGGCCGAGCACGTCCACCGTGCTGCTGGCCATCGACCCGGACTCGGTGATCGGCGTGCGCCTGGCCGGGGCGGGCCCGATCGGCACCGCGGTCGGCCAGGACCCGGACACGCTGCGGGTCCAGTTCTTCGACCCGCAGCTGAAACTGGCGGTGGGTCAGCCGGTGCTCACCCTCGGCACGGCCGACGCCTCGACCAGCGTCCCCGGCGTGCCGGTCGGCACGATCAGCCAGGTGCTCGCCACGCCCGGCCAGCTGACCCGGACCGCGCTGGTCAAGACGTACGTGAACGAGACGGCCGTGGACACGGTCGGGATCGTCGTGCAGCCGGTGCGCACCGATCCGGGTGACGCTCTCCTGCAGGCGGGAGGACACTGATGCGCCCGCTGCTCCGGCTGCTGGTCGGCTCGGCGGCCGTCGCCCTGGCCCTCGCCCTGCAGGTCAGCGTCCTGCCTCAGCTGCATCTGCCGTACGCCGAGCCCGACCTGGTGCTGCTCGCGGTGCTCGCGCTCTCGGCCGCCTGGGGTCCGGGCCTCGGCGCGGTCACCGGCTTCCTGGCCGGGCTCGCGGTGGATCTCGCCCCGCCCTCGGTCACCGCGGCCGGACGGCACGCGATCGTGCTCACCCTCGTCGGCGCGCTGGCCGGCCGCACCGCCGCCGAGGCCCGCCGCTCCGCGCTGCGCACCAGCCTGCTCGCCGGGATCTACGCGGGCGCCGCGACGCTCGGCAACGCCGTGCTCGGCACGCTGCTGGGGGAGGGCGGCACGCTCAGCAGCGCGGGCCTCGCGGGCAGTGTCGTGGTCTGCGGGCTCTACACGGTGGTGGCCACGCCGTTCGTGCTGCCCGGCCTGTCCGCGCTGGCCCGCCGCGCCGACGGACGCCGGACGCTGCTGCTCGCCCCGGTCGGCAACGCGATAGGCGAGCCCGCTTCGGTGCGTACCGCCGCTCAGTAAGACTTTTCATACAAATCCCCGGGAGTTCTCTCAGTGCCTAACCCGCGCGCGTTGACGGTGTACCGCCCGCAACGGCAACGACTCGAGGGCGCCCGCGCCCGCCTCGGCGTGGTCCAGGTCCTGGTGCTCGCGCTGCTGGCCACGCTCGGCGGCCGGCTCTGGTACCTGCAGGTGCGCTCCGGGCCCGAGTTCCAGGCCGCCGCGGCGGCCAACGACCTGCGCTCCGTCTCCACCGCGGCCGTGCGCGGCGACATCCTCGACGACCAGGGGCACCCGCTCGTCGAGAACCGCACCACGCTCGAGGTCACCGCCGATCTCAGCACCCTGGAATCGCAGCCGGGCGGCGGAAAGGCGGTGCTCGACCGGCTCGCCGCGCTGCTCGGCCAGCCGGAACAGCAGATCGCTCAGCAGCTCCGGCTGTGCTCCGCGACCGTCAGCCAGCCCTGCTGGGCCGGCTCGCCCTATCAGCCGGTGCCGGTGGCCGTGGACGTGCCGACCGCGATCGGCCTGGAGATCCTCGAGGACCACGACAAGTTTCCGGGCATCACCGCGCAGGCCACCGCCGTCCGCTCGTACCCCGCCCCCTTCGGCGCCAACGCTGCGCAGATGCTCGGCTACCTCTCCCCGGTCACCCCGGCCGAACTGGCCGAGTCGGGCAACGACTTCCAGCCCACCGACATGGTCGGGCGCTCCGGGCTCGAGGAGGAGTACGACTCGATCCTGCGCGGTCGCTCGGGCGTCGCCGAGGTCGCCGTGGACAACCTCGGCCGCGCGGTGCGCACCGTCTCGCAGACCGACCCCGTGCCCGGCGACGACATCGTCACCACCATCGACGCGCACGTCCAGGCGATCGCCGAACAGCAGCTCGCCAAGGCGATCCAGTCCACGCACTCGGTCTGGGACACGAACACCCACAGCTACGGCAAGGCCGACTCGGGCGCCGTGGTCGTGCTCAACGTCAACACCGGCGGCGTGGTCGCGATGGCCAGCTACCCGACGTACGACCCGAACGTGTGGACCGGCGGCATCAGCCCGCAGGTGTACGCGCAGCTGACCAGCACCAGCGCCGGGACCCCGCTGCTGGACCGCGGCTACCAGGGCGAATACCCGCCGGGCTCGACGTTCAAGGCCGTGACGACCTCGGCGGCGCTCCAGGACGGCTTCTCCTCGGACGGCACCTACGACTGCTCCACCGACTTCGCCATCGGCAGCCAGGACTTTCACAACTTCGAGGGCGAGGCCTACGGGCCGATCTCGCTCAAGCAGGCCATCGAAGTCTCCTGCGACACCGTGTTCTACCGGATCGCCTACGACATGTGGCTGCGCGACGGCGGCAACAACCCCGTCGCGCACCCGGCCGACCCGGTGCAGGCCATGTCGCTGGACTACGGGCTCGGCAGCGACACCGGGGTCGACCTGCCGGGCGAGGCGCCGGGCCTGATCCAGACGCGCGCCGAGAAGCTGGCCTCCTGGCAGGCCAATCGGGCTGATTGGTGTATGCACGGCAAGGACGGCTACCCGGACGTCGCGGCCACCGACCCGGCGCGCGCGGCGTACCTCAAGGAGATCGCCTACGAGAACTGCCTGGACGGCTGGCAGTTCCGCGGCGGCGACGCGGTGCTCGAGGCGATCGGCCAGGGCGGCGTCGAGGTGACGCCGCTTCAGCTGGCCCGCGTCTACGCGACGATCGCCAACGGCGGCACGCTCTACCAGCCGCACCTGCTGCAGGCGGTGATGGCGCCGGGCGGCAGGACCGTCTCCACCTACCAGCCGAAGATCGTCAACCACGTGCCGATCTCCTCGGCCACCCGCGACTTCATCATGGGCGCGCTGGAGGGCGTGGCCCAGGTCGGCACGGCGTCCGGGGTCTACGGCGCGTGGCCGCAGAACACGATCCCGGTCGGCGCGAAGACCGGTACCGCGGACGTGTACGGCCAGAACCCGACGTCCGTGTTCGCCTCGGTCGTCCCGGCGAACCACCCGCAGTACGCGGTCGTGATGATGATCCCGCAGGGCGGCCAGGGCGCGCAGGTCTCGGGCCCGGCGGTGGAGAAGATCGAGGAGGCGATGTTCGGCGTGCAGGGCGGAGCGGCGCTGACGAACGACGCGCTGCTGCCCGCGCCCCCGGCGAACCTGCCGGTGATCACGGCGGACGGGCTGCTCCCGGTGAGCTTCCCGTACCCGCAGCAGTGGCCGCCGGTCGCCCCGCCGCCCCCGGCCCCGCGCGAGGCGCCCGCGGGCTTCGACGCCGCGAGGAACAAGCGATGATCACCCGTCGCGCGTCACCCGGGTACGGGAGAAGGACTGGCACATGATCATCGGCGAGACGGCGGCCGACGCGGCGTCACTGCGGCCCGGCGGGAAGGCTTCGGCATGATCATCGGCGAGACGGCGGGACTGCCCCCGGTCCGGCCGGCGGACTCCCGGGGACGCGCCGCGGTCCGCGAGGGCGGCGTGCTGCGGCGCTTCGACTGGCCGCTGTTCGGCGCGGCGGTGGCGCTGGCGGTCGTCGGCGCGGTCATGGTCTGGTCGGCCACCCGCGACCGCACCGAGCTGACCGGCGGCGACCCGCAGTACTTTCTCAAGCGGCACGCGCTCAACGCGCTCGTCGGCATCACGCTGGCCCTCGGCGTCACCGCGCTCGACCACAAGCGGCTGCGCGCGCTGACCCCGATCGTCTACGTGCTCTCGTTCCTCGGCCTGCTCGCCGTGCTCTCCCCGCTCGGCACCGTCGTCAACGGCGCGCGGTCCTGGATCGAGCTCGGCGGCGGCTTCTCCATCCAGCCCGCCGAGTTCGCCAAGCTCGGCGTCGTGATGGCACTGGCGATGATCCTCGCCTACCGCCCGGCCGTGCGCCGCAGCCGAGGCATGCTCGCGCAGATCGAGGACCGCCGGATCGACGAGGCGCGGCCCGGCGGACGCCAGCTCGTCCTCGCGCTGCTCGCCGCCGCCGTGCCGATGGGCGTCATCAGCGTGCTGCCGGACCTCGGCAGCACCATGGTCATCGTGGCGATCACGGCGGGCATGGTGGTGATCTCCGGCGTGCGTCTTGGCCGGCTCGCGCTGCTCGGCGTCGTCGGCGGCCTCGGCACCTTCGCGGCGATCAAGCTGCACCTGCTCGCGCAGCACCAGATCAACCGCTTCGCCGCCTTCGCCGACCCCAACCTCGACCCGCAGGGCGTCGGCTACAACACCCACCAGGCGCGCCTGGCGATCGGCGCGGGCGGCGTGTTCGGCCAGGGCCTGTTCCAGGGCACCCAGACCAACGGCCAGTTCGTGCCCGAGCAGCAGACCGACTTCGTCTTCACCGTCATCGGCGAGGAACTGGGCCTCGTCGGCGGCCTGGCCGTACTCGGCCTGTTCGCCGTGGTCCTCTGGCGCGGCTGCGTCATCGCCCGCCAGGCCACCGAGACCTTCCCCATGCTGCTCGCCGGCGGCATCGTCTGCTGGTTCGCCTTCCAGATGTTCGAGAACGTCGGGATGACGATGGGCATCATGCCGGTGGCGGGCATCCCGCTGCCCTTCGTCTCCTACGGCGGCTCGTCGATGTTCGCCAACTTCATCGCCATCGGCCTGCTGGAGAACGTCCGGCTGCGGTCGACCGCGCGGTGACGTCTACCGACTCAAGGCGCCGCGATCGGCGCAGGGGCACGAGCAGCGCGGCCAGCGCTACGCGGTAGTGGTGCAGGCGAGTTCGTACGAGCATTTCTTCACGTGGATGGTGGCGCCGACGACAACTAAGTCCTTTGATTCGCTGATCCACCCCACCATCGAATTGCTCGGTGAGGAGGTTCGGGTGCTGGTCGAGCAGACCACGGCGGTCGATCCCCAGCGGCTGGGTGACTTCGCCGGTCGAGTCAGCGGAGGCGAACTCATGCAGATCAATGAGGCCTTGCGCGCCATCCTAGAGCTTGAGTAGCCGCTGACCTGGATCTTGTCCGGGCCCGCAGCTAAGGCGGCTACCCTTGAACCCATGAGCGCACCGACCTTCGACCGGATCACCGGCCGGTCCGTCTGGCCCGAACTCGAACCTCTGCTGCCCGGCGTCAAGAAGCCGATCCAGTACGTGGGGGGCGAGCTCAACTCGACGGTCAAGGACTGGGATGCCTGCGACGTGCGCTGGGCGCTGATGTACCCGGACGCATACGAGGTCGGGCTGCCCAACCAGGGCGTCATGATCCTCTACGAGGTCCTCAACGAGCGCGAGGGCGTGCTGGCCGAGCGCACCTACTCGGTGTGGCCGGACATGGAGGAGCAGCTGCGGGCGCACGGGGTGCCGCAGTTCACGGTGGACGCGCACCGGCCGGTCGGGGACTTCGACCTGTTCGGGCTCTCCTTCTCCACCGAGCTCGGCTACACGAACATGCTCACCGCGCTCGACCTCGCCGGGATTCCGCTGTCGGCGGCCGACCGGGACATGACGCATCCGGTCGTGATCGCGGGCGGGCACGCGGCGTTCAATCCGGAGCCGATCGCGGACTTCATCGATGCGGCCGTGATCGGGGACGGCGAGCAGGCGGTGCTCGCGATCACCGACATCGTGCGCGCGTGGAAGAACGAGGGGCGTCCGGGCGGGCGGGACGGGCTGCTGCTGCGGCTCGCGGCCACCGGCGGCGTGTACGTGCCACGCTTCTACGACGTCGAATACCTGGCCGACGGCCGGATCCAGCGGGTCGCGCCGAACCGCTCGGGGGTGCCGTGGCAGGTGGCCAAGCACACCGTCATGGACCTCGACGAGTGGCCGTACCCGAAGAAGCCGCTCGTCCCGCTCGCCGAGACTGTGCACGAGCGGATGAGCGTGGAGATCTTCCGCGGATGCACCCGCGGCTGCCGGTTCTGCCAGGCCGGGATGATCACCCGGCCGGTGCGTGAGCGGTCGATCACCGGGATCGGCGACATGGTCAAGGCGGGCCTCGAGGCCACCGGTTACGAGGAGGTCGGGCTGCTCTCGCTCTCCTCCGCCGACCACTCCGAGATCGCCGAGGTCGCCAAGGGCCTCGCCGACCGCTACGAGGGCACGCAGACCTCGCTCTCGCTGCCCTCGACCCGCGTCGACGCGTTCAACATCGACCTGGCCAACGAGCTGTCCCGCAACGGCCGCCGGTCCGGGCTGACCTTCGCGCCGGAGGGCGGCTCCGAACGGATCCGCAAGGTCATCAACAAGATGGTGACCGAGGAGGATCTGATCCGCACGGTCACGGCCGCCTACTCGGCCGGCTGGCGGCAGGTGAAGCTGTACTTCATGTGCGGCCTGCCCACCGAGACCGACGAGGACGTGCTGCAGATCGCCGAGATGGCGCGCAACGTCATCAAGGCGGGCCGCGAGGCCACCGGCTCCCGGGACATCCGCTGCACCGTCTCCATCGGCGGCTTCGTGCCCAAGCCGCACACGCCCTTCCAGTGGTGCGGTCAGCTCGACGCCGAGGCCACCGACGCCCGGCTGCGCAAGCTGCGCGACGTGATCCGCGCCGACAAGCAGTACGGCCGGGCCATCGGCTTCCGCTACCACGACGGCAAGCCCGGCATCGTCGAGGGCCTGCTCTCCCGCGGCGACCGGCGCGTCGGCAAGGTCATCCGCGCGGTCTGGGAGGACGGCGGGCGCTTCGACGGCTGGACCGAGTACTTCTCCTACGACCGCTGGATGGCCGCTGCCGAGCGCGGGCTGAAGGACGAGCCGGTGGACGTGGCCTGGTACACGGTCCGCGAGCGCGACCAGATCGAGACGCTGCCCTGGGACCACCTGGATTCTGGCCTGGACCGCGACTGGCTCTGGGAGGACTGGCAGGACGCGCTGCGCGAGACCGAGGTGGAGGACTGCCGCTGGACCCCGTGCTTCGACTGCGGCGTGTGCCCGCAGATGGGCACCGAGATCCAGATCGGACCGACTGGCAAGAAGCTCTTGCCGCTCTCGGTGGTGTGACGGCGATGCGCCGACGGGTCTTGACCTGAGTTTTGCGTGCCGTCCCCGGTCTTCGGCGGCTGACGCGGTTTCCCCGAGCCGCTGCCCCGGCCTAGTCTTTGGGTTATGACCGCTGGCGACACGACGAACGCTCCCGACGCCGCCCAGGCGCAGCCCACGACCACGACTCCGGCACCGGCCGACCGGCTCGAGACCATCCGGCCCTACCTGCCCCGCGAGTTCGTCGCGCGGCTCGTCGACCAGCTCACGATCGGCTCGAACCCGCAGGTGGTCGAGATCGTCTCGCCGCTGACCGGGGAGACGATCGTGGAGCTGCCGCAGTCCGGCCCCGGCGACGTGGCGCACGCGTTCGAGAAGGCCCGCGACGCGCAGGCCGCCTGGGCCGCGCGGCCGGTGGGGGAGCGCGCCGCGGTGCTGCGCCGGCTGCACGACCTGCTGCTCGACAACACCGAGCACCTGCTGAGCCTGCTCCAGGTGGAGACCGGCAAGACCCGGCTGCACGCCTTCGACGAGGTCGGCGTCGCCGCGGCCACCGCCCGGCACTACGCGCACGCCTCCCGCGGCTACCTGCGACCACGCCGCCGGCTCGGCGTGCTGCCGGTGCTGACCAAGGTCACCGAATACCGGCACCCCAAGGGCGTCGTCGGCGTGATCACCCCGTGGAACTACCCGCTGGCCCTCGCCGCGATGGACATCCTGCCCGCCCTCGTCGCGGGCAACGGCGTCGTGCACAAGCCGGACAACCAGACCGCGCTCAGCGGCGTCTACCTGCGCCAGCTGGCCGTCCAGGCCGGGCTGCCGGCCGAGCTGTGGCAGGTGGTCACCGGCGACGGGCCGGTCACCGGGCCCGCCGTCGTCGACCACGCCGACTACGTCGCCTTCACCGGCTCGACCCGGACCGGGCGGCAGGTGGCGCAGCAGGCGGCCGGTCGCCTGATCGGCTGTTCGCTGGAGCTCGGCGGCAAGAACGCGATGATCGTGTTCGACGACGCCGACCTGGACAAGGCCGTGGCCGGGGCGATCCGCGCCTGCTACACCTCGGCCGGGCAGCTGTGCCTGTCGGTCGAGCGGCTGTACGTGCACCACGCGATCTACGACCAGTTCGTGGACCGCCTCGTCACCGAGGTCAAGGCGCTCAAGCTGGGCTCGAAGCTGGATTACTCCGCGGACGTCGGCTCGCTGACCAACACCAAGCAGCTCGAGACCGTCACCCAGCAGGTGGAGGACGCCCGGATCAAGGGCGCGCACGTGCTCGCCGGCGGTCGACGCCGCCCGGACATAGGCCCGCTGTTCTACGAGCCGACCGTGCTGACGGACGTGGCCCCGGGCATGACGCTCTACGCCGACGAGACCTTCGGCCCGGTCGTCTCGCTCTACCGCTACGAGAACGAGGCCGAGGTGCTCAAGGCGGCCAACGACACGCGGTTCGGCCTGAACTCCTCGCTGTGGACCCGGGACACCAAGCGCGCCAAGGAGGCGGCGCTGCGGTTGCACACCGGCATGGTGAACATCAACGAGGCCTACGCGTCGGCCTTCGGCTCGGTCGCGGCGCCCACCGGCGGGATGGGCGACTCCGGCCTCGGGCGGCGCAGCGGGGCCGAGGGCATCTGGCGCTACACCGAGGTGCAGACCGTGGCGCGGCAGACGCTGCTGCCGATGGCGCCCTCGCTGGGTCTGAGCCCGGAGCGCTACACCAAGTCGCTCGGCTCGGCGCTGCGCTTGCTCAAGACCCTCCGCCTTCGATAGCAGAGTCCTGATTCAAGGGCTGTTCGGGCGGCGCACGGGGATGACCCGGTGCCCGCCAGGACCGTAAAGGGAGGGTAATATCGGGCTCTCGGCTACCGCTGCCGACTGCTCCCCAAGTAGTTTGGGTCCTGCGGGAGAGACCGCGGTCGACACCTCAGGGGCAGGCTGCGTTTGGGGGGCGTCGGGCGGGCCGTGCTCGCGGTACGTCGCCGGCGTGGGATTCGCCCCCGGGACCGGTGGCGGCGACGGAGATGAAGACCATTCCTAAGAACGGGGAAGGTGGCGAATAATGGCTGATGCCTATGGGACAGAATTCGCGGTCATGCAGAAGGCGGCTCAGTCCGTCTCGCAGACCGTGGAGGAGATCAACGCCGAGATGCGCAGTCTGGAGAGCGCCCTCGCACCGGTGGCCGGTGCCTGGAAGGGCTCCGCGGCCAGCGCGTTCCAGCAGCTGATGGAGCGCTTCAACGCCGACGGCCAGAAGCTGACCCAGGCCCTGCAGGCCATCGGAGAGGCCCTCGGCACCAACACCCAGAACTACTCCCAGGTCGAGGAGCAGAACACCTCGGTGATCTCCAAGCTGCTCGCCGGCCTGGAGTAGTCGAGCGGCCCGTACGGCGGGCCGCGGCAGACAGATTTCTTTCGAGGGGAGAAGACCATGCCGAGCGATTCTGTTCTTATCACATTCAGCGCGCTGGCGAACGCCGCGCAGTCGATTCAGAGCACGAACACGAACCTGAACACCAAGCTCGAGGACCTGCAGAACCTGCTCAAGCCGATCATCGCGGAGTGGACCGGTGCGGCTGCCGAGAACTACCAGGTTCAGCAGCAGAAGTGGAACCAGGCCCAGACGGACCTGACCAACGTGCTGCGGGCGATCGGCCAGGCCGTCGAGGCCGCGCACGAGGCCTACACGCAGACCGAGCAGTCGAACGCCGCCTCCTGGCAGTAGAGCGAAAGCTCTTGGCGGATGTGCGGAATCCCGTGAGGGTTTCCGCGGGCATCTGCTAGGGTCGTGCGCATGAGCAGCAGTGCGCGGCGATTTAGCTATGGCGACCGGATCCTTCCGGCCGTCAATGTCGTCGAGTGCTGAGAAGCTCAGCCGAGACCTCTACGGCGCCCCGGACCGATCCTTGGTCCGGGGCGCCGTTGCTTTGCGGCGCCGGGGCAGGGGCCGGTCGGAGGCAAGCGACCGCAGCGCCCGAGACCGACCCTAGGAGTTCCCCCCATGACCGGCACCGCAGCCACCGAGCCCGCCCTCCCGACCAAGACCGAGCCCGAGACCGCGAACACACTCGGCGTCCCCGGCGGACGTGAACGGATCGACGCCATCGACGCCGAGCTGATCGAGCTGATCCGCCGCCGGGTGGCCGTCTCCGCGCAAATCCAGACCGCGCGCGTCGCCGAGGGCGGACGCCGCCTCGACCTGAGCCGGGAGACCGAGGTCATCGGCCGCTACACGCGTTCGCTGGGCCGCCCCGGCACGAGCGTGGCCATGGCCCTGCTGGAACTCGGCCGCGGTCGGGTCTGACGGCGCGCGTCCACCGCCCCGCGACCGACGGCCCGGCCGATCCGGACGGCGTCCGCCCGCGTAACCGGAAGTCCGCTCAGTCGTTGTCCCCGATGACTGGATCCGGAGCGATCGGCTCGGGTCAGGCGCTTCCGGTCGCCGGACCCGGCTGTGGGACCTCGCTTCCGCTCCGCGGCTGTTCGCTTCGCTCACGAAGGCCCGAGTGTTCTTCGGTGAGCGAAGCGGACAGGCGGCGGCCCGGTAGAATCAACCCCATCATGGATGACGCCTCCTCCTCCCCCTTGGTCCTGGTCGTCGACTTCGGCGCGCAGTACGCCCAGCTCATCGCCCGCCGCGTGCGCGAGGCGCGGGTCTACAGCGAGATCGTGCCGCACACCTGGACGGTCGCGCAGATCCTGGAGCGCAAGCCGGCCGCGGTGATCCTCAGCGGCGGCCCCTCCTCGGTGTACGCCGAGGGCGCGCCCAACGTCGGCGCCGAGCTGTTCCACTCGGGCATTCCCACCTTCGGCATGTGCTACGGCTTCCAGGCCATGGCGCGCGCCCTCGGCGGGACGGTCGACAACACCGACACGCGGGAGTACGGGCGCACCGCGCTCGCCGTCTCGGACACCTCCTCCACGCTGTTCACCGGCAGCCCGGCCGCGCAGACCGTGTGGATGTCGCACGGCGACGCGGTGGTGGCCGCCCCGGCCGGCTTCAAGGTCACCGCGTCCACCGCGGGCACCCCGGTCGCCGCGTTCGAGGACGACGAGCGCAGGCTCTACGGCGTCCAGCACCACCCCGAGGTGCTGCACTCCGAGTACGGCCAGCGGGTGCTGGAGAACTTCCTGTACAACGCCGCCGGGATCAAGCCCGAGTGGACCACCGAGAACGTGGTCGAGGAGCAGGTCGCGGCGGTTCGCGAGCAGGTCGGCGGCAAGCGGGTGATCTGCGGCCTTTCCGGCGGCGTGGACTCCGCGGTGGCCGCGGCCCTCGTGCAGCGGGCCGTCGGCGAGCAGCTGACCTGCGTCTTCGTGGACCACGGGCTGCTGCGCAAGGGCGAGGCCGAGCAGGTCGAGCAGGACTTCGTGGCCGCCACCGGCGTCGCGCTCAAGGTGGTCGACGCGAAGCGCCGCTTCCTCGACGCGCTCGCCGGGGTCAGCGACCCGGAGGAGAAGCGCAAGATCATCGGGCGCGAGTTCATCCGCGTCTTCGAGCAGGCCGAGCGGGAGATCCTGGCCGACGCCGCGGCCGACGGCGAGCCGGTGGGCGGGGGTGCGGGGGTGTCCCCCGCTAAGTACGAATTTCTGGTGCAGGGCACGCTCTACCCGGACGTCGTCGAGTCCGGCGGCGGCGCGGGCACCGCGAACATCAAGTCGCACCACAACGTCGGCGGCCTGCCGGAGGACCTGCAGTTCAAGCTGATCGAGCCGCTGCGCAAGCTGTTCAAGGACGAGGTGCGCAAGGTCGGCGCGGAGCTCGGCCTGCCCCGGGAGATCGTCGGCCGCCAGCCCTTCCCGGGCCCAGGCCTCGGCATCCGGATCGTCGGCGAGGTCACCGAGGAGCGGCTCGACCTGCTGCGCGAGGCCGACGCGATCGCCCGCGAGGAGCTGACCGCGGCCGGGCTCGACGACGAGATCTGGCAGTGCCCGGTCGTGCTGCTCGCCGACGTCCGCTCGGTGGGCGTGCAGGGCGACGGGCGCACCTACGGCCACCCGATCGTGCTGCGTCCCGTCTCCTCCGAGGACGCGATGACCGCGGACTGGACCCGGCTGCCCTACGAGGTGCTCGCCGCGATTTCCACCCGCATCACCAACGAGGTGCCGGGCGTCAACCGCGTCGTACTCGACGCGACCTCGAAGCCCCCGGCCACCATCGAGTGGGAGTAGTACTCGTTCGGTCATCACTCGGTATCGGCAGAGTTCGCACTTCCTCTTCCCCGGAAAGGATTTGTTGAACTCTGGTAACAGATTGAGTGCCATCCCCGGGGCGGCCCGAGGGCGGCTCCGACCGGGGTGTAGCATCTCAGCGCCCATACGGGCTTTTACCAGTAGGCTCGCCCGGTGGGAGGGATTTCGCGGTGGTGCAGGCCCCGGAGAACCATGCCAGCGTTCGTCAGGAGTACGAACGGGAGCTGGCCGAATTCGCCGAGCGCTGCCGCGAATACGCGCAGAACGAGGGCGTGCCCGCGGCGTTGTCGCATTCGGAAAGCGGCGCGCGGCAATGGATATCGGACGAGTTGAGCCGCCGGGCGCAGCGCCTTGCGGTGGCCGCGCGCGCCGAGAACTCCGCCTGGCTGGCGCTGGCCGGCCGCTGGGCGATGCGCGGCAGCTGGGCCCTGGCCGGTCTGGTCACGGTGATCGACCTGGCGACGGCGCCGATAGCCGGCTCCTGGACGCTGCCGCGCACCGCGGTGCTGTTCGCCTTCGCCGCGCTGGCCCTGCTCGTGACCGGTCTGAGCCTGGTGCACAGCGAGGTCGGCGGACTGCTCTGCTTCATGGTCGGCGCGGACGGACGGCTCTCCCCGGCCAAGGCGCTGGGCCTGCTGTGGGGCGCCGCCTTGAGCACGGCGCTCGTCTACTTCGCCGTCGAGGACTTCGCCGCCGACACCGCGGCCGAACGCTCCGACGTGAGCGTCGCGATCTCCCACCCCCGCTGGGAGTACCTGGCCCTGCTCGCGGCCCCGATCCTGGTCTCCGTCATCACCAATACGGTGGCCGCGGCCCGGATGCGCCGCAGGTCCGTCCCCTACCTCCCCGGTCAGCGCTCCCAACTGCGGGACCTGGTCGTCGACGAGACCGGCGTGGGCTCGCTCGCCTCGGCCGTGTGGCTGCCCTCGTACGCGGCGGCGGTCATCTTCCTGATCGCCGGCCTGGCGAAGAACCCGTACGAACTCCCCGCGCTCCCGTCCACCGTCGTCTGGATCTCGCTGGCCGCGGCGGTGCTCTACGCGGCGGTCCGCCTCGTCGAGTCCCGCCAGCCGGTGCTCGTCTCGGTCGTGCGGGTCCGGCCGCCCGGCGGCCTGGACGGCCCGGTCCGCCAGGGCGACGAGATCGAGATCAGGGGCCTGGGTTTCGTCCCGCCGGCCGCCGCCGAGCCCGAGCAGCTGGCCCGGATCGTGGTCAAGCTCGGCCCGATCCACATCCACGTGCCGCTGGTGCCGGGCGTCGAGGGCGGCTTCACCAACCCGACTGACACGTCCGTCACCGTGCCGATCCCCTTCGATGTCGACCCCGGCCCCTGGACGGTCCGGGTAGTCACGGCCTCCGGCCTGGAGACCGACGACTACGCGCTGGACATCGCCATGGCCGAGGACTGACGAAGGTTCTAGCGTCGCCTGCGGGTGATCGCGCCGACGACCCAGGCCAGGCCGAGGCCCAGCACCAGCACGGATCCCGTCCACTGGGCCGCAGCGTGCAGGTGGCCGCCGGAGGACAGCAGGTAGACCAGGCCCATCGCCACGAACACCAGGCCGGCCGTGATCGAGGCGGCGTCGGGCCGCGGCTTCCTGCGTTCTTCCTGGTTCTGCTCTGTCTGAGTCGACATCAGCTTCCCGCCTCCACGTCCACGTCGCCGATTCCGGTGTTGAGGTTCACCACGAGCGTGCCCTCGGCCTTGCCCTGCGCCGGGATCACGATGGTCTTGGTCGCCCCGATGCCCGCGCTGCCGTTGTCGTCGGCCTCCGAGCGGTCGTCCTCCACGATGCCGATGCTGGTGTGCGCCTGGATCGTCACATCCACGTTCGTCGGCACCTGCACCGTCAGGTCGCCGACGCCCACCTGGGCGCTGACCGTGACCGTCTTGCCGGCGCCGGGGACGACGTCGGCGAGGTTCAGGTCTCCGTCGCCGATCGCCAGTTGGTAGACGCTCTGGGTGGCCGCCGCGGAGGCGGGGACCCAGGTCTCGTCGCCGACGGTGCCGCGCAGCGGGACGTTGACCGCGGACAGCGTGATCAGCGGGATCGCCAGGACCAGGCCGATCGGGACGAGGCTCGTCGTCTTGCCGAACACGCCGCCCAGCGTCATGCCCGCGCCGAGCAGCAGCAGGACCAGCGCGCCGCCGGACAGCCAGCTCAGGTCGACCAGTCCGGCCGCGTCCAGCAGGCCGAGTGCGCCGGTGGCCGCGAGCAGGACGGCCAGGACCAGGCCGCCGTAGCCGCGCCGACGGTTGCGGGCCTTTGGCGGCTGCTCGCCGTTCGGGCCCGCGCCGAAGTTCGACAGGTCGATCCAGGGGGGAGTGGCCTCACCTTCGGGACCGGCGAAACCGGGCGGGGGCGCGTCCTTCGGCTCGCCGGCCGTCTCCGGGGTCGACGACGATTCCCCGCCGAACGTCGTCGTGGCCTGCGAGCCGTCCGGCGCGCCGACCGGCTGCTGCCACCACGTCGGGGCTTGCTCGGGCGCGCGCACCGACTCGGCACGCCCGCCGCCGAGCTTGATGTCGCCGCGCCAGATCAGCAGGCCGACCACGGCCGCGGCGATCATCCACAGCGGCCACACGTTCGTCGCGCCCTGGGTCAGCGCGGAGATCGAGGCGAGCGCCCCGAGCCCGAGGCCGATCGCCACGACGACGGCCAGCAGCGGGTTGCTCCCGGTCAGCAGCCGGTGCGCCTCGGACCGGTTCGCGCCCTCCTGCGGCACGAACAGCCAGGCGGCGGCGTAGGCCAGCAGGCCGATGCCGCCGACGAAGGAAAGCACCGCGAACAGGATGCGGAAGACCACGGGGTCGATGTCCAGATGCCGACCGAGCCCCCCGCACACGCCCGCGATGACCTTCGAGCGCCGGTCGCGGCGCAGCGGGCCACGCGCTGTGTGGCCTCTCGTAGTCTCTTCGCTCATGGTGTCCAGGATTCTCGATACGTGTGCTCAGGCACCACCGGGCTGAGCCCGGAACGCACCCTGAACCGGCTCCGCCCGGATCTCAGGGTACGGCTCAGGGGCGATCCCCGATGCCCGGCGGCGGGCGTCCGTGTGACGATGAGGGCATGCTGTCGCCGCCGCTGCCCGAAGACACCGCCCGGCTGTACCGGTCGCGCCGGGGTCGGCTGGCAGGCGGCATCTGCCGGGGCCTCTCGCTGCACCTCGGCGTGAACGTCTGGCTGCTGCGGCTGGTGTTCGTCCTATTCACGTGGATTGGCGCGCTCGGCGCGATCGCCTACGCGGGCTTCTGGATCCTGGTGCCGCTCGGCGAGGTGCCGAAGGAGGAACGCTCGGCGCCGCGTCCGATGCTGCGCCTGCTGCTGCTGGCGCTCTGCGTGGTCGGCGTGCTGGTGCTCTTCGGGCTGCCGGTGACCCGGCCCGGCGGCTGGCGGACGCTGCTGCCGTTCATGGCGGTCGTGCTGGGGCTCGCGGTGCTCTGGCGCCAGGCGGACGATTCGCAGCATCAGGCCGGTTCGCACGGTGAGGGCCTGTGGTCGCGCTCGTCCAGCCACCTGGCCCGCGCGGCCCTCGGCGCCGCCGTCGCGCTTGGCGGGATTCTCGTGCTCGCCTCGGGCAACACCAGTTGGACCGAGACCGGCCGCACGCTGCTCGCCTCGCTGGCCCTGCTGGTCGGCGCGGCGCTGATCGGCCTGCCGTTCTTCCTCAAGATCCTGCGGGATCTGGCGCACGAACGGACCGAGCGGGCCCGCTCGCAGGAGCGCGCGGAGGTCGCGGCGATGATGCACGACTCCGTGCTGCACACGCTGACCCTGATCCAGCGGCACCACGAGGATCCGGCGCAGGTGGCGAGGCTGGCCCGGGCGCAGGAGCGTGAGCTGCGCGAATGGCTCTATGGCACGCGCAAGTCGGCGGCCGAGAGCTTCGCCGAGGCGATCCGCGCGGCGGCGGCCGAGGTGGAGGACCGGCACGGGGCGCGGCTCGACGTGGTCTCGGTCGGCGACGCGCCGCTGGACCCGCAGCTCGAGGCGTGCGTCGCGGCGGCGCGGGAGGCTATGGTCAATGCGGCGAAGTACGCGCCGGACGCACCGGTCTCGGTCTACGCGGAGCTGGGCGAGGACCGCGTCGAGGTCTTCGTGAAGGACCGCGGGCCCGGCTTCGACCTGGACCAGGTGGCCCCGGACCGGATGGGCGTGCGCGGGTCGATCATCGGCCGAATGGAGCGGCACGGCGGCAGGGCCGAGATCCGCACCGCGCCGGGCGAGGGGACCGAGGTGCGGCTGACCGCGAAGCGTCGGAAGCGTGAGAACAACGAGGAAGGGCCGAGCGGTGGAGAGCACAGCGGCGCAAAGCGGACCGTCGTCGAGTCCTGATTCGGTGGATGCGGGCGCGTCCGGCGCGCGGCCGATCCGGGTGGTGCTGGTGGACGACCACAAGCTCTTCCGCACCGGCGTGCGCGCGGAGCTGGACGAGGCGGCGGGCGGCGGCGTCGAGATCGTCGGCGAGGCGCAGGACGCGCCGGGAGCGGTGGCGGTCATCGCGGAGCGGCGGCCGGACGTCGTGCTGCTCGACGTGCACCTGCCCGGCGGCGGCGGCCTCGAGGTGCTGCGGCAGTGCCTGCACGCCGGCGGCGGTCCGGGTAAGGCCCCTGACACGAGGTTCCTGGCGCTGTCGGTCTCGGACGCCGCAGAGGACGTCATCGGCGTGATCCGGGCCGGCGCCCGGGGATACGTCACCAAGTCGATCTCCGGGGCGGACCTGGTGGACGCGGTGCGGCGGGTGGCGGAGAACGACGCGGTCTTCTCGCCGAAACTCGCGGGCTTCGTGCTCGACGCGTTCTCCGGCACCGGACCGAGCGGAGCGGCGGCCACGGCCTCCGTGGACGAGGAGCTCGACCGGCTGACGGCGCGCGAGCGCGAGGTGCTGCGGCTGATCGCGCGCGGCTACGCGTACAAGGAGATCGCGCGGGAGCTGGTGATCTCGGTGAAGACGGTGGAGACGCACGTCTCGTCGGTGCTGCGGAAGCTGCAGCTCTCGAACCGGTACGAGCTGTCGCGGTGGGCAAACGATCGCAGCTTGTGAAATTAGGGCTCTCTTGACCCATCCGTGGGCATTTGACGTGCCGTTACGTGACCGCGCTGTCGCCCCGGCACGACGTTTCCGGGTGTCGGGTCCGTGAACGTGGCGGACGCTGGGTTCGGATCGCTCCACCTATCTGATCAACGATTCGGTGATCCCCCGGGTTCCCTGACGAGACGTCAGATCCGGGAACCGGCCAGCCCTGCTGATTGTTGATCAATTGGGTGTACGGCGCGGGCTGGGCGCAAATGCGGAATTCCGGCGCTTCGGCCGTGTCCGTGAGTTGGGGTTGGTGGTCGGCCTTCCTACGTTCCGGTACTGCGCTGCGCTTCGTGCCGGACCTCGTACGGGGGCCTGCCTTCGTCGGCGTTTTTCTCGTCCTCCCTCCGGTCGTCCTCTACGCGTACTCCGGCCTGTGTATGCGGTCGCGTCGGCTCCTGACGTGTGCGGATGGATGGAAAGTCAACGTCAACTTCGCCTCCGGCGGGCCCGGCTCATCGGAAAATAGGCCCGTTCCGAGAGCGTGCGGCCCCCTCCCCGTCACGGACCATTTTCGCGCCACTACGACGGCGCGGCAACACCGTGCCAGGACCACTCAGAGAACGATGGGGGTGTTGGTCTTCCTGGGGTTGGCGCGTGGTGGGGTTTCACCCGTGGTGGCTGTCGCCGGTCGGGTCGTTCTCCTCGCCTGGCACCTTAAGGCGACCAGTGAACCTGCCGGGGGGTCAAGCGGCGGCAGCTCTCGTGGATGCTGGATATGACCTT
>Ga0302314_10004396_pt1 | contig 25945 bp, 22 predicted proteins | sample III_Palsa_N2_3_FD_200533 | JGI IMG/M metagenome (GOLD analysis project Ga0302314, IMG submission 200533) | Peat permafrost microbial communities from Stordalen Mire near Abisko, Sweden - III_Palsa_N2_3 | ecosystem: Environmental > Terrestrial > Soil > Palsa > Peat permafrost | place: Sweden...
TTGGCCGGGGTGGGAACCGGCGCCGGCATCGGCGCGCTGGCCGCCGAGGCGCTGGGTTTGGGCGGGAGGGCCGCGGTCATGGCGGGAGCCGGCGCCGTCATCGACGGGAGCGGCGTCGGCGCCGGAGCCGGGCCGGGAGCCGCGCTGGGCGCCGGCGCGACCTCGGGAGCCGGAGGCGCCTGGGCCGCTTCCGGCGGCGGCAGCAAGCGCTCTGGCTGCTGGTCGCCATTCTTGGCGGCCATGCGGTCATAGATCAGCTTGTCCTGATTCGGCACGTCCATGCCGCCACGATCCTGCGGCTTGACCTTGATCGGCTTGTCGTCGGCATGGATCACCGGGGCCGACATCTGATGGTCCTTCGCCGTCTCGCCGAACAGGATATGCTTGGCGGCAATACCGAGCGCCATCACCGCCAGCACCACCAGCGAGATCGTCAAGGTCAGGCGGGTATAGGCGGCGCGGCGAGCCTGGCGGCTGTCCGGATCGGAATCGTAACGTTCAGGAATGATGTCGAGGATCTCGCGGTCTTCCAGGGAATCGCGATCGAAAGGGTCCCGCGAGGGCATTTAGCGCATCTCCTCCATCGGCTCGACGCCGAATACCTTGAGTCCCGAAGCGATCAGCAGCGACACAGCACGCACCAGAGCCAGACGCGCCAGCGAGACATCGTGATCCTCGGGCAGCAGGAAGCGCAAGGTGGCGTCGTCCTTACCCTTGTTCCACAGGCCATGGAAGCCGGCCGCGACCTCGCCCAGGAAGAAGGCGACGCGATGCGGCTCATGGGCTTCCGCCGCGGTCTCGATCAGGCGCGGCCAGCCGGCCATCAGCTTGATCAAAGCAAGCTCGGCGGGGTCGGTCAAGCGCGCCAGGGGGGCGGAGACCAGCGCTTCGCCCGACAAATCCTTACCCGGGAACATCTCGGCGCCGTGGCGCAGCACCGAATGGGCGCGGGCATGGGCATATTGCACATAGAAGACCGGATTGTCGCGCGACTGCTCGAGCGACTTGGCCAGATCGAAATCCAAGGGCGCGTCGTTCTTGCGGGTCAGCATCAGGAAGCGCACCACCCCGGCCCCGACCTCGTCGATCAGGTCGCGCAAGGTGACGAAGGTGCCCGAGCGCTTGCTCATCTTGAAGGGCTCGCCATCCTTCAAGAGATTGACCATCTGGCACAGCTTGACGTCGACGCCGCCCTTGCCTTCGGTCAGCGCGGTCACCGCCGCCTGCATACGCTTGACGTAGCCGCCATGGTCGGCGCCCCAGATATTGATCATCTGGGCGAAGCCGCGCTGATATTTGTCGAAATGATAGGCGATGTCGTTGGCGAAATAGGTCCAGCTGCCATCCGACTTCTTCAGTGGCCGGTCGACATCGTCGCCAAATTGCGTCGCCTTGAACAAAGTCTGCGGGCGCGGCTCCCAATCCTCGGGGGTCTTGCCCTTCGGCGGCTCGAGGATGCCCTCATAGACCAGGCCCAGGCCCTGCAGATAATCGATCGATTTCTGCACGCCGCCATTTTCGACCAGCTCGCGCTCGGACGAGAAGCGGTCATGATGCACGCCCAGCGCGGCCAGATCGCCCTTGATCAGCACCATCATCTCGGCCACGGCGCGCAGACGGAACACGGGCAGCCACTCGCTCTCCGGCGCCGACTTCCACTTGTCGCCTTCTTCCTGCGCCAGCTTCTGTCCGACCGGCACCAGGTAGTCGCCAGGATAGAAACCCTCGGGAATGGCGCCGATATCCTCGCCCAAAGCTTCCCGATACCGCAGATGGACCGAGCGGGCCAGCGTGTCGACCTGAGCACCGGCGTCATTGATATAATATTCGCGACAGACGTCCCAGCCGGCCTTGGCCAGCAGTGAGGCCAAAGCATCGCCGACCACGGCGCCGCGACCATGGCCGACATGCATCGGTCCGGTCGGATTCGCCGACACATATTCGACATTGATCTTCTCGCCCTTGCCCAGGGTCGAATCGCCGTAAGCGATACCAGCCTTCAGCAAATCCCGCAGGCGGTCGGACCAATAGAAATCGACCAGGCGCAGATTGAGAAAGCCCGGACCGGCCACCTCCACCTCGGCCACCGCCGGCAGACCGCGCAGCTCGGCGGCCAGCAGATCGGCCAAGGCGCGCGGCGCCATGCCGGCCTGCTTGCCCAGCACCATCGCGGCATTGGTGGCGACGTCGCCATGACTGACGTCGCGCGGCGGCTCGGCGGTGACCTTGGCCATATCAAGGCCGGACGGCAGTTTGCCGGCCTCGGCCAGGCGGCCCAGGGCGGCCAGGATATCGTCGCGGAAGGCGGTAAACAAATTCATCGAGCTAATCTCACAGCAAAATCAGGGCGTTTCCTGCATATCGAACAGGCGCCGATAGTCATCTAAAGCGAAGCGGTCGGTCATCCCGGCGATATAGTCGGCGACGACCCGGGCTATTTCATGGCGCGAACGCCCCTCGCACAGAATCTGATACTCGGGCGGCAGCGTCTGAGGCTCGTCCAGGAACAAGGTGAACAGCTGGCGCACGACCCGCTTGGCCTTGCTGGTCATGCGATTGACCTTGTAGTGGCGGTACATATTGCGAAACAGGAAGCGTTTCAACGCTTTGTCGTTAGCACGCATGTCGTCCGAGAACGCGGCCAGCGGCTTGCCGAGGCGGCGAACTTCGTCGGCGCTTTGCGGATTGAACTCGGCGATGCGGCGCTTCGTCTCGGAAATCAGGTCGCGCACCATCAGGCCGATCAGCCGGCGCACCGCCTCGTGGATATGCAGCGAGGGGGTGATATCGGGGAAGTCGCGCTTGACCTCTGCGAAGACTGGACCGACCAGCGGTACGTCGACCAGGTCCTCGATGGTGAACAACCCGGCGCGCAGGCCGTCATCGATGTCGTGATTGTTATAGGCGATGTCGTCGGACAGAGCCGCCACCTGCGCCTCGGCGCTGGGATACCCGTCCAGTTCCAGCCCGGCCATGGCGTCATAGGCGCGGATCGCCAGCGGCAAGGGCTTGGCGCCCTCGAAGCCGATCAGCGGGCCGTTATGCTTGACCATGCCTTCCAGCGTTTCCCAGGTCAGATTGAGCCCGTCGAACTGGATGTAGCGCTTCTCCAGCTTGGTGACGATGCGCAGCGCCTGGGCGTTGTGGTCGAACCCGTCGAATTCCGCCATCATGTCGCCCAGCGCATCCTCGCCGGCATGGCCGAACGGCGTGTGGCCGAGATCGTGGGCCAAGGCCAGGCATTCGGCCAGATCCTCGTTGAGGCCGATGACGCGCGCCACCGTGCGGGCGATCTGTGAAACCTCGAGGCTGTGGGTCAGGCGGGTGCGGTAATTGTCGCCCTCATGATAGACGAAAACCTGGGTCTTGTATTTCAGCTTGCGGAAGGCTTCCGAGTGGATGATGCGGTCACGGTCGCGCTGAAAGGGCGATCTCGTGTCGCTTTCCGCTTCCGGATGTCGGCGTCCCCGGCTCTGCTCGGGATGGCAGGCGAAAGACGCCAGAAAAGGCAGGTTGGTCATGGGGCCGGACAGTACGGGAAGACCCTGGGGGGATCAACTTTTTTAGGGCCGCCGCTCCATCGCGGAACTGTAGGGCTAACAAGAGCATATCAGGGACTGTCCAGACTTGATCGATCTACGGATATCCCGTACCATCCCATTTTATGGATTTCGAGTGGGACGATGATAAGGCGACCAGCAACCTCGCCAAACATGGAATCGATTTTGCTGATTCCATCGGCGCGCTATTGGATCCCTATCGGATCGAGGACATCGACGACCGCTTCGCTTACGGCGAGGAGCGAGTCCACACCATCGGCATGACTCGTGGCAACGTCCTCTTTGTCGTAACGGCCATGCGCGATGAAAATCTTTATCGAATTATATCGGCCCGGAGGGCCACCAGGCATGAACAAGACCGGTATTACGCGAGTACGCATTGAGGCTGGAAAGCCAATCCCGGAAGGACGCACCGATTGGAAACGGTTGCGAGCCTTGACCGATGAGGAGGTTACGGCGGCGGCGCTTTCAGACCCCGACGCGCAACCGGCAACAGAAGAGCAATTGGCTCGGATGCGCCGGACACCCGATATCAAGTCGCTGCGCGCCCGCCTCGGTATGACTCAGGAACAATTCGCCACTACCTATCGCCTACCACTCGGCACGGTCCGTGACTGGGAGCAAGGGCGTACTCGGCCGGATGCGCCCGCCATGGCCTTGTTAGCCGTCATCGAACGCGAGCCAGAGGCGGCGCGGCGCGCACTCGGATGAGTGGGGTCAGGAAAAATAGAGGTGCCGCAACCGCTCACTGACGACAGAGCCCCCCCCCCGCGCCGGCCGGTATCGCCGGATGGAAGGCCACGGTGAGTGTGCGAGGCCGGCTCGCCCCATGCCAGACGAGGCCGGAATTATGCGTCGCGGGGACGACCTAACTCCGCCACCAGTTCCTCACTATGTTTCTCTGGGCGAGATCAGTCACCTGCGGCCGCGCACCTATGGCTTCACATCGAAGGGACCGGGCGGGCAATTGGCTAGGATTCCCAAATCCGAAAATCGTCCCTCCAATGCCGTGGCAATGTCGGAAACATGGTCCGGCGTGTATACCACCGAACTCATAATCGCCGACCATTGGGGTGAGTGGCCATCCTTGTCACTCAGCGTGATATTCAACTTATAAATCCCGGTAGTCATGGCACCCGGTACGGTTGAAGCCCCGTTAAAGCCTTGAATAGACGTCAGCTGAACTCTCAAAACCCCGTCCGGCGCGAACGCCTTGATCCGATCCTGCAGAGCGGCCTCACTCAGTGCGGGATCCTTCGGCTGGTCGAGAGATAGGAAGTTCTGAGACTCTTGCGCCCTGAAAAAATCCGTGTCCGCCTTGCAGGATCCAGCGAAGGACCGGAACGCCTCTTCGAAACGGGGAAGATTTTCCCCAAGCCGGCCTTGAAAATCTTCGATGACCAGAAGGCGGTGTTTTTCCGGCGCGCGCATCTGGCCGGTGCCATTTTCGAATGTCGAATAGGCGCTCTGCTTTATCGTTTGGAAATATTGAACGTAATAGTGATGATCGTCCTTGCCACTCCGGTCGGTCGCCCAAACGGTCACACGCGAATATCCGCTTTCTTTGGCCTGAAGCCGATAGGCTCCGCCGCCCACAGCATTAAGGGCGATGTCAAAACCGCCGATGCCCTCGGGCCGCGCAGAGCTCCCACCCCAGAGATTCTTTCCGAAATTCTGCCAAACGAAGACCCCGATTTTGTGACTTCCGGCGGTCAAACTATAGGGGTGAGCAGCGTCGTCCCGGCAATCGCGGTTGGCGCCCGCAAGGTTTTTGCCGTCGATTGACACGACGCAAACGAAGGAATCGCCAAGATCGTTTAGATGGAGCTTCTGCCCCACCACTGTCGCGCTGTCGGAAAGATTGAGGCCGGCAGGAGCGCTGTATCCCTCACCGCCGCCGCCACAGCCGCTGCAGGCGAGAAGCGCAACGAAAGCCGTACCCCGCGACAGGTTCTTGAAACGCATGTCTCTGCTCCTTTACTTGGGATGGCAGGATCTAATAATCCCATCATTCTTTATTCTTGCTACGAGATCAGCCGCCCAACCCGATCCATTGGCCAAGATCGGAACATCACCGAAATCGAAATCGACTTGGGCCTTCCAGATATTTTTGTGCGACACGGCATCCAGCAGGGAAATATCGAACTTTGCGTCTTTGGCCCCTCTACCCTTGGTCATGAGGGATGTTCCCGCGATGGTGAGAACCGCGGAGGGATGAAAAGACTGGAGTAACTGCTGATCCAGCGCCAAGTTGATCGTGGAGGCGGGAATTCCTGTCCCGTCATACGTCATATGAGTGCCTTCGGTGTAATCGGATTGAACTTCAATCCCGCACTCGGCGAAGCTCCTGACCAACTGCCGGTGAAAGTTATCCCTCTGCACCGTAAGATAATCCGTATGCTCCACGACGAAGAGCGTCGTGATTTCCGCGGTAAAAGTTGCATCCTTCACCGTTTCGATTTTAGCTGGCTTGGCGCAGGAGGCCAGCAAAGCGCAAACACCGACTGCCGCGGCAACCGATTTCAACTGCTTAAGTCCCATTTTTCCCCCAAGACTTCGCATGTTCGCCAACGTGCCCACGGCACCGAAGCACCTTTTGCCCTCTGGGCAACCCCGATTTAAGCCAGTAGCATCAGTCACACACTCTCTCAAGACTAGAAATATCCTGTCTGGCCTCCCCCGCCGCCTCACCCCAGGAGTTCCCATGCCGCGTCCGGCTTCCCTCGCCTTCGCTATCGCTCTTGCTTTGTCCGCTGCCCCCGTGTTCGCCGACGCCCCCGCCAAGGTGACCACCATCGAAGGCATCACCGAATATCGCCTCGCCAACGGTCTGCGCGTCCTGCTGGCGCCCGACGATTCGAAGCCGACCACCACGGTCAATGTCACCTATGAGGTCGGCAGCCGGATGGAGAAATATGGCGAGACCGGCATGGCGCATCTGCTCGAACATCTGATGTTCAAGGGCTCGCCCAATTATCCCGGCAAGACCATCGTGCAGGAATTCGCCAAGCGCGGCATGCGCTTCAACGGCTCGACCTGGTATGACCGCACCAATTATTTCGAGACCTTCGCGGCGAGTGACGACAATCTCGACTGGGCGCTGAAGATGGAATCCGACCGCATGGTCCATTCCAACATCGCGCGGACGGATCTCGACAGCGAGATGACCGTGGTCCGCAACGAGATGGAGATGGACGAGAACGATCCATCGCGCATCCTGTGGGAGAAGGTCTCCGCCGCCGCTTATCAGTGGCACAACTACGGCAAGGACACGATCGGCGCGCGGTCCGACGTCGAGAACGTCAATATCGAGCATCTGCAGGCCTTCTACCGTCAATTCTATCAGCCCGACAACGCCATCCTGATCGTCACCGGCAAGTTCGACGAAGCCAAGACTCTTGAGCATATCGGCCAATATTTCGGCGCGATCGACAAGCCGGCCCGGGCGCTGGAGCCGGAATGGACGGTCGAGCCGGTGCAGGACGGCCCGCGCAGCGTGAGCCTCGAGCGGGTCGGCGACAATCCCCTGCTCGCCGCGCTCTACCATGTGTCGCAGGGGTCGGCCGCCGACTTCGCCGCCGTGCAGGTCCTCGACGAGATCCTCACCAACACACCCAATGGACGTCTCTACAAGGCGCTGGTGCAGAAAAAGCTGGCCGCCAATGTCGGCGGCACGGCGATGGCGCTGCACGATCCCGGCTTCGAGATGATCGACGTCACGCTGGAAAAGACCCAATCGCCCGACAAGGCCGCCAAGGCGATGCTCGACACGATCGAGGGCATCAAAAAGGCCCCGATCATCGAGGAGGAAGTGACCCGCGCCAAGCGCGCCTGGGCCAATTTCTACGAGACGATCATGGACGATCCGGCGCAGTTCGGCGTCCATCTGTCCGAGGCGATCGCGGTGGGCGACTGGCGCACCCTGTTCATCGATCGCGACCGTATCGCCGCCGTCACCGTGGCCGACGTGCAGAAAGCGGCCGAAGCCTATTTCAAGGAATCCAACCGCACCGCCGGCCGCTTCGTGCCGACCCCGCAGCCGGACCGCGCGCCGCTGCCGCCGCCGGTCGATGTCGCCCGGCTGGTCGCCGATTACAAGGGCAAGGAGGCGGTCGCCACCGGCGAGACCTTCGATCCCAGCCCGGCCAATATCGAGAGCCGCACCAAGCGCTATAAGCTGGCCAACGGCATGCAGGTCGCTCTTTTACCCAAGCAGACCCGCGGCGGCACGGTGGCCGGGAGCTTACGCATCGAGACCGGCGACCTCGCCAGTCTGGGCGGCAAGCAAATGATTGGTCATTTCACCTCGACCCTGCTGATGCGCGGCGCCGACAAATTGACCCGCCAGCAGATCGCCGACCGCGTCGAGGAACTGAAGGCCAAGCTGACGATCGGCGGCAGCGCCGAAGGTCTGACGGTCTCGTTCGAAACCAAGCGCGACAAGCTGCCCGAGCTGCTCGATCTGATCGCCACCGTGCTGCGTCATCCCAGCTTTCCCGACAAGGAGCTGGAGGAGCTGAAGACGGAAACCCTGACCGGCATCGATGGCCAGCGCCACGAACCGCAGGGTGTGGCCCTTAACGCCCTGGGCCGCCATGGCTCCCCCTATCCCAAGGGCGATATCCGCCACACCAGCAGCTTCGACGAACAGACCGATGAGGTCAAAGCGGTCAAGATCGCCGACATCAAGGCGTTCCACGCCGCCTTCTACGGCACCGACCACGCGCAGCTCGGCCTGGTCGGCGACTTCGACCGCGCTGCCGTGGAGGCCCAGTTGGCCAAGCTGTTCGGCGATTGGAAATCCAAGCAGCCTTACACGCGGGTGCCGCGCCCCTATATCGACATGTCGGCCGCCACCGAACAGATCGAAACGCCGGACAAGGCCAACGCCTTCTATGTCGGCCGCCTCTCCCTGCCGCTGCAGGAAGACAATCCGGCTTCGGTGCCGCTGATCGCTGGCAATTACGTGCTGGGTGGCGGCGCGCTGAAGAGCCGGCTGGTCGATCGCCTGCGGCAGAAGGATGGCATCAGCTACGGGTCGGGCTCCGGCTTCCAACCCAATCCCTTCGACGCCAACAGCGCCTTCAGCCTCTACGCCATTTATGCGCCCCAGAATCTCGCCAAGCTGAAGACCGGCATCGACGAGGTGGTGCAGACCCTGCTCAAGGACGGCGTCACCGACCAGGAACTGGCCGACGCCAAGAGCGGCCTGGCGCAGTCCTGGCTGATCAGCCGCACCCAGGATCCGTCCCTGGCGTCGCAATTGGCCCTGCAATTATGGATCGGCCGCACCATGGATTATGTCGCGGCGCGCGAAACCCGGCTCAACCAGCTTACCCGCGATCAGGTGGACGAAGCCCTGCGCGAGAATTTCGACACTAGTCACCTCGTGCAGATCTATGCCGGCGACTTCGCCGGCGCTGCCAAGAAGGGAGCGGAGGGCGGGCATTGATCGGGCCCGCCGCCCATGGTGGAATGACCGACTTTACAGAAGGGGGAACGTATGACGCGTCTGAGATGGGGTGTGGTCGCCGCGGTGCTGTCCGTGGCGCAAGGAATGGCGCTGGCCAACGATCCCGCGCCGAAATTCCAGCCCCAGGACGTCTTCGCCCTGCGCTTCGCCTCCGATCCGCAGGTCAGACCCGACGGCAAGCAGGCCGCCTATGTGCGCAACGGCTTCGACATCATGACCGATGGCGAGAACAAGGCGATCTGGCTGGTAGATCTCGCCTCCGGCCAGGAGACTCCGCTGGTCGCCGGCGCCGGTGCCTTCATGTCGCCGCGCTGGTCGCCGGACGGCACGCGGCTCGCTTATGTCGCCGCCGCCGAGGGCGAGAAACCCCAGCTCTATGTGCGCTGGATGGCGACCGGCACCCAGGTCAAACTGGCCACCCTGCCGCAGGTCCCGCGCGCCATCACCTGGTCGCCGGATGGCGATGTGATCGCCTTCGAGATGTTCATCCCCGAGGATGGCCTGAAGCTCGGCGCGCCGGTGCCCAAGCCGGCGGGGGCGAAATGGGCCGATCCGCCCAATATCGTCACCGATCCGATCTATCGCTTCGACGGTCGTGGAAAATTGGAGCCGGGCCGCAGCCATATTTTCGAGATTTCCTCGTCGGGCGGCGCGCCGCGCCAGATCACCTACGGCACGTTCGACGAAAGCGGCCCGCTGTCCTGGTCGCCGGACGGCAAGAGCCTCTATTTCGCCGGCAATCGCCAGGAGGATTGGCAGCATCAGATCAACCAGGATTCGCTGCAGCGGGTCTCGCTGCTCGACGGCTCGGTGACGACGCTTACCTCGCCCGGCCCGACCCGCTCCCCCCGCCTGTCACCGGACGGCAGCAAGATCGCCTTCATCGGCTTTGAAGACAAGAAGCGCGGCTATCACAATGAGCGCCTCTATCTCTATGACGTCAAAAGCCAGAAGACGACCTGCCTGACGCCGGATCTCGACCGCTCGGTGGAAGATCCGCAATGGGCCGGCGACAGCGAGATCTATGTCAAATATGCCGATCACGGCGTGATCAAGGTCGCCCGCGTCTCGACCGGCGGCAAGCTGAGCGACGTGGCCCAAGGCCTGGGCGATTCCGAAGAACCCGACCGTCCCTATGCCGCCGGCCAGTTCAGCGTTTCGGCCAACGGCACCGTGGCCTATACCGACGCTTCGCCGGACCGGCCGTCCGAACTGGCTGTAGCCAAGGGCAGCTCGGGCAAGCAGCTGACCCACCTCAACGATCTGTTCTTCGCCTCGAAGAGCTTGGGCAAGGTGGCGCCGCTGCCGGTGAAATCCTCTTTCGACCAATTGCCCATCGATGCCTGGATCGTCACCCCGCCGGATTTCGATCCGTCGAAGAAATATCCGCTGATCCTGGAAATCCACGGCGGCCCCTTCGCCGCCTATGGCCCCAGCTTCGCCACCGACATGCAACTCTATGCGGCGGCCGGCTATGTGGTGGTCTATGCCAACCCGCGCGGGTCGACCTCCTATGGCGACAGCTTCGCCAACCAGATCGACCGCACCTATCCGGCCCATGATTACGACGATCTGATGAGCGTGGTGGACACCGCGATCGGCAAGGGCTTCGTCGACACCGACAATCTGTTCGTCACCGGCGGCTCGGGCGGCGGGTTGCTGACCGCCTGGATCGTCGGCAAGACCGACCGCTTCCGGGCCGCGGTAACGCAGAAGCCGGTGATCAATTGGGCGAGCGAGGTGCTGACCACCGATCTCACCAAATTCATGGCGGTCTACTGGTTCAGCAAGGCGCCGTGGGAAGACCCGCAGGGTTATTGGGACCGCTCGCCCTTGTCGCTGGTGGGCAATGTGACGACCCCGACCATGGTGGTGGTCGGCGAGTCCGATTACCGCACCCCGGTCAGCGAGGCGGAGCAGTATTACGCCGCCCTGACGCTGAAGGGCGTGCCGACCGCCCTGATGAAGGTGCCCGGCGCCAGCCATGGCGGCCTGGCGGCCAAGCCCTCGCAATCGGCGGAGAAGGCCCTGGCCATCATGGCCTGGTTCGACAAGTACAAGAAGAAGTAAGCGTCACAGGCGCGGCCGCCTGGGCTTGAGGAAGCTCAGGCGGTCTTCCGCTTCCGGCTCGTCCTCGACGATATCGGGCATGGTCCAACTGGCGAACAATGTCGGCAGGACCATGAACAGAGTGAACAGAAACATCGTGAAGCCGAACAGCGCCAGACTCGTTTCGAGCGGCGGCAGGCTCCGGCGGTGCAGGAACGCGAACATCGTCCAGATACCGGAAGCGCCAAGTCCGATCATCGCGACGACGCTAACGACGCCATAGGCATTGAGATTGGCCTGGTCCCGCCAGGATTCTTCCCGCTCATCCGCCGGTTCCGACAAGCTTACCTGACGCAACGGCCCCTTCTGCTTGACGATCGCGCTCAAGGCCAGCGCCACGGCCTGCAGCGTCGACCCCACTGAGTAGATAACGACCGGCAGAACGAGCGTCAGCGCCAATCCCGCCACCGACAGCATCAGAATGACGAGCGGGAACCATTTCATCGCTTTCATGCCTCTTCTCCCACGCGTTTCAAACTCGCCGCGATCGGCGGGAACGGAGTCAGCGAGAAGATCAGCTCGACAGTGACCCCGAAGAACCGGGCGATCTTCAGCGCAAGTTCCAGGCTCGGCTTGTAGTCGCCGCGTTCGAGATAGCCGATGGTCTGGTTGTTGACGCCGACCGCCTCGGCCAGCTCACGCCGGCTGACGCCTCTTTCGGCTCGGAACAACGCGATCCTGTTATGCATAGGATACGATCTCAAAACACATCGATATATTGCTTATACACAATAATACACACCACAAAAACAACTTAATTGCGAAACACACTGATGTTACCTATGATATCACCATGCTGCGAGCAGTGATCGACACGGATGTCATGGTGGCGGCATTGGAAAGCAGCGCCGGCGCATCCCGGCAGATTCTTCTCCATGCGTTTCGAGGCGATATGCATCTGCTGCTATCGACAGCGCTGATGCTGGAATATGAGGCCGTACTAACTCGCCTCGAGACGCTGGAGCGAAGCGGCTTGTCCACCAGCGCTGTTCTCGCCGTTCTCGACGAAGTCGCGCGGCTCTGTACGCCAGTGGCTTTCGATTATCGCTGGCGCCCTGTCGCAGCCGATCAGGACGACGATTTTGTGATCGAGACCGCCATCAACGGCGAGGCCGACGTAATCGTCAGCTTCAATGCCCGCGATATGGAGAAAGGCGCGGCGCGATTCGGCATATCGGTCGAGCGCCCCGCATTGGTTTTAAGGAGATTGGCACGATGAGCGTATTCGCCTTGAGACTGCCGGAAGATTTGAAGGCGCAAGCGGCCGAACAGGCCGAGAAGGCCGGATTGAGCCTGAACCAGTATATCGCCTCGGCCCTGTCCGCCCGCGTCGGAGCGCAAGCCGAAGCGGAACGCTATTTCGCCTTACGGGGCGCCCGGGCCAAATCCGGCGAAGCCTTGAGCATCCTGGATCGCGCGGGGGTGGGTAATCCGCCACGCGACGACGACAGGATCGAATAATCCTCGGCGGTCAGCGGCGTCTCAGCAGGTCCAAATGATATTCCGCCGCCTCCCGCTTGCCGGGCAGGTCCGCCTTGGCCCAGCACCAGACCGAAACGCAGAAGCTGCGCGCGACCGCCATCAGTGGATCGTCCTGATACCCTAGCGCAGCGCAATCCCACGCTTTCGGCCCCAGACAAGCGGCCGAGAAATCGGTCCAGAGCGGCCCCGCCGCGGTCAGCATCAGATTGTGCAGGCCGGCATCGTCATGGATCGGCGCGGGCTCCGCCGCGATCTCGCGGAGCTCTTCATGAACCGCGAGCAGAAAACGACGATCCTCGGCGGCCAAGGCCGGTGGCTCCGCCATCAACAGCGCATGGCAGGAGGCGATCGTGCCGCGCCTTGGTGGCGCGCTCAACTTTCATCGAACAGCCGGCGTATATCAGCCATTGGCCGGAACAGCTTCATGGGCTGGTCCGGCAACTCGATGAAGCTTTCCCGTTCATAGAAGCGGCGGGCGCTGTCATCCTTCGCATCGACGAGCACCGCGAACGAAGCTATCTCGCTGCTGGCGGCGCGGTAAAGGGCGTCAGCCAGCAGAAACCGCCCATAGCCCTTCCCCCGTTGGCGCCGATCGACCGCAAGCCGGCCCAGAAGCGTCGCCGGAACCAACGGATATCGGGGCAGCCTGCGCACCGTCTGCGCCGGCAACTCGACAAGCTGGACGGATGTCGAGGAGAGCGTGTAGTAGCCCGCGATCGTGCTGTCCGGCAACACCAGCACGAAGGGTGCCGCCATGTTCTTCCGCGCGTCCTGGCCTGCCTGCGCGCGCAAATATCGATCGAGCGGCTCGACACCGCTTTCGAAGCCCGACCGATCATGGCGAGACTCCAACAGCTCGACGCGAAGCTTCTTTTCTCCTGGGTCGGACACGCGTCAGACGCCGGCTTTCGCGCGATAACGGCGCACGGTATCGCGCAGCCTGTCGTTGACGGGTATGGGGTTCAGGAGCGCATCGACGAAAGCCTCGCTATCGCGAACCGAGAGCGAGAGCTGGTGGTGCTCCTCGATCGCCCGGCGAGCGGCGTCCTGGACGCTGGTCAGCACGAAGTCGGTCACGCTCCGCCCTTGCAGGGCGGCCGCCCGTTCGATCAGCCTCTTCTGCTCCGCGGTGACTCGCGCCTCCAGGCGCTCCGCTCGGATGCGTCCGCCGACCGATTTGGATGCCGCATTCGTCATGACCATTCTCCTGACCATAATTGTACGGCCAATGGCCGGCCATCTCAAGGGCATGTCGATTTAAGCGGCGAAATCCGACATTGCCCCTCTTCCTCGCCGCTTCTATGATGCCGGCCGCTGCAAACTTACCCATAGCGAGTCATGTTCGATACCCTTCGCAAGGCCAATGACACCTGGATCGTCAAGATCCTCTTCGCCCTCCTGATCCTGAGCTTCGGCATTTGGGGCATCGGCGACGTGGTCAGGCAAAGAATCACATCGACTCCCGCCGTCACCGTGGGCGATCGCGACTATACGGCCGAGGAGGTGGTGGACCGCTTCCGCCGCTATGTCGATCGCATGGCGCCGATGTTCGGCACCAAGCTGACGCCGGAGCAGGCCCGGCAGTTCGGCCTGCTGCAGCAGAGCATCAACCAGATGGTGGATAGCGCGCTCCTCGACCAGGCGGCGGAAAAGCTGCGCCTCGGTCCGGACGACGCAACCCTGCGCACGTCCATCGCCGCGCTGCCGGCCTTCCAGAACCAGCTGAAGATGTTCGACAAGGGCCAGTATGTCCGTGTCCTGTCGCAGAACAACATGACCGACCGCCAGTTCGTGGCGCTCGAGCGCGGCGACTTGGCCCGCACCCAGCTGATCAAGACGATCAGCGGCGGCGTTCAGGCCCCGGCCGCCTTGGCTGCCCCGCTCTACAAATACCAAGCCGAGCGCCGCGTCGCCGAATTCGTCACCTTCGCCGCCGACAAGATGCCGTCGCCGCCCGCGCCCGACCAGGCCGCGATGCAGAAATATTATGACGAGCACAAGGTGCAGTTCCAGCAGCCCGAGATCCGCGCGGTCACCGCGCTGGTTGTGCATGGCGCCGATCTGGCCGGGACCGTCCATCCCTCCGACGAGGAGATCGAGAAGGCCTATCAGGCGCGCGTTGGCGAGTTCCAGACCGCAGAGAAGCGCGGCGTGCAGCAGGTCCTGTTCTCCGACGAAGCCTCGGCTCAGGCCTTCCTCGACAAGGTCAAGGGCGGGAAAGATTGGGACGCCGCCGTCAAGGAAGAGAAGCTGAATTCGACCGATCTCGGCTCGGTTTCCAAGGCCGAGATGCCGCTGGCCGAGCTGGGCGACCCCGCCTTCTCCTCGACCGGCCCGGCGCTGATCGGCCCGGTGCAATCGACCCTCGGCTGGCACGCGCTGCGGGTTACCGCTATCGTTCCCGGCAAGACCAGGCCGCTCGCCGAGGTCAAGGACGGCATCGTCAAGGATCTGGTCAAGGACGAGGCCACCAACCGCCTCTACACCCTGTCGACCAAGCTCGAGGACAGCATCGGCAGCGGCAACGACGTCGAGGAGACCGCCAAGTCGATCGGCCTGCGCGCCGTCAAGATCGACGCGGTCGATGAACGCGGCCGTGACGCCGAGGGCAAGCCTCTCGGCAACCCCGCCATCACGCCGGACGTGCTGGGCACCGTCTTCCAGACCGTTCAGGGCGCCACTAGCGAAGTGATCGCTCTGCCCAACAATGACGGCTATTACGTGCTGCATGTCGACAAGGTGACGCCGGCTTCGATCAAGCCGTTCGATGCCGTGCGTCCGCAGGTCGAGGCGGTCCTGGCCCAGGAGGCCCGTGCCGCCGCCGCCAAGCAGCAGGCCGAGGCCGCCGCCGCCCGCATCAAGAATGGCGAACAGCTGTCCACCATCGCTGGTCAGCTCAAGGTCGAGACCACCCGTCCCTTCACCCGTCAGGGCGGCGCCGCCACCCAGGTCCCGCCGGTGCTGGTCGCCGAGATGTTCCGCCAGAGCGCCGTCGGCGGAACCGCCCTGGTCAGCGTCGGCGCCGACAGCGTGGTCGTGCGCCTGAAGGAGATCCAGGCGGCCGACGCCAGCGGCGCCGGTTTCGACGCGGCCCGCGCCCAGATGGCCGACGCGATGACCGAGGATCTGATGCAGCAATATGTGCTGGCGCTGCGCAAGGATATCGGCGTTCACGTCAATCAGAGCGTGATCGACCAGCAGTTCACCAAATGACCCCGGCCACCTCGTTCGAGAGTTTCCAGCCCGCCTATGATCAGGGCCGGGGCCAGCTTCTCTGGACCAAGCTGGTGGCCGATCTCGAAACGCCGGTCTCGGCCATGCTGAAGCTGGCCGACGGCAAGCCGAACAGCTTTCTGCTGGAATCGGTCGAGGGCGGCGCCCAGCGCGGACGCTATTCCTTCATCGGGCTCAAACCCGACGTGATCTGGCGCTGTTTCGGCGACAAGGCCGAGATCAACCGCCGGGCGGCGATCGATTCCCAGACCTTCGCGCCCTGCCCGGTGTCGGAGCAGAAAGGCGCGCTGGCCTCCCTGCGCGCCCTGGTGGACGACTCTCAGCTCGACATGCCCGCCAACCTGCCGCCGATGGCGGCGGGGCTGGTCGGCTATATGGGCTATGACATGGTGCGACTGGTCGAGCCGGTCGAGGATGCCGGCAAGCCGCGCCTCGATCTGCCGGATGGCCAATTCCTGCGCCCGACCGCGATGGCGATCTTCGACAATGTCGACGATTCGGTAACGCTTGCCACCCCGGTGCGCCCGCGCCCCGGCATCGACGCCCGCGCCGCCTACACCATGGCCTGCGAGCGCCTGGCCGACCTGGTCGCCGATCTCGACCGCGCGCTGCCGAGTCTGGCGGTCAGCGACGAAACCGGCAAGGCTGCGCCGGAGCCTGAAGCCAACATGACCGAGGCCGAGTATTGCGCCATGGTCGAGAAGGCCAAGGAATACATCGCCGCCGGCGATATCTTCCAGGTGGTGCTGAGCCAGAAGATCACCGTCCCCTTCAAGCTGCCGCCCTTCGCCCTCTACCGCTCGCTCCGCCGCACCAATCCCAGCCCGTTCCTGCTCTTCCTCGACTTCGGCGGCTTCGCCCTGGTGGGCTCCAGCCCGGAAATCCTGGTGCGCCTTCGCGACGGCAAGGTCACGGTGCGCCCTATCGCCGGCACCCGCCCGCGCGGCGCCGACGACGAGGCCGATCAGGCCTATGCCACCGACCTGCTGTCCGATCCCAAGGAGCTGGCCGAACATCTGATGCTGCTGGATCTCGGCCGCAACGATGTTGGCCGCGTCGCGCAGACGGGCACGGTGACGGTGACCGAGCGCAACATCATCGAGCGCTATTCGCATGTGATGCACATCGTCTCGAACGTCGAGGGCAAGCTGAACCCCAAATTCGACGCGATGGACGCCCTGTTCGCCGGCTTCCCCGCCGGCACCGTCTCGGGCGCGCCCAAGGTGCGCGCCATGCAGATCATCGAGGAACTGGAGCCCGACCGCCGCGGCCCTTATGCCGGCTGTATCGGCTATTTCTCGGCCAACGGCTCGCTCGACACCTGCATTACCCTGCGCACCGGCCTGGTCAAGGACGGCGTGCTGACGGTGCAGGCGGGCGCGGGGATCGTCGCCGATTCGGTGCCCGCTTCAGAGCATCAGGAATGCCGAAACAAGGCTCGGGCTCTGCTCCGCGCGGCCGAAGAGGCTGTGAAGTTCGCTGGTCGACGTCGGGGCTGATCCTTAGGCTGATTAAGGCAGCGTAAAAGCGATCAGAGCGTCGCCAAGAGTCGTCTCTCGGATTGCCTGGTGTCCGCCGGCGGCGATCACGAGATATTGCTTGCCGGCGACCTGATAGGTCATCGGCGTCGCATGTCCGCTGGTCGGCAGGTCGGCGCGCCATAGTTCCTGTCCCGTTTCGACGTCGAAGGCGCGGATATGGGGATCGGTCGTGCCGGCGATGAAAACGACGCCGCCCTCCGTCGTGATCGGGCCGCCGAGACTGATCGAGCCGGGCGGGATCTCGCCATGCGCCCCGCCGAAAGTCTCCATCGAGCCGAGCGAAACCTGCCAGCGGATCGTGCCCTTCGCCATGTCGATCGCCGTCAGCACGCCCCAGGGCGGGGACACGCAAGGCAGATCCGACGGCGACTGCAGGAAACGACGCAGCATGCCGTAGGGCGTGCCGCGCTGAGAGGCGAAATCGCCCTCTTCACTGTCCGATTCGACCTTGTCGCGCGGGATCAGCCTCACCCGCCCCGGCAAATTATTGCTGTTGACGATCAGCAGGTTACGCCGCGGGTCGAAACTGTAGCCGCTCCAATTCATGCCGCCGAGATTGCCAGGTGCGACCAACGTTCCCTGCAGGCTCGGCGGGGTAAACAGGCCTTCATCCCGGAGCTTGCCCAGCGCCTCCGCGCAGGCCCGCCGGTCGGCCTCGGTCGGCCCCCACGCATCGGCGGCCGAAACGGGATGGACCAGCGAGGGCGGGACAACGGGAATGGGCTGCGTCGGCGACGCCTGCTCGCCGGGGATATCGCTGCGGGGCACGGCCTTCTCCACGACCGGAAAGACCGGTTTGCCCGTATCGCGATCCAGCACGTAGAGAAGCCCGGTCTTGTTACCCTGGATCACGACCGGCACGGTGCGGCCCTCGTGGGGGATCGTCGCTAGCAGGGGCGGCGACGCGGTGTCGTAGTCCCATAGATCGTGATGAACCAGCTGGAAGCCCCAAGCCAGCTCGCCGGTTCGGGCATGCAGAGCGACAACCGAGTTCGCCCATTTGTCGTCACCCGGACGCAAGCCGCCATAATAATCAGGGCTGGCGCTGCCGGTCGGAACGAAGACGAGGTCGCGCACGGGATCGACCGCCATGATCGACCAGGCGTTGGCCGCCCCAGTCAACCAGGGTGAGGTCGGGTCGGACGAAGTCCGCGGAAGGGGATCCCAGCTCCAGCGCAGCGCGCCTGTCCGAGCATCGAAAGCGCGCACTACGCCCGACGGCATATCCGCACGGTTATTGTCATCGATCGACGACCCCACGATGACGATGTCGTCGATGACCGCCGGGGGCGAGGTCATGTGATACCAGCCCCGCTTTGGCTCGCCGAGACCGGAACCCTGATAGCCGGGGATATTTCCCAGACTCACCTGCCCGGAGGCGCCGAAATCGGGACAGGGCTTCCCCGTTGCGGCATCGAGCGCGATCAGACGGGCATCCAGCGTCGCCTCGAAGATACGCCGGCCGCAAAGCTCGCCGGCGCGGCGCGTGGGATCGAGCCAGCTGGCCGCCCCGCGGTTGATCAGCCCATCGCCATAATCGAGGGTGAGATCTACTTTCGGGTCATACGCCCAGATCTGTTTTCCGGTTACCGGGTCGAGCGCGATGACCCGGTTGAAGGGCGTCGTCAGATAGAGCTTTCCATCGACCAGGAGCGGCGTCGTCTCGAAGCCGCTTCGGCGGCGCCCATCCTTCCCGTCGGATATATCTCCACTATGAAAGACCCAGGCCACCTTCAGCGTCGCGACATTGGCCCGCGTGATCTGAGCGAGGGATGAATGCCGCATGCCGCCGGGATCGTTCCCGTAATTCGGCCAATCGTCCCCGATCTGCGCGGCGGCGGAGGCGGTGCACCCGGCAAGGATCACCGCGAAAAATGCTAAGCGAAACATGCTCTGTCGTCCCCTGATCGTTGGATCGACGAGTACGGGGGCAAATCACGGACGACAACCGCCGAGGGACGAACGGCGCGAAATCGGGGATGAAAGCGGTCAGTTCCCACTGCCTTCCCGCGCCTTCACCACCGCCGTCACCGGCACCAGGGTGATCCCCTTCTTCTCCAGCGTCGGCAGCCAAGCCTGCAGTGCGGCGATAGTCCCGTCATGCGGATGGCCGATGACAATCACGCTGCCGGCGCTCTTGGCCTGCTCCTCGGCTTTCACCAGCTGAGCCGCCACCGAGGCCTGGTCTTCGACGTCGTCGAGGAAAATGTTGCGGCGCGCTGTCGGCACCCCAGCGGCGCGGGCTTCGGCCATGCCGACACTTTTCGCGGTGGTCATCGAATCGATGAACAGCAGACCGCGCTGATGCAGCGACTGCATCACGATCTTCATGCCGGGCTGATAGGCCGTGAATTTGCTGCCCATATGATTGTTGATGCCGACGAAGCCGGGGAAACGATCGAGATCCGCTTCGACCCGGCGGCGCAGTTCGGCCGGCGGCAATTGCTCGCTCAAGACGTCGGGCCCAGCGTCCAGCGAGGCCAAGGGCTGCATCGGCATATGCATCATCAGCTCATGCCCGCGCGCATGAGCTGCCGCCGATTGTTCGACCGCGTGCGGCGCGTACGTCATGTAGGACAGAGTCAGCGGACCCTGAAGCTGAGTAACCTTGGCCGAGCGGCGCTGGTCGACGCCCATATCGTCGATGATGACCGCCACCAACGCCTTGCCGGCGCGGGCCGGCATTGCATAGGCCTGCCAGGCCGGCAACGGCAGGACGGGGGCGGCCGGAACCGCGGGAGGTGGCTCGGGCGCGGCCATCGGAACCGGCGGCGGCGCCTCGGGCTCGGGCGCCTCGTCGGGAACCGGGGATAGCGACGGTTCAGGCGGCTTCGGCGCGGCGAGCGGGGCTTGCGGCGACGGAGGAACCGGCGCGGGCTTCAGGAAATGCGCGGCGATCAGGCTCATCGCCAGACCCGCCGTCAAAGAGGCCGCTCCCACAGCCAGGATCGAGCGGTGGCGGATCAGCAGAGGGACTATCTTAGGCGGAGAAATGACACACCGGCCGGTCGGAAAAACTGGCCGTCATGATCGGATTTGTCCCGCCGCCGGTCAATCGCGGCGATGTTCATTTTTACCGGCCGCGTCAAGTATTCGAATATTCGCCAAGCTGTGACAAATTGTGTTTGACAGTCGTCACAAAATGACGAATGTCATAGCCTGACAGGATAGAGGGACCCTGCTATTGGGAAGAGCAATAAAAGATCGGGTAACGCGATTGACCATCGTGCTAGCCTGTCTGCTCGTTCCGGTGTGGGGAGGGGCGACCACCCTCAAGGACGTCAAGATCGGCATCCATGTCATCGAGTTCGTCACGAACGCGCCGTCTGGGCGCAGCGGCATCGGGATCGTCTATGATCCGCGCGTCAAGGAATCCTCGGAAGACGCACAGCTAATACTAGAATCCTTATCCTCTTCCTCAATCAATTCAGCACAGACCCTCAAGCCGGTCCTGATCGACATCCGCGATCTCGAAGCCAGCACGAACCTGCGCGCGGTGATGGTCGCCGACCGGATGAAGCCCCATTACGACACCCTGGCCGAGTATGGGCGACGCACCCGCACCCTGGTGCTGTCCTCGGACCTCGATTGCGCGCGAGCCGGCAAATGCACCGTCGGCATCGCCAGCAATCCGCGCGTCGAGGTGATCGTCAGCTCGCAGCAGGCCCAGGCCAGCGGCATCCAATTCTCCGAGGCGTTCCGCATGATGGTCACGGAGTACTGAGATGCTCCGGTCCCGATCCCTGCGCGCCCTGGCTTTGTCGAGCTGCCTAGCGGGGAGCGGGGCCTGGGCGCAGCAGACTCTGGATTACGGCCGGTTCGAGGGGCTGTTCGACGAACCGGTGACGATGAGCGCCACCGGCAAACCCGAGCGCGTCTCCGATACGCCGGTGACGATGGACATCATCACCCAGGATGACATCAAGCGCTCCGGCGCCCGCGACATCCCGACCCTGCTCAAGCGCCTGCCCGGCATCGACGTCTATCAGGGCTCGCCCGGCACCTCGGAAGTGTCGATGGGCGGATTCATCCAGGTGTTCGGCGCCCGCGTCATGGTGCTGCTGAACGGCAGGCAGATCTATCTGGGCTCGTTCGGCGCGGTGTTCTGGTCGTCCCTGCCGGTCGAACTGCACGAGATCCGCCAGATCGAAGTGATCCGCGGTCCGCAAAGCGCGCTCTACGGCTTCAACGCGGTGGATGGCGTGATCAACATCGTCACATTCGACCCGCTGCAGGACGCCCCGGTCACCGAGGCGACGGCGCGGATCGGCAACGATGCGCGGCGCGACGCGGCGGGCAGCATCACCGCGCAGCTGGCGCCCGATATCGGGCTGCGCGTCACCGCGTCGGGCGATCACGCCCATGACGAGGGCGGCATCGCGATGCCACTCAGCAGTGTCCCCTGGACCAACCCCGACCGAGAGACGCTGTCGATGACCCTGTCCGCCCTGCTGCCCGATGGCGGCCGTATCGGAGTCGAGGCCTCGCACAGCGACATTTCCGAACGCTCGGTGGTGGCCGGGACGACGCAATTCTTCGACGCCCGCATCAAGACCGACGCCATCAAGGCCGATTATGCCGTCGACACCTTTATCGGCCGGGTCGGCGCCAACGCCTCCTATACCCTCTATGACAGCCCGGAAGCCTTCAATGAGAGCCTGGGCGATTTCCGGCTGCACGACCATACCGCCGCCGGCGAAGTCTACGACCTGTTCAAACCCGATCCCAATGACAGCATCCGCGTCGCCCTGGAAGGCCGCTACGAGACCATGAACGTGGTCAATTTCTCGAGCGGCACCCTGTCGGGCGGCCTGGTCGCCGGCTCGGCCTCCTGGGAACACCAGTTCCTGCCCGGCCTGTCGATGGTCAATGCGGTGCGCTACGACCGCTTCCAGCTTGGCCGATCGAGCGCGAACCTGCCGGGCGATATCTACACCGACAAGGATTTCGACCGCAGCCTGCAGGGCACCAGCGTCAATTCCTCGCTGATCTGGCGCGCCGATGACGACGACACGCTGCGCGCCTCCTTCGCCCGCGGCCTGTCGCTGCCCTCGCTGCTCGATCTCGGGCAGCTCGCGCTGTTCATGCCGCAATATGGCGGCAACTATTTCTACGGCAACCCCAACCTCAATCCGAGCGCGGTCTATGAGGAGCGGGTCGGCTGGGACCATAAGATCGACGAGGTGGACGCGTTGGCAAGGGTCAGCGTCTATCACGAACAGACCATGCAGATCATCTCCACGCCGACTCTGACCGGGCCGACCCCGCCCTCGCCGGCCTGTGCCGCAGGCAATCCTTACGCCTGCACCGCGGTCGGCTATGAACCCGGCACCGGCATCGTGGTCAATGGGATACAAGTGCAGATCGACCATAAGAGCCGGGACGGCTTGGCCTGGGGCGCCAATTACAGTTGGGAAACGCTGCATCCCCACACGCCGGAAACGGCGAGCGCGATGGTGCCGCTGCTGCAGGGCAGCCTGCCGGTCAACAAAGTCAACGCCACTATCGGCTATGGCTGGGGCGACTGGGCCGCCGACGTCCGGCTGTTCTATTCGAGCAAGACCAAAGGTATCGGACTGATCTCCAATCCCTATCCGGAATCGGCCATTCTCGACACCAAGGACGTGCTGATCCTCTCGCCTCATGTCACCTGGTCGCCGATCGAAGATCTGTCCTTCGATTTGTCGGCCGACAATCTCTGGCCGTACCAGGATAATCTGGTGCAGCGAAATACTCCCACCTACTTCCTCGCGGTCACAGCCCGCTATTGACCTGCTCTTCCCGCCCCAACTCTTGGTGGATATCTTTCGTTCGATACAAAGTGACGAATGTCATGACTCACGAACTTTCCCTTTTCTTTCCATATTTTCCGGGCAAGTCCTTTACCTCCTCTGGTTGTTACTGTAGGAACTATTTCCAGTCCGTCTTTTTCCGGGCGACAGCACCGTAGCAATGGCCACCTCCACCTTCGTCATGACAAAGACCGGACCCAGCCTCTCGATCGGTAAGCGTCGGCTTGTGCTGGCGATGTGCTGTCTGCTGGCATCCGAAGCGCACGGCCAGTCGCTGGATTACCAGGCGCTCGAGGGCGTGTTCGACGAGCCGGTCACCACCAGCGCCACCGGCAAGCCGGAACGGGTGTCCGACACCGCCGCCACCATGGACATCATCACCCAGGCCGACATCAAGCGGAGCGGCGCCCGCGATCTCGCCACCCTGCTGCGCCTGCTGCCCGGCGTAATCACCTATCGCGGCCACAATGGCAGCGAGCCCTTCTCGATCGGCGCCCTGCTGCTGAATGGCCGTGAGATCTACGTCGCCTCCTTCGGCCAGACCTTCCTCGATTCGATTCCGGTCGAGCTGGAGGAGATCCGTCAGATCGAGGTGGTGCGCGGGCCGCAGAGCGGACTCTATGGCTTCAACAGCGGCGATGGGGTGATCAACATCATCACGATCGATCCCGCCCGCGATCCGGTCGATTTCGCCCGCGTGCGGGGCGGCGACGAGGCGCTGCGCGACGGCGCCGCCAGCGTCACGCTGAACCCGACCGACGATGTCGGCGTGCGGCTGACCGCGGCGACCGACCATCAGCGCGAGGACGGCTTCACCGCGCCCCGCGGCATGAGCATCCCGTCGATCAATGAGGAGCGCCGCAGCTTCTCCGCCAACGCCTCGGCCTATCTGCCCGATGACAGCCACGCCACCCTGGAGATCTCGCACAGCGACCTCTCGCTGCCGGCCACCCTGCCGGAAACCACCCTGCGCCTGAATGCTCGCCTGCAGGAGGATGCGGTCAAGGGCGATTACACGATCGACACCGCCATCGGCAAGATCGACGCCCTGGTGTCCTACACCGCCATGACCGTGCCCGAGGCGCAAACCTACCTCAACAGCAATATCTATCTGCACGATCACACCACCGACGGGCGGATCAACGATCTGGTCAAGCTTTCGCCCGACGACAGCGTCCGCGCCGAATTCGAGGCGCGCAACGAGACCCTTCATTCGGCCAATTCGCCCGAACCGGTGACCACCCTGATTCTGGCGGGCTCCGCCATGTGGGATCATCGCTTTACCGACTCCCTGTCGATGGTCAACGCCGTGCGCTATTACCATGGCGACATCGAGCAGGTTGGACCGGCCCTGGCCACCGGCGATTTCTACTATCACCCGCACGGCTGGGCCGATAATTCGGCGCTGATCTACAAGCTCGATGCCGACGACACGCTGCGCGGCGCCTTCGCCCGCGGCCTGGCGCTGCCCTCCGAACTCAATTTTGCCCAGCTCGGCCTGACCTCGACCTCGACGAAGGGCGAGTCCCTGGCGAGCGGCACGCCGCTGTCGACCACGACCAACACCGAGGCGCGGATCACCTACGACCACCAGTTCCGCGATTTGGGGTTTTCCGCCCGCGCCAGCCTGTTCGACCAGCAGAGCGACAATGTGATGGCGCTGTCATCCCTGGACCTGCTGGCCGCGGCGCTGCCGACCTGCAATCCGCCGACCCTCCGCACGGTCAAGATCTGCCGGGCCCTGGTCGCCGGCGACACTCTGTCGGGCACGGCGCGCGGAATCGAACTCGAACTCGAGCATAAGAGCGCGACGGGACTGACCTGGGGCGCCAATTACACGGTGGAGCAGTTGCAGCCGCACGCGACGACGGACGCCACCCTGATCGTGTCCGACATCGGTGGCCAGCAGACCCTGCAGAAGGCCAACGCCCATCTCGGCTATGGCTGGGACCAGTGGAACGCGGACATCCGCCTGCTCTATACCGGCCCGACTCCAACCCTGACTCTCGACACGCTGAACCACACTCCGACGGTAGCCCTCGAGAACAGCCAGAACATCATCACCCTGTCGCCGCGCATCGGCTGGCAGCCGGCCGACTATTTCTCGGTCGAGCTGAGCGCGGAGAATCTGTGGCCATACCGCATCAACCCGCTGGAGAAGGTCGACAGCCTCTATTACCTGACAGTACGGGTGAATTACTGAAGGCTTGACGCCCGCAAACCGGGGTCCCATGCTGCCGCCTTCCCATGGCGTCCCGATCGAGAAGTTCGCATATTCCGGATCAGACGATTTCGAACTTCTCGATCGATCAGGACGCCAGTTTTGTTTACTTCATAGTGTGGCCAGAAGATTCTCAAGTTCCTAAAATCGCTGGTATCAACGCTGTAGGAACTTGAGAATCGCCACACTAGGAATTCGGCCATGTCTTTCCTGTTAATCGACAATTACGACAGCTTCACCTACAACCTCTTCCACTATCTCGGCGAGCTCGGGGCGGAGGTCGAGGTGGTGCGCAACGACGCGCTGACCGCCGAAGAAGCGTTAGCGCGCAATCCGCGCGGCATCGTGCTGTCGCCCGGCCCCTGCAGCCCCAACGAAGCCGGCATCTGTCTCGATGTGATCGCCCTGGCCGCCAAGGCGCGCGTGCCGCTGCTCGGCGTCTGCCTCGGCCACCAGGCCATTGGACAAGCTTTCGGCGGCGAGGTGGTGCGCGCCCCCACCCCCGTGCATGGCAAGACCGGTCAGATGCATCA
>Ga0302314_10004398_pt1 | contig 25943 bp, 23 predicted proteins | sample III_Palsa_N2_3_FD_200533 | JGI IMG/M metagenome (GOLD analysis project Ga0302314, IMG submission 200533) | Peat permafrost microbial communities from Stordalen Mire near Abisko, Sweden - III_Palsa_N2_3 | ecosystem: Environmental > Terrestrial > Soil > Palsa > Peat permafrost | place: Sweden...
TACAACTTCAGCCTGCTCCTGCGATGGTTCAGGCGCTTATTGCACGCCCTGTTGCTGATTCTTGCTCGCGCTCTCTTGGCGCCTCGCTTCGCCTAAATCGCGCTCGGAAACATTCTTCACAGCCGACCCGGTACGCTGCTGCGCTGGCGCAGGCGACCCGTGAACCTCGCTCGCCGATCGCGGCACCGTCTCACAATCCCGCGCTAGCGCTTACTGCACGCTGACAAGAACACCGGCACCATCAACAGCGCCAGCAGCACCACCACCACCGCGATCATGCCGCCCATGACGCCGGTGCCGAGCGCCTGCTGGCGGGCGCCGTTGGCGCCGTGCGATCATCATCGGCTGCACACCGCAGACGAAGGCGACGCCGGCCATCAGGATGGGACGGAAACGCAGACGGCAGGCCTCCATTGTCGCCTCGATCTGCGCGCGCAAATCGCGGGCGGGGAGAGGGGAAATGATGCATCATCTCAAGCTGAATTTATCAACCCTAGCTCGCCGCTCTCATCCGGTAATGGCTGACGCCCCATTCGCTGCCATCGGCGTAACCGAACAGCCCCGCGGTGGCGAGGAAGAACCAGCGCCAGCGCCGCATCCACAGACCGGTATCGCGGCCATAGACCGGCCGCAGAATGTCTTCGATCTCGCAGCGCTCGGCATCGAACCGGTTGAGCCAATCGAGCGCGGTGCGCTGATAATGCGCGCCGCTCCAGCGCCACTCCTTCTCGACCGCGAACAGATCGGCATATTGCCGGATCAGATGATGGCTCGGCATCACGCCGCCGGTGAAGAAATGCTGTGCGATCCAGTCGTCGCGATCGGCACGGTCGAACAGATAGGCGCCGGCGCGATGGGTGAAGATATGCATGAAGAAGCGCCCGTCCGGCGCCAGCCATGACCGCACCCGTGTCATCAACGCGCGCCAGTTCATCATGTGCTCGAACATCTCGACCGAGACGATGCGGTCGAATGTCCGGTGCGGGTCGAAGCCGTTCATGTCGGCGGTGATGACCCGCAGGTTGCTCAAGCCGCGCCGCGCGGCTTCGCGCTCGATATAGTCGCGCTGCGAACTCGAATTGGACACCGCGACGACCGGCGAGTTCGGGAATTGCCGCGCCATCCACAACGACAGCGAGCCCCAGCCGCAGCCGAGTTCGAGGATCGATTGCCCGTCGGCGAGGTCGGCGTGCTCGACGGTCTGGCGCAGCGCCTCTTCCTCGGCCTCCTGCAAGGTCGAGGCCGGCTCCTTGTAGAAGCACGACGAGTATTTGCGGTTTGGACCAAGCACGCGGCCGAAGAACGCCGCCGGCACGTCATAATGCTGGGCGTTGGCCGCGTCGGTATGCTCGGCGATGGCGCGGGCGGCCATTTCACCGGCGAACGACGCGTCGTTTTCAGCATTGCCCCCGGCGAGCCGGGTCGCGGTGCGCGAGCACAATTGCTGGATCGCGGCGCGAATGACCACGTCCGGCAGCGGCACCCGTTCGGCGGTCACGATCATTCTGGAGACGAAGCTCATGCGGCGGCTCCCTTCATGCTTGCGGCGGCAACGGAAAGAAGGCGCTGGTGCGCGACTGATAGTCCCGGTAGCGCTCGCCCCGTGAGCGCAGCATCTGGGCCTCGAGCGGCGGAATGCCGGTAACGTGCACCAGGATCCAGTACATGAAGACCGGCGCCAGCAACGTCGCCCAGCCCCAGGGATAAGAAAAAGCGTAATCCGGCGAGATCGCGATCACCGGATAGGCCAGCCAGCCGAACCATTCGAAGAAATAATTGGGATGACGCGACCATCGCCAGAGCCCGACATCGCAGACCTGGCCGCTGTTGGCGGGGTCGCCGCGGAATCTCTGGAGCTGCGCGTCGGCCAGCGCCTCGCCGGCGATGCCGACGAATAAAATCACTACCCCTAGATAATCCTGCAGCCGCAGCGCCTCGGCCGGAAATCGCGCCGCGACGAAAATGGAAAACACCAGCGGGATCGATCCCAGTCCCTGATTTTGCAGGAACAGGAACATCCGGCGCGGCGAATCAACGCCCCATTCCCTGGCGAAAGCCGCATAGCGCGGATCGTCGGTGATTGCGGCCGTGCGCAGCGCGATGTGCGAACCCAGCCGGATCGACCAGACCGCCACCAGGGCTGCGACCAGCCATTGCCGCGGGTTGGGGGCCGAGCCTGCCACCGGCCATAGCGCGCTGCCCACACCGGTCAGGCCCAGCGCGAACGTCCAGATGGTATCGACCCAGCCGGAATTGCCGGTGCGCTGCTGGACCAGCCAGGCACCGGCCATCAGGACCGACAGCGCCACCGCGATCGCGGCCAAAGCCGCCAGATACCAAAGGATCATGCAAATAACCGCCAAATGCCGGTGACATCATGGTTTTATGAAATACGGTGCAGGTCAAAGTCCGGTTTCAGGTCGAAGTTCCCTGCTCCCGCCACGAACGACGCGCAACTGGTCTTTTTTCCCGGCACCGCTGTGCCATATTGGCGCCCGAAACGCCGCCCTCGCACCAGGTAACGATCAGCCAATGCCTTCAGGCCCCTCCTCCCCCTCCGCGATGGAAATCGAACTGACCAAGCTGTCGTCGCCACGGATTTTCCTGGTGCGGATGCTGGTATTTCTGGTGCTGTGCGCGCTGGTCGCGGTCGTGCTCTACAAGCAGATCATCACAGCGTTCTTCGCCAATCCCGGGCTGAACGCGCTGATTGGCCTCGTGCTTTTGATCGGCACCATCCTGGCGTTCCGCCAGGTGATCCGGCTCTATCCGGAAGTGGCCTGGGTCAATAATTTCCGCATCGCCGATCCCGGGCTCGCGATCGAGCGGCGTCCGACCTTGCTGGCGCCGATGGCCGCGATCCTCGGCGGCGAGCGCACCGGGCGGATGACGATCTCGCAGCAGACCATGCGGCACCTGCTGGATTCGATCGCGACCCGGCTCGATGAGGCCCGCGACATTTCCCGCTACATGACCGGCCTGTTGGTGTTTCTCGGCCTGCTCGGCACCTTCTGGGGCCTGATCGAAACCGTCGGCTCGGTCGGCAAGGTGATCGATGGGCTGAAGGTCGGCGGCGACGCCGGCGCGCTGTTCGACACCCTCAAGGAAGGTTTGGCCGCGCCGCTCGGCGGCATGGGCATTTCGTTTTCATCGTCGCTGTTCGGCCTCGCCGGCTCGCTGATATTGGGCTTCCTCGACCTGCAATCGAGCCAGGCGCAGAACCGCTTCTATACCGACCTCGAAGACTGGCTCGCCTCCACGGTGCGTGAATATTCCGGCGAGAGCGCCGCCGGCGCCAGCGGCGATCTGCAGAACGCGATCGAGCGGTTGCGTTCGACCATGGAGGAAGGTGGCAATAATCGCGGCACCACGGCGGCGATGGCCAATCTGGCCGAAGCGATTCAGGGACTGGTCGCGCATATGCGCACCGAACAGCAGATGATTCGCGAATGGGCCGACGGCCAGGGCGAGCAGAATCGCGAGATCAAGAAATTGCTCGAGCGGATCGCGCGCCAGCCCGAGAAGAATTAGCAAAGCTTTTTCGAGCGAAGTGGGCACCGGTTTGCGTCAAGAAAACGCGTCGAATAAATAGAGAGAATCCCCGATGGCCCTTGCCCGCGCACGCCGCAGTGAGTCCGGATTCAATTACTGGCCCGGCTTCGTCGACGCGTTGTCGACGCTGGTGCTCTCGATCGTGTTCCTGCTCTCGGTATTCCTGGTGGTGCAGTTCTTCCTGTCGCAGGAGGTCACCGGCAAGGACAAGGCGCTGGAGCAGCTCAACGCCAAGATCGCGCAGCTGAACGATTTGCTGTCGCTGGAAAAACTCGGCGACCTCACGCTCAACGATCAGGTCTCGCAGCTCAAGGCCGGGCTCGCGTCGGCCGAAGCCGAGCGCGATCGCGTCAAGGGCCTCTATGACGGCCTTGCCGGCGCCGGCAACGACGCCCAGGGCCGCGCCACCGAACTCAACAAGGCGCTGGATTCCGAAAAGGCGGTTTCCTCGCGCGCGCTGGCGCAGATCGAGGTGCTAAACCAGCAGATCAGCGCACTGCGACGCCAGTTGGCAGCACTTGAGGAAGCGCTCGATGCTTCCGAGAAACGCGACAAGGAATCGCAGGGCCGGATCGTCGATCTCGGCCAGCGGCTCAACGTGGCGCTGGCGCAGCGGGTGCAGGAATTGTCGCGCTACCGTTCGGAATTCTTCGGCCGGCTTCGCACCATCCTCGGCAACCGGCCGGATATCCGGATCGTCGGCGACCGCTTTGTCTTCCAGTCGGAAGTATTCTTTGACACCGGGCAGGCGTTGCTGTTGCCAGAAGGCCGCGCCGAGCTCGACAAGCTCGCGACCGCTTTGATCGATCTGGACAAGCAGATTCCGAGCGAAATCGCCTGGGTGCTGCGGGTCGACGGCCACACCGACATGCGGCCGATCAACAGTCCGCTGTTCAAGTCGAACTGGGAATTGTCGTCGGCGCGCGCGATCGCGGTGGTGCAGTATCTGGTGTCGCTCGGCGTGCCGCCGCAACGGCTGGTCGCCGCGGGCTTTGCCGAATTCCAGCCGCTCGACACCGCCCAGACCGAAGACGCCTACAAGCGCAACCGCCGCATCGAATTGAAGCTGACGGAACGATAATTCAAATCCCCTCGAACTGCAGCCGCGCCAGCCGCGCGTAGAGTCCGCCGGCGGCGACCAGCGAGGTGTGGGTGCCCTGCTCGACGATGCGGCCCTGGTCCATCACCAGGATGCGGTCGCAGGACAACACGGTCGCGAGGCGATGCGCGATGACCAGCGTGGTGCGATGACGCATCAGTTCTTCGAGCGCGGTCTGCACCAGCGTCTCGCTTTCCGCGTCGAGCGCCGAGGTGGCTTCGTCGAGCAACAATAGCGGCGCGTCGCGCAGGATCGCGCGCGCGATCGCGATGCGCTGGCGTTGGCCGCCCGACAGCGTGACGCCGCGCTCGCCCAATTGCGCCTCGAAGCCGCCGGGCAGACGGCGGATGAATTCGGTGGCATGCGCCAGACCGGAGGCGCGCTCGACCTCGGCATCACTGGCTTCCGGCCGGCCGAAGCGGATGTTTTCGCGCGCGGTCGCGGCAAACGCCACCGATTCCTGCGGCACCAAAGCGATGCGCGAGCGCACGTCCTGCGGATCGGCCGCCTTGATCGGAACCCCGTCGACGGAGATCACGCCGGCCGCGGGATCGTAGAACCGCAACAGCAGATGAAACAGCGTGCTCTTGCCCGCGCCCGACGGGCCCACGATCGCGACTTTCTCGCCGGCGCTGACCTTGAACGAAATGCCGTCGACCGCCGGCGCATCCGGCCGTGTCGGATAGAAGAAGCGAACGTTCTCGAAACTGACATCGCCATGCGGCGGCACCGGCAGCGCGCGCGGCGACGCCGGGGCCGCGATCTGCGATTTGACCCGGAGGATTTCGAACAGCCGCTCGGCGGCGCCCGAGGCCGCGGAAACTTCGCCCCAGACCTCGCTGAGCTGGCCGAGGCCGGAGGCGGCGAAGGCCGCGTACAGGATAAATTGACCGAGCCGGCCCGGCGTGATGGTGCCGGTCAGCACATCGTGCGAGCCGATCCACAGGATGAACACGACGCTGGTGAACACGATGAAGATGATGATGGCGGTCAAGACCGCGCGGGCCTTGGTCGAGCTGCGCGCGGCCTCATAGGCCTGCTCGACTTCGCCGCCGAAGCGCGCATTGGCCATCCGCTCGCTGGTATAGGCCTGCACGGTCCTGATCGCACCCAGCAATTCGGCGGCATAGGACGTCGCCTCCGCCAGCGTATCCTGGGCGTTGCGAGACAATCGCCGGACCCAGCGGCCGAACGCCACCAGCGGCAGCACGATCACGGGAATCGCAAGCAGCACCAGGCCCGATAGCCTCGGACTCGTGAACACCATCATCGCGGTGGCGCCAAGGAACAGCAGCACATTGCGCAACGCGATCGAGGCCGAGGCGCCGGCCGCGGATTTGATCTGGGTGGTGTCGGCGGTGAGCCGTGAGATCAGCTCGCCGCTGCGCGCGGAATCGAAGAACGCCGGCGACAGCGAGATCAGATGCGCGAACACGTCGCGCCGGAGATCGGCGACGATGCGCTCGCCCATCGTCATCACCAAATAGTATCGCGACGCGCTGGCGGCGGCGAGCACCGCGACCACCGCGATCATCACGCTGAAATAGCTGTTGATCATGGCGATGCCCTTCGGGGTGAACCCGAAATCGATCATCCGCCGCACCGCGACCGGCACCACCAGCGTGGTGATCGCGGCAACCGTGAGCGAGATCAACGCCAGAATGGCGCGCCAGCGATACCGCGCGATGTAGGGCGCCAGCGCCAGCAGCGGCCGCAGCTTCGCGGTACTCTTGGCCGGAGTTTCCGAAAGCACAGCCTCGATCGGGGACGCCTCATCGGGCTCTGAATCGGGCAATGGCGGCGTTCCGCCATTCAATTCGTCCAGCCGTTCCACTGCGCTCATGAGATTCTGACCTATCGCGTTGCCGCCCTCAGATAGGCTCCACAGCTAGCGCTGGCAAATCGGCTGAAATCCGCTCCCCGGATAAGGTCCGGCGCGGGGCCTGGCTGGCTTGCTTCTTGGCTTGTTTTGAAGGGCTTGCTGCGTTATAGAGCGGCCAAATCCGCCCTTTGACATCGAAAAGCAGGCGCCGGCGCGCCGAAGGATCTGCCATGAAAGCCGAAATTCACCCGGATTATCATATGATTACGGTCGTGATGACCGACGGCACCGAGTACCAGACCCGCTCGACCTGGGGCAAGGCCGGAGAGAAGCTGAACCTCGATATCGACTCCAAGTCGCACCCGGCCTGGACCGGTGGCACCCAGCAGATGCTGGATCGCGGCGGCCGCGTGTCGCGGTTCCAGAAGAAGTTTTCGGGCTTCCTCAAGAAGGATTGAGGTCTCTCAACCCTCTCCGCTTGAAGCCGTTTGCAAGCGCCCCGGTCCACGCCGGGGCGTTTTTTTGCTACCGGAGCCGGCCTGCGGGCTTGGCACGGCGCCGCTATTGCGATTTCGACACGATCTGCAGGCCAATCGCGACAAAAATGGCTGAACCAAAACCGATACTGATGCCGACGCCCTGTTGGAATGGAAAACCCGCCAAACAGGCTGCCGCGGCCAGCACGCCGGCCAACCCCGTCAACGCCCCCGCGAGCGTGAGCGGCTTGCTCGCGAGCGGCGCGGTCGACTGCATTTCATTTGTCAATGCGATCATCGCACCGGCACCGAATGCCATCGTCCCCAAGAGAAACAGTCCGTCAAACAGACGTTTGAACGCGGTGAACGCGCCGACGCCATCGCTCAGCGCTGCAACCGGGCTCAGCACATAGCCCACGATCGCATCGACGAACGTAAAGACGACAATGCTCAAGAAGATCGCGACCCAGCCGGCGACCGCGAGACCCCGACCACGCCGAGCCAGTTCAAGCGCGACAAGAAAAGCGCCCACCGCCATCACGATGTCTGACAAAACGCCGACAGTTCCGGCCGCAAACATGGTCCGTGCGCCGGCGACCGCCCCGGCCAACGCCAATGCCTGGTCGAACGGCTGCGCCGGCTGCGCCGCGGCAGGTGGTGAAAGGGCGTAAAACACGCTGGTCGCGGTCACACCAAGCGCGCCCAGGGCAACGGCGGCGCCGCCGGCGGTTAGATTCGAAATGACCTGCCTGCCATCCTTGATCGCCCGACCGGGATCAACCGTTGCTGGAGCATCAGTCATTGCCGACTCCCGTTGCCTGGATCCACATTTAGTTGCAGAATGAAACCCTATCACAAACGGTTTCAGTGTGCAACCATGGCTGGCAAGACCGACCTTTCAGAACTGAACTGTTCGCTGGCACGGACCCTGGAGGTCGTCGGGGACTGGTGGACGCTGTTGATTGTCCGCGACGCCTTCCTCGGCGTCCGCCGCTTCGGCGATTTCCAGAAGAGCCTGGGAATCGCCAAGAATATTCTCGCGGCACGGCTGGAACGTCTCACCGCAAGCGGCATCCTCGAACGCGGCGGGTCTGAAAGCCGTCCGGTTTATCAGCTCACCGATCGAGGCCGCGCCCTGCTGCCGGCCATGGTCGCCCTGATGCAATGGGGCGACCGATGTATGTCCGCCAACAACCCGCCGGTGCTCGTGACCGACAACAAGGGGCGGCCGGTCGCGTCGGTCAAACTGAAAAGCGATCGGGGTGAAGTAACCGCACGAACCGTCCGATTTCATCCCGGTCCGGGCGCGACAGCACGGACGCGTAGCTTCTTCGATGCGCTGGAATTGTCGGGCGCCGGCGCTGTCGCTCCGTCAAAAATCTCGTCGAAGAACAGCAGCTAGACTGCCCGCTTTGCGCTGATCTCGACCGCAGCCGAGATCAGCGTTCGAAGGCCGCTTTCAGGCGATTGAGCTGCGGCACCAGCGGATTGCCGATCGCCGCGCGCTCCGTCGAGGGCGTATGGATGGTGACATCGAGACGACGGACCTTGGCTTGCAGCGCCATCGAGCGGACGATCAGGTCCTGCAATTGTTGCGGCAGCTTTTCGATCATGTCGGCGGCACCGGGGTCCGCGGCGCTGAGCTTGACCTTGGTCTTTTCGCGATTGGCCTGGGTCAGCGTCATCTCGCCTTCCTTCACCGCACGGTGCAGCAGAAGCCACGACGCCAATTGCATCAAGCGCGTGGTCAGCCGCATGCTTTCAGTCGCGTAAGTCAGGCTGACGGAGCGGTCGAGCGCCTTGGCCTCGGCCCGGCCGATGCCGTCGAGATAGGCGGCGGTCTCCTCGACCAGATCCATGCCTTCCCGGAACAAGGTGCCGAATGCCGCGGAATTGGTCAGCCGCTCGCTGAATTGCACCAGAGCGGTTTCGCCTTGCGCACGGTCCGACATAGTTAACGCCTCACGCCACTTGCTCACCGGCTTGAACGCGCCGGCTTATGATGAACAAATCATTGCGCGCCTCCGGCCGAGAGTCCAGCCACAAGACGTTTGATGGTTTCCAGCGGGGTGACAGTTAGGTGACAAAGACGCCCAAAAAAGAGCCGCCGTTTCCGGCGGCTTTTGAAGTTGATAACAGGGAGGCGTCAAACAGAGTGGACAGGAGCCACTCGGTGTCCAAACGAGGACAATGAAAGTCATAATCGAGAAAGCTTAACAGGCCGTAAACGAGGCATTTTCTTCAGGCTTTGTTTGCCATGTCGGCCATTGGCCGAGTACTGCTGTACAAGCTCTCAACGAGTCGTCCCTGCGGACGCAGGGACGACGTGGATCGCCGGCGACCGCGACGCGGCGTGTATCGTCCGCTGGCCGAGCTTACGATTTGAAAAAGCTGTCCGCCGCATCCTTGGACGCGCGCTTCCTGATCATGGCGACTTGCAGCCGCTCGATCTCCGAATTCATCAGCGCGATGCGCTCGGTCAATTCCTCGACCGAGAGCAGCGACAGATCCTGCCCGATCTCGTGGCTGACTTTCTTTCGTGGCTTGTCGTCATCCTCGCTGGCCATGGCTTCTCCTCCTCAACTCAACGATCCGTGAAACGGTTGCCAGCACTGGCGCGGCTGGCTAAGCAGATGCCGGTCTAATTTCCCCGCGTTTCGCAAGGACAAATCATGGAAAAGCTGCCCGCGCAAATGACCGTGATCGGCATCAGCAAGCCCGGCGGTCCGGAAGTGCTTGTGCCCGAGACCCGCGCGGTGCCGGCGCCCGGACCGGGCGAAATCCTGATCAAGGTCGCCGCCGCGGGCGTCAACCGTCCCGACGTGGCGCAACGATCGGGCAGCTATCCGCCGCCGCCCGGCGCCAGCGATCTGCCGGGCCTGGAAATCTCGGGCGAAGTGGTCGCAGTCGGAACCGACGCCAAAAAGCACAAGATCGGCGACAAGGTGATGTCGCTGGTCTCAGGCGGTGGCTACGCGCAATATTGCATCGCACAGGATGCCCAGGCGATCACGGTGCCCTCGACCTTGTCGATGATCGAGGCCGGCGCGGTCGCGGAAACGCTGATGACGGTGTGGCACAATGTGTTCGAGCGCGGCGCGCTGAAATCAGGCGAAACACTGTTGATCCATGGCGGCTCCTCCGGCATCGGCACCATGGCGATCCAGTTGGCCAAGGCGTTCGGCGCCAAGGTGATCGTCACCGTCGGTTCCCAGGAAAAGGCCGATGCGTGCCTCAAGCTCGGCGCCGACCACGCCATCAACTACAAGACCCAGGACTTCGTCGCCGAAGTGAAGACCATGACCGGCGGCAAGGGCGTCGAACTCATCCTCGATATGGTCGGCGGCGATTACGTCGATCGCAATTACGACGCCGCCGCGGTCGACGGGCGCATCGTCCAGATCGCCCTGCTCGGCGGCCCCAAGGCCACCATCAATGCCGGCAAGCTGATGGTGAAGCGGCTGCACCACACCGGCTCGACGCTGCGACCCCGTAGTAATGCGGATAAGGCGGCCATGGTCGCCGCCATCGAGGCCAAGGTGATGCCGCTGTTCCGCGAAGGCCGCATCAAACCGCTGATGGACAGCTCGTTCCCGCTGGAAAAGGCCGCCGACGCGCATCGACGCATGGAGACCTCCGAACATATTGGCAAAATTGTGTTGATCGCCTGACGCGCCCGACCGAAGGGCGACCGGAAACCCTTTGATTTCCTTTGCTTTCATGTCATTTATCGCCGCAACATTGGGCAAACGTTCTGGCCCGCAGCGGCTGTTGATAGCGGAGAACTGACTTTGCGTCTGATCAGGTGCCTTGCGCCCCTTGCGCTGGGCCTCATGATTTTTGCCGCCGCGGCCCCGGCGCGCGCGATCGACGCGGTCAGCGTCCGCAGCGACGCGCCTGCGATCGACCTCACCGCGGTGCTCGATCATCAGCGCAGCGATACCGACCGCATCCAGGTCTCGACCGCGCCCGGCACCGACGGCATCGTCCGCCGCATCGAAGTCCGCGCCCGCGAAGGCGGCCAGAACTGGGTGGTGTTCGCGCTCGCCAACAACACCGACGACCAGCTCGACCGTCTGATCGTGGCGCCGCATTATCGCATCGTGTCGTCGGGCCTGCTGTGGCCCGACCTTGGCCTGTCGCGCATCGCGACCATCACGCCGTCGACCGGCGACCGGCCCGAACGCCAGGAAAGCGCCACCGCCGACATCTTCCGCATCACGCTCGACCCCGGTGCCGTCGTCACCTTCGTCGCGGAACTGCGCACCGATAAACTGCCGCAGCTCTATCTGTGGGAGCCCGACGCCTACAAGGACAAGGTCAACTCGTTCACGCTGTACCAGGGCATCGTGATCGGCATTTCCGGCCTGCTGGCGCTGGTCTTGACCATCCTGTTCGTGGTCAAGGGCAGCATCATGTTCCCGGCCGCCGCGGCCTTGGCATGGGCGGTGCTGGTCTATATCGGCGTCGATTTCGGCTTCTGGGGCAAAGTGCTCGACATGTCGAACAATGCCGAGCGGATCTGGCGCGCGGCGGGCGAAGCGATCCTGGCGGCGACGCTACTGGTGTTCCTGTTCGCCTATCTCAATCTCAGCCGCTGGCATGTGCGCTACTCCCACATCACGGTCGGCTGGCTCGCTTTCCTCGGCTCGCTGGTGGCGCTGGCGTTGTTCGATCCCGCGGTCGCCTCGGGCATCGCGCGGATGTCGCTGGTCTTGATCGCGTTCGCGGGCTTCGCGCTGATCGTCTATCTCTCGACCCATGGTTTCGACCGCGCGGTGTTGTTGATCCCGACCTGGTTCCTGCTGGTGGTCTGGGTGATCGCCGCCGGCATGACGGTCGCAGGCTCCGTCACCAACGACATCGTCGGCCCGGCGCTGCTCGGCGGCCTGGTGCTGATCGTGATGCTGATCGGGTTCACGGTGATGCAGCACGCTTTCGCAGGCGGCGGTGCTACCACCGGCGTGGTCTCCGATGTCGAGCGCCGCGCGCTGGCGCTGACCGGCTCCGGCGACCTGATCTGGGACTGGGATGTTTCCGCCGACAAGGTCTTTACCAGCCCCGAGACCGAAAGCCTGCTGGGCTTGAAACGCGGCACGCTGGAAGGCCCGGCGGCGAAATGGCTGGAGGTGTTGCACCCGCTCGACCAGGATCGCTTTCGGGCGGCGCTCGACAGCGTGCTCGACCAGCGCCGCGGCCGATTGGTGCAGGACTTCCGGTTGCGCACGCCCGACGGCCATTTCATGTGGTTCGCGCTGAAAGCACGCCCGGTGGTCGGCTCCGACGGCGAAGTTTCGCGCGTCGTCGGCACCCTCACCGACGTCACCGAGGCCAAGAACGCCGAAGAGCGCATGCTGCACGATTCCGTGCATGACAATCTCACCGGCCTGCCGAACCGCAAATTGTTCATCGACCGCCTCGGCGCGGTGGCCAATTTCGCCAAGAGCATGCCGAATCTGCGGCCGACGCTGATGGTAATCGATCTCGACCGCTTCAAGCAGGTCAACGATTCCGTCGGCATTGCGGTCGGCGATTCGATCCTGCTGACCCTGGCGCGCCGGCTGACCCGCATCCTGAAACCGCAGGACACGCTGGCGCGGCTGGCCGGCGACCAGTTCGGCCTGATCCTGATGTCGGAACAGGATCCGGCGCGCATCACCGCATTCGCCGAGACCATCCGCAAGACCATCCGCGCGCCGATCGCCTTCAACGACCGCGAGATTTTCCTGACCGCCTCGATCGGTCTGGCGCTGAGCGATCCGCAGACCCAGCTGTCCGATGAAATCATCAAGGACGCCGAACTGGCGATGTATCATTCCAAGCGCATCGGCGGCGACCGCATCGACGTCTACAAGCCGGCGATGCGCGCGCGCAAGACCGACCGGCTGACCCTGGAATCCGAATTGCGCCGCGCCATCGAGCGCGAGGAAATCACGATCCTGTACCAGCCGATCGTGCGGCTGGAAGATCGCTCGATCGCCGGCTTCGAGGCCCTGGCGCGCTGGGATCATCCGAAACTGGGACGAATGTCGCCTTCCGAATTCATCTCGATCGCCGAGGAGATCGGCCTGATCGTCGATCTCGGCATGTTCGTGATGGACCAGACGGCGAAGCAGCTCGCGATCTGGCAGCGCGCGATGCGTTCGCGCGAGCCGATCTTCGCCAGCGTCAATGTTTCCTCGCGGCAATTGCTGCGGCACGATTTGATCCACGACATCCGCACCGTGCTGTCGCGCTCCTCGGTGGCGCGCGGCACGCTGAAGCTTGAACTGACGGAATCGCTGGTCATGGAGAACCCGGAACACGCAGCCCAGATGCTGACGCGGATCCGCGAACTCGGCACCGGCTTGTCGCTGGACGATTTCGGCACCGGCCATTCGTCGCTGGCCTATCTGCAGCGGTTCCCGTTCGACACCATCAAGATCGACCAGTCGTTCGTGCGCACCACCAGCCGCGGCACACGGCCGGTGATCCTGAAATCGATCATCGCGCTCGCCCACGACCTCGGCATGGACGTGGTGGCCGAAGGCGCCGAGACCGACTCCGATGCGGTGGAACTCTATCAATTGGGCTGCGAGTACGCCCAAGGCTTCGCCTTCGGCGAGCCGATGGACGCCGACGCCGCGATGCGACTATTGACCGAAGAGCGGCTCGAAGCGGCGAGCTAAGCAAGACGTAACGTTCCGTGCATCGCGCAATTGAGACACGGCGCTGCTCTACCATCGGCCGTCATCCCCCGCGAAAGCGGGGGATCCAGTACGCCGCGACTCTTCGAATAATCACTAACGCCACTGGAATACTGGATCGCCCGGTCAAGCCGGGCGATGACGGTTGAGGGGCGTTCCCGGGGACGACAGCTGCGGAATTAGCTGCCACTACTTCCCCTTCTTCACAACCTTCTTGAAGCGCACGCTCTTGCCGTCCGCCAACCTTGTGGCGATATAGCCGCCGGCGAGGCAGGCCTCGCGTTGCGGCATCTTCTCCTGCGGACTTCGCAGCGTTTCCCACCACGACGCCCGATGCGCCGCGCGCGGCAATGCGGCGTCGATGATCTCCTCGATCTGGTCGAAGCTCAAGGTGAACTCAGGAAGCTTCTGCTTTTGCAGATAATCGCGCAGCGCGTCGTAGTCGTTCACGTGTATTCCCGGTTGATCAGTGACTGAAAACCGTTGCGCGGCATTCGCCCGGCTCCGGCAAGGCATCGTTAACTTATTAACGCATCGTTGTCGTCATTTAAGCCTGCCGCAATGATTACCGGTGCATATTCGCCGACAGGGAGCGATGGATGAGTTTCGGACGGCGCAGCGATGAAGCCAGTCGGCCTTGGCAGCTATCCGCCAAGCTGCTGATCATCTCGTCCGTGGTGACCGTGATGGGTTTCTCCACGATCTGCGCCAGCGTGCTGCTCGACATGCGCCGTGGCGAGGAAGCGCTGGCCCGTCAAACCCTTGAAAACCTGGCTTCGACGATCGACTCCGACATCAGCCGCAACGTCGAGCTTTATGACCTGTCGCTGCGTGCCGTCGCCGGCAACATGGTGATGCCGGAGATCAACGACGTCAGCAAGCCGATCCGGCAATTAATCCTGTTCGACCGTGCCGCGACCGCCCAGCATTTCGGTGCGATCCAGGTGTTCGACGCCGAAGGGCGATTGACCATCGACGCCTCGACGCTGGATCCGGCGCCCGAAAATCGAAGCGACGAGGAATATTTCAGGGTTCATCGCGACCAACCCGACACAGGCCTCTACATCAGCCGGCCGATGCTGCATCACGGCGCCTATGCCATCGTGCTGAGCCGGCGCATCACCGGCGCCGACGGACGCTTTCTCGGCGTGGTCGCCGGCTCGATCCGCTTCAGCTATTTTCACGACCTGTTCGGCCGCCTCAGTCTCGGCCCCGCCGACACCATCACGGTTCTGCGCCATGACGGCACCATCATCATGCGGACGCCGTTCGATCTCGACTTGATCGGCAGGAATATCAGCGACGTGCCGGGCGTGAAGCGCGCGCTCTCCGAACCGAGCGGATGGTACACAGGAACCAGCGTCATCGATAGCGAGAAGCGGCTGTATATCTGGCGCGACGGCAACCGCCCCCTGGTCGTTCTGGTCGGAAAACCGTGGAGCAGCATCCTCAGCCTGTGGCGCACCCAGGCGACCCGGATCGGCGCGACCATGCTGGCGCTGATCGCCTTCATGCTGGCCGTGACGTTATTCCTCGCGCGCGAAATCGGCCGCCGCGCCCAGGCCGAAGACCGGCTCGAGGAGCTGGCGACCACCGACGCGCTCACCGGCCTGAAGAACCGGCGCAAATTCGATACCGTGATCGAACTCGAGTGGCGGCGTGCGATCCGCCAGAAAGTACCGCTCGCGCTGTTGATGATCGATGCCGATCATTTCAAGGCCTATAACGACACATTCGGACATCAGGCCGGCGACCAGGTCCTGGTCGGGGTCGCGATCTGCATCACGGATTCGGTACGCCGGGCCGGCGATTGCGGCGCGCGCTACGGCGGCGAGGAATTCGCGGTGCTGTTACCGGGGCTTTCGTCCATGGAAGCGCTGGCGGTAGCCGAAACGATCCGGCTGAAAGTCGAGCAATGGTGCGAACCGCCGGAGGTCACCACCGTCAGCATCGGCATCGCGAGCCTGATGCCGGCCGCGACGATCGACTGCACCGAACTCATCAGCGCCGCCGACAAGGCGCTCTACGCGGCCAAGGCCCAGGGCCGCAACCGATCCGTGCTGGCCAGCGTTCCCAAGCTGACGCTGGTGGCGTGAAACAAACTCGTCATTTCTCCAGATAGATCTTCATCTCCGCCCGCAGGCCATCGCGCAGATCGGCGCGCGCCATGCCGAAGGCGATATTGGCGCGAAGGAAGCCTGCCTTCGACCCGCAATCGTGCCGCTCGCCTTCGAATTCCACGCCATAGAAGCTTTGGCTTTTGGCGAGCCCGATCATCGCATCGGTGAGCTGGATCTCGCCGCCGGCGCCGCGCTCCTGCGTTTCCAGGATCTTGAAGATCTCCGGCTGCAGGATATAGCGCCCGGTGATCGACAGGTTAGACGGCGCGGTGCCCTTTGGCGGCTTCTCCACCATGCCGTCGACCTCGAACAAATTGCCATCGGCGTGGCGCTTGCCGACGCCGCAGATGCCATATTGATGGGTGAGATGCTCCGGCACCTCCTCGACCGCGATCAGATTGGATTTACCGCCGAGCGAGCCCGCAGCCTCGATCATCTGCGCCAGGCAGCCGGGCGTGTTCAGCACCAGTTCGTCCGGCAGCACGACCGCGAACGGCTCATCGCCGACGATGTCGCGGGCGCACCACACCGCGTGGCCAAGGCCAAGCGGCGCCTGCTGCCGGGTGAAACTCATGGCGCCGGCTTCGGGCTGGTCGCGGGCGAGAATCTCCTGCTCGGCCTTCTTGCCGCGCGCGGCGAGCGTGCTGTCGAGCTCGAACATGCGGTCAAAATGATCCTCGATCGCGCCCTTGTTGCGGCCGGTGACGAAGATGAAATGCTCGATGCCGGCTTCCTTCGCCTCATCCACCACATATTGGATCAGCGGCTTGTCGACGATGGTCAGCATTTCCTTCGGCATGGCCTTGGTGGCGGGCAGGACGCGGGTGCCGAGACCGGCGACCGGGAAGACGGCTTTGCGGATTTTCATGGGTGTCGTCGGACCTCGAGGGAACACACGGGAAAATGGTTTGATATCGCGTTGGTAACCGGTTTACGACCGCGAACAAAGGCGGATGTGTGGTTAGCGTTGCCGCGGAACGCACGGCCCGGCCCGGCCGGATCGACTGGCGGGAAAATCGGCAGACCGGCCGGCTGGAATTCTGACAACAAAATCCCGTCTTTGTTAAGCTGCTGGAAACCGTGACAAGGCCTCCTGAAAGCGGGGCGTTTTCCGGCGGTACGGGTAGGACATGACAGGACGAACAAGGGCATTCGCGAACGCGCGAACCGGTGCGATCGCCGCTGCGGCGGTGCTGCTGTTGTGCGGCCAAGCGCAGGCGCAATCGCAAGGCGGCAATAGCGTCTCGAACTTCTTCGGCAACGTCTTCTCCGGCGCGAAGTCCACGACGTCGCCGCCGCCGCAAGCAGCGCCCGGCGGCAGCAGTGCGGCCCTGCCCTGGAGCGGCGAGGACGGCGCCTCCGGCCATCCCCTGATGACCGCGGCCGCGATCCGCGAGGCGGCGGCGAACTTCGACAATTGCGTCGCCTCGATGTGGCCTGACGCCGCACGCCGCAACATCTCGCAGGAAAGCTTTCAGCGCTTCACCGCGGGACTTTCGCCCGATCTGCGGCTGATGGATCTGATGGATTCGCAGCCGGAATTCACCAAGTCGATCTGGGACTACCTCGACATCCTCGTCAACGATAACCGCCTCGCCAAGGGCCGCGACATCCTCGTCAAATACAAGCCGCAGTTCGACGCCGCGGAAAAAGCCTACGGTGTCGATCGCTACGCGATCGCCGCGATCTGGGGTATCGAGTCGAATTATTCCACCCAGATGGGCGATCGCAGCGTGGTGCAGTCGACCGCGACGCTGGCCTGCGTCGGCCGCCGCCAGGCCTATTTCAAGGATGAATTCCTCACCGCGCTGGAAATCCTGCACCATGGCGATCTGCGCCCGGAACAGATGCGCGGCTCCTGGGCCGGCGCGTTCGGGCCGACCCAATTCATGCCGACCGCGTTCAAGCGCTATGCGGTCGACGCCGATGGCGACGGCCGTCGCGACGTCGTCGACGATCCCGCCGATCTGATCGCCTCCACCGCCAACAATCTCAAGAAAGACGGCTGGCAGGCCGGCCAGACCTGGGGCTATGAGGTCGTGGTGCCCGCCGGCTTCAATTACATGCTGGCGGACCGCGCCAAGGTTATGACGCTGGCGCAGTGGGAGCATCTCGGCCTCAAGCATGCCGACGGCAAGCCGTTCCCGCATCCGGCCGACAAAGCCTATCTGCTGGCCCCGGCGGGCGCCGAGGGCCCGGGTTTCCTGATGCTTCAGAACTTCCGGGTGATCATGAAATACAACCCGGCGGAAGCCTATGCGCTGGCGATCGGCCACTTCGCCGACCGCTTGCGGGGCGGTGCGCCGTTCGTGCAGCCCTGGCCGCGGCAGGAACGCGAATTGTCGCGCGCCGAGCGGCTGGAACTGCAACAGCTTCTGGCCCAGCGCGGCTTCTATCGCGGCACCCCGGACGGCCAATTCGGGGGCGATACGCGCAATGCGCTGCGCGGCTTCCAGGCCTCGATCGGGGCGCCGGCGGACGGATTTGCCTCCTCCGACGTGCTGGAAAAGCTCCGGGCGCATTGATTGACGTCAAGGCTGGGCCGCCGGCAATCCCGGTTCCGGGCTTCCGGCGACCCCGGTTCCGGGCTTCCGGTAACCCGGTTCCGGACTGCCGGTAACCCCGGTTCCGAACTGCCGGTAACCCCGGTTCCGGACTGCCGGTAACCCTGTTCCGGACTGCCGGTTGTCCTGGACCCGGCATGTGCGCCGCACCCTTGACGGCGGCGGCCGATGCCCGGCTTATGGCGCCAGAATCTGCCCGCTTGCGGCCCGATTCAGCTAATATAGCTGTTGCCAGATTTTCAGTTCCGTCCGACGCGCAATTCCGACCGATAGCTCATTCCGACCGACCGACATGGCCAAGCAAAAGTCCTTTTTCCGGGTGTTCACCGAAGGCGGCCCGCTCATCGCGGTGAGCGTCGCGGTTGCGCTGCTGCTCGGGATCGCGGGGCCGGCGTCGGCGCAGTTTTTCAATTTCGGCGGACCGCCGCAGCGGCCGCAACCGCAACAACGCAGCAACGGTGGCGGATTTGGCGGCGGCTGGTTCGGCGGCGATCTGTTCGCACCGTTTCAGCAGTCGGCGCCGAACCCGAAGCGGGTGGTCCGCGAAGATTTTTCCAAGGCACCGCCGCCGGAGAAACGCGAGACCGCGCCTGATCGCAACATCCTGGTGCTCGGCGACGGCATGGCCGACTGGCTCGCTTATGGCCTCGAGGACGCTTATGCCGATCAACCCGACATGGGCGTGATCCGCCGGCACAAGACGTTTTCCGGCCTGATCCGCTATCAGCCCAGGGGCGATCCGGCCGACTGGGCCGCCGCCGCCAAAACCATCCTCGCCGCCGAAAAACCCGAGGCCATCGTAGTGATGCTCGGGCTCAACGACCGCGTCGCGATCCGCGAGCCGGCGGCCGAGAAGTCCGACGCCAAACCGGCAGACAAGAAGACCGACAAGAAAGATGCCAAGGCCAAGCCGGCGGACGGGACCAAGCCGGACGGCGCCGCGGATGCCGCCGCAAAGCCCGACGACAAGACGGTCGACAGCGAATTGCCGCCCGACGATGCCGCCGACAATGGCGACGCGCCGCCGGCGATCACGCCGGAAAAGAGCACGCGCTCGCCGAACGGCCTCTATGAGTTTCGCGAGGAGCGCTGGGTCGAACTCTACACCAAGAAGATCGAGGAGATGATCGCGGTCCTGAAATCCAAAGGCGTGCCGGTGGTGTGGGTCGGGCTGCCCGCGGTGCGCGGCGCCAAGGCGACGTCGGACATGCTGTTCCTCGATGCGCTGTATCGCGACGCCGCGGCCAAGGCCGGCATCACCTATGTCGACGTCTGGGACGGTTTTGTCGATGAAGCCGGCCGTTTTCTGCAGCAAGGCCCGGACTTCGAAGGCCAGATCCGCCGCCTGCGCTCCTATGACGGCGTCTATTTCACCCAGGCCGGCGCCCGCAAGCTCGCGCATTACGTCGAGCGCGAGATCACCCGGCTGCTCGCCGGGCGTTCCGCGCCGATCACGCTGCCGACCGAACCGGCCACCCCCGACGCCAACGCCCAGCCCGGACAGCCGGCGCCGCGCCCGCTCGCGGGACCGATCCTGCCGCTGGTGGCCTCTTCTGTGGGGACCGATCAATTGCTCGGCGGTCCGGGATCGCGGCCCGCCCCGGTCGATGCGCTCGCGGCGCGGACGCTGGTCAAGGGCGAGCCGCTCGCGCCGCCCGCCGGTCGCGCCGATGATTTCTCCTGGCCGCGCCGCGAGATCGGGCGCGAGCAGGCCAAGGGCGAAACGCCGGTCGCGTCCGTTGCCCCCGATGGAACGGTGGCGACGGCTCAATCGGCTGTCATGGCGCCGCCAAAGCCCAAGAAAATTGTGAAGCCGGCGCCATCGTCGCCGTCGCTGACGGACTTTTTCGGGTTTGGACACGCGCCGCGGCCGGCTCAAGCTGCTCAACCCCAGCCAGCGCGACCCCAAGGGCCCCGCGTGCTGCGTCCGCCGGCTCCGGTCGGACGCTCGGCAGAAGTGCCCGGGTTCTTTACGCGCTGACGTTATGTGCTGACGTTGGGATCATCCGGGATGCGCCAACGGGTCCGCGCAAAGCGCGGCCCGATGACAGGGTCGGCACGAACCCGGGAATCGCGCCCAGCGCGACCCGGGAATGACGGCCCGAACAACTCAGCCGTAATAGCGCCAGCGCGGCGGCGGCCGGCGCGGAGAGCGCGTCATCAGCAGCGCCAGCGCAAAGCCGATTCCGCCCGCGATCAGCAGCGAGCCCAGCGGATTGTCCTGCACTTTCTGCGCGACGGCTTCCGAGCTGCCGCGGAACGTCTCGCCGCTGTTCTCGTAGGCATCCCGGGCATAGCCTGTTGCGGCATCGCCGACGCTGCGCGCGGCATCCTTGGCCTGACCGTAAAGATTCTGCACGGTGCCGGCCGCCTCGCGCGCCCGGCCGGAGCCTTGCGTCTTCGCGTCGCCGGTCGCATCGCCAACCGCGCCCTCGACCTTTCCGGCGATATCTTTCGCCGAGCCGACAATCCGATCCTTGTCCATCGCGGTCACTCCTTGTTTTTCAAGGGAATGTAACCGACGAGGCCCGTTCCGGTTCCGTGGCCTACAAGATCAACCCGCCATCGACCACGAGGGTCTGGCCGATGATGTAGGACGCCAGCGGCGAGGCCAGGAACAGCGCCGCGCCCGCCATGTCTTCAGGTGTTCCCAGCCGCCTCAACGGGATTCGCTCGATCGCGCCTTCGAGCCGTTTCGGATTGGCGGTGGTCACTTTTGTCATTTTGGTGTCGACCAGACCGGGTCCGATACCGTTGACGCGAATGCCGTCTTCCGCCCATGCCTGCCCGAGCGTGCGGGTCAATCCGACCGCGCCGGTCTTCGAGGCATTGTAGGCCGGATTGCCCTTGGTGGAATGATAGGCCGCGGTCGAGCTGACGATGATCAGCGAACCCTTGGCGGCGCGCAGCATCGGATGGCATTTGGTCGCGCAGGCCATCAGGCTCATGAGGTTGACTTCGACCACCTTGCGGAAGCCATCCATTTCGAATTCGCCGCGCCGGTAGATCACAGCACCCTGCGCCAGCACCAGCACATCGAGCCGGTCGAATGACGGCTTGAATTGCTCGATCGCCAAGGGATCGCTGACGTCGAGCCGGGAATATTGCAGGCCGTCGAGATGCGAACCTTCATCCGCTGAATAATCGCTGGCGCCGGCGCGGGTGCCGCAGACCTGCACGCGGGCGCCCCTGGCCCGGAACGCTTGTGCAATGCCGTTGCCGATACCGCTGGAGCCGCCGATCACGAGAACCTGCTTGCCGCTGAAATCCAGTTCGTTCATCGCCTCACACGTCCTTGTTTTGGCGCGCCCGGATCAAGCCCAGCCGCGGCATGGTGGCTGCAATGCATGCTTCTTAAGACGTTGACATCGCAATGTCAGGGAGTAGTTTTTGGCCAAACGCAGCGGAACAAACCGCTCGCCGCGATCAGGAGAAACGCCATGGCCCTTTCGATCCGCCAGCTTCACCCGGATTTTTTCGGTGAAGTTTCCGGCGTCGACCTGCGAAATCCGCTGACGCCGCAAGAGGCCGCCGATATCGAAGCCGGCATGGACAGATACGCCGTGCTGCTGTTCCGCGATCAGGATATCACCGACGACCAGCAGCTTGTCTTCGCGCGCAATTTCGGCGAGCGCGAGAATGCCCGCGGCGGCACCGTGACCAAAAAGGAGGATTACCGGCTGACATCCGGGCTGAACGACGTCTCCAATCTCGGCAAGGACGGCAAGCCGCTGCCGAAAGATCACCGCACGCATCTGTTCAACCTCGGCAACTGCCTGTGGCATTCCGACAGTTCGTTCCGGCCCATCCCCGCAAAATTTTCGCTGCTGTCGGCGCGCGTGGTCAACCCCAAGGGCGGCAACACCGAATTCGCCGACATGCGCGCGGCCTATGACGCACTCGACGACGAGACCAAGGCCGAGATCGATGACATGATCTGCGAGCACTCGCTGATGTATTCGCGGGGATCGCTCGGTTTCCTCGACTACACCGAGGAAGAAAAGCAGATGTTCAAGCCGGTGCTGCAGCGGCTGGTACGCACTCATCCGGTGCACGGACGAAAGTCGCTGTATCTGTCGTCACATGCCGGCGGCATCGTCGGAATGACGGTGCCGGAAGCGCGGGTATTGCTGCGCGACCTCAACGAGCACGCCACCCAGCGCGAATTCGTCTACGTCCACAAATGGACGCGGCACGACCTCGTGATGTGGGACAACCGCCAGACCATGCACCGCGTCCGCCGCTACGACCAATCGCAGCCGCGCGACATGCGCCGCGCCACGGTGGCCGGGACCGTGCCGACGGTGGCGCAGCAGGCGGCCGAGTAAAGTAAGTCCTCTTACGTTCGACAGCGAACATACCTAGCGTCGTCCCGGCCTGGCGCGCAATTGCGCGTAAGGCCGGGACGACGTGTTGGGCGCAAGTGCGAAATTTCGCTATGCATGCCCGGCATCGGTGGACAGCATGCCCGGATTGATCCCGATCTTGGCCAGCGCCCGCAGGTATTTTTCCTCGACGTCGCCGCCGAAGATCAGATCCGGATCGGCATCGCAATGCAGCCAGCCATTATGCTGGATTTCGGTTTCAAGCTGTCCCGCCGCCCAGCCGGCATAGCCCAAAGCCAGGATCGCGTGCTTCGGCCCGGCTCCCCTGGCGATCGCCTTGAGGATATCGACGGTGGCGGTCAGGCAAATGCCGTCGTCGATCCGCAATGTCGCATCCTCGATGAAGAAATCGCTGGAATGCAGCACGAAGCCGCGGCCGGTCTCGACCGGACCGCCTTTCAGCACCTTCATGGACTCGGCGTTTTCCGGCAGCTTGATCTGGTCGGCCTTCTTGATGATGTCGAGTTGCACCAGCAGTCCCGGAAAATCGATACTGCCCGCCGGTCGATTGACGATGATCCCCATCGCGCCCTCGGAGGAGTGCGCGCAAAGATAAATCACCGAACGTTCGAAGCGTGGATCATCCATCACGGGCATCGCAATCAAGAGCTGCCCGTCGAGATATCCGCGACTTGCCGCATTATCGCCGCGGCCGGCGGCTTTGCGGCGAACCGTCTTCGGTCTTTTGCCTTCAGGGTCCATGCGCAACGGACTCTCTCATTTCTTCACATCCTGATATTGGGTGCGGGTTCTGTCAATCAAGCATGTCGCCGCCTTTGGATATACATCACAAGCAATTCAATGGTTTGCAGGCTCACTTGGCTGTAAAGACGTCGCATGATCACCACAATTCCCCTGCCCGCCGCGCTCGGCTTCGCCGTAACCCTGTTTGTGTCATCCCTGGGCGTGGAGGCGCGCGCCCAGGATGCATCGCCGTGGCAGCGGGATGGACACTCCGCGGTCCGCTTGCTCGCGGGTTCGCGCAGCGGAGCGGTGCTGCTCGGCGGCATTGCGTTTCAGCTGCAGCCGGGATGGAAAACCTACTGGCGGACGCCTGGCGATTCCGGCGTGCCGCCGCGTTTCGACTTCTCGAAATCGGAAAATATCGAAGCTGTGACCATTCTGTGGCCGGCGCCGACCAAATTCGACGACGGCGCGGGCGGCCACTCGCTGGGCTATCACGATCAGGTCGTGCTGCCGCTGCGCATTGTGGCGAAGAACGCCGACAAGCCGGTGACACTTCGCGCCGCCGTCAACTACGCGGTCTGCGAGAAACTCTGCATTCCCGTTGAGGTCGATGCGGAACTGCCCTTCACCAGCGTGGCGAGCACCGAGGACAGTGCGCTGTTCGCCGCACTCGACACCGTGCCCAAGCCCGCCAATGTCGGCGATCCCAACCCGCTGACCATCCGCGACGTCAAGCGCGACGGCAAATCGACGGTGCTGGTCGATGTGGCCGCGCCGCCCGAGACCGGAGAGATCAATCTGTTTGTCGAAGGACCGACACCGGACTGGGCGCTACCGGTCCCAAAGCTGATCGAGCACAGCCCGCCCGGGGTGAAGCGCTTTTCGTTCGAACTCGACGGCGTGCCTCCGGGCGTAAGCCCCGAGGGCGCCGCGCTCAAATTCACGCTGGTCGGCGGCGATCGCTCCTACGAGTTCAATACCAATTTGAACTGAGGCGTCGCGTCATTCCGGGGCGCGCCCCACCGCCGCACCCAACCGAATCTTAACGAATCGTTGATAGATCGGACCATCGCCGCCTTGCGGCGCTTCCTCCGAGGATGCACTGCTGTGGCCGTGATGGAGAGCCAATCCGGAACCGCTTCGCCACCCGGCGCGACCGCGCGGCTGCGTTCGATGCTGCGCGGCCTGCTTGGCGGCTCGAGCGAAGCGTCGGTGACCAAACGGCTCGCCGGCACCATTTTCATCATCCGTGTCTTCAGCGCCGGCCTCGCCTATTTGTCGCAGATCCTGCTGGCACGCTGGATGGGCGGCTCGGATTACGGCATCTATGTCTATGTCTGGACCTGGGTGCTGCTGCTCGGCAGCATGATGGATTTCGGCATCTCGGCGTCGGCGCAGAAGATCATTCCGGAATACCGCACCCGCGGTGAACACGCGTTGCTGCGCGGCTTCCTCTCCGGCAGCCGCTGGATGACCTTGTTGGTATCGGCCGTCGTCTCGGCGCTGCTGGCTTGTATCGTCAAGCTGACGTCGCCGTGGATCGGTTCCGGCGAAATCGTGCCGCTCTATATCGGCTGCCTGACGCTGCCGGCCTTCGTGGTCGCCAATACCCAGGACGGCATCGCGCGCTCGCACGACTGGATGCGGCTCGGCTTGATGCCGCAATTCGTGATCCGCCAGGCGCTGATTATCGGGCTGACCGCCGGTGCTTTCGCGCTCGGCTTCCATCTCGGCGCTACTGTCGCGATGCTCGCCAGCGCCGGTGCGGTGTGGATCGCGATGATCGGGCAGATGATCGTGCTGAACCGAAGGCTCGGCGGCCATATCGAGCCGGGACCGAAGGCCTATGATTTCCGCGGCTGGCTCGCGATCTCGCTGCCGATCCTGCTGGTCGAGAGTTTTTATCTGCTGTTGTCCTACACCGACGTGCTGGTGCTGCAGCAATTTCGTTCCTCGGAAGAGGTCGGCGTCTACTTTGCCGTCGTCAAGACGCTGGCGCTGGTGTCGTTCATCCACTACGCGATGTCGGCGACCACGGCGCATCGCTTCGCCGAGTACCACGCGCTGGGCGACAAGGAACGGCTGTCGGCCTATGTCGCACACGCCATCAAATGGACGTTCTGGCCGTCACTGGCGGCGACCGTGCTGTTGCTGGCCCTGGGCAAGCCGCTGTTGTGGCTGTTCGGATCGCAATTCGTCACCGGCTACGACATCATGTTCATCGCCGCGATCGGCCTCGTGGTGCGTTCCGCGATCGGCCCGGTCGAACGGCTGCTCAATATGCTCGGCCATCAGCGCGTCTGCGCGCTGGCCTATGCGCTGGCTTTCGTCATGAACGTGGTGCTCTGCGTGGCGCTGGTGCCGCGGTTCGGCGGCCATGGCGCTGCGGCCGCGACCTCGATCTCGCTGACCTTCGAAACCGTGCTGCTGTTCTGGATCGTGCGGCAACGGCTCGGGCTTCACGTGCTGGCGTTCGGCAAGCGGTGAAACTCACCTCACCTTGAGAGTCTGACCGAAGAAGCAGCGATGAGCTATCCAACACGGTCGTCATG
>Ga0302314_10004401_pt1 | contig 25935 bp, 24 predicted proteins | sample III_Palsa_N2_3_FD_200533 | JGI IMG/M metagenome (GOLD analysis project Ga0302314, IMG submission 200533) | Peat permafrost microbial communities from Stordalen Mire near Abisko, Sweden - III_Palsa_N2_3 | ecosystem: Environmental > Terrestrial > Soil > Palsa > Peat permafrost | place: Sweden...
ACGCAAGCGCACGGTGTCGGCCGTGTTGCGGCGCTGCGGGGGAGTTTTGAAGACTTGGCTGCGGGTTGGAGTCCTTCTGGAGGACTCCAGAAGGAGGATCGGTGTCCGCATCCGAGATGAAACGGGCATCTGGAACTCCATGCTCGAGAGGCAACTACGCCCCGCTCAAGACTTCATCGAAAACGCTACCCCGCCCGCAGCACCGATGCCGCGAAGCGGGTTCGTGCATGGACCGAAAACGGCCGTCGAAGGCCCGCACCGCAACGGGCATTCAAGCGGCCGCCTTCATCTCCGCAAGCGCCGCGGCATATCCGCCGATCGCGTGATCCTCGATCGGATCGAGCGCCGGCTGCCCAATCCGAGTCAATGGTAGGGCGTGCTCCAAAATGTCGGGCAGCCAGGGCACGAGCGGCACCGGCTCGTCGCCGAAGCGGTACTGTCGCACCGGCGCCTTGCCGAGCAGCGCGCGACTCCGGAGCCGCCGGCGCGAGGCGCGCCAAAGGTCACGAGGCGTGCTACGGCCCGGCCCGTAGCGACCAGCGAGGCGACGGTGTGCGCGGCGAGCGCTCCCCCGAGCGAATGCCCGGTAACAGTCACGGGGCCGTCCAAGTCGGGGAGAATCGCCGGGAGAACGGCCTGCGCGCCATCGAAGAAACCCTCGTGGCACCAGCCCAGCTCGACGTTATGGATTGGCACCGCGTCGAAATCCCGCCACCAAACCGGCATTGAGGTCGGCACGGTGTCGCGGAATGCGATGAGGGCGCCGGTGCGCACTGCGTGCACGTCGTCGGCCGCCCAGGTCGGCGCGGCGGTATAGGCCGCAGCGCTTAACGCGGCGAGATCGACGTCGGTCATTGCCGCCCGCGGAACGCGCGCAGGCAGCCGCGGACGATCGGCGCGCATTCCGCGCCGGCGCCGCTGATACCGTCGGACGCGCCGGGGAACCGGAACGAGACGATCTCGCCGGCCACGACAAGCACGTGCGCGACGCAGTCACCCGTGCTGGACACCGACACAGTGCCGGCCAGTGACAACGGGAGCGCGATCGGCAGCACCGCCAGCTCGGACAGCGGCATGGATCCGGACGCACCCAGGCGGGTGCGTCCGGATGGCGCATTGCTGAGTACAATGTGACGCAGATCGCTGAATTTCGCAAAGATGTGTTACAGCCTGCTCCAGCGAGCATCACGAAACTGCAACTCCGTACCGTCGCCCGCCCTAATCCGCGGGATCCGCTTCATCCGGAAGATCACACATCGATGCGCTTATTGAGACTTCTGCCGCTGGCGCTCGCCCTGCTCGCCGGGCCGCGAAACGCGGGTGCGACCGAGCCGGTTTTGGTCGTTGCCGATGGCGGCAGCAACCAGGCGTTCACCGCCGCCGCGCTGTTGGCGCGGCCGGACTGCGCCGCGGTCACCGTGCCGAACGACGTTTCCTACCGTCGGCAGATGGAGTACCGCGCCGTGCCGCTGCTCGCCCTGCTCGGCAGCATTGGCGACAGGCGGTTCGACACGCTGGAAGCGCGCGCGACGGACGGGTTCGTGACCCAGATACCGATAAGACTGGTCGCCGCCGGCGGGACCGGCGGGGCGGTCGCCTGGGTCGCGGTGGAAGACCCAGCGCATCCCTGGCCGCCGCTGCCGCGTCTGTCCGAGTCGGCCGGCCCGTTCTATCTCGTCTGGGTGCATCCGGAACGGTCTGGCGTGCGCACCGAGCAGTGGCCGTACGCACTCGCCAGTGTCACGCTGGTCGAAAGCCCGATGCACCGATGGCCGCAGCTGGCGCTGCCGCCCGGGAAAGCCGACGACGCGACGTTGCAGCGCGGGCAGGAGGTTTTTCTCGTGCAATGCTTCGCCTGCCACCGGCTGTACGGCGCCGGCGCCGGCGAGATGGGGCCGGACCTCGGCACACCACAAAGCGCGACGCGCTACCTGACCGACTCCGGTCTGCATGACATCATCCGCGATCCGCGCGCGGTTCGCATCTGGCCGACGCAACTGATGAAGGGTTTTGACGACGTGGCGCTGCCGGAGGCCGACCTGGATGCGGTGGTCGCCTACCTGCACGCGATGGACGGGACATTCACTGCAAAGTGACGCAGGCCGGGCAGAAACTGAGGGAGCAGAATGATTGTCACGCGCCTCGCCAAGCTGGTGATGGTGGCCTCCCTAGCCGTGTTCGCGTTCGTCGTAACGTTCGACAACATCACCTGCGCTGGGAAACCCCAAGAACCGTTCGCCAACGTCCGGGGCCGTCCAGCGCGGAGTATTGTCCCCACCACAATCCCCACGAAGAGATCTGAGCGGGATGGACGACGACTCATAAATTGAAATTGCTTGGCGTCCCGTAGAGGATTCGAATCCCCGTTACCGCCGCGAGAGGGGCGGCGCCCACCTTCAACGCTTCCGACAGGAGGCAGGTGCGCCGAGGACGATGGCATTGTCTCCCCTTGTCCGCCGCGAAAACAATTTCTCTGCAAAAATTGCGAGGGGGCGGACCAGCTCGATCGGCGCATGAGCGACTCGTCCCCATCCCCACCCTGGGGTCAGGGAGGCCGTAGCCACGGGGCTGCTGTCGGCGGCGGCGTGAATCCGCGCGGGGACGGCGACAAGTCCTTTTGAGGGTCCTTCGGCATCGGGGATGCGCATCGCCGAGAGACGGGCGTTCGGTAACCCGGGCGCGTGGAGAGAATGCACTCGCGGGGGCCGAACGACAGGGCGGCTCGCTGTCAGCGATTGACGGCAGGCCACGTTGCCGGGCATGGACGCAGGACCGGTAACCTGCCGAAGAGGGCATCCCTGTTCGCCGTTCCTGCGAGGGCGACCTGTCTCGGCGCGTCTGTTCCTGTACGCCGATTGCCACACACTGGCGGCCAACTGCAGCTGCTGCGACCGCGGGCAGACCTTCTTTCGCCGGCGGCTGTGCCCGGCAGTCTCGCCGCCTGACCATCCAAACGGCAGGGCGCGACCGGACAGGGCCCTTGCGTCATGGTGACGCCGCCTGCCATCGACGTGCAGATCCTGCGCCACCGTTAGTGGACCGTCGGCATCATCGCTCGGCAGCTGCACGTCCACCACAGCGCGAAGCGCCGCGCCCTGGCGCAGGCTGGCATGCCCGGGATCGGTGCTGCACCACGGCCGTCGCAGGTGGATGCCTATCTGCCGCTGATCCGCGAGACGCTGGAGAAATTCCCGACGCTAAGCGCCGGCCGCCTGCCCGCGATGGCGCAGAGCGCGGTGTTGGAGCGGCAATTCGCCTGCACTCAACGCAGCTTGGCTTTGCCGACCACTCCTGCTTCGAGCGGCGCCCCGCTCGCGGTCGCGCGCGGTCGTGAGAAGGGCCGCGTGGGGAGAGCCATCGGCTAACTGCGCGGAGCTGTTTCCCCGCCTCCGGCTTCAGCGATCTCGATGACCTCAATGCCGAAGCCGACGGCTGGCGCCGCGGCCTGGCCGCCGACTGGCACTATCCTGGCGAGCCGGCCCGCACGTGGACCCGGTATTCGCCGACGAGGTACCGCTCCCGTTGCCGCTGCCCGACAACCCTACGCCGCCGCTCGACAGCGTCGCCGTCAAGATCGGTAAAGCTCCATACGCCTGCATCGATTTGAACGACTACCCAGCACCGCATACTCATGCACGCCGGCTAAGCGCGCGCCGATCGGGGCCACTCGCATCACGTGGGGTCGTGCTCTGGCGACGCCGGGTCGACCCGGCACTGGAGTGACTATGGACCGGCAACTGGGCAACACCACGCGAAATCGGACCAAGTGAGTCCGCGAGGAAACCCGACCGTCGCAAGACTCAATAAAAATCCCTGCAACGCATCGAAATCGTGGTGCCGGGTGCAGGATTTGAACCCGCGACCTTCGGTTTACAAAACCGCTGCACTACCACTGTGCTAACCCGGCCCGAGGGGGTTCCTAGCATGCCCCGCGGCAGCACGGAAACTGCCAAGCAGAGCCTCGCCCGCGCCGCGTGTCGGCCTGCGGAAGCGTTGCATGTGCAAACCATTGCGGCTAGCGTTTTGTGGCGGCGTGGGCGCCGCCCGGCCGCAGCCGAGGCGAGTCGGCGGCACGCCCGTCCGCCGCGGAGGCTTGCAGATGACAACCTATACGTGGTCCGCGGAGACGCTGACGGCCGATTGGGCCGACCCCGGCAATTGGACCTCTGCCCCATCTGCCAGCCCCGTTCCGGGCTCCGGCCAGGGCGACGCGGTCGTGATCGGCTACGGCACCGTTGAACTGGATGGCACGCCGCAATACGACATCGCCATCACGCTGCAGCCGGTCCTGCACGCCTTCGGGGTGGAGTTGGCGGCCACCAACGTCGACTTCGGCGATAATTCCGTGCTGACCATCGGGCCGCCGGCGACGCCCGGGCAACCGATCGCGCTCGACGTGATCGGCGATGGCATCCTTGACGATGCCAATCCAACGTTCGGCTTGTCGCCGCAGGCCGGAACAATCGACTTTTCGGCCGCCGGCTCTTCGATCGTCAACCTGACCATCGAGATCTCGCCCAGTTCCGGCCGCTCTCCGGTCGCGTCGTTCACCAATGACGGGGTGATGCGCGGCGACGACCTGACCATCACGGCCGACGCCGGGACCGCCGCCACGTTCGTCAACAACACGACGCTCCAACTGACCGGCGGATTGACGGTCGATGCCGGGGTCGCGCTCGACGGCAGCGGCATCGTCGATCTCGACGGAACCGAGGCCAGTGCCAGCATCGGCGGAGCCGTCGGCATCGGCCAGACCATCGAATTCGACCACAGCGTTCAGACCACGCTGACGATCGGCGACATCGCGCAGTTCCAGGGCACGGTGGAGCTGAGCGCGGAAAACCAGATCGTGGTCACCGGCGTGTCGCTGAATTCCGTTGCCAATGGCTTGGTGACGTTCAGCGACGGCAGCACACTCGACGTCGTGCCGGCCGGCGACGGCGGCAACATCGTTGCAGAAACGTTGTCGTACGACGATGAAACACTGATCGACGCCACCCATACCTCCGCCCCCTGTTTCTGCACCGGCGCGCAGATCGCGACCGAGGCGGGCGACGTTCCCGTGGAGGCGTTGCGCGCGGGCATGGTCGTGCGGCTTGCTAGCGGCGGCGTGGCAAAGGTCGTCTGGGTCGGGCACCGCGACGTGCGCTGCGACCGGCATCCGCGGCCGCACGATGTCTGGCCGGTGCGCGTGCATGCCGGCGCGGTTGCGCCCGGCGTCCCGCGGCGCGATCTGCTGCTCTCGCCGGACCACGCGGTCGCCGTGGCCGGCCACCTGATCCCGGTGCGGCATCTGCTCAACGGTGCGACGGTGGTGCAGGAGCCGGCCGAGACGGTGCGCTACCACCATGTCGAACTGGCGCGGCACGACCTGCTTCTGGCGGAAGGGCTGGCGGCGGAAAGCTATCTCGACACCGGCAATCGCGCGGCATTCGCGGGCGGCGGCCCGGCGCTGGCTCTGCACCCCGCGTTTTCCCGGTCCATCTGGGCGGAGGCCGCCTGCGCGCCGCTGGTGGAGAGCGGGCCGGCGCTGGCCGCGGCCCGGCGGACTCTGCTGCGGCAGGCCGGACGCCTCGGCCACCGGCGCACGCGCGACGCCGCGGTCTGCCTGTCCGCCGATGGTCGCCCGCTCCACACCGCGTCCGGCGTCGGCGGATGGCTCGTGCATCTGCCACCCGGCGTCCGGGAGGTGCGGCTGCGCTCCCGTATCTGGGTGCCGGCACAGATGCGCCCGGACGAGAATGACACACGGCGTCTGGGGATCGCGGTCGGGCGGCTTTGGCTGGACGGGCGCGAGGTCAGCCTCGACAGCCCCGCTTTGTCGCGCGGCTGGCATCCGCCGGAGCCGGGCGCGCGCTGGACCGACGGCGATGCGACCTTGGCCGTCGCCGGGGCGCGCATGGTGGGATTTGCCCTGGCCATGAGCGGCAGCTACTGGCGCATCCAGGACAACGCCACGCGGCAGCGGGCATAGCCCCTCGTCTCAGATCGGCTCGCGGATGCCCCAGCGCTGCGCCAGCGCCAGACATTCCTGCCACGTTGCGACCGAGCCCGTGGTTGAGAGCGTGCGCAACGAGGCGGCGGCGGCGGCCCGGCCGAGCGCCAAGCAGTCCTCGACGCTCCACCCCTGGTGCACGCCGTACATCGTGCCTGCGGCAAAGGCGTCGCCGGCGCCGTTGGCCGCGGTAATCTCCTCCGGGGGAACCTGGAGCGACGGCTGGCGGACCACGACGCCGCTGCGCAACACGGCGATTGCGCCACGCGGACAGTGCGCCACGACCAGTTCCATCGGCCCCATGGTCAGCACGGTCTGCGCTGCACGGATGCAGGCCGCGATGTCGGTGACCCCCTCCTGCACCGTCGCCTCGCCCGCGAGCGCGCCGATTTCGTGGTCGTTGACCACCAGCGTGTCGAGGAATGGCAGGCACGGCCGCATCAGGTCCGCCAGCCACGCAGGCGCGATGCTGGCCAGTTCCATGTTGGTGCGCAACCCGGCCGCCCGGGCGCGCCGGAGCGTCGTCACCCAGCCATTGGCGTCGTCGCCCCACGGCCGATCCATGCGCTTGTGCACGCCAGGCAGGCCCAGATGCAGGATTCGTCCCCGCGTGCGCGAAAAATCGAAATGGTCCGGGGTCAGCAGGCCGGCCGTCCCCGGATAGTAGATGTGCGTGCGCCGACCGGAGCGGCGCGACCCGTAGGCGTCCGTGTACTGGGTTGCGGTCTCCTGGGTCACCTGCAACTGCGCACGGCCGATGCCGAACTGATCCGCTTCCGCGATCAGGAAGCGGCCGTCATCGTCATCGCCCACGAGGCCGATCGTCTCGACCGGCATCGCGGAGTCCAACCGGCGCATGTCCACCGCGAAATTGCAGCCGGAGCCGCCACCCCCCTGCTCGACGGCCTCGATTTCGACGAGGCCGTCCTCGCCGGGCCAATAGGCGAGCATCTTGTTGCGGTCGACGCACCACGTCCCGCCGGTGACGAACCCCACCCGCTCTTGCGGCATGTCTCCTCCCCGCCCCGCCGAGGCCGAAGCGTCAGGCGGCCGCCTGCTTCAACACCGCTTCGGTGATCTGGTTGTCATCGTCGAGCGGGCGGGTCGCCTTGATGCCCTGGCGCTGCAGGTCCGCGTGATAGGCGCGCACCGCCGCGTCCGGGGTCAGATTGTGGCTGGAAACCTCGCGCATCAGCGCCACGATGCTCAGCGGCGCTTCGGCCTGATTGATCTTGCGGCCGAACAGCGCGACGCGGGCGCCGTACTTCTCCGCCTGCGCCAGAAGTTCGAACGTGTCGCGCGTGGTGCCGGCGCCGCCGCCGAGCACGCCGACGATCAGGCCCGACGGATCGTAGCCGGCCAGTTCCTCCAGCGCCTTCGGGCCGTTGTACGGCATTTTCAGGAAGCGCGGCCGATCGGCGGCGACGAGGCCGGCGAGGCAGCGGGCGATGCAGTCGTTGACGTAGTGCGGCAGCAGGTCCGGCGCGATGCCGGTCTCGACGTTCGGATTGAACACTTCGAGGAAATACGTGAAGTCGTTCGCCGCCGCGTCCTTGCGGAAGTCCGCGAACGCCGCCAGCGAGGCGACGTCGGCATCGATGTCGTGGTTGAACGTCACCGCATACAGCCCGAGGTCGGTGTACGGCCGCACCCGCGCCAGATCGGCGCTGCGGAATGGCTGCGACGGCCGCTCGTTGTAGCGGCAGCCGCGGCCGACCCAGATGTCGGTGGTATCGTTGGCGCGGATTGCCGGCTTCACCGCGCTGTCGCGGAACAGCCCCTCGCGGCTCAGCGTCTCGACGTTCGAGGCCGAGACCAGCATCACGTCGAGGATGTCCTGCCGCACGATGGCGCGGATCTGGTCAAGGAATTCGGCGCGCGTGCGTTTGCGGGTCCAGCTTCCGTCTGCCGCCCGGTGCGGGCCGAGGGAGGCGATACTGATGCTGGGGCCCATATCGCCATCCTTGGCGTCGGCGATGATAAAGTCGCTCGGCCGGTAGCGGCCTGCCACGATACGGGCAAGCTTGTCGTCGAGGCGGGTCATGGCGGGAACCTCCCTTGGCTTTCGGCTGCCGAGCCGGTCTGAATTGGCTGGCCGACGCCGCGCTGGAGCGCGCCGATTCGGCTGCCACATCTTATGCGCCCGGCCGGCGGCCGTGTGAAGCCGGCCATGCCGGCCCGAGGAGACCGCGCGCCATGCCAAAGCGCTAGGTTCCTTGAAACCAAGAAGATTATATACGTTGATATGCTTCCCGCAGAAGGAGTTGCCTGATGTTGCACCGTCGCGCCGTCCTCGGACTGCTTGTTGCCGCCGCGGCCGGAGGTGCCGCACGCGCCTCCGCTCTGGCCGCCCCGACTGGCAAGGTGATCCTGACCCTCCGCGGCAAGATCAGCATTCACAACGTCAGCGATACCGCCCAGTTCGACCTCGCCATGCTCGACGCGCTGCCGCAGGGCCGCTTCGAAGGCGAGACGCCCTGGACCAAGGGCACGAACGTGTTCACCGGCCCGCTCGGCTCGGCGGTGCTCGACGCGGTCGGGGCCAGCGGCGTCAACATGCGCGTGAGCGCGCTCAACGACTACAACGCCGACGTCCCGGTGGTGGACTTCCGGCAGCACGCCGTGATCCTGGCCACCCGCAACAACGGCGAGACCATGTCGATCCGCGACAAGGGGCCAGTCTGGGTCATCTACCCGATGGACAAGGAACCAGCACTGCGGGTGGAAACCACCTACACCCGCTCGGTGTGGCAGGTGAAAAGTATCGAACTCCTCTAGGACAGCCAGGCGGACACCATAGCCATGGCCGACGCGCTAAGGCGTCTGGCCGCCTTCTTGCCAGGGAAGACATTGCGACTGCTGGCCGCGGTCGCACTGCTCTCCATGATTGCGACGGGCGCCGAGTTCGCCACCCTGCTGACGCGCGAAAACGGGCTGGTGGACCGGTTCAGCGATTCGTCCTGGTGGATGGCCTCGAAGTTCCGCGGCGAAATCCAGGCGCTGCATGTCAGCCTCGCGGCCTACGACGGCAGCAAGGCGGCGCTCGACGACGTCCACGACAATTTCGATATCGTTTATAGTCGTATCGCGACAATGGAGAACTCGCAGCTGGACCCGAGGCCCGACGCGACTTTCCTGGCGGCGTTCGACCAGGTGAAGGCGGGCATCCTGGCGTTGGACCCGCACGTCTCGGCGCTGAAGCCGGGTGATGTCGCTTCGGCGCGGGCGCTCACCGCGGCGATGCTGCAACTGGAAGAAGATTCCGGGCACATGACCACGCTGGGCGCCCAGGAAGACGCCTTCCATCGGGGCGCCCTGCGTGCGGCGGTGTGGCGCGCCAACGTCGCCTTCGGCCTGACCGCGGTCCTGCTGATCAGCAGCCTGCTGCTGACCTTGCGCGCGGTGATCCGGCAGGCGGCGGTGCTGGACGCGGCGCGCCGGCGCTCCGAGGCATTGAGCGCCGAACTGACCGTGGCGCTCGCCCAGGCCGAGGCGGGCGCGCGTGCCAAGAGCACCTTCCTGGCGACGATGAGCCACGAGATCCGCACGCCGATGAACGGCGTGCTGGGCGCTGCGTCGCTGCTGGCCCACACCAAGCTCAGCGAGACGCAACGCCGCTGGGTGGATATCGTGAAAGCGTGCGGCGAGGCATTGCTGGCGCAACTCGACGACGTGCTCGACTTCTCGGCCCTGGAAGCCGAGGCGATCACACTGCAGCCGGAGCCCGTGGACATCCGTGCGCTGGTCGAGGCGACCGCCTGCGTGGTGGAGGGAACCGCCGGCGAGAAGGGGCTCGACCTGGTCACCGCGGTGGACCCCGACGTGCCCAGCGCCGTCATCACCGATCGGCGGCGCCTGGCCCAGGTCCTGCTCAACCTCATGACCAACGCGGTCAAGTTCACCGCCGTCGGCGGGGTCGTCCTGCGGGTCTCGCTGCGCCGGCGCCACGGCGGCACCTGGCTGCGGGCGGTGGTGATCGATACCGGGCCCGGCGTGCCACGCGCCGAGCGGCAGCGAATTTTCGAGGAATTCACCCGGCTGGAGCGGGCCGTGGAACGGGATGCGCGCGGCACCGGGCTCGGGCTCGCGATCAGCCGGCGCGTCACCGCGGCGCTGCGCGGCCTGTTGACGGTGACGGGCGCAGCCGGCGGCGGCAGCGTGTTCTACCTGCGCATTCCGGTCGAAATTCCACCCAACACCGCTGCCGCCGCCCGCCGCCCGCTCCTCGGCACTGCCACCGTTCTCGGCGGCGCGCCGCCGGTGCGGCGGGCGCTCGAGGGCCTGCTCCGAGCCGAGGGCTACCTCCCCGCGCCCCGCGCGGCCGTGGAGACCTCGTTGCTGCTCGTGCATAGTTCGATCGCTCATGTCGAAGCGCCGGCAGCCCGCCGGATCCTACGCTTCGGCCCCGGCAGCCCACTCGACGGCCTGCTGAGCGCCGACACGCTGCATGCCGCCCTGACCGGCACCTCGCCGGCCATTTCGGACGCGGCCAGGCGGGAGGTGCCGATCGTCACGCTGGCGCCGCTGCGGCTGCTGGTGGCGGACGATGACCCGATCAACCGCGAGATCGCGGCGAGCCTGCTGCGCCACCTTGGCCACATCGTCACGGTGGCGAGCGACGGTCCGGGCGCGCTGGCGACGGCGCAGGTACAGCCGTTCGACTGCATCCTGCTCGACCTGCACATGCCGGGGTTGGACGGCGAGGAACTGGCGCGGGCGCTGCGCGGGCTGCCCGGACCCGTCGCGTCCACACGGTTGGTCGCGGTCACGGCGGACGTCGACGCCAGCACGCGCGCGGCGGTGATCGAGGCCGGATTCGACGCCATCCTGACCAAGCCGGTGACGCTGGAGCGGCTGGCCGGCGTGCTGTCGTCCTCCGGCGCGACCGCGGTTCCCGCATCGCTCATCCCCGCCGACGCGCCGCCGACCGACGCGCCTGTCATCGACCTTGCCGCGCGGCGGATGCTGGAGACTCGGCTGGCGCCGGAGCGCTTCGCCGCGCTGGTGCGGACATTCTGGGAGGAACTGCTGCGGACGATGGACCGCACCGGCGGCGGCCCCGGCGCCAGCGCCGACCGAAAGTTGCATTCCCTGGCCGGGTCTTCGGCCAGCCTGGGCTACCTCACGGTCGCGGCCGCCGCCCGGCAGAGCCGGCGCGCGCTCGCCACACCTTCCGATCTGCCCGCGGCACTGGCGGCCCTGGATGCGGCGCTGGCCGCCGCGCTCACGGCGGATGCCCGGCTGCTGCCGGATGCGCTGGCCGCCCGCGCCGCCGCCATGCTGGCGGGCAGCGACACCCACCAGGACCGGCCGATCTCCGGCGCCGGCCGCCTCCCCGTCACCGCCACAGCAGCACAGGCGTCCCCATGACCATCGTCGTGGTCGATGACGACCGGTTCAATCTCGACCTCCTGGAAGCGGTGCTGGAGCCGCTCGGTGAAATGGTCGCGCGCTTCGAAGACCCGCTGGAGGCGCTCGGTGCCATCGAGGGGCTGCGGCCGGTGCTGGTGATCACCGACCATCTGATGCCGGGCATCCAGGGAGTGGAACTGGTGGCACGGCTGCGCGCCACCCCGGGGGTCGCCGACACGCCGGTGCTGATGCTGACCGGCGCCGACGAACTGGCGGTGCGCGTCGCGGCGTTCGATGTCGGCGTGACCGACTTCGCGACCCGGCCGATCGATCCCACCGAACTGCTCGCCCGCGCCCGCGCGCTCTCCCGCCTCGGCGCCGCGCAGGCCGAGATGAAGCGGCAGGCGACGCTGCTGGCCGGCGAGGTGCGGGAGGCGACGGCGACGCTCGCGGTGTCGCAGCGCGAGCACGAGCGGCTGAACCAGCAACTGCGCGCGGCCGAGCATTTCGAGGGCATCGCCTCGCTGGCCAGCGGCATGGCGCACGACATCAACAACCTGCTGACGGTGATCTCCGGCGGCGCCGAATCGATCGCCTCGCTGTTCCCCGACGACGACGCGGTCGCCGAGGAGACGCACGCGATCCTGGAGGCGGTGGACCGCGGCGCCTCGCTGACCCGGCAGGTGCTGGCCTACAGCCGGCGGCAGGCGCTGCGGCCGAGCGTGTTCGACGCCGCCCGCGAGATCGAGCGCAACCGGCTGATGCTGATCCACGCTGCCGGCAGCGCGACGACGCTGACCCTCGACCTGACCCAGGACGCGGCGCCGGTCTGGGCCGACCAGACGCAGTTCCTGACGGCGCTGATCAACCTGATCGCCAACGCCCGCGACGCGAGCGGCCGTGACCCGCGGATCTCGGTGCATGTCGCCACCGTGCCGCGCCCGCCGGACCACAATAGCGCCGCCGGCCCGGCCCCGACGGTGCTGGTGGAAGTCGCCGACAACGGCAGCGGCATGACCTCCGAGGTCGCCTCCCGCGCGTTCGATCCGTTCTTCACCACCAAGCCGCGCGGCGAGGGCACCGGGCTCGGGCTATCGATGGTGCACGGCTTCGTGCACCAGTCGGGCGGCACTCTGCGGCTGCTGACCAAGCGCGGGATCGGCACGCGGGTGCGGCTGTTCTTCCCGCTCGCCACCTCGATCGCGGTGGCCGAGGCAGCGGAGGCACCGCCGACGACGCCACTGCTGCGGCGGACACTGACGCCGCGCGTGCTGGTGGTGGACGACGACGACGCGGTCCGGCGCATGCTCGCGCGCATGCTGGAGTTGCGCGGCCTGCTGGTGGACACGGCGCCGAGCGCGATGGCGGCGATCCAGCGGCTGCGCGATCAGCGCTTCGACGCGGTGCTGTCGGACGTGCTGATGCCGGGCGACCTGGACGGGCTCGACCTTGCCCGCTGGGCGCGCCAGCGTGGCCTGCCGGTGCTGCTGGTCAGCGGCTTCGTCGGCGGCGAACTGCCGCAGGACCTCCTCGCGGACGCGGGCGTGCGGCTGGTCCGCAAACCAGCCGACTCCGCCATGCTGGCCAAGGAACTGCGGGAACTCGTGCAGGCCGGGGAGACGCAGCAGGACGATTCCGAGCCGGCCGCGTAGGCAGGTTCGGCGCCGCCCTCAGCGCGGCGGCGTCTCGACGCGATAGTCCAGCGGCAGCAACCGCAGCGACAAGCGGTTCTCCAGCGTGCCAAAGATGCCGCGCGGCAGGAACAGCGAGAACGCCAGCGCGGCGACACCGAGCCCGACCAGATACCAGACGCCGCGCGCACCGAAGACTGTTTCAACGACGAAGAACAGCGCGGCGCCGACCACCGGCCCCTCGAACGTGCCGATGCCGCCAACCAGCGTCATGAAGATCATGTACGCGGTCCACTGCACGGAGAAATACGCCTTCGGCTGGAACGTGATCGCCGAGGCCAGCCACAGCGCCCCCGCCATCGCGCAGCCGGTGGCGGCCAGCACGAACACGATGCGCTTGGTTGCCAGCACCTGCACGCCCACCGACGCCGCCGCCTGCTCGTCGTCGCGGATCGACTGGATCGCGGTGCCGAGGCGCCCGCGCAGCAACCCGAACAGCACGCCCAACAGCACCACCATCGCCGCGAGCGCCAGCCAGTAGGTGTACGCACGGCGCGCGCCGGCCTCGACCGCGTCAAGCGCAATCAGCGACGTTCCGGTCTCGCCCTGCACCAGCGGGTCGAGATTGACCAGCAGGTGCGCGAGTTCGGCAACCACCCACATGCCGACAGCGAACTCGCCGCCGCGCAGGCGCAGCATCACCTCGCCGACGGCCAGCGAGACGACACCGACGGCCAGCCCTGCCAGCGCGATCGCCAGATAGACTGGTACCTCCGCGTGCGAGAACCGGATCGCCGCGTAGGCGCCGAGCCCGAAGAATGCCTGCTGGCCGACCGAGACGAGCCCGGCGTAGCCGGCAAGCGCATTCCACATCGCGCCCAGGATCACGTAGACGAACAGGGCTGTCAGCCGGTCCGTCACTCCGGCGGAAAACATCACCGGCCCGACGGCGAGTACCACGACCGCCACGCACAGCGCTGCGATGAACGCGGCGGACCGCGGCGTCCAGCGCTGCACCGCGAGATCGGCGCCGCTCACGACGCACGCCCGGCAGCGACGCGGCCGACCAGCACGGCAAGAAAGGTCACGTGCCCGGCGATGAAGAACCCCGAGGGGTCGATGGCCGCACCGACGTTCTGCGCGACACCGAGCGCGAGGCCGCCCCACAGCGTACCCCACAGCGAGCCGAAGCCGCCGATCGCCACGGCCTCGAACGCGAAGATCAACTGCGCGCCGCCGGTGTACGGGTCGAACGTCGCGCGCATCGCCAGGAACGCGCCCGCGACCGCCGCCATCGCCAGCGCCAGCGCCGTCGCCATCGCATACACGGCGCGCGCATCGATGCCGATCAGCCCGGCCGTGCCGGGGTCCTCCGCGGTCGCGCGGATGGCACGGCCCATGCGGGTGTACCGCAGCAGCAGGTGCAGTGCGCCGAGCAGCAGCACCGCCGTCGCCAGGATCAGGACATCGAGCTGGCCGATCGAGATGTCGTCCGTGATCGCCCAACTGCCGAACGACAGGTCGCCAATATAAGGTGCGAGCGAGCGCGTGTCGGCGCCAAACGTCTCGAACAGCGCATTGTCGAGCACGATCGCCAGCCCGAACGTTGCCAGCAGCGGCACCAGCATGCCGCCGCGCAGGCTGCGGTCGAGCACGAAGCGTTGCAGCAGCCAGCCCAGCCCCGCCATCACCGGCACCACGATCAGCAACGCCAACCACGGCGAGAGATCGAAGCGGTCGGCAAGCACAAAGAGCAGGAACGCGGCAAACACGACGATGCTGCCATGGGCGAGGTTGACGATGCGCATGACGCCGAACAGGAACGACAGGCTGCACGCGATCAGCGCGTAGTAGCCGCCGAGGAACACGCCCTGCAGCAGCTGGTTGAGAAAGATCACGGGGCCGCTGCCGCACCGAGGCCAAAATAGGCCGCCAGCACGTCCGCCCGGGTCGTCCGCGCCGCCTCCCCCTCGAACACTGCGCGGCCCTCCAGCATGCAGATCACCCGGTCCGCCACCGCCAGCGCCCGCGACAGATCCTGCTCGACCAGCACGACGGTGGTGCCGTCGCGCATCAGCCCGCGCAGCGACGCGTAAAGCTGCTCCACCGCCACCGGCGACAGCCCGAGGGATACTTCGTCCAGCAGCAGCAGGCGCGGGTTGGTCATCAGCGCCCGCCCGATGGCCACGGCCTGTTGCTGGCCGCCGGACAGGTCGCCGGCACGCGCCTTCAGCTTCGGGCGCAACACCGGAAATGCCTCCAGCACCCGCTCAACGGTCCACGGCCCCGCCCTGCCGCGCCGTTCGGCGACGCGCAGATTGTCTTCCGTCGTCATGCCGCCGAACAGGCGGCGCCCTTCCGGCACCAGCGCGATGCCGAGCTTCACGCGCGCATGCGCCGGCAGCGCCGTGATGTCGGCGCCGTCGAACAGCACACGCCCCGCGCTGGCGCGATGCGCACCCGCAACGGTGCGCAGCAGCGTTGTTTTTCCCGCACCGTTGGCGCCGACGAGAGCAACCGTTTCGCCGGCCTCGACGCGCAAGCTGACGCCGCGCACTGCCTGTAACAGGCCGTGCCGCGCCTCCAGCGCGTCAACCGACAGAATGGCCATGCGCGGCCGATGGCCCGAGATACGCGTCGATCACCGCGGCGTCGCGCAGCACCGTCTTCGGGTCGCCCACGGCGATCACCCGGCCGGCGTCCATGCAGACCAGCCGCTGCACCACCTGCACGAGGATGTGCACGATATGCTCGATCCACACGAAGGCGACGCCGCGCGCGCGGATCGCCTGGATGATGGCGACCAGGTCGGCCGCCTCCGCGTCCGTGAGCCCGCCGCCGATCTCGTCGAGCAGCAGCACCTCCGGGCCGGTCGCGAGTGCGCGCGCCAGTTCCAGCCGTTTCCGATCCAGCAGCCCCAGCGTCTCGCCGCGCCGGTTCGCGTGTTGCAGCATGGCGCACTGGTCGAGCGCCGCAAGACAGCGCCGCTCCGCCGCCCGCCCGTGCAGGCCGCCGCCGGCGCGTGCCGCCACCAGCAGGTTCTCGAACACCGTCATGCCGCCGAACGGCCGCGGGATCTGGTGCGAGCGGGCGATGCCGCGCCGGCAGCGCGCCGCCGCGCCGAGGCCGGAGACATCCTCGCCCCGGAAGCTGACGCGACCCGACGACGGCGGATACGCCCCGGACAGCATGTTGAGCAGCGTCGTCTTGCCGGCGCCATTCGGCCCGACGATGCCCACCGCCTCTCCCTCGCGCACCGCGAAATCGACATCGCTCAACACGACCAGCGCACCAAACCGCTTGCCCAGCCCGGCCGCCGCCAGGATCGGTTCCGGCATGCTTGCCACGCCCGTCTCAGGAATACGGATGCAGCTTCGCCGAGACGGGCACCGAGCGGTCGCCGGCGTTCTCGGTGATCACATAGTCGAGCTTGAATTTCCCGACGCGCGCCTTGACCCATTGCGTGCCGATGATCGGCGTGGCGCAGACGTTCGGCACCGGCCCCTTGGTGAAATCGAGTTTTCCCACCATCGTCGTGGTCTGAAGTGTGCTCAGCGCGTGCGCAACCGCCGCCTTGTCCTTCGGATTGCCGCTGGCCTTCAGCGCCGCGACGCCCGCATCGACCAGGGCCAGACTGGCGCCAAGCTGCTGCGTCCATTGCCGCCCGGTGGATTTCTCGTAGCCGTCGGCCAGTGCCTTGCCGTCCAACCCGGTCAGCGCGGAACTGTACGGGAAGTCGCGATGCCAGTAGCATCCCGACGAAATGTTGTAGCCGAGTGCGCCCAATGCCTCGATCGAGGACGGGAACAGGCCGGTCTTCGCCGTCTGCGCGATCTTGACGATACGGCTGTAGCCCTGTTGCGCCGCCTGTCGCCAGAACGTCGCGAAGTCGGGCGGAATCGGGAAGGTGTTGAAGATCTCGCAATGGTTCTTCTTGAACACCGCGATCTGCGCCGAATAGTCGTTGGTGCCGTCCTCGTACGGTCCCGGATCGATGACGGTGAACCCTGCCTTTTGCAGCGCCGGCGCCAGATGCGCACGGATCGCGTTGCCGTCGGCATCGTTGGGGTACATCACCCCGACCGTCTTGTTGGTCGCGATGCCGCTGCCCCATTGCGACGCATAGCAGCCGGCGAACTCGGCCACGCCGAAGGAAAAATGGTAGGTCCATTTGAACGGCGAAGGCGCGCCGGGCTTGGCGCCGCGACCGAAATACCAGGCCTCCCACGGCATCACCGTGGACAGGCACGGCACGCCCGCCGCCTCCGCGGCGTCGGCGACCGGGTTGACCACCTCCGGCGTCGACGTCGCCAGGATCAGGTCCACACCGTCGTCGTTGATCAGGCTCTTGGCAAGCTGCCCGGCGCGCGCCGGGTCGGATTGCGTATCGCGATCGAGCAGGTCCACCGCGTAGCTGGTGCCGTTGACATCGAGGCCGCCGGCCAGCGCCTTGCGCGCGAGATCGACGATGAACGCGTCGGTCTCGCCAAAACTGGCGAGCGGCCCGGTGCGCGGGCTGACGAAACCGACCTTCAGCGATGCCCCGGCGGCGCGCGCGCGACTGGCGGCGGCCAACACCAACCCTCCGGCACCAGCCGCCTGCAACAGCGTGCGGCGAGACAGCGCCGCCGCGGGTCCGGCCTGTCCAGGTGTTTGCGTCATGATGCGGTTTCCCCCGAGCCGTTTCCGCGACGGTAACAGGTCCGGCCAGATTGGGGGAGTGGTCTGGCCCCGTCAGGGCAGGAAGCCGGTGCTGAGCCATGGCACCGCCGCAACCACCAGCAATCCCGCCGCGAGCGCGCCGAGATACGGCCAGATCCGGCGCATGCCGGCGTCAGGGCTGACCTTGCCGACCGCGCACGCCGCGTAGTAGCCGACGCCGAACGGCGGCGCGAACAGCCCGAGCCCCATCGCCAGCACCACCACCATCGCGTAGTGGACCTCGTTGACGCCCATCGTGCGGGCGATCGGGAACAGCAGCGGACCGAACAGCACGATGGCCGGAATCCCCTCCAGGATGCTGCCGAGAACGACGAAGGCGAGGATGCTGATGGCCAGGAACCCCCACGCGCCGCCCGGCTCGCCGGCCATGGTCCGTGCCAGCGCCGTCGAGAAGCCGGATTGGGTCAACGCCCATGCCATGCCGGTGGCGGTGCCGATGATGAACAGGATCGCGCCGGACAGGCACGCCGTCTCCACCAGCATCGGATAGAGGCGCGCCCAGGCGAACCGGCGGTACAGCAACAGCCCGGCAATCGCGGCGTAGGCGATGCCGATCGTGCTGACCTCGGTCGCGGTCGCGACGCCCTCGACCACCGCAGCGCGGATCAGCACCGGCAGCGCCAGCGCCGGCAGGGCGATCACGAACGCCCGGGCAATGTGTCGGCCGCTCGCACGGCGCGGCGCGGCGGTGTCTCCGCGCGAACGGCGCCACGCGATGGCGGCCAACGCCAACGCAAGCACCAGCGCCGGCAGCAGCCCGCCGGTGAACAGCCCGGCAATCGAGACGCCGGTAACGGAGCCGATGGTGATCAGCACGAGGCTCGGCGGGATCGTCTCGCTCATCGCGCCGGCCGCCGCGAGCAGCGACACCATTTCGCCGTCGTCGCCGCCGCGGCGCTTCATCTCCGGAAACAGCACCGGCGCGACCGCGGCCATGTCGGCGGCCTTTGCGCCGCTGATGCCTGAAACCAGGTACATCGCGCCGAGCAGCACGTAGGAAAGGCCGCCGCGCACATGCCCGAGCAGCGCGGCGAGAAAATTCACCATCGCCACCGCCATCCCGGTCATCTCGATCAGCGCGCCGAGAAACACGAACAGCGGCACGGCGAGCAGGATCAGCGAACTCATGCCCTCGTCCATGCGGCCGACCACCACCGAGAGCGGCGTGCTTGTCGTAGTCGCAAGGTAGGCCAGTGTCGCCATGCCGAAGCTGAAGCCGATCGGCACGCCGAGCAGCACGCCGGCGCCGAGCAGCATGACAAAGAACAGCGCCAGATTCCAGTTGCCCAGCGTCGCCAGTGTCGGTGCAGCCAGATACAGCGCGCCGCCGAGAAGCAGCAGTCCGCAGCCCACCACAGCGATATCGCAAAGCGGCCGCCGCACCAGTTGCAGCGCGCACGATAGAAACATCAGCGCGAATCCGACCGGCAGCGCCGCTGTGCGCACGATGTTCGACCAGCCGAGCGCCGGCGTCTCGATGTACCATTCGTCCTGCGCATAGTCGTTCGCCGAGGGCAGCAGCAGCACAAGGAACAGTGCGGCGGCACCGATCGCCAGTATCTCGGCCCGGCGCCGCCACGCCTCGGGCAGCCGTGCCACGATCGCCGTCAGCCGCATATGCTGCCCGCGCGCGAGCGCGATCACGCTGCCGAGCATCGCCAGCCACAGAAACAGGATGCTGGCCAGTTCGTCCGACCAGAGCAGCGGCTGGTGCAACACAAAGCGGGCGATCACGCCGGCGAACAGGATGACGATTTCGGCGGCGACCAGGGCCGCCGCCAACGCCTCGACCGTGCCGGAAAACAACCGCTCGATGCGCGCCTCGGCGCCGCGACTCACGCCAGCCCGCCGACCGCGCTCTCCAGCACACCCCAGGCCTCGTCGCCGAAGCGAGCGTGCCACTCCTTGTAGAAGCCCGCGTCCCTGAGCTTCTGGCGGAACGCGGCGGGGTCGACGACGTTGAACTGCAGGCCGGCGGCAGCAAGCTTGCCGTGCAACCCGGCGTTCAGCGCGGCGACGTCTGCGCGTTCCTGCACCGCCGAGCTGTTCAACTCGCGCACCACGACGTCGCGCGCATCCGGCGGCAACCGCTCGAACGCGCGGCGGTTGGCGAGCAGCCAGAAGCCGTCCCACATATGGTTGGTCAGGCTGCAGAATTTCTGCACTTCGTACAGCTTCGCGGCGTAGATGACGGCGAGGGGATTTTCCTCGCCGTCGGCGATATGCGTCTGCAGCGCGGAATAGACCTCGGCAAAATTGATGCTGGTCGGTGCCGCGCCGAACGCCTGGAACATGCTGGTCCACAGCGGACTGACCGGCACGCGCAGCTTCATGCCAGCGAAGTCGGCGGGCGTCATGATCGGCTTGGTGCTTGTCGTGGTCTGGCGAAAGCCGTTGTCCCAGATGCGGTCCATCGCCACCAGCCCGCGTTTGGCGATCTCGGCGCGGATATAGGCGCCGAGCTTGCCGTCCATCGCCGGCCATACCTGATCATAGTCCTTGAACGCGAAGCCGATGCCGTTGAGCGCCGCCGGCGGCACCAGCGTGCTGAGGATCAGCCCCGACATCGTGAACAGCTCCACCGCGCCAGACCGGAGTTGGCTGAGCACGTCGGTGTCGGAGCCAAGCTGGTTGTTCGGGAACAGGCGGATTTCCACGCGTCCGCCCGTGTTTTGCAGAATCCGCACTGCGGCTTCCGCGGCGCGCACATTGAGCGGGTGCGTCGCCGGCAGGTTGTTGGCGAACTTGTAGCTGAACTCGGCAGCCAACGCCCGCCGGGTCTGGATTGCAACCAGCGGCAGCGCCGCCAGCGAAGCCTTGGCGAGCGCGCGGCGGCTCAGGACGGTCATGGACGATTTTCTCCCGTGGCGGCATCGTTCTCGTGTCGTTTGCGCGGCGGGCACGCGGCCCTCCGCCACCAGATTAGCCGCCAAGCGCCACGGCCGCCACCGGGCGGAGCCGAAACGCCGTATGCACAGACTGGGCAGGCTTTGTGAATCTGCGGCCGGGCGTTCTCGCCCTGCTCCCAGGGGGGCGCATCCGGCGGCGGTTTACGGCGGAGTTCAAGGCGCAGGCGGTGAAGCGGCTGTTGGGCGGCGGGCGCGGACTGTCGGAGGTGGCGCCGGAGTTGGGGTTGAGCACCGGCCAGCTGAGCAGTTCTACAATCGTCAGCGCTTGCATTCGGGCCTCGGCTACTGCACCCCGCTCGAGGCTCGTGCCAAGATGAGTGAGCGTGGCGTTGCCCTCGCAGCGTAACGCTCCGATCTCGACCCTCCATCCTTCGGGGGCAAGTCCAGTCGCAGGTTGCTCTCGCGCAGGGATTCGCGCACTCCATCCTTGGCGGCCTGTTCCATTCGGACCCGCCAACGTGGCGATCAGTCGGTTGGTCGCTCGCGTTGCCGCCTACCACAAGGCGTCCGCCAGGCACTCCTTCACTCGGAGACATTCGATGCGCATTCTCTTTATCTCGTCCAACCGCATCGGCGATGCGGTGATCACCTGCGGCGTCCTCGATCACCTGATCCGCAGCTACACGGATTGCCGCATCACCATCGCCTGCGGTCCCGCCGCCGAGGGCGTGTTTGCGCGCATGCCGAACCGCGAGCGCACGATCATCGTCGTCAAGCACCCGCACGACATGCACTGGCTCAAACTCTGGCGTGAGGTCGTCTTCACGCGCTGGGATCTCGTGGTCGACATGCGCGGCTCTCTCTTGGCCTTCCTCGTCCCAACCTGCAGGCGCGCCGTACGCCGACGGGTCCCGGGCCGAATGTTCGAGCAATATGCAGCCATGCTCGGGATTACGCCCGCGCCGCTCCCTGTCGTCTGGACGGCTCCGGCCGACCGCGCGCGGGCCGCCGCGCTGCTGCCACCGGACCGCCCGATCATCGGCTTTGGCGCGACTGCGAACTGGGCGCCGAAGGTCTGGCCAGCCGACCGCTTCGCCGCACTCTTCCGGAAACTCGCCGACGGCCCGTTGCCTGGCGCCATCCCGGCCGTTTTTGCGGGTCCGGGCGACGCGGAGCGGCTCATGGCCGCGCCGCTGCTTGCCGCGCTTCCGGGTGCGATCGACCTGTGCGGCACCCTCACCCTCCCCGAGGCAGCAGCATGCATTCTGCGCTGCGCCGTCTATATCGGCAACGACAGCGGCCTGATGCATCTCGCCGCTGCCTCCGGTGCGCCGACGATCGGTCTCTGCGGCGCGACGATGGACCGGGCCGCGGAGATGGCGCCTGCTGGCCCGCGCGCCGCCTGGGCGCTGGCCGACGGCCCTACCATGGAGAGCCTCTCCGTCGAAGCCGCCTATACGGCGTGCCTGCAGATGCTGGAGACGACCGCGACGCGACACCCGCGCCGGGGGGCGTCAGAAACCTCGGTTATCGAGGTCAGCCAGCCGTCGCTCGCACAGCCGCACCCCGTTGGCGCGCTCGGTGCCATACTGCCCGCATGCTTGGTCGCGAAAGATGGGATTGGGAGCTAGGGCCGCCATGCGCCAGTACGTCCAAAGCGGACGCACGACATTCCAGAGCGTAGCCTGCGCTTCGGTCCACAGCGCGGGGAATCGCTGCCGGTCCGTAGTTCCCCGCCATCGCCATGCGGCCGGAAGAACGGGCCGGCGCGCCTAACCGATGGTGGGCGTGACGCCGCCATCGACGCGCAGAGCGGCGCCGTTGGTCGCCGAGGACAGCGGGCTCGCCACGTATGCGACCAAGTTGGCGATTTCCTCAGGCTCGATCAGGCGTTGGATCAACGAGGACGATCGGTGCTTGGTGAAGAACTCGGCTTCGATCTGGGCAGCCGGTGCCCCCGGATCGCTCGCGAGGCTGCTGAGGAAGTCGAAGATCCCTTCCGAGCGCGTTGGGCCGGGCAACACTGCGTTGACCGTCACCTTGGTGCCCCTGGTCTGTTCCGCGAGGCCGCGCGAGACGGCGAGTTGTGCCGTCTTGGTCATGCCGTAATGGACCATCGCCCCCGGCGTCATGAGGCCGGACTCGCTGGAGATGAAGATGATCCGGCCCCAGTTCCGCTCCAGCATTCCCGGGAAACACATGCGGGCCAGCCGGATACCACTCAGCACGTTTACCTCGAAGTAGTGCCGCCAATCTTCGTCGGTGATCTCGGTGAAGGGCTTAATCCCGTAGATGCCGAGATTGTTGACCAGGATGTCCACGGTGGGCGCCGCGTGCAGCAGGCTGGCGGCACCCTCCTCCGTCGACGGGTCTGCCAACACGCCCCGGACCTTGGCGCCGCCCGAGGCGCGAATGCTCTCGACTGCCTGGTCGAGCTTCACCTGATTGCGCCCCGTAACGATCACCACCGCGCCTTCGATGGCGAGCCTGCGGGCGATCTCCAAGCCGATCCCCGCAGTCGACCCGGTGACCAGTGCGGTCTTATTGGTGAGGTGCAGATCCACGGAAGAAACTCCCGATGCTGAATGGCGCCAGCGAGCCCACGCCTTCCGGTGCTTGCTGGTAGCAGCGTGGTAGCTAGGAATTTACGGTCCATCCAAACTGACCGCTAAGTGCTTGAAATTATGGTGGGCGCGACAGGGATTGAACCTGTGACCCCCACCGTGTCAAGGTGGTGCTCTCCCGCTGAGCTACGCGCCCACGTCGCGTTGGTCCGCGGGTTCCTAGGGTTTTCCGGCGGCCAGTGCAACCCCCTTTTGCCCGCGCGCGGACCCTCGCGAAGATTGGGAAAACCGGCAGCCAACGGTCAAGGCAACCGCCCGCGCCACGAACCCGGCGCGGGCAGCCGATCGGCGGCTATTTGCCGAGATGCGTGTCGAAGAACGACGCGATCTCGCCGAACGCCTCCTTGGCCTCCGGCACGCGGTCGTCAAACTGGTATTGCGCGTGCGATTCACCCTCGAACACGTTGAGCTGCGCGTCGATGCCGAGTTCCCGCAACTTGCGATGCACGCGCACCGTGTTGCTGAGCAGCAGGTCGCGGGTGCCCGTGGTCAGGATTGCGGGCGGGAAGCCGTGCATGTCGCCGTACACCGGCGACAGCAGCGGGTCCTTCAGGTCGTGCCCGTGCGCGTAGACGACGGTCGCTGCGTCGCAGAACCCGTCGCGGGAGACAAGCACGTTGTCGACCTTCTCGTTGGTGTAGAATGTGTCGCCGGTTTTGGTCACGTCCGACATCGGCGTGCCGGGGGCGATGGCGCCGGGCATCGGCAATCCGTCCTGCTTCGCTTTGAGTACCATCTCCAGCGTCAGTGCGCCGCCCGCCGAGGTGCCGAAGATGCCGACGTTCTTCGGGTTGGTGGTCTGCACCGCCGCCTTGTAGACGGCGACCGCGTCATCGAGCGCCGCGGGGAAATACGCTTCCGGCGGCATACGGTAGTCGACCGAGATCACCTTGAAGTGGCCGAACCCCGCCATCATGATGGCCTCGGTCGTGCCGGACTCGCCCGGAAACAGCACGTAGCAACCCCCGTGCACGTGGATCAACACCCGGTTCTGGTTTTCCGGCGGGATCTCGTCGGGCGTGACCGTGAAGACCCTGACGCCGGCCATCGTCGATGGCTCGACCTTGACGTGCAGCCTTTCCAGCATTGCCGGAATGGTCTTGACCACGCCGGCAGCTTGTTTGTCGGCCGCCTTGCGCCATTGCTCACCGGTCTTCCACAACTTGTTCCAGTCCGGATTGAGCGGCCGGCCAATGAACGCCTGCATCTGCGGGCTGACGTCGGTCGGCACCGGCAGGGTCTTGGCCGGCACCTGCCGCGGCTGCGGTGCCGTGGTCTGGGCGATTGCCGCGGCCGGCATGGCCAGCAACGCGGCGAAGGCAACTGGGATAATTCTCTTCATCTTCACGCCTACGGTTTTTGTTGGGATGGCGCCGCGGGCTGTCCTGGCTGCCGCGGCCGTTCCTCCGCCGGCGCGCCCCAGGCAGTTGGCTCCCCGCCGGCATCGACGACGTCCGAGCCACCGACGCAGGTGGGGAGCAGAGGCGTATCGTCCAGGCAACATCCGCATGACGTGATGGGTCAGGCCGCCGGCAGCAGGCCATGGCCCTCCAGCTCCGCCCGCAACACCGCCGGTGTGGTGAAGTGATGCGCATGCATCCCCGCGTCCCGCGCCCCGGCGACGTTGACCAGCGTGTCGTCGACGAACAGGCACTCCCCCAGCGCCAGCCCATGGCGGTCGGCCAGGAGACGAAAGATCTCCGGCTCCGGCTTCATGACCCGCTCGGTGCCGGAGACGACGATGCCCCGGAACAGCGAGAAGAAGTCGAAGCGGGCGGCCACTTCGGCGAACGTGTCGGCGGCGAAATTGGTGATCGCGTACAGCGGCACGTCGCGCACCGCGAGCGCCCGCAGCAGGTCGACACTGGGCCCGATCGCACCGGGCACCATCTCGTGCCAGCGGGCGCGATACAGCGCGATGTCCGCGGCGAGCCCGGGGTGGCGGGCGCTCGCCTCGGCGATCGCCTCCTCCCACGGCCGGCCACGATCCTGTTCGGCGTTCCAGGCGGGCGGGCAGACCTCGCGCAGGAACCACGCGACGCGCGCCTCGTCGCCCGCGAACAGCTTGCGGTACAGATGCCGGGGGTCCCATTCGATCAGCACGAGCCCGACGTCGAACACGACCGTCGTCGGCGATGTCGTTCGGGTCATCTCGGGTCGGACCTCCTGCGCCTGCCAAGGGCCGGATCATGCCCGCGGCCGCGCCGCGTCGGCTACCGGGCTCTGCGCCGCAGGCCCCCGCCGCCGGCAGTGGCGGAAAGAGCGTTGAGAGCAGACGGAATGGGGAATAATGTATGAATGTGACGCAGCGTCGCCGCGCATTGAGGCCCAACGGAATGGGTTACGATCTTGCACCATTGTCCACCGCTCGCGACGCCGACCGCAAGCGCGGCCTCGATGCGCTGCCGACGCCGCCGCGCTAGGCGCGGCCGCCACGTCGCCGACGCCATCAGCGGCGAAGGCCACGCATGATGCTGGCCGAATCCGGCCTTTCCATCCGCGTCAAGCTGATCGGGATCATCGTCGCCAGTTGTTGCGTGGCCCTGCTGCTGGTGGCGCTCGCCATCGCGGTCGGCCAGATCGCGGAGTTCAAGGGCCAGGCGGTGTTGCGGCTGGCGGCGCTGAGCCGCGTGATCGCGGTGAACAGCAACGCCGCCCTCACCTTCAAGGTCCCCACGGCAGTGGTCGAGACGCTCAGCGCCTCGCTGCGCAGCCAGCCGGAGATCCGCAGCGGCGAGATCCTGGGGCCCGGCGGCGAGGTG
>Ga0302314_10004404_pt1 | contig 25928 bp, 21 predicted proteins | sample III_Palsa_N2_3_FD_200533 | JGI IMG/M metagenome (GOLD analysis project Ga0302314, IMG submission 200533) | Peat permafrost microbial communities from Stordalen Mire near Abisko, Sweden - III_Palsa_N2_3 | ecosystem: Environmental > Terrestrial > Soil > Palsa > Peat permafrost | place: Sweden...
TTCGTCAGCAGCCTATCGCCGGACCGTCGCGGCGAGCGCTGCCTCGACGTCGCCGCGTGCAGTGGCCGTTCGCCTCGTTCAATAGGGCTCACCGTGAGGATCCAGGTAGTCCTCGGCGAGGAACTTTTCCTCCCGGTAGCGTTCGAAGTCGACGTCGGAAACGCCCAAGATCTTCTTGTAGACGTACTCGTTGTCCTCGCCCAGGACGGGCGAGCCCCGCCGCCACTCCTGCGCGACGCCCCGGTAGGGCAGTCCGGGATGGAGGTGCGTTCCCACGTCGAGGCTGGACAAGGGGCGCTGCCAGGCGCGGTCCACGAAGTGGGGATCGGCTGCGAACGACGCGTCGTCGAGAAGTGGCCCGGCTGCCACCCCGGCTCGCTGCAGGTCATGAAAGGCCGCGAGAAGCGGCTGATCCGCCGCCCACGCCCCGATGAGCGCGTCGAGCTCGTCATGATGCGCGGCGCGTCCTTCGTTCCCGACGAGCCGTGGGTCATCGGCGAGATCGCTCCGACCGATTAACCCGGCGAGGGCTCGCCACGCCTCGTCGTCACCGACGGAGATGGCCAACCACTGCTCTTCGCCACGACAGCGGTACAGGCCCTGCGGGGCGCGCCAGCGGTCGCGGTTGCCCCATCGCTTCGGCTCGACTCCCAGCTGGCAGTCGACGAACACGTCACCGAGGTGGTTGAGGACGTTCTCGCTCTGGTCGAACTCGACCAGCTGCCCGCGTCCCGTGCCGGCCCGGTAGCGCAGCGCGGCAATGGTGGCAAAGGCGGTGGCGGGTCCCGACGCGGCATCCATGTAGGTGGTGCCGGGGCTCGTCATGAGATCAGAGTCGCGGTGGCCGCACAGCCAGAGCATGCCGGTGAGGCCGTCGAACTGAGCCCCGAAGCCCGTGTAGTCCGCCCAGTCGCCGGTGGTCCCCGTCGGCGGCATGCGGACGATGACCAGACGCGGATTGCGGGCCTGCAGCTCGCTCGTGTGGATGCCGATATGGGCCAGGCCGCTGGCCCTGAAGTTGTCGATGAAGACGTCCGATCGCTCAGCCAACCTCATGAGGAGCTCACGGCCCTCGGGTCGGCGGGTATCAATGGTGCACGAGAGCTTGTTGCGGGCCAGCGCGTTGTTCATGGCATGCCGGTTCCACGGCCGATCGGGTCGATCCCCCACGCCCGGACCGTAGAGCGATCCCAAGAACCCCGGGTTGGCAATGGTGGGACGAGCCTGATACCCCTTCGTCGTCGGCGGGAGGACCCACGGGTTCTCCACCCGGATCACCTCGGCCCCCAGGTCGGCCAGCAGCATGGTGGCGTACGGGCCGGACCACACCGTGGTCATGTCGACGACGCGGATCCCCGAGAGCGGCGGCCGTGACGGACCCTCGGGGGCGTGAGGCGCGCCGTTGGCGGACGAGGCCTGAGCCGCCGGGCGGGCGGACGGGGCCAGCTCTTCGCTGATTTGCGCATCGTGCTCCCCCAGCCCGGGTGCGAGACGCCGGAGCGACCCTCCCCCTTCGGCGAAGCGGCATGGAGGGCCCGGCAGCCTGATGGCGCCCGCCACCGGGTCATTGCAGTGGGTCCAGAACCCGCGCTGGGCCAGGTGCTGCGCCTCGAGAACCTCGGCCGGCGAGTTCACACCGGCGAGCGGCCACCCCACGCGTTGTGCCTGTGCCGTCGCCTCGGCCCGCGTGCGCGACAGCAGCCAGGGGTACAACGCGGCGTCGATCGCTTCCTTGGTCTCACCGCGCTCGAATGCGTCGGGGCGGGCGAACGCGGCCTTGAGGTTGTCGTCATCGAGCACCTCGAGCATCTTGTCGAGCTGCTGTGGCGTCGACATCATCGCCACGTAGCCGTCTCCGCACGGATGGACGCCGCCGGGGATGAGCGATTCTCGGGCCGCGCTCACGAGGCTCGGTCCCGGAACCCCACCCCGGTACTGGAGCGACAGCAAGGTCGTCGAGCGCGCCGGGAGCGTCGCCAGTGCTTCGGCGGCCGAACATTCCACGAAGGACCCGCGTCCCGAGGAGGCGGCCGCCACCACCGCGGCCAGCCCGCCGAGCGCGGCCATGCTGGCCACCACGTGCAATCCGAGATGGCCGGGCAATCGGACCGGGCCCTCGTCGGTGCCCCCGTGCACCATGGCGCCGCTCACGGCCTGGACGATCAGGTCGTCCCACCGGTAGCCGGCGTAGGGGCCCGTGGCTCCGAAACCGCTGATACTGACGACCGAGAGCCCGGGCGAGTCCTCGTGGATGCCATCCCACGTGAGTCCCCACGAATCCAAGTCGCTGCGTCCCGACGACTCGATGACCAATTGCGATCGTCGGAGGAGGAGGCGCACGCGTGCGCGGCCTTCGGCCGTGGCCGGGTCGATCACCGTGCTGCGCTTGTTGGTGTTCGCATGGAGGAAGGCCCCGCCCCGGAACAGACCGTCGGGCCCGCGGGCGGTGCTCGTCCGGTGGCGCAGCTCGTCGCCCGAGGGGCTCTCCACCTTGACCACATCGGCACCGAGGTCGGCGAACAACTTCCCGCAATAGCTGCCGGCGATCCCCTCGGCCAGCTCCACCACCGTGATCCCGCTCAACAACTGCCGCAAGGGTTCCCTCCCACTCCCTCGTGCCTGCGGGCGGGGAGGATCAGGATGTCGCCCAGACGAGCTCGAGGTTGTCCACCGACCGCAGCCCGGGCGGGTAGTTCAGCGTGATCCCCGGCTTGAGCTCGTACTCGGGTATGCGGCGATGCCATTCGCGCAGGGCGACACGGAGCTCGCGGCGCGCCAGGTGCGAGCCGAGACACCGATGGACCCCGCCGCCGAAGCCCAGATGGCGGTTCTCGGTGCGGTCGAACCGAACCTCGAACGGATCGCCGAACACTGCGGGATCGACATTGGCGGCACCGATCGACACGAAGACGAGGCTTCCCGCGCTGATCGGGCAGCCGGCGACAACGCCGTCCTCGGTGGCGGCCCGGGCCGTGCCGGCCACGGGCGTCTCCCAACGCAGGAGCTCCTCCACGGCCGCCGGTATGACCGACGGGTCGTCGACGATCTGACGCCGATGGTCGGGATGCTGACCCAGGTAGGCAAAGAACAACGTCAACGAGTCCGTGACCGTGTCGAGACCGGCGATGAGGAAGAGGAAGCAGATGTCGAGGATCTCCTCGCGGCTCAGCTTCTCGCCGTCCACTTCGGCTCGGAGGAATTGGGTCAGGATGTCCTGCTCGGGCTTCTTCTGCCGCTGGTCGAGTATGTCCTCGAAGTAGGCGTAGATCTCCGTGCCGATCGCGTCGCGGAACGTGATCTGCTCGTCGGGTGACAGCTTCCCCCCGCCGGGGCGCATGATCCCGTCCTTCAATCGCAACAGTGTGTCGAGCTCCTCCCAGGGCAGGCCCATGAGCCCGAGAAAGACGGCCGAGGGATAAGGCACCGCCAGCTCTTCGGAGAAGTTGCAGGCCCCCCGGTCGATGAAGGAGTCGATGAAGCGGTTCATGCGGGCGGCGATGTCGTCTTCGATGGCATCCATCTTCTTCGGGGCGAACAGGGGATCGAGGATCTTGCGGTACTTGAGGTGCTCGGGCGGATCGACGCTCAGCGGAATGAGTGGTCGAACGTTGCCCAGCTGCACGATGCCGCGCGAGGTGTAGGTCTGGGGATTGCGCAGCACCTCGTCGACGGCGTCCCGGCTGGCCACCACGGCGAAGCCCTCCATGGGGCACAGCACCCCGCCCTTTTCGATGATGGCCCGGTACTTGGGCTGCGGCTCGACCAGATCGAAGAGGTCATCGAGCCCCTCTTCGTCCCCCCGGAACACCGCCGTGGCCCCGTCCTGACCCTGCGGCTCCTCTGCCATGGTGCCCCCTCTGTTGGACTGCTCCCGCCACCGGTCGTCACGGTCCCCCTCATCCTAACGAGAGGCGGCCAGGGAGAATTGGGCGACCGCCCGAGAGCGGAATGGGCGCAGGACACGCCGAGGAAATAGCGTGAGACCTCCGAGCCGGGAGCCGGCCGATCCAGTGTCGAGAGAGGTGCTGCACACGATGGGCGAATTAGAGGGCAGGGTGGCCGTCATCACCGGAGCCGGGCGGGGCATCGGCCGGGAGCACGCGCTCCTCTTCGCAGCCGAGGGCGCCAAGGTCGTGGTGAACGACCTCGGCGGCGATCCCCACGGCACCGGGTCCGACACCTCGCCGGCCCAGCAGGTGGTGAACGAGATCGTCGACGCCGGCGGGGAGGCCGTGGCCAACTACGACGATGTCTCGGACTGGGACGGCGCCAAGCGCCTCGTGGATCAGGCGGTCGAGGCCTTCGGCAACCTCCACGTCCTGGTGAACAATGCCGGTATCTTGCGCGATCGCATGCTGATCAACATGTCCCCCGACGAGTGGGACATCATCATGAAGGTGCACCTGCGCGGTCACTTCTGCACGACCCGGTGGGCGGCCACCTACTGGCGCGAGCAGTCCAAGGAGGGCCGCGTGGACAAGCGGTCGGTGATCAACACGTCCTCCACCTCCGGCTTGTTCGGCAACGTGGGCCAGACCAATTACGGCGCCGCCAAAATGGGCATCGCCGCCTTCTCGATGATCGCCGATTCCGAGCTGTCCCGGTACGGGGTACGCGTCAATGCCATCGCGCCCGCGGCCGCCACGCGCTTGACGGCCGGCCTCGGCCCGGACCGGCCGGAGCCGTCGGCGGACGAATGGTCCTCGATGTCGCCGGCCAACATCGCCCCGTTCGTGGCCTACCTGGCCACCGAGGACTGCCCGATCCACGGCAGGACCTTCCTCGTCGCGGGCGGGGGCATCCATCTCTTCCAGCCCTTCGCCGTGATCGACAAGGTCGAGAAGAACGGACTCTGGACGGTGGCCGAGCTCAAAATGGAAGCGGCGCACTTCGCCGATGTCCCCTTCCATCTCAACAATCCCTTCGAGGGCCAGATGGGCTGAGCTGGTCCCCTAGCCGGTGGCAGCGGTGACCGGGATCGGTCGGAACAGGGGGATCCACGCCTCGCCGGCTTGCTCGAAGACCACCTCGACCGGCATCCCGATGTGCACGGCATCGACGTCGCACTCGATGAGATCCGTCGTGAAGCGCAGGCCCTCCTGCTCATCGAGCTCGACGATGGCGATCACGTACGGAAGGGGCAGCTCGGGATTGAAAGGATGACGATTGATCGTGAACGTGAAGACCGATCCGCGACCACGCACCGGTCGCGGGACCAACGCGCCGTCACAGTGGGGGCACCGCTCCACCGGTGGATGTACCCACCGGTGACAACCCTCGCATTGCAGGATGAGAAGCTTCCCTTCGGCGCCACCGGTCCAGAACGGCCGGTTCAGATCGTTTATCGGTGGCGGCATCCGACGCGGAACTTGGCTGGCCACATCGCTATCGTAGGCGGCGGGGGCGCTAGCGTGCGATCGTGACCAACCATGACCGTGGTGCCATCTTTTCGGGCATTGGTATTTCAAAGATCGGGCGCCGCACCGGCATCCCCGGAATCGACCTTACGGACGCCGCGGCCCGCGAGGCCATCAGCGACGCCGGCCTCGAGCCCGCCGACATCGACGGGGTCGCCACCATGGGTGACACCCCGATACCCGAGGCCTGTGCGCGCCTGGGTATCGCACCGACGTGGCGGGGCGGCAGTGACATCGGCGGCTTGCTGGCGCCGGTCTTCGCGGCGTGCGATGCGGTGGCGACCGGTCAAGCCCGCCACGTGCTCATCTACCGCACCGTGCAGATGATCGGCGGCACCGTACCGTTGGAGGGCATTCCCACGCCCAAGAACGCTTCGGCAGCACCCGACGAGTCCCCCATGGCCAAGGTGATGCAGTGGATGGGCCCGCTCATCGCCATGCACGCATACTCGGCCGCCAACTGGCTCGCCATGCACTGCCGGCGCCACATGCACCTGTACGGGACGACGAAGGAACAACTCGGTTGGTTGGCCGTCATCAGTCGGCGCAACGCGGCACTCAATCCGCGTGCGGCCTATCAGGAGCCGCTCACGCTCGACGAGTACCTCTCGGCCCGCCTGATCTCTGACCCCTTCGGCCTCTACGACTGTGACGTGCCGATCGACGGCTCCATCGCCCTGGTCATCTCCGGATCCGATTTCAGCGCCGACTGCAAGAGCAAGGCGGTCCGTGTCGAGGCGTTCGGCGGCACCTCCGGCGAGGGCGGCTGGGACCAGCGACCCGACTACCCGAAGATGGCCTCGGTGGATGCAGCGGCCGACATGTGGAGCCACACCGATCTTCGGCCGGCCGACATCGACGTGGCCGAGCTCTACGACGGCTTCACATTCCTCACGCTGGCCTGGCTCGAAGCGCTCGGCCTGTGTGGCGACGGCGAGTCGGGGCCGTTCGTCGAGGGCGGTCACCGCATCGCACTCGATGGGGAGCTGCCGCTCAACACCTACGGCGGCCAGCTGTCGGCCGGGCGCATGCACGGCTATTGGGTCCTGCACGAGGCGATTCTCCAGCTGCGCCACCAGGCGGGGGAGCGTCAGGTGCCCGATGTCGAGGTCGCGGCGGCCGCCGTCGGCGGTGGACCCATCGCCGGCTGCATGCTCCTCACGCGCTAACGCATCCGAGCGGCTTCGGAGCCGTTTACCGTTCTGCGCCTCGCTAGCCGCTCGGGTTACGACGCCGCGTCCGCCGTGACGTCGCGCGCCGGAAGCTCGTACTGCGAGAAGAACTTCCACATCGTCTCGTCCGCGTTCACGAGGATGATCCCACGACCCGACCCCGTCAAGATCCAGGTCTTCTTGGGACCCATGTTGAGCGTCTGCCCCGGCCACACGTGGCCCGAACCGGTGAAGCGCCAGAGGACCACCTGGGCCCCGCCCCGGCACCCGCTATAGGTGATCGGGGTCGCCGTCTCGCCGGCCGAGATGGAGCCTGCGGCGCCGACGATCTTCGCACCGACATCGGGCTTGGTCGAGCAGTGGTCCGCTTTGACCCATTGGTCGATGCCCTCCATCACCGAGAGCACCAGGCGCGGGTTCTTGTTGGGCGTCCCGTTGAATTTGGCGATGGGGTCGTTGACCGAGTGGAACTCCATCGTCGGCACCGAACGGGTCGGGTGGATGACGGGAAGCTCCACCTGTCCCGAGACCGAGGCGATGGCGGCCACGTGGGTCGATGCCTCCGCCGCCATGGCGTAGGCCATCATGCCGCCGTTGGAGATGCCGGTCATGTACACCCGACGCAGGTCGACCGGGGTCCGGGCCGCCACATCGGCGATGACCTTTTCCAAGAAGCCAACGTCGTTGATCTTCTTGGTGACGGGCAGGCCGCAGCACTCCCCAGCGTTCCAGCCGTACTGCGCCTGCTTGGCCACGGGGTCGGGCGTGAGCACCTTGGAGATGCGGGTCCCGTCGGGATAGACGGCCAGGTAGCCGTTCAGATCGGCGTTGGGGTCCATCTCGGAGAGGATCTCTTGGATCTGCCCGTTCTGTGTCGCGCCGGCCAGGTTGAGCACGATGGGCAGGGGCTGGCCGGAGGCAGCGGCGGGCGGAACGTGGATGCGGTAGTCGCGGTGCAGTCCGTCGAAGGTGAGGTCGAACACGTAGGACCCGTTCATCGGCGCCAGTACCGGGTGCGTTGTGGAGGCGCCGGCCGCGGCGGGAGCGAACGCCAAGGGGACGGCCAGGACGGCCACCATGGCCAGCGCCATCAGCGACGCCAGCACGACATCGAGTGGTGCGATGCGGGCGCGCCGCCGCGATGTGGGGGTGACAAGCATGGCGGAAGTATGCCAGCCCTATCTCGTCTTGTTCGGGGACCTCCGACGCCAGCCCCCTCGCGCCCCTCCGATCGTGCCGAGCCGCTCCTCCCGGAGCGCCATGGCGGCGGAATCATCGAGCGGTGCCAGTTCCTCGACATCGAGCGCCCAGGACAGCAATAGATCGGCCAGCACCGGGTTGCGGGCGAGCACCGGCCCATGCAGGTATGTGCCCACAATCCGGTCCGCCACCGCGCCCTCGGTGCCGGAGCCGTCGCCGTTGCCGATCCCGGCGGTGACGGTGGCCAGCGGGATGGTCTCGGGGGCCAGCGCCGTCCGACCGCCATGATTCTCGAATCCGGTCAACGGTGGCAGGGCCAGGCCCGTCGCGTCCGCCACCACCTCGCCGACGGCCCGGGCTCCGACGCCCTTGGTGGTGGCGATGTCGAGCAGCCCGACGCCCTCGTGCGGTTCACCGTCGGCGGCCGGAAAGCTCTTCCCCGCAATCTGGTAGCCGGCGCAGACCGCCAGCACGACGGCGCCGTCGGCGGCGCGGCGCGCCAAGGTCTTGTCGTCGATGAGCGAACGAGCCGCACGCACCTGCGGGCCGTCCTCGCCGCCACCCAGGCAGTAGATATCCGCATCGGGCAGCGCGGCATCCGACGGCGCCTGCGTCAGCTCCACCTCGATCCCGCGCCAAGCCGCCCGGCGAGCCAGGATCAACCCGTTGCCCCCGTCGCCATAGGTGCCGAGCAGGTCGGGGTAGACGACCACTACCCGCAGCGCCGTCATCCCTTGGCGCCGAGGAGATCGCCGAAGGCTGTGTAATTGCCGATGGCGTCGACTGTGTAATTCCCGATCCCGTCGACCGCGTCATCGCCGTCGTGTCCGGCCACCCGCACCGCTTCGACAGGATCGGCTTCCATGACGTGGGAGACGCCGGCGTAGTGCAGCCGGACCGACAGGTCGCGGCACCGGTCCCCGGTGGCCACCACCACCCGGTTCGCCAGGCGCTCGAAGGGAACGTCCCACAGCCAGCTCGGGTCGGCTCCGTCCGCCGTCCGCGCGTTGATACTGACCACGACCGGTCCGTCATCCCCCCCCACCAGGTCGAGGAGCTCGCTCCACCCGGCCGGGTTCTTGGCCAGCATCAACCGGGTCCGCACGCCCCCGACGTGGCGGATCGTGAAGCGGCCGGCCACATCGCTGATGGCGGCCATGGCGGCCAGCCCGTCCGCCACATCGATGCCCTGGGTCTCGGCGGCCACCGCCGCCATCAGCGCGTTGGCGTGATTGAAACGCCCGGGGAGGGCGAGGGTCAGTGGGTGGGAGCGCCCGTCGGCCCACACCCCGTGGAACGTGGTGCCGTGGTCGGTGGCGGTCAGCGTGGCCGCGGGCTCGGGTCGGGCGAAGCCACATCCGGTGACGCACGCCCATGAGCCGTCCTCGTCAAAGCCGATGCGGCCCTGGCAGGAGGGGCAGCCCACCGCATCGAGCTGCCAGCCCATGCCGGCGGCGACCCAGCGCACGTTCGCCGCCGCCCCGGCACTCCAGACGACGAGCGGGTCGTCGGCGTTCGCCACCACCGTGACGTGGGGTGCCGCGGCCAGGGCGGCCCGCCAGGTGCCCGCCACCATGCGGACCTCGTTGGTGCGGTCCAACTGATCGCGCGAGAGGTTGAGCAGCACAACGGTGGTGGGCTTGGTGGCGGCCAGGACGCGGGGAAGGTATATCTCGTCCACCTCGAGCACGGCCCGGGGCGCGGCGCGGTCACCAGCCAGGGCCGCCACATGCCCCGGGGGCATGTTGGACCCCGTCTCGTTGCTGACGACGCGGTCACCGCCCGCGGCCAGGGCGGCGGCGAGGAGACGCGTCGTCGTCGTCTTGCCGTTGGTCCCCGTGACGAGGGCGACGGCGCGTCCCGCCGTCAGGTGCTGCAGCAGGTTCGGGTCGACCTTCAGCCCCGAACGCCCGCCGGCAACGGTGCCCTGCCCGCGTCCCAGGCGTCGTGACGTGGCATTGACGGCTCGGGTGGTGACGACGGCGAGGCGAAACCTCACGAAGGGGGTTTCGTGCGCGCCAACTCCTCGGCCGTGGGCTCATGGCGGACCCGCGATTCGGCGGGGAGCAAGGCGGAGATGGCGGACATGATCGTCTCGGTGTCGGCGACGGCATCGGTCAGCGACAGCGCGAGCGGGCGGCCCACGCGCAGGGTCACCTTCGGGGGGTGGCGCACCAGCGTGACGTCGGGCACCCGGGCCGAACGGGGCCATACCTTCTCCGTTCCCCACAGCCCGATCGGGACGACGACGGCTCCGGTCGACGAGGCCAGCCTCGCCGTCCCGGTCTTGCCGTGCAGCACGGGATCGAAGAACGCCTCCCCCCGCGGGATGGTGCCCTGCGGCAGGACGATCACCACTTCGCCGGCGCGCAGGGCCGCCTCGGCGGCGCGCAGCGGCTGATTCGACCCGCTGCCGCGATCCACCGGGATGCCACCGATGGACCGGGCGATGATGCCCACCACCGGGGCGTCGAAGATCTCCTTCTTGCCCAGGAAACGCACGGGTCGTCCCAACCGGGCGGCAACGAGGGCGAGTGCCGCCACGTCGAAGTAACTCCGATGGTTGGCGGCCAACAGGACGGGCCCCTTCGCCGGGATGTGATCGATGCCGGTGATGGCAAAGCGCGCGTAGGGGAACGACGTCGGCCGCACGAACGGCCGCAGCAGGTGATACGGCTCGAGCCCGAGCAGGCTCGGCACCCCGGGCGGGCGGTCCCAATGCTCGATCGGCCAGCGCCGGGCCGTGGCGATCACCGTCAGCGACGGGTCCGGGTTGACCGCGTGCGGGAAGCCGACGCTGGCCAGGAGCGGCGTGTCGAACACGCTGTCGCTGCAGGCATGGCAGTCGTCGAGGTCGATGCCCTCGTCTTTGGCCCAGGCCCGGACCGCCTTGAGCTTGCCCGTGCCCCACACGAAGCCCTCGTAGAGACGCCCGGTGTAGCGCCCGTCCTTCGTCTCGTAGGTCGTGGCGATGACGGCGTCGAAACCCAGCGCCTCGGCGAAGGGCGTGATCATGTCGACCGGCGTGGTCGTCGAGAGCACGAGCCGGTGGCCTGCGGCCCGGAATGCGGCCAGGTACTGCGGCGCGAATGGTGCGATCAGTGCGGTCAGGTCGCCGACGGCCCGCTTGCCGGCTGCCTGCACCGCATCTTGGCGCCATCCCTTGGCCACCCGGGCGGCGGCCCGGACCAACCCCATGGACAGGAGGTTCTCCCCCAGGCGGTCGTTGACCGCGTAGAGCACCCGATCGCCCGGCAGCGTGCGACCCTGGGGCAGGACGCCCTCGTCCATGAGGGCTTTGTTGAGGGCCTGCCCCGAGGCGCGGCAGAGGAGCGTGCGGTCCAGGTCGATGAAGACGGCGCTGGGCCTGTTGCTGGAGTCGGTCCTGGAGTCGGTGCTGGTGTTGGTGTTGGCAACGTCACCCATGGCGGCCCAGCCTAAAGCATGCGACCCGTCGGGCGTCATACCTGTGACCAGCGTATTTATAGGCTTCGCCCCGGCGGTGCCACCAGGAAAGGGACAGGGCACGGGCCCCGGACTCCGGACCGTGAACGGCTCCGGCAACGGCAACGGTCCGGCGAGGCTGCGCCGCGGGACCATCCGTCGGGCCAGAAAACTGCCCCGGAAAAAGGAGAAGGGATCGCCGGGGGGGTGGCGATCCCTTCTCGAGACTCACCAGGTTCAGGAGGGGGGGTTCCATTCCCTGTGGTCTGGATCTATTCTGGCCCCGCCGTTTCAATCTGTCAAGCAGCTCCACCAGATACCTACTATCTGATATTCTGATCGATAGCGACACTGGCGCTAGCAGGACGGCTGCAATCCGGGAAGGAGCGTTGTCATGGAGTTGAAACATTTGCAAGCACTCCTGGGCATCGCCGATACCGGGAGTTTCTCGGCCGCCGCCACCACGATCGGGACGGTGCAGTCCAATGTGTCCGCCCATATTGCGCGGCTCGAGCGCGAGCTCGATGTGCAGCTGGTCGACCGTGCCTCCGGCCGCCTCACCGAGGAGGGTGAGGTCGTCGTGAGCCGGGCCCGGCGGGTCATGAACGAGCTCTCCGACATGGTGGCCGACGTCACGGCCCTACGTCAGGAGGTGGTCGGCACGGTGCGCCTGGGCATGATCGGCACCACGGGACGCTGGCTCGTGCCCCAGCTCTTCGACATGCTCCGGGAGCGCCACCCCCACATCCACCTCAACGTGGGCGAGGGCGGCAGCACCCAGCTCGAGCTCCAGCTCGGATCGGGCCACCTCGACCTCGCCGTGGTCACGCTCCCCCTCAGCGGCGACGAGGTGATCGTGGCGCACCTCTTCGACGAGGACCTCGTGCTCGTGGTTCCCCGTGATCATCCTCTGGCCGAGGAGAGCTCGCTCCCCCTGGCCCGCCTGGCCGACCTGGAACTTCTTCTCCCGGCACCCGGCACGGCCCTGCGGGCCGAGATCGACAGCGCCGTCGTGCCCGCCCGGGTGGAACTGCGTCCCGCCATGGAGCTCGATGGTGTCCGCATGATCGCCTCACTCGCCTTCGACGGCTACGGGCCGGCCATCCTGCCGGCCACCGCCGTTCCCGGGCACCTGCGGGAACGGTTCGCCATCGTGCCGCTCGAAGGCTTCCCCCGGCGGCGGGTGGGCATCGCGCAGCGCCGGCGTGGTCTGCCCTCGGCCCCGGTTCGAGCGGTGATCGACATCTTGGGGCTGGTCGTGAGCGATCCGCTGGCTATGCCCGACGGGATTCACCCGACAACCGAGCTGACGCACCCGGCTGGCGGCGGCGTCTGACGCACCCGACTGGCGGGCCCTGACGCCTACGTCGTCTCTACTGGCCGGGGCTCACGCCACATCGTCCAGATCTTGGGGCCGCCGCCGGGAATCGGAACCTCTTTGACGACTTCGAAGCCATGGCGGTTGTAGAAGGGGACGTTGCGCTCCTTCGAAGACTCGAGATAGGCGGGAAGTCCCTCGGCATCGCAGTGGTCGAGGACGACCCGCATGAGCGCCGAGCCGATTCCCTTGCCCTGGACCTCGGGTTCCGTGCCCAAGGTGGCGAGATACCAATGTGGCTCATGTGGATGCATCGACTCCATCATGTTGATCAGCTGCAACGTCGACTTGAGGTGGGAGGCGACATACGGGAGGACCTGGACCAGGTTCAAGATGCCGCTCAGCCCCGTGAGCAACGGCTTGCCGGCAGGCCCCCAGATAGCTGCCCCCTGGTAGTCATCCGTCGTATAGCAGCCGCCAAAGGGAAGGTAGTCACCCCGCATCTGGCTGGTGAAATAGCGCCGCATGCCCTCGTTCCGCCGGCGATCGTTCCGGAAGACGAATCCCATCACGGGGTCGTCGTAGAACGTCCGGCACAGCTGGGCCGCCATTGCATCTACGTCCGCGTCGACGGCCCGGCGAACCGTGATGCCCCCGATGGTGTCGTCCCGTTCCATAAGGCGTCGATGCTGGCAGATAGTCGAGCCCGGCGCCACCGCGACAATGCGGCAGGGGTCAGACAACGAGTCCCTGTAACCTGCGTTAGCGTCCGTGACCATGCTTAGCCGCAAGATCCCGTTGGAGACTGCGCCCCGGCATGTCACGCCGATCACCACCGTGACAGCCCGGGTGCCCGGAATGACCAGAGTGGAAGCGAACCTCGACGCGATGACGAAGGCCGGATGTTGAAGATCGGGATACTCGGCGCGGCACGCATTGCGCCCGCCGCGCTGATCAAGCCGGCGCGTCGGACCGGCAAGGCCGAGGTGATCGTGGTGGCGGCTCGCGACCCCGACAAGGCGCGCAAGTACGCGGACCACGAGAAGATCCCTCGCGTGGCGGACTCCTACGAAGCTCTGCTGGCCGACCCCGAGCTCGATGCTGTTTACATCCCGCTCCCCAACGGTCTGCACGGCCGCTGGACCATCGCCGCCCTTGAAGCCGGCAAACACGTGCTGTGCGAGAAGCCGTTCACGGCGAACGCCGACGAGGCGCGGCACGTCGCCGAGGCCGCGGCGGCCCATGCGGGCCTCGTCGTGATGGAGGCCTTTCACTACCAGTACCACCCCATGACGCGCCGACTCGTCGAGATCGTCCAGACGGGCGAGCTCGGGACCATCAAGGGAATCGACATCTCCTTCTCGGCTCCGTTGATCAGACGGGGAGACATCCGGTACCAACTCGATCTGGCGGGCGGCGCCATGATGGACATGGGCTGCTACCCCATATCGTTGCTGCGACTTCTGGCGGCCGGGCCGCGGGTGACCGAAGCGACGGCGAAGCTGGCGTCGCCCGGCATCGATCGCGCCATGGACGCTCGCTTCTCCCTCCCCGAGGGCGGTATGGCACGCGTGCGTTGCTCCATGTTCTCCACGTCCGTCGTCCGCCTCCATGCCGAGGTGATCGGGACCGAGGGAACGCTCAAGGTCTTCAACCCGTTCGCCCCCCAGTTCGGTCACCGCGTGCGGATCGAGACCTCCTCGGGCACACGCCGCGAGAAGTTCTCCCGTCGCGCCACGTACGACTACCAACTCGATGCATTCGTCGCCGCCGTCGAGGATGGCGCGCCGTTCCCGACGACAGCGGTGGACGCCATCCGCACGATGGAGCTGATTGACGCCACCTACGTCGCGGCCGGGCTGCCGATCCGGCAACCGACACCCGCGTCCGCCGGCGCAGCGGGTACGACCGACCCGACCGACTGGACCCTGCCGACTGAATCGACTGGGCCGACTGAGCCGAGCGGGTCGAGCGGGTCGACTGGGCCGAGCGGGTCGAACGACTGATGCCGCTCCCGACGGACGAGCTCTCGTCGCTGACCGACGCCGTCCTTTCGACCGCGACGGCCGGCGGCTGCACGAACGCCGAGTTACGGGTCGAGCGCATCCACTCCCAACGGGTGCGCCTGCGCGACGCCGCACCCGAGGGCTCATCTGACGACACGGAGTTCGGCATGGGCGTCCGGGTCGTGATCGATGGCGCAGTCGGATTTGCCGCCACGGTCGACGTCAGTGCAACGGAGGCGGCCAACCTCGTCCGCAGCGCCATTGAAACAGCGAGGGTGACGGCACAGGCGGGCGGGGGGCGGGTCGAGCTGGCCCCCGAGCCCAGTCACGGGGAAGTCGTCTGGACGAGCGCGTTCGAGATCGATCCCGGAACCGTGCCGCTGGCCGACAAGGTCGCCGTGCTCGAGGATTGGAGCCGGCGGTTGCTGGCGCACGATGGCGTCTCGCACGTCACCGCCGAGGTGCTCAGCGTCGGGGAGGAAACGTATCTGGCCGACTTGAGCGGTACCCGGGCCACCCAACGGCGTGTCCGCCTGCACCCGCAGGTCGAGGCGTTGGCGTTGAGTGAGGCCGGCTTCGAGACGATGCGTTCGTTGGCCCCGCCGGTCGGGCGCGGTTGGGAATACCTGACCGGTGGCGCGGGCGGACCGGGCCAGGGGGGCTGGGATTGGGACGACGAGCTGGCGCGCATGCCCGGGCTCTTGGCGGAGAAGTTGGCCGCCCCATCAGTCGAGGCGGGCGTCTACGACCTCGTGGTCGATCCATCGAATCTGTGGCTCACGATCCACGAGTCGATCGGTCACGCCACGGAGCTCGACCGGGCGGTCGGCTACGAGGCCGCCTACGCCGGCACGTCGTTCGCCACCTTCGACCAATTGGGTGCGTTGCAATACGGCTCCCCCGTGATGCACGTGACCGGCGATCGCACGGTCGAGCACGGGTTGGCCACGGTCGCCATCGACAGCGAAGGGGTGGCCGGGCAATCCTTCGACCTCATCCGTGACGGGGTACTCGTCGGGTATCAGCTCGACCGCTCGATCGCGGCCAGCATGCACCTCGGACGCTCGAACGGGTGCGCCTTCGCCGACTCGCCCCTGCATGTGCCGATCCAGCGGATGGCGAATGTCTCGTTGGCTCCCGCTCGGGACGGCGGGACGGGTGGGCCGACGACGGCCGAGCTCATCGGCGGGGTGGAGCGCGGTCTGTACATCGTGGGCGACAAGAGCTGGTCCATCGACATGCAGCGCTACAACTTCCAATTCACCGGGCAGCGGTTCTTCAAGATCGAGGCAGGAAAGCTGGTCGGGCAGGTGAGAGATGTGGCGTATCAAGCCACGACCACGGAGTTCTGGGGCGCCATGGAAGCCGTCGGTGGCTCGTCGACCTTCGTGCTCGGTGGTGCGTTCAACTGTGGCAAGGGCCAGCCGGGCCAGGTCGCACCGGTCAGCCACGGGTGCCCGTCGGTGTTGGTGCGACAGGTGCGCGTGCTGAACGCACGCGAGGAGGCTGGACGGTGATTGAGGCGCAGGCGGTCGTCGAGATCGCGCTGGCGGCAGCGGCACGCAGCGGGGCCGACGGTTGCATCGTGCTCGTGGACGAGACGAGTCACGCCGATGTGCGTTTTGCCCTCAACACGACGACAACGAACGGCGTGCGACGCGACCGCTCGGTCACCGTCATCGTCATGGTTGCCGCCGGCACGCCAGGCGCACAGTCCGTCGGCGTAGCACGACGGAGCGGTGTGGCCGATGTGGAGCAGATGGTGTCGGCCGCGTTGACGGATGCTCGCGGGGCTCCGCCAGCCGACGATGTCTTTGCATTGGTCGACGGAATGGGCGCCGCTCGGGGTGGCGGGCGGGCGGCGTCGGCGGCCTTCGGGAGCGCCCCCGTCGAAACGGACCTCTCGGTGTTGGGCGGCGTACTCTCGGGCCTCTCGGGCGCTTTCGGGCGAGCGTCCGCCAAGGATGTGGTGCTGGCGGGGTTTGCCGAGTACGGCGTGTCGACACTGTATCTGGGCAGCTCGACCGGGGTGCGCTTGTCCTTCTCGCAGCCGACCGGAGCCGTCAACCTCGTCGGGCGATCGGCTGATGGTGTCCGCTCGGCCTGGACCGCCGTGGGGGCCGAGCGGATCGGCGAGATTTCGTTCGGCGAGATGGAAGAGGAATTGTGGCGACGGCTCTCGTGGGCGGAACGGTCGATCTCGCTCGACGCGGGGCGATACGAGGTGATCCTGCCGCCTTCTGGTGTGGCCGACATGATGGGGTCGCTGCTCTTCTACGGGATGGGCGGACAGGACGCTGAGGACGGGCGGACGGTGTTCTCGGCGACGGGCGGGGACGACGGTGGCGGGAGTGGCGGCAGCGGGAGTGGCGGTGCTGGCGGTGCTGGCGGCGTCCGCGGGACTCGTGTCGGCGAGCAGCTGACGAACATGCCCTTCACCTTGTACAGCGATCCCTTCGAACCGGGGCTCGAGTGTCTGCCCTTCGTCGCCTGTGGCTCGTCGGACTCGGAGTCATCCGTCTTCGACAATGCGCTGCCGATCGAGCGCGTCGACTGGATACACGGTGGGCGCCTCGCCCATCTCCGCTATCACCGGGCCGGCGCGGCCCGCTCGGGCGTCGAGGCGGCGCCGTACATCGACAACCTGATACTGCGTGGTGGCGGCGGCGGTGACCCTGCCAGGGGCGGCGGTGACCCTGCCGGCGGCGGCGGTGACCCTGCCAGGGGTGGTGGTGGCGGCGGTGCAACGGATGGCGGCAGCGTCGACGAGATGGTGGCCCGCACCGAGCGGGGACTCCTCTTGACCTGTCTCTGGTACATCCGCGAGGTCGATCCTGCGACGGCGCTACTCACCGGGCTGACCCGTGATGGCGTCTATGTCATTGAGGACGGTGCCGTGGTGGGCGCCGCCAACAACTTCCGCTTCAACGAGAGTCCCGTCGACCTGCTGGCCCGGGCGACCGAGGTGGGCACGAGCGTGCGGACACTGGGTCGTGAGCTTGGCGAGTATCTCAATCGCTGCATCATGCCGGCGTTGCGCATCCCTGACTTCAACATGAGCTCGGTGAGCCAAGCCAGCTGACCTGACGGCGATCGGCGGGGGCCGGCAGCGATCGGCGGGCGTCGACACGGGTACGACAACTGAGATCGGATAACAGGCGTCCATTCCGGTCATGCTGACGACCGTTCAGTCACATGGAGCTCGTCGTCGAGAAAACGTCCACGGCCGACTTGATGGAAGAGGCGGACCGGTTGGGTCGCGCGATATCGGCGACGCTCGGGGCCCTCATGGCTGTGGTCGGCGAGCTCGATCGGCGGGAGGCATGGCGGGCAGAAGGGGCCACCTCTTCCGGCGCTTGGCTCACGCAGCGCTTGGGTGTGGCAGAGGGCACGGGGCGGTCGTGGTCGCAGGTCGCCGAGAAATTATGGGACATGCCACATATCGGCCAGGGCCTCCGGGTCGGTGCACTCAGTTTCGACAAGGTCAGGGTGGCCGTCGAGCTGGCGACGCCGGAATCAGATGCATCCGTCCTACGTCAGGCCGAGGAATGCACTGTTCGCCAATTAACGGACCTGGTCCGTGCGAACCGGGGTACCAACGACGAGCGAGCGGCGGATCGCTTCGAGAACCGCTACCTGCGCTTCAACGACGCCCGGCGCATGATCACCGCGCAACTGGCCGAGGACGCCTACGCCGAAGTGCGCGCCGCTGTCTCCGACAGGGCGCGCCTGTTCCCATCCGACGGCGAGACCCGCTACGACCAGCGGCGGGCCGACGCCCTGGTCGACATCTGCCGGGGAGCTCGAGGGACCATGCCTGCGACGGGCAATGGCGACAGCAGGGTCGGCGCCGGAGCCGAGAGCGGGGGTAAGAAGGGCAGCGGCAGCGGCGGCAGCGGTGGCATCGGCACTGCCCGATCGACACCCTCACCTCATTCGAACTTCCTCGTGGTCGTCCACACCGATTTCACGTTCCTACAGGGCGGATCCGGTGGGGCTGAGATCGAGCGGCTGGGATTGCTCAGTCGAGAAGCCGTGCGGCGGATCTGTTGCGATGGTGCGGTGACGCTGGCCCTCGATGATGCCTTCGGGCACACCATGTTCGAGGGTCGTTCAAAGCGATTCGCCACGGACGCGCAACGCCGTGAAGTGCAACGACGAGATCGGCGATGTCGTTTCCCCGGCTGTGCCAACAATCTGTTCACCGATGTCCATCACGTCGTGCACTGGGCCGATCAGGGCAAGACCGACCTGCCCAATTTGGTGACCCTCTGTGATCACCACCACCACCGAGTCCACGAGGGCAAATGGAGCCTGACGGGCAATGCCAACGGCATCCTCCGGTTCGTCGGCCCGACCGGGCGGACCATGACCTCGCGGCCCTCGCCGCTTTGGACACGCCGCAAGGACTGAACCGAGCCGGCATCTGAAGCGGTTGTCGAGGCGGATGAGGGCGGCACCCGGGCGGGAGCGAGGCGTCAACTCCGTCGCGTCACCGCGACGACGCCTGTAACCCTCGTACCGTCTTCATCCATTCCTCGAGTCCGGGCACCACCAGGCCATCCACCTTGCCGCTCTCGTCGGCGCGCCGGAGCAAAAGTGCGTCCTGAGCCAGAGGCAACCGCGCAAAGCTCGCCTGCTCATCGATAGTCATCGGCCCACCCTGCAACGCCAACGAAGCCACGCTGTCAGCGGCCAATGCGCCGGCATAGGTCGACTGGCGCGCCACAAGATACCGCTTGGCCTCAACGTGCAGTCCCACCAACCCGGCCACCCGCTCCCCCAGAGCCGCCCGGACCGCCGCCGCCCCGGCTTCAGCATGCTCGGCGTCCCCGACCCCGGGCAGCAGATGGCCGATGTCGTGGACAAGGCCGGCCACGGCCAGCTCCGAGTCATCCGGCACCCGGTGCCGCAACACCGCCGCCGTCTGCAGGGCATGGTCCAAGTGCGTAAACGGCATCTCGTCTGACGAGAGGTCTCGACCGTCGCTTGCGCTTTCGCCTGTGCTTGCGCTTTCGCCTGTGCTTGCGCTTACACCTGCGTCCGCACCTGCTATCTCGACCTGTAACGCCGCTCCGGAGGCCAGAAGCTCTTCGATGTCGTCGATGCTGATGGTCACCGCCCCATTCTCCACGCTCGCCGGTGAGGGCGGCCTACGCCGGGCCGCTCCCTGGCACGCCGGGCCGCTCCCTGGCCGACCGGGCCGCTCCCTGGCCGACCAGGCTCAGAATGGAGGTCGAGTCGCCTGATCGGGCACGCGCCCAGTAGTTTCACCTCATTATCTGGGAGGACCGACCGTGACCAATACCGCGACACCCACGAAGACCCCGGGCAACCTTGGCGACGCGCGAGGGCGCACCTCATCTGACGACACAGAGATCGAGGAGCAGCTCAGCGACCTGCGGGCCTGGCTCGGCAAGAATTGGGACGCCGACTTGACGGTGGGCGAATGGTGGGAACTTCTCGGGGTCGCCGGCTGGTCGGCGCCGAATCTGCCCCAAAGCGCGTACGGAAAGGCCATGGCCCGGAGCGATGCCGTGCTCGTGGCCCAAGAGATCACCAAGTTCGGTGCCTTGGGTGCACCGGCCGGCTTGGGACTCCTGCTCGCCGCACCGACGATTGCCACCCACGGGACCCAAGAGCAGATCGACCTCTACGTCCGGGACATCGTCACGGGCAAAAAGGCGTGGTGCCAGCTGTTCAGCGAGCCCCAGGCCGGTTCCGACCTGGCCGGACTGCAGACCAGGGCGGTGCGCGACGGGGACGAGTGGATCATCAACGGCCAAAAGGTCTGGACCTCTGGCGGTCAGTACGCGGACCTGGGCATGTTGTTGGCCCGAACGGATCCCGAGGTGCCCAAGCACGTCGGGATCTCCTATTTCGCTTTCGAGATGCTCCAGGAAGGCGTCGACGTGCGACCCCTCAGGGAGATGACCGGACGGGCGCTCTTCAACGAGGTCTTTCTCACCGATGCCAGGGTGCCGGACTCCGCGCTCATCGGTGGTGTCAACAACGGCTGGGCGGCCGCCAACACCACCTTGATGAACGAGCGCGCCGGATTGGGCTCTGGTGGTGGAAACGCGGCCGGGGGCGACTCGGCCCAGCCGGGGACCGTGATGGGCGCGCTCGGGAAGCGGGTAGGCGACTTCATAACGTCCGGCGGCGCGCCGAACGGTCGTCGAGGTGCGGCCACGAAGTCTGGTGCGGGGGACGGGGCGGCGGCGAAGGCGAGCTCAGAAGACGCTGAATCCACTGGCGGGTTGATGGCCATCATGCGAGGCGGAGCGGGCATGCTCATCCGCATGGCCCAGAACAACGGGGCCAACAAGGATGCCGGGGTGCGACAGGATCTCGTCCGCCTGTACACCTTGGGCGAGCTGGGGCGGTTCAACGGATTGCGCGTCAAGGCCGCCAAGGAGCAGGGCCGCGACATCCCCGGCATGCCGAACGTGGCCAAGTTGTCGATGAGTCAGATCGTGCGGGGTACCCGTGATCTGGGGCTGCGGATTGCCGGGCCGGCGGGGATGCTGCACGCATACAACGCGGACGAGAAGGCGGGTCTGGCCCGGCTGATCGGCAACCCTTTCGTCGGCGGGGTCACGGAGATGGCGCTGTTCGCGCAGGCTCCGCCTATCTATGGCGGCACTGACCAGGTACAGCGCAACATCATCGGTGAACGCGTGCTCGGGCTGCCCAAGGAGCCGAACAACGACCGGGTGACGCCGTTCTCGGAACTGCCCAAGAACGCTTGACGAGGTGGTGGGGCAGGTCGAGTCGGTCCGACAATTGGCGTAGCGGCAGGCACAACGGGGGGTAGATATGCCGAGTGGGGGCGATGTCGGGGCCGGCGCGGTGAGGGTCGTCGACGGCGAGGACAAGGCCAGCGCCAATGCACGGGGCATGTTGCTTTCCTGGTGGGCCGCCCGCGTCCCCGATCGTCCGGCGCTGATCACCGCCTACGGGGATCGCACCTTCGGCCAGCTCAATGCCAATGCGAACCGCCTGGCTCGGATCTTGCGGGCTCGTGGGCTGACGGCCGGCGACAGCATCGTCCTCATGTGCACCAACCGACCCGAATTCGTCGAGGTCCTCCTGGCGGCGCAACGGACGGGGCTCCGTCTGACGCCGATCAACTGGCACCTGACCGGTGAGGAGGCGGGCTACATCGTGGCCAACTGCGAGGCGAAGGCGTTCGTCGCGGCGGCCTCGCTCGGGGACAAGGTGGTCACGGCGGCGACAGCGGCGTCGTCGTCGTCGTCGTCGAGTCTGGTGCGTCTCGCCGTCGGCGGCGATCTGCCCGGATTCGAGCCCTACGAGACGGCCATCGCCGACCAAGATCCGGACGACATCCCCGATCCGGCCCTGGGCACCCAGATGCTCTATACCTCAGGCACCACGGGCCGGCCCAAGGGCGTGCACCGGGAGCCCACGGCGGCGCAGAGCGCCCTGTCCGCGGTCAACCTCTGCGGCTACGAGGAGGATTACCCACACAGCGTCGACGTCCACCTGTGCACCGGGCCGCTCTACCACGCCGCGCCGCTCGCCTTCTCCCTCGCTCTCCCACTCCTCTACGGCGTGCCCATCGTGGTCATGGAGCAATGGGATCCGGCCGAGACCCTGCGCCTCATCGAACACCACGGCATCACGCACACCCACATGGTCCCCACCATGTTCCACCGCCTCCTCGCCCTCCCCGAAGACATCCGGGCCAAGTACGACCTGTCGTCGTTGCGCTTCGTCATCCACGGAGCCGCCCCGTGCCCGGTCACGGTCAAGGAGCGCCTCATCGCCTGGCTCGGCCCGATCGTCGTCGAGTACTACGCCGCCACCGAGGGCGTGGGCACCCTGGTCGACTCCGCCACCTGGCTGGCCCACCCGGGCACCGTCGGGCGCCCGATGCTGCCCGAGCTGGTCAAGGTGGCCGACGACGACGGCAACCAGCTGGCCCCCGGCGAGATCGGGCTGGTCTTTCTCCGGTCCCAGGCGGCGACCAGATTCGATTACTACGGCGACGCCGAGAAGACGGCCGGCGCATTCCGCGGCGACTACTTCACCCTCGGCGACATGGGCTACGTGGACGTCGACGGGTACCTCTTTCTGACCGACCGCTCGACCAACCTCATCATCTCCGGCGGCGTGAACATCTACCCGGCCGAGATCGACGCCGTCCTCCTGCAGCACCCGGCCGTGGGCGACGTGGCGACGATCGGCATTCCCGACGAGGAGTGGGGGGAGGCGGTCAAAGCGGTGGTGCAGCCGGCCGAGGGCGTCGAACCGAGCGACGCCCTCGCCGCCGAGCTGCTGGCCTTTTGCCGTGAGCACCTGGCCCACTTCAAGTGCCCGCGCACCATAGATTTCACCAGCCAGCTGCCGCGCGAGGATACGGGGAAGATCTACAAGCGGCTGTTGCGAGAGCAGTACCGAGTGGCAGCGGTACCGAAACCATAAGGAGAGAGTGCAGACATGGGCATTTGTGACGGGCGCGTCGTCGTCATCACCGGAGCGGGTCGGGGCATCGGGCGCGAGCACGCTCTCGAGTTCGCCAGTCAGGGCGCCAAGGTGGTCGTCAACGACCTCGGGGCCGAAGTGGACGGCTCGGGGAGTTCGGCCGGCCCGGCCGGCGAGGTCGTCGACGAGATCCGCGGCATGGGCGCCGAGGCCGTGGCGAATGGTGACGACGTATCGGACTACGAGGGCGCCGGCCGGCTCATCCAGACCGCCATCGACACCTTCGGCACCATCGACGTCCTGGTCAACAACGCCGGCATCCTGCGCGACCGCATGCTGGTCAACATGACGATCGACGAGTGGGACGCCGTCATCCGGGTCCACCTGCGGGGCACGTTCGCCCCGACGCGCCACGCCGTCGAGTACTGGCGCAACCGCTCGAAGGCGGGCGAGACGAACGATGCCCGGGTCATCAATACGACGTCGCCATCGGGGATCTACGGCAACGTGGGCCAGACGAACTACGGCGCCGCCAAGGCCGGCATCGCCTCCTTCACCGTCATCGCAGCCATGGAGCTCGGCCGCTACGGCGTCACCGTCAACGCCATCGCGCCGGCGGCCCTGACCCGGATGACCGAGAACCTCGGGATCCTGGGCGACGGCTCGAAGAAGAAGCCCGAGGAGTTCGACCCGATGGACCCGGGCAACATCGCCCCGCTCGTCGTGTGGCTCGGCAGCCCCGAATCGGCCGCCATCACCGGGCGTGTCTTCAATGTCCAAGGTGACCACATCAGCGTCGCCGAGGGATGGGTGGCCGGCCCGGGCGCCGACAAGGGTGACCGCTGGGACCCGGCCGAGCTGGGCAAGATAGTCCCTGACCTCGTGGCCAAGGCAGCGCCGAATGCCAACATGGGGGGACGAAGGAGCTGATCGCATATGGCTGAGTCGGTTCGTGCTGGAGATGGTCTGGTGCCTCCGCCGCCGGGGCGCGCCGAGATGGACGAGGCCATCCATGTCATCAAGGACCAGGCGGACCGGCTCTTCCTGTGGGACTACGAGCGGGACCGGGGCCAGCTCGTGACGCTCTACAACAAGGCGATGAGCTCGCAGTGGAGCAGCGTCACCGACCTCGATTGGTCGATCGACGTCGATCCGGAGCGGTTGGTGGCCGAGCAGGACAGCCCGCTGCTGACCGTGACCCGGCTGGCCGGGAAGTTGCCGGGGTCGCCGCTCGCCACCTGGACCGAGAAGGAGTACTCGCAGCTGGGGATCGAGTTCTTCAAGGCCAGCCTGAGCCAGTTCATGCATGGCGAGCAGGGGGCCATGATGACGGCGGCGAAGATCGTGGAGACCGTTCCGTGGATCGACGCCAAGTACTACGCCTCGACCCAGACCATGGACGAGGCCCGGCACACCGAGGTGTTCGCGCGGTACCTGTCGACGAAGCTGGGCGAGGCCTACCCGATGAGCCCGTTCCTGAAGGAGCAGATCTGGTCGCTGCTCGAGGACGCCCGCTGGGACATCGCCTATCTGGGCATGCAGATCGTGATCGAGTCGCTGGCGCTGGCGGCGTTCGGGGACATGCTGCGCCGGACGCAGGAGCCCCTGCTGCGCAAGCTCCTGCGCTACGTCATGTCCGACGAGGCCCGTCACGTGGCCTTCGGGGTCCTGACCCTGTCCGAGTTCTACGCATCGCTCTCCTCGGCCGAGCTCCTCGACCGCCAGGAGTTCCTGCTCGACAGCACGCTGCGCAGCCGGTCCCGGGCCACGACGCCCGAGGTGTGGGAGCGGGTGGGCGTCGACGTGAACGAGGTGGTGCCCTTCTTGATGGAGGCGGCGGGACAGGCCCGGATCAACCCGGCGGGCGGCTTTGCCCGGGGCTTCTTCGCCAAGTTGGTCCCGAACGTGCGCAAGCTGGGGCTCTTGGAGGCGAACAACGGCCACCTGCGGGAGAAATGGGGCGAGGCCGGCCTGCTCGAGTTCGAATTCGCCGATGACACCGGGTCCGACTACGAGACCTACGACGCGGTGGCGGCAGATCGGATGATGGCCACCGCGTCGGCCGACGGGACGGCTGCGGCGGCGGGCTGACCGACCGTCCTCCCCGATCCCAATGGCCCGGACACCCGTCAAGACGTCTTCTCGGATCGCCGCCATCTGCCTGGCGCTCCCCGAGACGGACGAGTTGCCATTCGGTGGGCACACCTCGCCCGCCTTCCGGGTCCGCGGCAAGATGTTCGTCGTCATCAGCGAGGACCGCACCTCCATGACCCTCAAGGCGCCCCCGGGAGTGCAAGCGGCCCTCATCGCGTCGGACCCGGAGCGGTTCTTCTTCCCCAAATACGTCGGAAGCAAGGGCTGGGTGGGGATTCGGCTCGATCTGGCGGCGGCGCCCGACTGGGACGAGATGGCCGAGTTGATCTACGACAGCTTCAGCCTGATAGCGCCCAAGCGTCTGGTGGCGCAGTGGGAGGCCAGCCAGGAACCCTGACGATGGCGACACTGTCACTGGGGGCAAGCGACTTTGCGAAGCAAACGTCGTGCGGCAGTGATTTGAAGTCATCGCCGGGACCACCCGGATCATCCCAACCGGGACTTCTCCCAGGCCGGCCTTCCGACCCAGACTCCCTGGCCAGGCAGGTGATCCACTCCTTTTGGAAAGTCAGACGCAGAGAATCTTCGTCGACTACTGCGTTTATGCAGCGCAGCGCGCTATTGTTGTAGGCGAGGGCACCACCATTACAGATTTGGAAATCCCTCTGGCTCGAGAGAGTCACCGGCCATGATCCCCAACAAGGGGTCAAATCTGGCCAGGGAAGGAGTGGATTTTCAATGGCAACTGGTTCCGTGAAGTGGTTTAACGGTGAGAAGGGCTTCGGCTTCATCACTCAGGACGGTGGCGGCCCCGACGTATTCGTGCATT
>Ga0302314_10004405_pt1 | contig 25926 bp, 27 predicted proteins | sample III_Palsa_N2_3_FD_200533 | JGI IMG/M metagenome (GOLD analysis project Ga0302314, IMG submission 200533) | Peat permafrost microbial communities from Stordalen Mire near Abisko, Sweden - III_Palsa_N2_3 | ecosystem: Environmental > Terrestrial > Soil > Palsa > Peat permafrost | place: Sweden...
AAGGCGGCGGCGGCCTCGGCGGGGCGCGCCAGGGCCTGCAGCGCCCTTCCCCGGCCCACGTCTGCGGCTGCGGCGCGCGGGGCCAGCGCGATCGCCCGCTCCCAGGCCGGCAGAGCGAGGTCCGGACGATTGGCGGCGGCCAGCGCGCCGGCCAGCTCGGCCCAGGCGCCGGCGTCGGTCGGCGCCCGTCGTGTCGCCTCGCGCAGCAAGGCGATGGCGTCGTCCATGCGGCCGGCGCGGAGCAGTTCGGCGGCGCGGGGGTTCGACTCCATGCGCCTTTCTAACCCGCTTCCCAGCCCGCGCGCGCCAGACTAAACGGGGCGCGTCATGAAGTGCTTTGAACGCTCAGCCAGGCGATGGCGCCGCCCCGCCCAAGCCGCCTGAACCGCCGCCGCGCCCGGCGTCCCTTTCCTTCGCGAGATCGGCCATCATGACCGCCAACACCCGCATCTTTTCCGGCGTCCAGCCCTCGGGCGCCCTGCACCTCGGCAATTACCTGGGGGCCCTGGTCAAGTTCGTCGCCCTGCACAAAGAGCAGGAATGCCTGTTCTGCGTCGTCGACCTGCACGCCATCACCGTCTGGCAGGACCCGTCCGAGCTGGCCGCCCAGACGCGCGAGATCGCCGCGGCCTATATCGCCGCCGGCGTCGATCCGAAGCGCTCGATCATCTTCCCGCAGTCGGCGGTCAGGCAGCACACCGAGCTCGCCTGGATCCTCGACTGCGTGGCCCGGGTCGGCTGGCTCGACCGCATGACCCAGTTCAAGGACAAGGTCGGCAAGCACAAGGAGAACGCCAGCCTCGGGCTCTACGCCTATCCGGTGCTGATGGCCGCCGACATCCTGCTTTACCGCGCCACCCATGTGCCGGTCGGCGACGACCAGAAGCAGCACCTCGAGCTCGCCCGCGACATCGCCCAGAAGTTCAACCACGACTTCGAGACGCCCGACTTCTTCCCCCTGCCCGAACCGATGATCGAGGGGCCGGGGGCGCGGATCATGTCGCTGCGCGATGGAACCGCCAAGATGTCCAAGTCCGACCCGTCTGACCAGTCGCGGATCAACCTCACCGACAGCGCCGACGAGATCGCGCTCAAGATCCGCCGCGCCAGGACCGATCCCGAGCCGTTGCCGGAGACGTCCGAAGGCCTGAAGGGCCGGCCGGAGGCCGACAACCTCGTCGGCATCTACGCCGCCCTGGCCGGCGAGACCAAGGACCAGGTGCTGGCGCGCTTCGCCGGCCAGGGCTTCGGCGCCTTCAAGCCGGCGCTGGCCGACCTGCTGGTCGATCGGATGGCGCCGGTGGGCGAGGCCATGCGGCGAATGCTGGCCGATCCGGCCGAGATCGACCGTATCCTGGCCGACGGGGCGGACAAGGCCCGCGCCCTGGCCGAGCCGACCATGGACGAGGTCAGGCGCATCGTCGGCTTCTGGCGGGGCTAGACCCGGCCGGCCGGCGTCCTCCTCCCCGCTGGGAGAGGACAATTGCATATTGAATTTATCGGCAACCCCGCCACTATCTCTTCCACCGTCATGGCCGGGCGTCAGTCCCGGCCATCCATATCCTCCTGGCCTGGTGTGACCGCGCACCGCGGTCACGATGCGACGGCGCAAGCTCATCGTGGCCATGCCCGGTATGGCCACTCGACCGTCGGTGCGCATGGATCGCCGGGACTGACGCCCGGCGATGACGGTAGGAGTAGGAGATCAAATGCGATAACATTGCATATTGACAAGTAGATTGCGTTTTGTAATCATAATGGCATGTCCGCCGATGCGCTCACGCCTGAGGAATGCGCCGCCGTCGAGCGCGCCGAGCGGCGCCTCACGCTGCTGGCGGAGATGGCTCAGCTCGGCATGCGGATGCTGCGGCGTCTCGATCAAACTCTGACCAACGACACCGAGGCGGCCGAAGCCTTCGCCCGCATCTCCCGCGCCGTGCGCCTCACCCTGGCGCTGGAGGAGAAGACCGACCGCTTCCTGGCCGAGCTATCGTCCGGTGCGCTGAGCGCGCCCCGGGCGCCGGCGCCCGTCGACCAGGCCCTTGACGACTGCGAGCGCCAAAAGGCGGCGGTCAGGGAGCGTAAGGCCGACGCCTTCGATCTCCTCGTCGCCGTCTCGGAGAGCGAAGGCGAAAGCCTGGAGAGCGTTGAAAAGCTCTTCGATGCGGTGGCCGAGACGATCGACGAGGCTGAGTCCGCCGCCCGCGGCGAGCGCCCTCTGGAGCCGATGATCGAAACCGTCTGCGCCCGTTTTGGCCTTGGTCCCGAGCTCAGCAGCCGGGTCGCCGAGGGCTTTGAGTGCGGCTATCTCGCCGGCCGGCCTCGCTTCAATCCCTGGCCGCAGTCGGCGATCGCGGTCCAGGCGCCTCCATAGCAACGCCGGAGCGCCATGCGGGCGAGACGCCCGCGGTCCGAGACTCCCAACGCCGGCCGATCCTTCCCGGAGCGCGGGCGTCCCCGCTTGCGCCCAGGCGCGCGAGCGTCCATCTGAGGGTCGATGTTCATCCAGACCGAGACCACGCCCAATCCGGCGGTCCTGAAGTTCCTCCCCGGCCGGGAGATCCTGGCCGAGGGGACGCGCGAATTCCGCGACGCCGACGAAGCCGCCGCTTCGCCGCTGGCCGTGGCGCTGTTCGCCATACCGGGCGTGACGCGCGTCTTCTTCGCCGGCGAGTTCGTCTCGGTGACCAAGGACGACGACCGCGACTGGTCATACATGAAGGCCCCGATCCTGGCGGCGATCATGGACCATTTCACCAGCGGCGCGCCCCTGCTACGCGAAGCCGCTGGCGAGGGCCACGACGACGAGGTCTACGAAGGCGAGACGGCCGAGATCGTCGCCGAGATCAAGGGCCTCCTGGACAGCCGCATCCGTCCGGCCGTGGCCCAGGACGGCGGCGACATCCTGTTCTCGAAATTCGAACCCGACAGCGGCGTGCTCTGGCTGCACATGCGCGGCGCCTGCTCGGGCTGCCCGTCTTCCGCCGCGACCCTGCGCGCCGGCGTCGAGAACATGATGCGGCACTATGTGCCGGAGGTGACGCGGGTCGAGCAGGTCCTGTAGAGCTTCGGTTTCACGTCTCTCGCTACCGGAGCCTTCGCATGGCCGCACGTCTCGACGCCCCGACCCTCGGACAGCTGTTCACCGAGGCGCGCACGCGCAACGGCTGGGATCCCGAGCCCCTGCCGGAATCGCTCCTTCGCGAAGTCTACGAACTGGCCAAGTGGGGCCCGACGGCGGCCAATTCGACGCCGGCCCGGTTCGTGTTCGTGACCAGCATCGAGGCCAAGGAGAAGCTCGCCTCGGTCGCCTCCGACAACAACAAGGCCAAGATCCGCCAGGCCCCGGCGACAGTGATCATCGGTTACGACATGGCCTTTCCCGAGACCCTGCCCAAGCTCTTCCCCCACGCCCCCGGCATGAAGGACAATTTCAAGGATCCGGCCGCCACCGAGCTGGTCGCGCTGCGCAATTCCAGCCTGCAGGGGGCCTATTTCATCATCGCGGCCCGGGCGCTCGGCCTCGACTGCGGGCCGATGTCGGGCTTCGACAACGGCAAGGTCGACGCCCTGTTCTTCGCCGGGACCAAGATCAAGTCGAACTTTCTCTGCTCGATCGGCCGCGGCACCGAGCACAACCTCTTCCCCCGCCTGCCCCGTCTCACGTTCGACGAGGCGTGCAAGATCGTTTGAGGCGTGCGGCTCCTCGCCCTCGATTGCTGCCTCGACGCCTGCCAGGCGGCCGTCGTCGCCGACGGCGCGGTGCTGGCCGTAGCGAGCGAAGCCATGACGCGCGGCCATCAGGAGCGGCTGGCCCTCATGGCGCGCGAGGTGATGACGGCCGCCGGCCTCCCCTTCGCCGAGTTGGACGCCGTGGCGGTGACGGTAGGGCCGGGCTCGTTCACCGGCCTCAGGGTCGGTCTCGCCTTCGCCAAGGGGCTCGCTCTGGCGTTGGAACTCCCCTGCGTCGGGGTCGGGACCCTGGCCGCGCTGGCGGCGAGTGTGCCCGGTTCGGGCGGTCGCGGCGCGGTGATCGACAACGGTCGGGGCCAGGTCTGGCTGCAGCGTTTCGAGGGCGAGACGGCGTTCGGCCCACCGGAAACGGTGGCGACCGAGGCGCTGGCGGACGCCGGACTCCTCGTCGGGCCGACGGCGACGAGGCTTGCCGCGCCCGGCCAGGCCGCGATCGACCTGGCTTGGCCTGCGCCATTGGCTGTCGCCCGCCGGGCGGCGATGCATCCGGAGCCGGCCCGTCCGCTCTACCTGCGTGCGCCGGACGCCCGGCCGAAAAGCGCGTGAACCTCTTCGCCAGCACCGACGCCCACGCCCTGGCGGCCGTGCATGCTCTCGCTTTTGACGACCCCTGGAGTGAAGGGGCCTTCGCCGAACTGTTCGCCAGCCCCGGCGTCTTCGCGCTCGCCGCCGACGACGGCGACGAGATCGCCGCCTTCATCCTCTGCCGCGCCATCGCCGGCGAGGCGGAGGTGCTGACGCTCGCGGTGGCGCCCGACCTTCGGCGGCGGGGCATGGCCACGGCGCTGCTGCAGGCCGCCATGGCCGAGGCCAGCCGCGCGGGAGCCGAAACGATGTTTCTCGAGGTCGCATCGAACAATGCGCCGGCCCTCGCCCTCTATCGCAGAGCCGGCTTCACGCAGGCAGGTCTGCGCCGCGCCTATTATGCCCCTGAAGGAACCGACGCCCTCGTCTTGCGACGCGACCTTAACAGGCCGCCCGCCGCCGATTATGTTTCAGCCGAACCTCGGAGCGACTGATTGGACCGGATCGAGAAGCTCTGCGTCGACAGGGGCCTGCGAATGACCGATCAGCGGCGCGTGATCGCGCGCGTGCTCTCGGTGGCCACGGACCATCCGGATGTGGAAGAGCTGCACCGGCGCGCCCACCTGGTCGATCCGCACATCTCCATCGCCACGGTCTACCGCACCGTGCGGCTGTTCGAGGAATCGGGGATCCTCACCCGCCACGACTTCCGCCAGAACCGCTCGCGCTACGAAGAAGCCAGCGAGACGCACCACGACCATCTGATCGATATGAAGACCGGACGCGTGGTCGAATTTGTCGACGAGGAGATCGAGGCTCTGCAGAAGAAAATCGCCACCCGCCTCGGCTATCGCCTCGTGGATCATCGGCTCGAGCTCTACGCCGTACCCGCCGATGAGTGACCCGACCCGCGCGAGCAAGCGCGTGTTCATCAAGAGCTACGGCTGCCAGATGAACGTCTACGATTCCGAACGCATGGCCGATATCCTGAGGCCATTGGGCTACGGCCTCGCCGAGGCGCCGGACGACGCCGACCTCGTCATCCTCAACACCTGCCACATCCGCGAGAAGGCGGCCGAAAAGGTCTATTCCGAACTCGGCCGCGTGCGCGCCCTCAAGGCGGCGAGGGTCGCGGCGGGCGGCGAGATGACCGTGGTGGTGGCCGGCTGCGTCGCCCAGGCCGAGGGCGAGGAGATCATCCGCCGCGCGCCGGTGGTCGATCTGACCGTCGGCCCGCAGGCCTACCACCGCCTGCCCGAACTCATCGCACGCACGCACCGGGAACGGGGCGAGCGCCTGGCCTGCGACTTCACGCCGGAAGCGAAGTTCGACACCCTGCCGACCGAGCGAGAGCCGGGCGGCGTGACGGCGTTCCTCACCGTGCAGGAGGGCTGCGACAAGTTCTGCACCTTCTGCGTGGTGCCCTACACCCGCGGCGCGGAGTATTCCCGGCCGGCCGCCGCGGTCGAGGCCGAGGCCCGGACACTGGCCGCCCGCGGGGTGCGCGAGATCACCTTGCTCGGCCAGAACGTCAACGCCTATCGCGATCCCGATGGCGTCTCGCTGGCGGCGCTGATCCATCGTCTGGCGAGGATCGAGGGCCTCGCCCGCATCCGCTACACAACCAGCCATCCGCGCGACATGGGCGAGGACCTGATCGCCGCCCATGGCGAGGTCGAGGCTCTGGCCCCCTACCTGCACCTGCCGGTCCAATCGGGCTCGGACCGCATCCTGAAGGCCATGAACCGCGGTCACGACGCCGAGGCCTATCTGCGCCTCGTCGACCGCGTCCGCGCCGCCCGGCCGGACATCGCCCTCTCCGGCGACTTCATCGTCGGTTTCCCGGGCGAGCGCGACGCGGACGTCGAGGCGACGCTCGCCCTGGCGCGGCGGGTCGGCTACGCCAGCGCCTTCTCGTTCAAATACTCCCGCCGTCCGGGCACACCGGGCGCCGCCATGCCCGGCCAGATTCCCGAGACAGAGAAGGAGGCGCGGCTGGCTGCCTTGCAGGCCGTGCTCAACGAGAGCCGTGACGCGTTCAACGCCTCGCTGGTCGGCCGCACGGTGCCGGTGCTGTTCGAGGGGCCCGGCCGCCACCCCGGCCAGATGACCGGCCGCAGCCCCTATCTGCAGGCGGTGCATTGCGAAGGACCGCCGAGCCTCGTGGGCCGGATCGAGGACGTCGTCATCCGCGCCGCCGGCGCCAACAGCCTGGCGGCCGAGCGGCTGTTGGAGATCGCTTGAGCCGCGGCCCCTCAGAGTTCCTGACCCTGGACGACGCGGCCGTGCGCGGCGTCGCCGGCCCAGGCGGACGCCACGCCGCCCTGATCGAGGACGCCTTCCACGTGCTCATCGAGACGCCGGGCGGCGGGGTGACGGTGAGCGGCGATGCCAAGGCCCGCCGCGCCGCCCGCCAGGTGGTCGAGCGCCTGGCCGGCCGGATCCGCACCGGCGACGAGGTGACCCCGGCCGACGTGCGGGTGACCATCGATCAGGTGCGCGTCGGCGCGCCCCAGGCAGCCCCCGCCCGCCGCGGCGCGGTGGCGGCCAAGACCCCCGGCCAGGCGCGCTACCTCGAGGCGCTGGAGCATCACCCCTTGGTCTTCGGCCTCGGCCCGGCCGGCACCGGCAAGACCTTCCTCGCCGTCGCGCACGGCGCCGAGCTGCTCAAGACCGGTGAGGTGGAGCGGCTGGTGGTCACGCGGCCAGCCGTGGAGGCCGGCGAACGCCTTGGCTTCCTGCCGGGCGACCTCAACGAGAAGGTCGATCCCTACATGGCGCCGGTGTGGGAAGCGATGACCCGGATCCTCGGCGCCGATCAGCTGCGTCGTCGCCGCGAGCGCGGCGAGATCGAGGTGGCGCCGATCGCCTTCATGCGCGGGCGCACGCTGAGCCATGCCTTCGTCATCGTCGACGAGGCCCAGAACACCACCCGCCTGCAGATGAAGATGGTGCTGACGCGCCTTGGCGAGGGCTCCAGCATGGCGGTGACCGGCGATCCGAGCCAGGTCGACCTCGTCGACCCCTCGGACTCCGGCCTGGTCCATGCGGTCTCGATCCTGGACGGCGTCGAGGGCGTGGCCGTGGCGCGCTTCACGATCGGCGATGTGGTTCGCCATCCGCTGGTCGGACGGATCGTCGACGCCTACGAGGCCGACGCGCGGCGGCCATGATCGAGATCGAGATCGAGATCGAGGACGCGGCCTGGACCAAGGCCCTGCCCGACCCGCAGGCCCTTGTCCGCCGTGCCGCCGAAGCAGCGGCGGCGGATGCTGTCGGCGATATCGTCATCCTGCTGACCGACGATGTCGCCCTGCAGGGCCTCAACGGCCGGTTTCTCGGCAAGGATCGGCCGACCAATGTCCTGGCGTTTCCAGACGCCTCGCCGGACCGTCTTGGCGACGTGGCGCTGGCCTTCGGGGTGTGCCAGCGCGAGGCCGCCGAGCAGGGCAAGACCCTGGCCGATCACACGACCCATCTCGTGGTCCATGGCGTGCTGCACCTTCTGGGCTATGATCACCTCGCCGACGACGACGCGGCGCGCATGGAAGCCCTCGAGCGTCGGCTCCTGGCGGCGATGAACATCCAGGATCCCTACGCCGATGTCCGAGCCTGATCCCGACGGCGTGCGCCGGCGAGCCTCCTGGCTGAGCCGGCTGGGCGGGCGCCCCCGCAAGCCGGAATCCGAGGCGGAGGCCGCGGCCGAGCAAGCCGCCGCCGAGCTGGTCGACCACGCTCGCGCCTTCCAGACTCTCACTGTCGCCGACGTCATGATCCCCCGCGCCGACATCACCGCCGTGGAGCTGGCGACGCCGCTGGAGGGCCTGATCGCCGCCTTTGCCGAGAGCGAACACACCCGCCTGCCGGTCTATCGCGAGACGCTCGATGACCCGATCGGCTTCGTACACCTCAAGGACGTCTTCCACCTGATCGCAGAGCCGCAGGCCCGCGCCAGCGCCGGGCCGGAGGTGTTGCGCAAGATCAAGCGCGACACCCTCTACGTGCCACCCTCCATGCGGGCCGCCGACCTGCTCCTGCGCATGCAGACGAGCCGCATCCACATCGCCATGGTCATCGACGAATTCGGCGGCCTCGATGGCCTCGTCACCCTCGAAGACGTGCTGGAGGCGGTGGTCGGCGAGATCGAGGACGAACACGACGAGGCGCACCTCACCCTGATCCAGGGCCGCGCCGGCGGCCTCTACGAGATCGACGCCCGCGCCCCTCTCGAAGACCTGGAGAAGGCGCTCGGCGTGGCGCTGGTCACCGACGAGATGGACGACGAAGCGATCGACACCGCCGCTGGCCTGGTGACCGCTCTGGCCGGCCGCGTGCCGCAGCGCGGCGAGGTGATCATCCATCCCGTCGGCTTCGACTTCGAGGTGACCGACGCCGACCCGCGCCGCATCAAGCGGCTGCGCGCCCGCCCACGGGCCGTCGGTGACTGAACGCGGGAGGCTGGCCGCCTCGCCCTGGCTTGCGAGAGGCCTGGCGATCCTCGCCGGGGCCGGAGCGGGGCTGGCCCAGCCGCCGTTCGGCTTCCTGCCGGGCCTGCTCGGCTATGCCCTCCTCCTCGCCCTGCTGGATCGCGCCGGGGCCGAGCGACCGCTGCGTTCGGCCTCCCTGCGCGGCTGGCTCGCCGGTCTCGGCTATTTCGCGCCGAGCCTCTGGTGGTTGGCCGAGCCGTTCCAGGTCAACGCCGCCGAACAAGGCTGGATGGCCCCCTTCGCCGTCGCGATCGTCACCGCCGGCATGGCGCTCTTCTGGGGCTTCGCCGCCCTCCTGTTCCGCCTCCTCGGGGCTCGGGGCGTGCTGCGGGTCTTCGTCTTCGCCGGCGCCTTCGCCGGCCTCGAATTCCTGCGCGGCCACGTGCTTTCCGGCTTTCCCTGGGATCTGGCCGGAGAGACCTGGCCGGCTGGCTCGCCTGTCTCGCAGACGGCGGCCCTTGTGGGCGCCTACGGGCTGACCTGGATCACCCTGGCGCTCGCCGCCGCGCCGGCCGTGGTCGGAGAAGGCTGGCGCGGGCGTGGGTTTGTCGCCGCCTCGGCCGGCGTTCTCGTGGCGCTCTACGCCTGGGGCGTGGTCCGCCTCGCCGCCGCGCCGCCGACCGATCCCGCCGCGCCGATGGTCCGTATCGTCCAGGCCGACGTGCGACAGGAGTCGAAGTACGACCGCCGCGTGTTCTCCAGCATCGTCGCTCGCTATGTCGCCCTCACCAAGGCGCCGGCGGCGCGCATGCCCGACGTGGTGATATGGCCGGAGGGGGCGATCCCGGACGCCATCGAGGACTACCTGGCCGACGGGACCTGGACCAAGACCGACATCCTGGCCGCCCTGCAGCCCGGCCAGATCCTGATCTTCGGCGGCTACCGCTATGGCGACGCCACATCCGACCCGCCGGTGGTCTTCAACAGCCTGCTGGCTCTACGCCGCGACCCGGACGGATTCACCAGGCTGGGCCTCTACGACAAGTTCCGCCTGGTGCCGTTCGGCGAGTTCCTGCCTTTCGACAAGCTGGCCGGCGAGCTCGGAATCAAGACCTTCGTCCATGTCGGCGACGGCTTCACGGCCGGCCCAAGGCCGCGGCCGATGGCGTTCCGCGGCCTGCCGCCGTTCCAGCCCCTGATCTGCTACGAAGCCCTCTACCCCGGCTTCACGCGCGAGGGGGCCGCCGCCGCGCATGTGCGGCCGGCCTGGATCGTCAACGTCTCCAACGACGCCTGGTTCGGCGCCACCAGCGGGCCGCTGCAACACCTCAACATCGCCAGCTATCGGGCCATCGAGGAAGGCCTGCCGATGGTGCGGGCGACGCCGACCGGCGTCTCTGCGATGATCGACGCCTTCGGCCGGCCCCTGGCCAGCCTGCCCGAAGGGGCGCTTGGCGTTATCGATCGGCCCCTGCCCCCCGCCCTCGCCGATACGCCGTTCAGGACTCTGGGCGACCTGCCCTTCTGGGGCCTTATGGCGGTCTCCGCCGCGGCTTCGCTCCTGGCGAGACGCCGGGCGTGACCGTCCCGATCCGCACCTTTGGGCGCACCCGCTCGCGCGCCATCAAGCCGGCCCAGGCGGCGCTCCTTGAGACGCTGCTGCCCAGTATCGCCATCCCGACGGGGCCCTTCGACCCCGGGCCCGGCGAGGTCTGGCTGGAGATCGGCTTTGGCGGCGGCGAACACCTTGCCGCGCAGGCGGCGCGACATCCGCAGGCCCTGATGCTGGGGGCCGAGCCGTTCCAGAACGGTGTCGCCAGCGCCCTGCGCCATGTCGATGCAGCCGGTCTCGCCAACGTGCGGCTATGGCCAGGCGACGGGCGTGAGCTGATGGCGGCCCTGCCGGACGCCAGCCTCGACCGGATCGTCGTGCTGTTCCCCGATCCTTGGCCCAAGACGCGGCACCACAAGCGCCGACTGGTCGGCGAGGCCTTCGCCGGCGAGGCCGCGCGTCTACTCAAGCCCGACGGCCGGCTGCGTTTCGCCACCGACTGGGCCGACTACGCGCACCAGGCGCTGGCCGCGCTCCTCGCCTGCCCGGCCCTCACCTGGACCGCCGTGCGCGCCGACGACTGGCGGATCGCCCCGCCCGACCACGTCACCACCCGCTATGAGGCGAAGCGCCTGGGCGATTGCGCGCCGATTTGGTTGGAGTTCCGCCGCGCATCGGTCAAAAGCGCCCCAGCATGAAATTTCTCGACCAGTGCAAGATCTTCATCCGCTCCGGCGACGGCGGCGGCGGCGCGGTCTCGTTCCGACGCGAGAAATTCATCGAGTACGGCGGTCCGGACGGCGGCGACGGCGGCCGCGGAGGCGATGTGTGGATCGAGGCCGTGGAGGGTCTCAATACCCTGATCGACTATCGCTACCACCAGCACTTCAAAGCCGGCACCGGCGGCCACGGCATGGGCCGCAACCGCTCGGGCGCGGCCGGCGCCGACCAAGTGCTGCGCGTGCCGGTCGGCACCGAGGTGCTGGAGGAGGACCACGAGACCCTGATCGTCGACCTGGAGCAGGTGGGCGCGCGCTTCTGTCTGGCGGCCGGCGGCAACGGCGGTTTCGGCAACACCCACTTCAAGGGGCCAGTGAATCAGGCCCCGCGCCGCGCCAACCCAGGCCTGCCGGGCCTAGAGCGCTGGATCTGGCTGCGCCTCAAGCTGATCGCCGATGTCGGGCTGGTCGGCCTGCCCAACGCCGGCAAGTCGACCCTGTTGGCGGCGGTCTCGGCGGCGACGCCGAAGATCGCTGACTACCCGTTCACCACCCTGACCCCGAACCTGGGCGTGGTGGATCTCTCGGAAGGCGAGCGGTTCGTGCTGGCCGACGTGCCAGGGCTGATCGAGGGCGCCTCGGAGGGCGCGGGGCTGGGCACGCGGTTCCTGGGGCATCTCGAGCGGACGGCCGTGCTCATCCACCTGATCGACGCTACGAGCGAGGATCCGGCCGGCGCGTGGCGGACCATCCGCGCCGAGTTGGAAGCCTACGGCGCGGGGCTGGAGGACAAGCCCGAGATCATCGCCCTCAACAAGGCCGACGCCCTGACGCCGGAGGCGCGCGCGGCGGCAGCCGAGGTGGTGGCGGCGGCCTCCGGCCAGATACCAAGGCTGGTCTCAGCGGTCTCCGGCGAGGGCCTGCGGGACTTGCTGCGCGCCGCCTGGGCGGAGGTCCGCCGACCCGGACCCCGTCCCCCGGACGCCGAGGAGCCCTGGACGCCGTGACGGCCTTGCAGGACGCCCGGCGAGTGGTGGTCAAGGTCGGCTCGGCCCTCATCGTCGAGGAACACACCGGCGCGGTGGATCACGACTGGCTGGCAGCTTTCGCCGCCGACGCGGCGCGCCTCGCCGCGCGCGGCCAGCGCCTGATCCTGGTCTCCTCGGGCGCAGTGGCCCTCGGCCGCCGGCGCCTCGGCCTCCCGGACCGTGTGTTGACGCTCACCGAGAAGCAGGCCGCCGCCGCCGCCGGCCAATCTCTGTTGATGGCGGCGTGGCAGGCGGCGCTGACCCCCACGCCCGTCGCCCAGCTGCTGCTGACGGCCGAGGACACCGAGGCGCGACGCCGGTTCCTGGGCGCACGGGCGACGTTGGGCGCGCTGCTCGAGATGGGCGCCCTGCCGATCGTCAACGAGAACGACACGGTCGCCGTCGAGGAGCTGCGCTGGGGCGACAACGACCGCCTCGCCGCCCGCGTCGCCCAGATGGCCGGGGCCGACTTGTTGGTCCTGCTGTCGGACGTGGACGGCCTCTACACCGCCGACCCCAGGCTCGATCCGACCGCGCAGCTCATCCCGCGGATCGAGGCGATCACGCCGGAGATCGAGGCCATGGCCGGCGGCGCCAACCGCACGCGCCGGGTCGGTAGCGGCGGCATGGCGACCAAGCTAGCGGCCGCGCGCATCGCCGCGGCCGCCGGCTGCGCCACGCTGATCACTCTCGGCCGGCGCGAAGGGCCCCTGAGCGCCGTCGAAGCGGGCGCGGGAGCCACCCTCTTCGCACCCCGCTCGACCCCTGCGGCCGCCTACAAAGCCTGGATCGCCGGCTCGTTGGCCCCGCACGGCGCGCTGACGGTCGACGATGGCGCCGCGACAGCGATCCGCGGCGGCAAGAGCCTGCTGGCCGCAGGAGTCAGGCAAGTGCATGGACGCTTCGCGCGCGGCGACGCTGTGGTCGTGCTCGACGCCGCCGGCCGCGAGGTCGGCCGAGGGCTGGCGCGCTATGACGCCGCCGACGCCCGCCGGATCATCGGCCTGCGCTCGGACGCCATCGTCGCCCTGCTCGGCGAGGCGGCCGGACCGCTGATCCACGCCGACGACCTGGCGCTAGGCGGCGCATGAAGCGGCCCAGGCTGACCCGCTCGCGGAGGCCGGCTCCCGGCGGCCGGCCGCGAGCGCTGCGGCTCGGCTTCGCGCTCCAGCCAGGCATGCGGGTCGGCCTGTTCGGCGGGTCGTTCAATCCCGCCCACGATGGTCATGCCCATGCCGCCGAGACGGCTCGCAAGCGGCTCGGCCTCGATCTGGTGATCTGGCTGGTGACGCCGCGCAATCCACTCAAGGAGGCGCCGACGGCGCTCGAGGCGCGGGCCAGCTCGGCTCGACGGCAGGCCCGCCCGCCGTCGGTGATCTCCGACGTCGAACGCCGGCTCGGCGTCCGGTACACCGTCGACACCGTGCGGCTCCTTAAGGCCCGTTTCCCGGGCGTGCGCTTCGTCTGGGTGATGGGGGCCGACGGGCTGGCCGAGCTGCACCGCTGGCGCGACTGGGTCGGCCTGATGCGCGAACTGCCCGTGGCGGTGATCGCGCGGCCTGGGGCCAGCCTGCGCGGGCTCGACTCCCCCGCCGCCCGGCGCTTCGCGGGCGCCCGCCTCCCGGCCGGCGCGGCGCGACGGTTACCAGGCATGACGCCACCGGCCTGGGTCTATCTCACCGGCCCGTGGAACTATGCCTCGTCTACCGCGCTTCGGGCCTTGGAGTCCGCCCGCGAGACGTGACCCCCAAGTCGTGATAGGATGAGTCCCGTTCCGCTTCCCGCCAGGAGCCACTCTCTGAGCCCCAAGTCCGCGCCTGTCAGCGCCGAGCCGCCGCCGGATACCGCCGGCCGCAGCCCCCTCGAAGCCATGGTCATCAAGCGCCTGGACGACGAAAAGGCGCTCGACATCATCTTCATCGACCTCAAAGGCAAATCCTCGCTCGCCGACGGCATCGTAGTGGCGTCCGGACGCTCGCAGCGTCACGTGGGGGCCATCGCCGATCACCTGTTGCGCGCCTTGAAGGACGCCGGCCACGGAAAGGCGCGCGTGGAAGGCTTGCCCGCTTGCGACTGGGTGCTGATCGACGCCGGCGATCTTGTCGTCCACCTTTTCCGGCCCGAGGTGCGGGCCTATTACAACCTTGAGAAGATCTGGTCGGTCGAACCGCCCGCCGTCGCGGCAGTCGCCCACTGAGGATCGCCCTCGTCTGCATTGGCAAGCTGGGAAGCGCGCCCGAGGCGACCCTCGCCGAGGCGTGGGTCAAGCGCGCCGGTCAGGTGGGTCGCGCCCACGGCCTCTCGCCGGTCGAGATCGTCGAGGTGGAGGCGCGCAAGGCCGGAAAGGCCGCTGAGGGCGAGGCCCTCCTGGCTCGGCTAGAGGGCGCCTTCATCATCGCCTGCGATGAGCGCGGCCTAGCCCTGGCCTCGCGCGCTTTCGGCGAACGGCTGGCGAAACTGCGCGACGATGGGGTGCGATCGCTGGCCTTCGTGATCGGCGGGGCCGACGGCCTCGACGCGTCGGTCCTCACCCGCGCCGACCAGACGCTGGCGTTCGGACCGCAGACCTGGCCTCACGCCCTGGCCCGCGCCATGCTGGCGGAACAGCTCTACCGCGCCGCCAGCCTGATGGCTGGTCAGCCGTACCATCGGGATTGACGCAAATGCGATCACGAACGCGCTTGCGACAAAAAAAGGGGGCCACACATCTGAAATCTTCCCGTAAGAGCGGGTGGGTAGCTTTCGCGCCAGGGCGCGGGCGACAACCACGGCGGTGCGCATGCGCAACTATGTTCTGATCGGCGTTTCGGCCTTCGCCCTTGGCGCCGGCACAATGGGCTATCTCGGCCAGACCGCCCGCGCGACCCCTGAGCCGCGGGCCGAGACCTATCACATGCTCGAGCTGTTTGGTGACGTACTGGACACCGTCGACCGCGAGTACGTGACGCCGGTTGACAACAAGAAGCTGATCCAGTCGGCCCTCAACGGCATGCTGACCTCGCTCGATCCGCACTCCGACTACCTGGCGCCCGACGCCTACAACGACATGCAGGATGACACCCGTGGCGAGTACGGCGGTCTGGGCCTCGAGATCACCAGCGAGGACGGCGTGGTCAAGGTGATCTCGCCGATCGACGGCACGCCGGCGGCGAAGGCCGGGATCAAGCCCGGCGACTACATCACCGCGGTCAACGGCCAGTCGGTGCTGGGCCTATCGGTAAACGAGGCGGTCAAGCAGATGCGCGGCAAGGTGGGGGAGCAGGTGACCCTGACGATCGCCCGCGAGAAGACCGATCCCTTCGACGTCAAGCTGATGCGCGAGATCATCCAGCCTAAGTCGGTTACCTACCACGCCGAGGGCGACTACGGTTACCTGCGCCTCTCGGGTTTCAACGAAAAGGCGACCGACGAGACCAAGACCGCCATCGACAGCCTGCGGGCCCAGAACCCCCACCTCAAGGGACTGGTGCTCGACCTGCGCAACAACCCGGGCGGCCTGCTCGACCAGGCGGTAGGCGTGGCCGACATCTTCCTATCGGGGGGCGAGATCGTCTCCCAGCGCGGCCGCGATCCCCATGACATCGAGCGCTACAACGCCAAACCCGGCGCCAAGCTCGGGACACTGCCGGTGGTGGTGCTGATCAATTCCGGCACCGCCTCGGCCGCCGAGATCGTCGCCGGCGCCCTGCAGGATCGCAAGCGCGCTTCGATCGTCGGTCTGACCAGCTTCGGCAAGGGCTCGGTGCAGACCGTGATCCCGCTGCACGGCGGCATGGATGGGGCGGTGAAGCTGACGACGGCGCGCTATTACACGCCTTCCGGCCGGTCGATTCAGCGGACTGGCATCGAGCCGGACCTCGAGGTGGCCGAGACGCGCGAAGAGGCCCAGCAGGTGGCCAACGAGGCCTTCCAATTCAGCGAGGCCAGCTTCCACAACGCGTTGAACGCCGATGAGGGCAAGAGCCGCGCCGGCGCTCACGAGCCGGCTGAAGAGCCGCCGACCGCCTTCGACGAAAAAAAGGGCGACTTCCAGCTCACCCGCGCCCTCGACGTCCTGAAATACGGGTCGGTTGAAGCGACCCCCAAGCTGGCCAAGCCTGGCCCGACCCTGGCCGAGGCGGCCATCCTCAAGGCGGCCCATGGCGCGCAACCTGCCGCGGCGAAGCCGAACAACTGAGGTGAACCTGAAGCGCTTCCGGCCCAACGTCGGAGTGGTGCTTGCGCGCTCCGACGGCAAGGTCTGGCTGGGGCGGCGGGCCGACACGCCCGGTCCGGACAACTGGCAGTTCCCGCAAGGCGGCGTCGATCCCGGCGAGGCCCTGGAGGCGGCGGCCCTGCGCGAACTGGCCGAAGAGACCGGTGTCACCTCTGCCGAGTTCATCGGCCGCACCGAGGACTGGCTGGCCTACACCTTTCCGCCCGGCCACAACGGCTCAAAGGCGGCACGCGGCTGGGTCGGTCAGAAACAGATGTGGTTCGCCGCCCGGTTTCTGGGCGAGGACGCGGAGATCGACCTCGCCGCTCACCACCATGTGGAATTCGATGCCTGGCGCTGGGCCGACCTCGACGAAGCGCCGGAGGTGGTCGTGCCGTTCAAGCGCGAGACCTACCGCAGGGTGGTGGCGGCATTCCGCCCTCTTCTCCTCCCCACCACCGTCTGAAAAACGGCGGCGTCGCGCTAACGGCCCCCACACTGAAGTATTTTCCGCCGCCCGATGGCTCCGAACGGCGCGCGCGGCGTTCTAGAACAGGACATCGTGGACGCCGCCGCCCGAGACGGGGCGCGGGCGGGCCAACGCGCCACATGAGGATGCCTGATGCGTCGAGCGCACACCGACACTGTCACCGAACTGACGACCGATCGCGACCGGGGTTCAGCGGAGCGGATTGGCGAGCCGATCGACCAGCTCGCCATCGACACCATCCGCACCCTGTCGATGGACGCGGTGCAGAAGGCCAACAGCGGCCACCCCGGCACCCCGATGGCCCTGGCGCCGGTGGCCTACACCTTGTGGCGGCGCTTCCTGCGCTATGACCCGAAAACACCGCTTTGGCCCAACCGCGATCGCTTCGTGTTGTCGAATGGCCATGCCTCGATGCTGCTCTATTCGCTGCTGCACCTGGCGGGGGTGAAGGACAGCGGCGATCACCGCCGTCTGGCCGTGACGCTGGACGACATCAAGGCGTTTCGCCAGCTGGACAGCCGTTGCCCGGGCCACCCTGAACACGAGACCACCACCGGGGTCGAAGTGACCACCGGGCCGCTCGGCCAGGGCTGCGGCAACAGCGTCGGCATGGCCATGGCCGCAGGCTGGCTGGCCCAGCGCTACAACCGTCCGGACTTCAAGCTGTTCGACTTCGACGTTTACGCATTCTGCGGCGACGGCGACATGATGGAGGGCGTCGCCAGCGAAGCGGCCTCGATCGCCGGCCACCTATCGCTGAAGAACCTCTGCTGGATCTACGACAACAACCACATCACCATCGAAGGCCACACAGATCTCGCCTTCAGCGACGACGTGGCCGCGCGTTTCAGGGCTTACGGCTGGAATGTCGAGCGGGTGGGCGACGCCAACGACACCGAGCGGTTCGCCGAGGCGGTGGCGCGCTTCCGGACGACGCACGAAGTCCCGACGTTGATCATCGTCGACAGCCACATCGGCTATGGCGCGCCCCACAAGCAGGACACCGCCAGCGCCCACGGCGAAGCCCTGGGCTCCGAGGAGGTCAGGCTCGCCAAGCGCTTCTACGGCTGGCCGGAGGACGCGCAATTCCTGGTGCCCGACGGCGTGCGCGAGCGGCTGGACGAAACCCTCGGCCATCGGGGAGAAGAGCTGCAGGCGGCATGGGCCGAACTGTTCAAGGCCTATTGCAAGGTCCATCCCGACCTCGCCGCTGAACTCGAGCACATACAGAAGCATACGCTCCCCAAGGGCTGGGACGCCGACCTGCCGGCCTTCCCGGCCGACGCCAAGGGGATGGCGACGCGCGACTCCGGCGGCAAGGCGATCAACGCCATCGCCAAGAATTATCCCTGGATGATCGGCGGGGCGGCCGACCTGTCGCCCTCCACCAAGACTAATCTCACCTTCGAGGGCGCTGGCGCATTCGAGGCCGACCACCCCGGCCGCAACCTGCATTTCGGCATCCGCGAGCACGCCATGGGGGCGATCTGCAACGGCCTCACCCTCACCGGGCTGCGTTCCTACGGCTCGACGTTTCTGACCTTCGCCGACTACATGAAGCCGCCGATCCGCTTGAGCGCGCTGATGGGCTTGCCGGCGATCTGGGTGTTCACCCACGACTCCATCGGCCTCGGCGAAGACGGGCCGACCCACCAGCCGGTGGAACAGCTGCTGCTGCTGCGCAGCGTGCCGGGCGCGATCACGCTGCGTCCAGCCGACGCAAATGAGGTGGCCGAAGCCTGGCGGGTGATCGGCGGCCTGAAGGACAAGCCGGCCTCGCTGATCCTGAGCCGCCAACCCCTGCCGACCTTCGACCGCGGCATCTACGCCTCCGCCTCCGGGGTCGCGAAGGGGGCCTATATCATGGCAGACGCCCGGCCGGGTCATCCGGAGGTGATCCTGATCGGAACGGGCAGCGAGGTGCAGCTCTGCGCTCAGGCCTATGAAACCCTGAAGGGCGAAGGCGTTGCGGCCCGCCTGGTGTCGATGCCGTCCTGGGAGCTGTTCGAACAGCAGGACCAGGCTTATCGCGACGACGTCCTGCCGCCAGGCGTGACCGCCCGGGTGGCGGTCGAGGCGGCCTCGCCGATCGGCTGGGACCGCTACGTCGGACCGACGGGCGCAATCATCGCCATGCACAGCTTCGGCGCTTCGGCCCCGATCAAGGACCTGATGACGCGGTTTGGCTTCACGCCCGAGAAGGTGCTGGAAGCGGCCAGGTCTCAGATCGCCAAACACACAGGCTGAGGCGCTTGTCAGGAGCAACCGGAATGCAGATCGGTATCGTCGGCCTCGGCCGCATGGGCGGCAACATCGCGCGGCGGCTGATGAAGGCCGGCCACCATTGCGTGGTGTTCGACGCCAACCCCAAAGCCGGAGCCGCGCTGGCGACGGAGGGAGCCAAGGCGCTCGGCTCGCTTGAGGAGATGGCGAGGGCGCTCGAAAAGCCACGCGCCGTGTGGTCGATGTTGCCGGCCGGCGAGATCACCGAGAACACGGTGACGACGCTCGCTGGCCTGCTCGACAAGGGCGATGCGGTCATCGACGGCGGCAACACCTTCTACAAGGACGATATCCGCCGGGCGAAGACGCTCTCGGAACAAGGCATCCACTACATCGACTGCGGCACCTCCGGCGGAGTCTGGGGCGTCGATCGCGGTTACTGCATGATGATCGGCGGTCCGAAGGACGCCATCGACCGCTTGGACCCGATCTTCGCCGCCCTCGCCCCCGGCCTCGGCGACATCCCGCGCACGCCGGGCCGCGACAAGCTCGATCCACGCGCCGAGCGAGGTTACATCCACGCTGGCCCTTCCGGGGCCGGTCACTTCGTCAAGATGGTTCACAACGGCATAGAGTACGGCCTGATGCAGGCCTACGCCGAAGGCTTCGACATCCTGCGCAACAAGAGTTCGCAGGATCTTCCCGAGGACCAGCGGTTCACCCTCAATGTTCCCGACATCGCCGAGGTCTGGCGTCGGGGCAGCGTGGTGTCGTCGTGGCTGCTCGATCTCAGCGCCATGGCGCTGGCCAAGGACCACGATCTCTCGAGCTTCTCCGGCTACGTTCAGGATTCCGGCGAGGGGCGCTGGACGGTGGAAGCCGCGATCGAGGAGGCTGTGCCGGCCGACGTGTTGACCACCGCGCTCTACGCCCGTTTCCGCTCGCGGCAGGAGCACACCTTCGCCGAGCGGATGCTGTCGGCGATGCGCTTCGGATTCGGCGGCCACGTCGAGGGCCAGGAGTCCATCGACCCCGAGCGCCCGAAACAGACGGCGGCGGAATAGGCGATGCCGGACGGCTCCCCGAACCGAGCGTCTCCCAAGCGGCGGAACGCCGGCGAGCCACGCCATAAGCTCAAGCCGGCCAACCCCTGCGCTATGGTGCTGTTCGGCGCCACCGGCGATCTGGCCAAGCGGCTGGTGATCCCGGCCCTCTACAACCTCTCCGCTTCGGGTGTCCTGCCGGACAACTTCGCTCTGATCGGAGTCGCACGCGGCGAGGATCTGGAGAGCTGGCGCAAGTTGCTGCGCGACATGCTGACGGAGCTAGTGGCCGACAAGTCCGGCACCTTCGAAGCCGATCACATCGACGAAAAGGCCTGGAAGCGTTTGTCGGATCGGATGTCCTTCGTTCAGGGGGATGTGACCGTGCCCGGCCTCTACAAGGACGTCGCCGCAGCCCTGGAAGAAGCGGACCGCGCCCACCACACCCAGGGGAACGCTCTCTTCTATCTCGCCGTCACCCATCTCCTGTTCGGCACGGTGGTGAGGAATTTGGGCAATGCCGGTCTGGTTGACCAGCCGCCGGAGGGTAGCGGCGAGCCGAGGCGTTGGCGGCGCGTGGTGATCGAAAAGCCGTTCGGGTTCGATCTAGCGTCGGCCCGCGCCCTCAACGCCGACATCCTGAAGACCCTTGGCGAAGATCAGATCTTCCGCATCGACCACTTCCTCGGCAAGGACACGGTGCAGAGCATCATGGCCTTCCGCTTTGCCAATGGCCTCTTCGAGCCGATCTGGAACCGCGACCGGATCGAGCATGTGCAGATCACCGCCGCCGAGACCGTTGGAGTGGAAAAGCGCGGCGACTTCTACGAACACACCGGGGCGCTGCGCGACATGGCGCCGAACCACCTGCTCAGTCTGCTGTGTCTGGTCGCCATGGAGCCGCCGATCGGCTTCGACGCCGCCTCGGTTCGGCAGAAGAAGGCAGAGGTGATGGCCGCCATCCCGCCGGCCGCGCCCGCCGACGCCGTGCGCGGCCAGTACGGGGCCGGCACGGTCGCCGGCGTGAAGAAGAAGGCATATCGAGCCGAACCGAACGTCGCCGAGGACTCCCCGGTCGAGACCTATGCCGCGCTCAGGCTCGAGATCGACAACTGGCGCTGGTCAGGCGTGCCGTTCTATCTGCGCACCGGCAAGCATCTGGCGGCCCGGGTGACCGAGATCGCCATCCGCTTCAAACAGGCGCCCTACGCCGTGTTCCGCGACACGCCCGTGGACAGCCTGGAGCCCAACTGGCTGGTCGTGCGGATCGCGCCGGACGAGGGCGTATCGCTGCAGTTCGAGGTCAAACGCCGCGGCCCGGTGGTGGATCTGGCCTCGGTGAAGATGGAATTCCGCTACGATGACTGGTTTCCGAAGCAGCCGAACGTCGGCTACGAGACCCTGCTCTACGACGTGATGATCGGCGATCCGACCCTGTTCATGCGGGCCGACATGGTAGAGCACGGCTGGCGCATCGTGCAGCCGGTGCTCGACGCCTGGAAGGCGGAGCGTCCGGATTTCCCCAACTACGCCTCGGGCGCCGAGGGGCCGCGCGCGGCCGATGACCTGATTTCGGGCGGCGCCTGGCGGCCTCTGGTCGAGGCCTCATGAGCAGCGCGCGCGACATCCGCCTCCTGCTCAGCGACGTCGACGGCACGCTGGTCAGCACGGACAAGGAGCTGAGCGACGCCGCCCGCGCGGCCGCAAAGGCCCTCGGCGAGGCTGGGATCGCGCTCGCTATCGTCAGCAGCCGGCCGCCGCGCGGAATGCGCATGCTGGTCGAGCCGCTTGGCCTGAAACTGCCGCTCGCCGGCTGCAATGGCGGCGTCCTCGCCAACCCAGATCTTTCGGTGATCGAGACCCGTCCGATCGACGCCGAAGCCGCCCGCAGCATCGTCGACTTCCTGCTCAAACAGGGCCTGGACGTCTGGGTCTACACGGCGGACGCCTGGTTTGTGCGCGACCCACAGGCGCCGCACGTGGCGCGGGAGGCGTGGATTGTGAAGTTCGATGCCACCGTGGTCGCTGACTTTGCGGTCCGGCAGCTCGACCACGCCATCAAGATCGTCGGCGTCTCCGACGACTACCCCTTGGTCGCCAGGAGCGAGGCGGCGGCCCAGGCGCTGCTCGGCGATATGGCGAGCGCCACCCGCTCGGCGGCGCACTTCCTCGATGTGACCAACCCGAAGGCGAACAAGGGCGTCGTTGTCGAGACCCTGGCCAAGCGGCTCAGCATCTCGCCGGCCGAGGTCGCCACCATCGGCGACATGCCCAACGACGTCCTGATGTTCCACGCCAGCGGCTTTTCGATCGCCATGGGCAACGCCAGCGACGAGGTGAAGGCGCAGGCGAGTGCGGTGACCGACAGCAACGACGACGACGGCTTCGCCAAGGCGGTGCGCAAGTTCCTGCTGCCGGCGGCCGCGTGACGGGCAGGAAAGGAAAGCGATGATGACGCCGCGGGTGAACGAGATCCTCAGCTGGTACGGGGCCGACAATCCAGGCGTCCTCACCAACCTGACGCGGCTCCTCAACCACGGCCGGCTGGCCGGGACAGGCAAGCTGGTCATCCTGCCGGTCGACCAGGGCTTCGAGCATGGGCCGGCGCGCTCGTTCGCGCCCAATCCGCCCGCCTACGACCCGCGCTACCACTTCCAGCTGGCGATCGAGGCGGGTTGCAACGCTTACGCAGCGCCGCTCGGCTTCATCGAGGCCGGCGCGCGCGAGTTCGCCGGCGAGATCCCACTGATCCTCAAGCTCAACGACGCCGACAGCCTCCTCGACGAGAAGGACCCCAACCAGGCCCTGACCGCCTCGGTGGAGGACGCCTTGCGGCTCGGCGCCTGCGCCATCGGCTTCACCATCTATCCAGGCTCAGCGCACCAGATCGAGATGTTCGAGCAGCTGCGCGCCCTGGCCGAGGAAGCCAAGCGCTGCGGCCTGGTGGTGGTGGTTTGGTCCTATCCACGAGGCTCGGGGCTCAGCAAGGAAGGTGAGACGGCCATCGACGTGATCGCCTACGCCGCCCAGATCGCCGCCCAGCTCGGCGCCCACATCATCAAGGTGAAGATACCCACCGACCACATCGAGCAGGACGCGGCGCGCAAGGTCTACGAGGACGAGAAGATCCCGATCGCCACGGCGGCGGAGCGGGTGCGCCACGTGCTGCAGAGCGCCTTCGCCGGCCGCCGCATCCTCATCTTTTCAGGCGGGGCGGCGACCTTCGACGACGACAAGCTGCTGGCCGAAATCCAGGCGGTGCACGACGGCGGCGGCTTCGGTTCGATCATCGGCCGCAACTCCTTCCAGCGGACCAAGGCCGAGGCGCTGAAGATGCTGCATGCGGTGATGGACATCCACGCCGGCGGGGCGGCGAGGTGAGCGAAGTCTTCTATCCGCTGCGGTTCGAGCCGATCTTCCAGTACCGGATCTGGGGTGGTCGACGCCTGGGGCCTTGGATGAACGCAACCCTGCCCGGTGGGGACGACAATCCGATCGGCGAGGCATGGATCCTCAGCGACCGGGACGACCACGCCAATCAGGTCGCCGAGGGACCGCTGAAGGGGCGCACGATCCGCGACCTGATGGATGAGGCCAAGTCGGCGATGCTTGGCCGCCTCGCGCCGCGCTTCGAGCGATTTCCGCTGCTGTTGAAGTTTCTCGACGTGCGCCAGATGCTGTCGGTGCAGGTGCATCCGCCCGACGACCGCCACGACCTCATCCCGCCGGGCGAAGGCGGCAAGACCGAGGCCTGGGTGGTGCTGGAGGCCGATGCGGAAAGCCGCATCTACGCCGGCCTGGAACCTCATGTCGCCGCCGAGGATCTGCGCACGCTCTCGGTGGCGACCGCGGATGAACGGCTGGCCAGGTTCCAGCCGAACGTCGGCGACGGCGTGCTGATCGAGGCCGGCACCGTCCACTCACTCGGCGACGGGGTGATGGTGTTCGAGGTGCAGGAAAACAGCGACGTCACCTTCCGTCTCTACGACTGGGACCACATCGACCCCAGGACCGGCAAGCGGCGCGACCTGCAGGTCGAGGAGGCCCTGGCCTGCGTCGATTTCGGCGAGGGCGCCGTCCTGCCGGTGACGCCGGCCGTGCAGACGACCGCGCCGGTGAGGCGGGAACTGTGCTTCGACAACCGACATTTTCGTCTCTGGCGCCTCGAGGGCGAGGCCCCCTTCGAGATCGGGGCGGCCGACGAGCCGCGTGTGCTCATCGGCATCGGCGGCGAGGGTCATGTCGAGCACGAAGGCGGCCGCTACGCGCTGTGGCGCGGCGCGACCATGCTGCTGCCAGCTTCTGTGGGGGTCTGCCAATTTACGCCGTCTGGGCCCGTGACGGTCCTCGAAGTGGCGATCCCGGAGGCGACATGAAGAAGCTGGTGGTGTTCGATCTCGACGGCACGCTCGCCAAGAGCAAGAGTTCCCTGGACCATGAGATGGCCGGGCTCCTGGGGCGGCTGATGTCGGTCATCAAGGTCGCCATCATCTCGGGCGGCGCGTGGCCGCAATTCGAAACCCAGCTCTTGACCCACCTGCCCCACGACGAGCGGCTCAAGAGCCTCTCGCTCTTGCCGACCAGCGGCACCAAGTACCTCCAATACGACGGGACGTGGCGCCAGCTCTATTCCGAGGACTTCTCCGCCGAAGAGAAGGCCAAGATCACCGGCGCCCTGGACAAGGCCTTTGACCAGTCCGGCTTCAGACCTCACAAATACTGGGGTGAGTTGATCGAAGACCGGGGCAGCCAGATCACGCTGTCGGCCCTGGGGCAGGACGCCCCGCTCGACGAGAAGAAGACCTGGGATCCGGACTTCGCCAAGCGTCAGAAAATCAAGGCGCTCCTCGAGCCCTCGATCCCGGAGTTCTCGGTCGGGCTCGGCGGCACGACCTCCATCGACGTGACCCGGCGCGGCGTCGACAAGGCCTATGGCCTGCGGAAGCTCGAGCAGGTGCTGGGGGTTCCGACCAAGGAGATGATCTTCGTCGGCGACGCCCTCTTTCCCGGCGGCAACGACTATCCGGCTCGAAGCACCGACGCCGTCTGTATCGCCGTCCGCGATCCCGAGGACACCAAGAAGGTTGTCGAAGTGGTGATCGCCTGCGTGGAGCCGTGATGACGCCGTTCAAGATCGAGCGCCTGGGCCTGGTCATGGAGCCCAAGGCCGGCGAGCCAAGCGAAGTCGAGGGGGTGCTGAACCCCGCGGCGGCGCGCGGCCGCGACGGCGAGCTCTATCTGTTCCCGCGGCTGGTGGGGAAAGGCAACTTCTCCCGCATCGGCATCGCCCGCGTGCTGTTCGACAAGGCCGGCGATCCGACCGGCGTCGAGCGGATGGGCTTCGCGCTCGAGCCGGAGGCCGACTACGAGCTGCGGCCGGGCGGCGGCGGGGGCTGCGAAGACCCGCGCATCAGCTTCATCGACACCCTCGACCACTATGTGATGACCTACACCGCCTTCTCGCCGCGGGGGCCGCGCATCGCCATCGCCCGATCGGACGACCTCCTGACCTGGGAGCGGGTCGGCCTGGCCAAGATGCATCCGTACAAGGACATCTCGTTCGACGGGGTCGACAACAAGGACGCCAGCGTCTTCCCGACCCTGGTTCCGGACCCGCACGGCGAGCCGTCGATCGCCATGCTGCATCGGCCTCTCTTCCCGCGGACGCGACCGGAGGAGAAGGTCGAGCCGTCGATTCCCGAGCCCGACAGCGATGATCTCGAGAGCATCTGGATCTCGTATTGGCACATGACCGACGACGGCCGGCTGCCGCGGGGCAGCCAGTTCGTAGCCCACCGGCGGCTCGCGAAGCCGGAGGCGCCCTGGGAGGCGCTGAAGATCGGCGGCGGGGCGCCGCCGGTGCTCTGCCGACACGGCTGGCTGTTCATCTACCATGGCGTCCACGAGCAGCCCGACTCGACCCCGGAGCATCGCAAAGTGGTCTATTCGGCCGGGGCGATGGTGCTGGAGG
>Ga0302314_10004411_pt1 | contig 25904 bp, 25 predicted proteins | sample III_Palsa_N2_3_FD_200533 | JGI IMG/M metagenome (GOLD analysis project Ga0302314, IMG submission 200533) | Peat permafrost microbial communities from Stordalen Mire near Abisko, Sweden - III_Palsa_N2_3 | ecosystem: Environmental > Terrestrial > Soil > Palsa > Peat permafrost | place: Sweden...
GACGCCGAGCGCCGTCAGCCGACGGTGGAGCACATACCCAAACGGTCCGGCCTCGTAACAGCTGTGGACCGCAGCGGCGCCCGATAACTGTCGGTGCACAAACCCGATAAACGCCTCCTCGCTGAACTGCTGCGGCGGCTGGGAGGCCTGCCCATCCACCTGCCGCACCACCACAATGAGACTGGCATGTACGTCCAGCCCGAGCTTTATTACCCCGGCGCGAGCGCCAGGCTCTGTATCCTTGCTTTGATTAGAGGTCATAGCGCGGACAGCTTGGCGCCTCGCGCGTCGCTTGTCCGCCCCCATGTCATCTAGGCCGGTGCCCCGGCGGCCTCGGTCCCGAAGACCGCCGCCGCATAGTTCTCGGCGCTGAAGGCCTGCAGGTCCTCGGGCTGCTCGCCAAGACCCACGAAGTAGATCGGGAGCTTGAGCTCCCGCCAGATCCCGACCAGGGCCCCCCCGCGGCTCGTCCCATCCAGCTTGGTCACGATGAGCCCCGTGAGCCCAAAGCTCTTGTGGAACGCGCGGGCCTGCTCGATCGAGTTGCCGCCGAGCGAGCCGTCGACCACCAGCCAGGAGTGGTGCGGCGCCGTCGGCTCGACCTTTGCCACCACCCGCCGGATCTTGGCCAGCTCCACCATCAGGTTGTCCTTGGTGTGCAGCCGGCCGGCGGTGTCGATGATCACCCAGTCCCGCCCCCGCCCGCGGGCCGCCTGCACGGCATCGAAGGCCACCGCCGCGGCGTCGGCGCCCGGCTTGTTGGCGACCAGCTCGAGCCCGAGGCGGTCAGACCAGCTCCGCAGCTGGTCGATGGCCGCGGCCCGGAACGTGTCGCACGCGGCCAGGAGCACGGTACCGCCCTCCTCCTTGAGGCGCCAGGCGAGCTTGGCCGCGGTGGTCGTCTTGCCGGAGCCATTGACCCCGATGAGGATGATGACGGTGGGGGGCACCGCGGCCTTGGTCACCCGGCCCTCCGCTCCGGCCAGGGCGCGCCTGAGGACCGCCGCCCCGATGGCCGCGGCCTCGCGCCCCTGCAGGTCCTTGTCCTTGCGCGCCGCCGCCTTGATCTCGGTCAGGATCTCCGCCGTCGTCGCCACCCCGAAGTCGGCCGAGTAGAGGGCCTCCTCCAGCGTTTCCAGCGACGCCGCGTCGATCGGCCGGCCGCCAAAGATCCCCTGGGTCTTCGACGCGATGGCCGAGACGGTCTTCGCGAGGCCGTCCCGGAACTTTTTGAACAGCGAGAGCACGTGCAGCGGTCGGTCGCGCTATTCCGCGGCCTTGCGCGAGTCGCGCCCCAACTGGTCCTTCAGCCGGTCGAGGATGCCGTTGATGAACCGCTTCGAGTCCGCGTTCGAGAACTGCTTCGAGATGTCGATGGCCTCGTTGATCGAGACCACCGGCGGGATGTCCCGGCGGTGCAGCATCTCGAAGATCGCCACCCGCAGGATGGCCAGGTCGATCTTGGCGATCCGCTCGAACTCCCAGTTCTGGGCGAGGACCCGGATCTGCGCGTCGATCCCCGCCTGGTTCTTGATCACGCCATCGATCAGCTCCTCGCCGAAGGCGTAGTGCTCGCGGGGCTGCTCCTGGCCCTCGAAGAAGATCCGCAGGTCGTCGCCCAGGCTCGCCGGGGAGTTGATGCTCCACGCGTAGAGGTACTGGAGGGCGGCCACCCGGCCGTCGTGGCGCTGCGCGTACTGGGCCTTGCTCATGGTGAAAGTCTGCGGCGGAGCGCGCCCATGGCGATGGCCGCATCGGCGAATTCGGCGCCGCGGTCGATCTTGCCGAGGCAGCGGGCCCGCGCCTGGGCGGCATTCTCGGCCACGACGACGCCGTTGATGACCGGGATGCGCGTGGCCAGCGCGACGTCCATCAGGCCCTGGGTGGCCGCGGTCGCGATCAGCTCGTAGTGGATGGTGCCGCCCCGGATGATGACCCCGAGCGCCACCACGGCGTCGGGGCGGCGGGCGTCCACCAGCAGCTGCGTCGCCACCGGCAGCTCATTGGAACCGGGCACCCGCTCGACCGTGAGGTTGCGCTCCCTGACCCCGCAGGCCCGCAGGCGGGCGACGACCCGGGCCAGCAGGGCCTCGACCATCGCCGGGTTGAACCGCGCGGCGGCGACCGCGACCTTGAGGCCGGAGGCGTCGACGGCCAGGGGGACGGGAGCAGCGAGACTCATGGAGGGTCTAGCCAGAGCCGGCCGGGGCCAATCCGCAACCCGTTTTCGTGCGGTGGCGGACCAGCGACTCGATCGAGATGAGCCGGAGGCCGAAGCGCTCCCGGAAGGCGAGGATCTCCGGCAGCCGCGACACGGTGCCGTCATCGTTCATGAGCTCGCAGAGCACCCCGCTCGGGTGCACGCCCGCTAGGACCATCAGGTCGACGGCCGCCTCGGTGTGGCCGGCCCGCTCCAGCACCCCGCCGGGCCGGGCCCGCAGGGGAAACACGTGGCCCGGCCGGGCCAGGTCCTCGGGGCGGGCCTGGGGGTCGCCGATCAGGCGGATCGCCCGGGTCCGGTCCGCGGCGCTGATGCCGGTCGAGACGCCGGTGGCGGCGTCGACGCTGATCGTGAAGTCGGTGCGGTGGCGGTCCTGGTTCGAGGCCACCATCGGGGCCAGGCCGAGCTGGGCGAGGACGGCGCTGGTCGTGGCCACGCAGACGATCCCGCTCCCGTGGCGGATCATGAGCCCGATCGCCTCCGGGGTGGCGAGGGCCGCCGCCATGATGAGGTCGCCCTCGTTCTCGCGGCGTTCGTCGTCGGTCACGATCACCATCCGGCCGGCCGCGATGTCCGCCACGGCGAGCTCGACGGGATCGAAGGGGGTCGGCTGGGAAGCGGGCATCGCAGCAAACTCTCGCGGGGGGCCGCCGCTGTCAATGCGGGCGCCCCAAAGCCGGCGCTCAGGCGCTGAAGTCGATCACGTAGCTCTCCACGTCCGAGCTGCCCGGCGCGAGGAGGGTGATGTGCAACTTGAAGGCGTACGGTGGCTTGACCTTGTACGGGGAGGCCAACACGGCCGGGTTGTCGGTCGGCGTGAGCTCGGTGCGCTCCGGATTGGGTTGGTAGTGCACCGGCCACCAGAAGACCGCGGACGACTTGTCGGCCGCCACCGGGTGCTTCTTGGCATCGTAGAAGGTCAGCTGGAAGGTCCCGTCCTTGAGTTCCAAACCCAGCCAGCCCTCGGCCCGCTGGATCGCGATCCCGCCCACCGTGCCCTCCTTCTCGGGGGTCGGGGCGGGGGCCGCGCGCACGCCCAGGACCGCCAGGAAGGCGCCGGCCAGCGCGAGTAGGACGAACCGTTTCATGCGCCTCGAGGTTACGCCCGGGGGCCCGGCTCGGCAAGTCCCTTCCCCGGCCGCGCGGCCCGGGCGGCCTTGAGCTGGGCCCACCGGCCCAGGCGCTCGGCGATCGCGGCCTCCGCGCCCTGCCCCTTCGGGGTGTAGAGGCGGACCGGCCTTTCCAGGAAATCCTGCCCGGAGATGCCTTCCGGGAACTCGTGGGCATAGCCGTAGCCCTGCCCGTGCCCCATCCGCTTGCTGGCCTGGCCGCCCTTGTCGCGCAGGTGCATCGGCACCGCCTGCACCGGCTCCTCCGCCAGGACGCGGCGGGCCTCGCCGAGCGCCACCGTGGCCGAATTGCTCTTCGGGGTGGTGGCGATGTAAAGGGTGGCGTGGGCCAGCGTGAGCTCGGCCTCGGGCAGGCCGATGAAGTCGACCGCGTGGTGGGCCGCGACCGCGAGCGGGAGCGCCTGCGGGTCGGCCAGACCCACGTCCTCGCTGGCCAGGATCACGAGGCGCCGGGCGATGAAGCGCGGGTCCTCGCCCCCGACCAGCATCTTGGCCAGCCAGTACATCGCCGCGTCCGGGTCGGAGCCGCGGCAGCTCTTGATGAACGCCGAGATGGTGTCGTAATGCTCGTCCTCGTCCGCGTCGTAGCGGATGCGGCGCTCGCGGGCGAAGAGCTCCAGGTCGGCGGCCGTGAGGGCGGAGGGGCCGCCCTTGCCCACCGCCACGACCTCGAGCGCGTTCAGCGCCCGCCGCAGGTCGCCGTCACAGAAGACCGCCAGCTCGGCCAGGATCGCCGGAGTGGCGGTGACGCCGAGCGCGCCGAGCCCCCGCTCCGGGTCGGCGAGCGCGGCCGCGAGCACGCCGGCCACGGCGGCGGTGGAGAGCGGCTCGAGGCGGAACAGGTGGCTGCGCGAGAGGAGCGGCGGGTTGACGTAGAAGCCCGGGTTGTGGGTGGTGGCGCCGATCAGCCGGACCACGCCCTGCTCCACGTCGGGCAGCAGCAGGTCCTGCTGCGTCTTGTTGAAGCGGTGCAGCTCGTCGATGAAGAGGATGGTGCGGGCGCTGGGCTGGCGCCGGGCGGCGCCCAGCACCTCGCGCAGCTCGGCGGCGTTCGACATCACGGCGTTCACGCGGACGAACCGGCTCTTGGTCTCGCGCGCGATCGCCTCGGCGATGCTGGTCTTGCCCGTGCCCGGGGGCCCGTAGAAGAGGAGCGAGCCGAACTGGTTCTGGGCCACCAGCCGGGCGAGCAGGCTGCCCGGGCCGAGGATATGCTCCTGGCCCACCACCTCGGAGAGCCGGCGGGGCCGCATGCGCACGGCCAGGGGCTGGTGCGACGGCGCGGCGGGTCCGCCCTCCGCCGCCGCGGCCGGCGCCTCGCCGAACAGGTCACTCTGGTCAAGGGAGCTCATGGGGATCGCCGCGGCCAATCTCCGCAGGTTCATCCGCGATGAGAAGCCATTTCCTTGTCAATCGTCCCTGGCGGGGCGAGGATGTTCGTCGCCCGATGAAAAGCGCCTACGAGCTCGCCATGGAACGCCTCTCGAAGTCCGACCCCGCCGCGCGGCCGCTGACCCCGGCGCAGCGCGCCCGGCTGGCCGAGGTCGACCGGCTCTACCAGGGCAAGATCGCCGAGCGGGAGATCTTCCTCCGGCAGGCCCTCGAGAAGGCGCTCGCCGACCAGCAGGCCGAGGAGGTGGCGAAGATCCGGAAGCAGATGGGCTCGGAGAAGGCCCGCCTCGAGGAGGAACGCGAGGCCGAGAAGGACCGCGTCCGGGCCGGCTGAGGCCCCGGTACCCTAAGCCCCGAAGTCGAAGTCGGCGATCACCGGCAGGTGGTCTGACGCCAGCGATTCGACCACGGCGTGGCTCGAGCAGCGCAAGCCGGAATTGTAGAAGATGTGGTCGAGGATGAAGGGGCGGCGGTGCCACGTGGGCACCTTGTACTGCACCGTGGCGTAGCCGAATTCCGCAAATTGCTCCACCAGCGACGTATGCTGGCTCACGTTGAAATCGCCGCCGAGGATCGTCGGCAGCTCGGAAGATGCGAGACGGTCGGCCACCATGTCCCGTTGCCACGGGAAAATCGTGCTGCTGGAGCCGAGCATGAAGAAGGCCAGCAGGTGGACGTTGTAAAACTGGACCTCGCGGCCGTTCAGGACCGTGCGGGCCCCGATCATCAGCCGGTCGGTCGGCGTCGTTTTCTTGCCTCCGAATTCGAACTCGATCGCCGGCGAGGGGACGTCGATGCGCAATTTCTCCGTCAGGGGCGTCTTGGAGAAGATGGCGAGCCCGATCCCAAACGGCAGCTCGCGTGGGTCCGCCTTCGGATAGGAAAACCAGCTGTCGTAGCCGGGGAGCGCCTGCTGGAGGCGCGTGTAGTTGGGCGGCGGCTGGATCTGGGTTCCTCCGCCCTGGGCATGCTCCACTTCCTGGAGGAGGATTACATCCGCATCGTGCCGCTTGATCTCCGCGATGGTGACGTCGAGGTCCAGGGGCGCGTTGTCGGGATCGGCGTGATTCCACCCCATCCCGAACTGCATGTTAAACTGTAGAATGCGGAACATTAGGAAGCTGGACGCTGGACGCCCCGGACTGGATTCTGGCACGGGGTTCTCCCCTCGGGACGGGGGTCATTGCTGCCGACGCCACCCGATTGCAGCAACAACTTTATTGCCATCGCGGCGTGGGTCCGGCCACTCATTCGGGTTCGGCGGTGCCCTCGACCACCCACTCGCGCGCCTCGGGAACCTGGGCCAGGAATTCCCTCAGGACGGCGCTCAGGTGATCGGCGTAGCGGAAGTGGGCTCCCATTCCGGTCCGGAGCTCGGCCTCGTAGATGAACTTGTCCGCGTGGGTGCTGTGCTCGAACGGCGTCTGCGCGCCGAGGAGCAAGGAATAGGCATAGGCCGGCGAACCCCGCAGCATCAGTTCACGCGTAAGATCCATCTGGTCAGCAAGTAAGGAAGAGTGGATGGTTCGATCCACCTCGGCCGGGAGGTAGAAGCCCGCCTGGATCAGCGGGGTATAACGGTGGCCGGTGCGGTGCCGGTTCAGGTCGCGCAGCTCGGCCAGGGCCATGTTGTTCCAGGCAAAGGTGACCTTCATGCGCCGGGTCGCCTGCCCCTGCTGGCCGTAGCGGTTGGCGCGGTGCCGAAGCGACTCGCCCACCGCCTGGGCCTGCGGAAACCAGGGTGGCGTCTCCCGATCGACCTTCACCCAAACCCGGTCGGCCAGCGGTTGGTCGCTCAGCTGGGCGAGGCCCATCCGCAGGGACGCCTCGAGCTCCTGCCGGCCCTGCTCCTGGTAGGAACCCTCGGCAAAGCTGTGGCGCATGAGCCGCGGCGACTGCTTCAGCAGCTCGTCGCGGATCAGCGCCGCCGCGGCCCGGGCCTCCGGGTGCGGGAGCGAGTCGAGCTGCTTCACCGTCGTGGCCCACATGCGCGAGGTCTGGACCAGGCCCACGTTGGTCCGGGTGGCGAGCGGGATGAAGTAGCGGGCGCGGTCGAGGGCATAGTTCTTGCGCAGGCGCGTCGCCACCGCCGCCTTCGCCCCGGCCGGCAGGCGGACCCGCCCCGGCTCGGCGGCCGCCAGCGCGTCCAGCCGCGAATACTCGGCGTGGTAGGCCGCGAACGCCCGCGCCATCACGTCGTGCCAACGCGCCGCCAGGTCGGCGGGGATCCCCAGCTCGGCGGCCGTGGGCAGGTTCGCCGGCTCCATCGTGATGTAGCGGGTGCTCGACTCCTGGCCGTCGGCCATCTGCGCAATCTCAAAGAGCTTGTACGCGAGCCACATTGAGACGCCGTCGAGCGCGACCGCGAGGCCGCCGGTCAGGCCCCCGATCGAGGCGTGCCCGTAGTCCACGAACCTGAGGATCCGGTCGATCGAGGCCTCGGGATTGGCGATGTCGACCTTGGCGAGGATCGCCCCGATCCCATCGTTGCTCCGCGAGTAGCGGGCCAGCACGGACGCGAGCAATTCGGGGGTGACCTTGGGCAGGTCCGCGGCACTCGGGGCGGGAACCAGGGCGAGGCCGGTAACCTTCATCATTCGGGTCAATCAGGCAGCAATCACGGCGGGAAACAAACCGGAAACAGCCACGCCGCGGGGGAAAATGGACCTCGCCCCGTCTGGATCCGAAGTGCAGCCTATTGGCGTAACATTTTTACCCCCGGGGCGTCTAAGACTGCAGAAGCCATAATCCCTCTCACCCATGAAAATCACCAAAATATCCCTCTTGGCCCTCGCTTGTGCCGCGGCTCCCGTCGCCGCTCTCGCCGGGGTCGAAATCGGCGTGAATATCGGCGCCCCCGACATCGTCGTCCGCGCGGCCCCGCCGCCCGACCGCTACGAGGCGGTCGGCATCGCCCCGGGGCCGGGCTACGTCTTCATCCGCGGCCACTGGGGCTGGCGCCACGAGCGCTGGGAGTGGATCGGCGGCCGGTGGGAGCTTCCCGCCCAGCCCGGCGCCGTGTGGGTTCCCGGCCAGTGGATCGTCCGCGGCGGCGGCTACGTCTGGATCGAGGGCCACTACGCGGCCAATGTGGTCGTGGCCCCACCGCCGCCGCCCCCGGGCCCCGCGATCTACGTCAACGCGGCTCCCCCGGCGGCGATCTATGAGAATGTCCCGGTGGCCCCGGGCCCGGACTTCTTCTGGATCGGCGGCCACTGGACCTGGCAAGGCCGCTGGGTCTGGGCGCACGGCTATTATGACCGCCATCCCCACTTCCATCCCGGCGGCGGCTGGGAGGCGGGCCACTGGGACCACGAAGGCGGCCGGTATGTCTGGCACGAGGGGCACTGGCGCTAAGGCCCGGGCCTAATCTTCCACCCGGCGGCTCCGGCCGCCGGGTTTTTCTTGGCCTAGAGTCCCGACACCAGCTGCCCGAGCGGCCCCGGGTAGAACCCGATGACAATCGAGGCGGCGGCGAGGAGGGCCAGGGCGACCTTGAGGGTCAGCCCGGCCGAGGCGGCGGCCCGGGTGGCCGACCCGGGCGCGGCTGCGACCTCGTCCGAAAAATACGCCATCCGGATCCAGCCAAAGTAATAGTAGATCGAAATGACGACGCCGATGATCGCGACGAGGAGGAGGCCGTAGTGGCCCGCCCGAAAGGCGGCCACGAAGATGAAGAGCTTGCCCAGGAAGCCCGCGAGCGGCGGGATGCCGGCGAGGGAGCCCAGGCCGCAGGCGAGAACGCCGCCGAGGAAGGGACTCTCGCGCGCCAGCCCCGAGTAGTCGCCCAGCTCCTGCCGCGTGTCGTCCGGTCCGCCGAGGGCCGTCATGACGCCGAAGACCGCGAACGAGGCGATCAGGTAGGCGAAGAGGTAGAAGTACACGGCGCCCTCGGCGGCGGGCACGGCCCCAAGCGAGGCCACCCCCAGGAGGAGGAAGCCGGCGTGCGACACCCCGGAGAGGCCGATCAGGCGCTTCACGTTGTGCTGCTTGAGGGCGGCGAGGTTGCCGAAGAGGACCGTGGCGGCGGCCATGAGCGTCAGGACGGACTCGACCAGCCACGCGTAGGGAGCGAAGACCTTGACCAAAGCGATCAGGACCACGAAGCCCGCGGCCTTGGAGGTCACCGCCAGGAGCGCCGTCACCGGGGTCGGGGCCCCTTCGTAGACATCCGGGATCCAGATCTGGAACGGAAAGCCGCCGATCTTGAAGGCGAGGCCGGAGAGGACGAGGACGATGCCGGCGGCGGCCGCAAAGTTCCGGGGATTGTCCGCGAGGAATCCGTACAGGCCGGCGAACTGCATCGCCTGGGCGGTGTGGCCGGACAGCGCCGGGTTGCCCGCCGCGCCGTAGAGGAGCACGATCCCGAAGAGGAGCAGGGCCGAGCTGAGCGCCCCCATGATCAGGTACTTGAGCCCGGCCTCGAGCGTGCGCGGGTTCGCACGGTAATAGCTCACGAGGATGTAGAGGCCGATCGTCATCGTCTCCAGCGCGACGAACAGCATCACGAAGTTGCGGCTCTGGACGAGGAGCATGGCCGCGGCCGAGACCACGAGCGTGACGTGGTGGAACTCGGTCCGGGGCACGGCCTGGCGGGCCAGGTTCACCCGGGCGAGGATGGAGACCAGCAGGGAGGAGAGGAGGAAGTAGACCCGGAAGAACTCGCCGGTCGGCGAGAGCCCGATCAGGCCGTTGAAGGTCTCGTGCGCGGCCGAGCAGTCGAAGGTGAGGAGCACGGCCACGAGGAGCGCCAGCTGGCCGAGGATCGAGACGGCCGGGATGCGGCGGTGGGCGGCCGCCGGCAGGACGGTCTCGAGCACGAGGAGCAGCAGGGCCAGGCACCCCAGGCCCAGTTCCGGCCAGATCGACCACCAGGCATTGCCGGCGGCCATTTCGCGGAGGAGGGAGAAGTCCATGGGGTCGTCGGTCTAGCGGCCCGCGGCCAAGGGGGCGGGCGAGGCGGCGAGCGCCGCGTCGATGCCGGTGGAGAGGGACCGGGGCCAGAGGCCGATGAAGAGCAGGACGGCGACCAGCAGCAGCGCCGGCAGCTTCTCGCCCCAGGCGAGGTCGGCGGGCGGATGGGCCGCGGCCACCCGCTCGAAGGCCTCGGACCGCGGGCCGAAGAAGACCCGCGCGACCGCGCGCAGGCCGTAGATGGCCGAGATGATCGTCCCGCTGACGGCGACGGCGGTGAACACGTGGGAGAACTGCCAGAGGGCGACGAAGATCGGGACCTCGCCCCAGAAGGTGGCGAAGCCGGGCAGGCCGATGCTGGCAAAGGTCGCGGCGAGGAAGAGGCCGGCGAGGGCCGGCGCCGACGGAGCGAGGCCCCCCATCTGCTCCATGTCGAAGGTGTGGGTCCGGTGGTACACGCTGGTCGAGAGGAGGAACAGGAGGGCGACGGAGAGGCCGTGGGCGACCATCAGCATGACCACGCCGCCGACGCCGAGCACCGAGCCGGCGGCGATCCCGAGGAAGGCGTAGCCCATGTGCATGACCGAGCTGTAACCGACCATCTGCTTCAGGTCGCGCTGGGCCATGGTGACCAGGCCGATGACCAGGATGTTGCCGGCGCCGGCGAGGAGCGCGAGGCGGTGGTCCCAGTGGAGGGCGCCCAGCGGCAGGAGGGGAAGCGCGATCTGCACCAGGCCGTAGAGCCCGAACTTCTTCAGCACGCCCGCGTGCAGCATGGCGGCAGAACTCGGGGCGGCCCCGTAGCCCAGGGGGGCCCAGGAGTGGAGGGGCCAGAGCGAGACCAGGACGCCGAAGCCGAAGAGGAGCAGGCCGAAGATGTGGTGCTGCGCCATCACCCGCAGCGGCTGCGCCGCCAGCGTGTCCCGGAGAGCCAGGAGGTCGAAGCTCGGGGCGCCGCTCTGCACGTAAATGGCGATCAGGCCGAGGAGCGACAGCATCGCCCCCACCGTCAGATAGATCGTCATCATCATCGCGGCGTAGGTCCGATCCCGGCCGCCCCAGATCCCGACCATGATGAAGGTCGGGATGAGCGCCAGCTCGTGGAAGAAATAGAAGAAGAACACGTCAACGCTCGCGAACGTCCCCATCAGGCCGGCCTGCATCACCAGCAGCAGCAGCAGGTAGCTCTTCATCCGCTCGGCATTCGACTGCAGGGCATAGAGGCCGGCGGCGAGGCCGACGACGCCGGCGAGGACGAAGAGCGGAAGCGCGATGCCGTTCAGGCCCAGCTTGAGCCCGATGCCGAAGCCATCGAGGCCGGTCGAGTAGCGGCTCAGGAAGGCATAGCCATGGGCCTCCTTGGGGGCGGCGCCGAAGCTCCACCACGCCCAGAGGGCGACCAGGGCCGGCACGCCGAAGCCGAGGTAGGCGAGCTTGGTCACCCACCGCTTCGGCAGGCCGAGCGCGATCAGCGCCGCGAGCCCGAGGGGCGTCGCGATGGCCAGCAGGAGGGGGTCGAAGGAGGGGGAGCTCATCACGGGAATCAGAGGACGCCGGCGGCGAGGAACCAGAGGACCACGACCCCGCCGAGGAACCAGTAGACGTAGCTGCTCAGCCGCCCGGTGTGGAGCGCCCGCACCCCGAAGCCCACGATCTCGACGGAACCGGCGAGGAGGCCGCGCACGATGCCGCCGGCCAGCCCCACGATGTCGAGGAAGTTGAGGGCGATGGCGACCCGCTGCTGCACCTTGGCGACGTACCAGTCGTAGGCGGCGTCGAAGCAGTTGCGGAGCGTGGTCAGGAAGTTGAACACGGAGGGGAACCGGGTCTCAAGGGAGTCGGCAGCCCCGGCCGCATAGAAGGCGAGCGCGGAGCCGGCGCCGATCACGAGGACCAGGAGGCTGGTGACCAGGATGACCACGTGCGCCGGACCCACGGCCTCCGGCAGATCGTGGAAGACCCGGCCGAGCGACGCGGGGTACAGGCCGGTGTAGCCGCCGACCGCGGCCAGGGCCGCGAGCAGCAGGAGGGGCGCCGTCAGGGTGAAGCCGCCCTCATGGGCGTGCTCGGCCGACTCGCTCCGCGGCGCGCCGAGGAAGACGAGCTTCCACAGGCGCAGCATGTAGAAGGAGGTGAGAACCGCGGTCAGGGCCAGGACGGCGAAGATCGCGGGGTTGTGCTCGTAGGCCAGGACGAGGATGGCATCCTTGGAGAAGAAGCCCGCCAGGCCGGGCAGGCCGACGATCGCGGCGACGCCGATCGTGAAGGTCCAGAACGTGACCGGCATGCGGGCGCGCAGGCCGCCCATCCGGAAGATGTCCTGCTCGTGGTGGCAGCCGAGGATCACCGCGCCGGCGCCGAGGAAGAGGAGCGCCTTGAAGCAGGCGTGGGTCGTCAGGTGGAACATGGCGGCGTCGGTCGAGCCGAGGCCGAAGGCCGCCACCATGTAGCCGAGCTGGGAGAGGGTCGAGTAGGCCAGGACCTTCTTGATGTCGCGCTGGGTGATGGCGCAGAGGGCGGCGTAGATCGCCGTGAGGGTGCCCACCCAGGAAATGACCGTGAGCGCGGGCGGCACCATCAGGGGGTCGATCCGGCAGAGCATGAAGATGCCGGCCGCCACCATGGTCGCGGCGTGGATCAGCGCGGACACCGGAGTCGGGCCCTCCATCGCGTCCGGCAGCCAGACCTGGAGGGGCAGCTGGGCCGACTTGCCCACCGCGCCGCAGAAGAGGAGGAGCGGGATCGCGCGGCTGTAGATCAGGTGCCCGCTGGCGGCGGAATCCGCCAGCGCGGAGAGGTTCACCGTGCCATTAGTCCAGTAGCACAGGATGATCCCGAGCATGAAGCCGAAGTCCCCGACCCGGTTCACGATGAAGGCCTTCTTCGCGGCCTCGGAGGCCGACTTCCGCTGGTGCCAGTGGCCGATCAGGAAGTAGGAGCTGAACCCGACGAGCTCCCAGAAGATGAACATCATGAACAGGTTGTCGGCCAGGACGAGGCCGATCATCGAGAACATGAAGATCGAAAGGCCGCCAAAGTAGCGGGCGCGGGCCGCGTCATCGCGCATGTAGCCGAGCGAGAACACATGCACGCACAGGCCCACGACGCCGACGACCGCGAGCATGAGCGAGGCGAGGTCGTCGTACTTGAGGCCCAGCGAGATCGCAAAGGAGCCGAAGCGCAGCCACTCGCAGGCGGCGACGACCGGCACGCCGCCGTAGGCGAGGGCCAGCGCGCCGGCGGCGACGAGCGCCGCGGCCAGGGTGGACAAGGCTGCCGCCGCCCCGCCGTGGCGGCGCAGGAAGAGCAGGATGAGCGCCGCCGAGGCGAGGGGGGCCAGGAGGACGCCGAGGACGGTGGAGAGCGGGGTCATGGCGGGGCGCTCAGTGCTTGAGGGAGTCGAGCTGGTCGACCTGGACGGTCTGGCGGGCCTTGAAGAGGGCGACGATGATTGCCAGGCCGACCGCGACCTCGGCCGCCGCCACCGTCAGGATGAAGAACACGAACACGTCGCCGTCCTCGGTGCCGTTGAAGCGGGAGAAGGCGACGAGCGCCAGGGTCGCCGCCGCCAGCATGAGCTCGAGGCACATGTAGATGACGAGCGTGTTGCGGCGCACCAGCACGCCGAGGAAGCCGATGGCAAAGAGCGCGGCGCTCAGGATCACGTAGGCGTCGAGGGTCGGCGTCATCGGGCCTCCGGGGTCTCGGGGTGGCGGCGGCTGAGGACGATCACGCCCAGCATCGCGATCAGCAGCAGGAAGCCGAGCACCTGGGTCGGCAGCAGGTAGGTGGTGAAGAGCTGGTAGGAGTAGTAGTCGAGCGAGGATCCGACGCCCTTGCCCACCGGGGCGCCGCTGCCGAACTGGCCGTGGACCGCCAGGAGGTTGAGGCCGACGATGAGCAGCGCCGCCGAGACCAGCGTGCCGACCAGCTGGAGCTTGCGGAACTTCCAGGGCTGGCCGCCCTGCATGTCCAGCAGCATGATGATGAAGAGGAAGAGCATCACGATCGCGCCGCCGTAGACCAGCACGAGGATGAAGGCCAGGAGGTAGGCGTGGAGCTGGACGAAGAGCCCGGCGATGCCGGCCAGGCAGAGGAGCAGCCCCATGGCCCCGTTGACGGCGTTCTTGCTCAGGACCATGCCCAAGGCGCAGGCCAGGGTGAAGACGGAGAGGCAGGCGAAGGCGATTTGTTCCATCGGGGCGTGATCCTCAGTGATGCCCGCCGCCCGCAGCCTCCTCGGCGGCCTTCTTCACGTCCCACTTGAAGTGCTGGTCGGGGCGGACGCCGCCGATCTCGTAGAGCCGGTCCTTGTGGTTCACCATCTCGGCGCGGCTGAAACCGGTCATCGAATACTGGTTCTGGAGGAAGATGGCCTCCTCGGGGCAGACTTCCTCGCACAGGCCGCAATAGATGCAGCGCAGCATGTCGATGTCGAAGGCCTGGGGAGCCTTCTCCTGCTGGACCGAGACGCCGCTGGCGGGAGCGGTGCCGGGCGTGATCCGGATCGCCTTGGGCGGGCAGACGAACTCGCACAGCTGGCAGGAGACGCACTTCTCGCGCCCGTGCGGATCCTTGACCAGCGCCGGCACCCCCCGGTAACCCGGAGGGATCGCCGGCCGCTGCTCGGGGTACTGCATGGTCTCGGACGGTCCGAAGAGGTACTTGAGAGTGGTGCGCAGGCCGGAGGCGAGCGCCGGCAGGTAACTGCGCTCGATGAAACTCAGGGGCTTTCGCTGGACGGGTATGATGGCCATGGCGGGTTATCCCTGGAGGAAGTAGATGCCGATCGTGTAGGCGATCAGGTTGACGATCGCGAGAGGGAGCAGCTTCTGCCAGCCGAGTTTCATCACCTGGTCGTAGCGGAAGCGCGGCACGGTCCAGCGGACCCACATGAAGAAGAAGAGGGTCGCGACGATCTTGCCAATGAAGATGAGGGTGGAGAGCACGCCGACCGCGACGGGATGCAGCCAGAAGGCCCAGCCGGTGTGGTTGTGCAGGAAGTTAACCAGATCCCCGAGCGAGATCCACGGCAGCGGATTCCAGCCGCCAAGGAAGAGGAGCGCGAAGACGGCCGAGCCGACGATCATGTTGGCGTATTCGGCGACGAAGAAGAGCGACCACTTGAAGGCGCCGTACTCGGTGTGGAAGCCGCCGACCAGGTCGGACTCGGACTCGGGCATGTCGAACGGCTGGCGGTTCGTCTCGGCAAAAAGCGCGACCGCGAAGATGAAGGCCGAGACCGGCATGGTCATGAAGAACCAGGTCCCGCCCCAGAAGCCCGGCAGGCTCTGGAACTCCACCACCCGGCCGAAGCCCAGAGTGCCGGGCAGGCCCGGGGCATTCACCCAGAGGAACACCGGCAAAACCGACAGCGTCATCGAGAGCTCGTAGGAGATGAGCTGGGCCGAGGCCCGCACGCCGCCCAGGAAGGGGTACTTGGAGTTCGACGCCCAGCCGGCGAGGATGAGGGAGTAGACTCCGAGCGAGGCGATGGCAAAGACGGCGAGGATGCCCACGTCCACGTTGGCGAGCACCAGCGGGATGACGCCGCCCTGGGCGTCCAGGTAGGCGCCGAAGGGCACGACGGTCACGGTCGTGAACGCCGGCACCATCGCGATCACCGGCGCCAGGGTGAAGTAGAGCCGGTTGACGTGATTCGGCAGCGGTTCCTCCTTGAACAGGAACTTCAGGCCGTCCGCCGCCAGCTGGAAAAGCCCGAGGCGCTGGAGGACGCCGAGGCCGGGGATGCCGGCCAGGAAAGGCGGGATGGTCCGGTTGGGCCCCGGGCGGCGCTGGATCCAGGCCGAAACCTTGCGCTCGGCCATCGAGCAGGCCGCCGCGATCGGGAAGATGACCAGGATGACCGCGAGCCCCTTCAGGACCGCCACCCCGAGCGGGTGGGCGTAGTAGACCTCAGGCACGCGCTGCCTCCTTGGCCGGGGCCTGGTAGTGGAGGGTCGGGCCCTCGACGAAGGGGAGGCCGGCCCAGGGTGCGGCATCGAGGAGGAGCCCCGTGTCGGGAATGTTGCCGTAGGCCATCGTCGCCAGGGCGGGCACCTCGGCCGCGATCACCGGCCAGAGCGAGCCGACATCGGCGCCGAGCGCCGGGCCGCCGGCGGCGGCCACGAGCTTGGCCAGGGCCAGGAGGTCGTCGGTCGCGCCCGAGACGCCGGGGACGGCCTTGGCAAAGCGCTGGATCCGGAACTGCTGGTTCACGACCGTACCGTGCTTCTCGAAGACGGTGAGGGTCGGGATGAGGACGCGGGCCGCCTCGCTGGTCGGGTTGGCGTGGGTTCCCAGGTAGATGATGGCGACTTTCGCGAGCTGGGCGGACGTGAGGCCGGCCGCGGCCAGGTCCTCGCCGAGGGCCACCACCGTCCGCACCGTCCCGGCGTCGATCTGGGCCGCGAGTTCGTCGAGGCGGTCGCCGGGCAGGCGGTCGATGAGGCCGGTGACGAGCGCGCCGCGCACGTTCGGGTTGCGGTCGGCCGAGATGAGGAGTTTGTCCCCCTCCCCCACCCGCGAGACCAGCCAGGCCGGGGCCTGGGCGGCGGCGGCCAGCTTCTTTGCCAGGAACTGCTCCTCGACCGAGCTGCGGCCCGAGCCGACGACCGCGGCGCCACCCGCCTTGATCAATTCGACCGCCGCGGCCACGGCGAAATCAAGCGCGCTCTCCGCCCCGTTCACCCGCACGCTCTCCAGGCGGCCGCTTCCGCGGACGGCCTTGTAGAGCACGCGGCCGCTGTCGGCCATCCAGGTGTCGTTGACCGCGTCGTTCTGGCGGGGGGTGATCCGGTAGACCACGCCCTCGCGCGACCAGACCACCGTGTTGGCGCCGACGCTCGATTCCATGTCGATGCTGTCGGTCTGCTTCAGGAACCAGACGCGCATCTTGAACCGGAAGTCGGTGCTGGTCAGGGCCCCCACCGGGCAGATGTCGACGGTGTTCAGCGAGTAGTTGTTCTCCAGTTTCTTGCCCGGGTAGCAGGTGAGCGTGCTGTAGCTGCCGCGGTCGGTGAAGCCGAGGACGTCGTCCTTGGCGATCTCCTTGGAGAAGCGGATGCAGCGCGAGCAGAGGATGCAGCGCTCGTCGTCCAGCGTGACCCGGGGGCCGAGCTGCGTGCGCTTCGGCTTCACGTTCTTCTGCTCGATGAAGCGCGAGTAGCCGCGGCCGTAGCCGGTCGCCTGCTCCTGCAGCTTGCACTCGCCGGCCTGGTCGCAGATCGGGCAGTCGAGCGGGTGGTTGATGAGCAGGAACTCCATCACGCCCTCGCGGCAGTCCTTGACCATCGGGCTGGTGGTGCGGATGTGCAGGCCCGGGGAGGCGTTGGTGGCGCAGGCGATCGTCGGCCGCGGCATCCAGTTGACCTTCTGCTTGCCCGTCGCCGGGTCCATGATCGGCGCCTTGGTCGCAGGGTCGACGGCGGGCATGCCCATCTCGACCAGGCACATCCGGCAGTTGCCGACCACCGACAGCTTCTGGTGGTAGCAGTAGAAGGGCACGTCCACGTTCACGCGGCGGGCCGCCTCGATCATGTTAGTCCCCTTCGGGACGGCGATCTCCCGGCCGTCGATGTTGACGGTAATCAGGTCAGTGGGGGTGGCGGGCTGGATCATCGGACGGGAAAAGGGGTTCAGACGAGCTCGGGGGCGTCGACGGCGCGCGGGGCCTTTTTCGCCTCGGCGTAGCCCTTGAATTCGTCGCCGAACTTGGCGATGAAGCTCTGGGTCGGCCACGCGCAGGCCTCGCCGAAGGCGCAGATGGTGCGGCCGGCGATCTGGTCGGCGACGCTCTTGAGCAGCTGGCCGTCCTCCGGGCGCGCGGCGCCGTGCACCATCCGGGCGGTGATCTTCTTCATCCAGAGCGAACCCTCGCGGCAGGGCGTGCACTGGCCGCAGCTCTCGTGGGAGTAGAACGCGTTGATATTGCCCAAGGCCTCCACCATGCTGACGGAGTCGTCCATCACGATCACTCCGCCGGACCCGCCCATCGAGCCGATCATGGCGAGCGAGTCGAAGTCCATTGGGATGTCCTCGACGCCCCAGTCGTAGTCGGCCATCTCGGCCCCGACCTTGCGCTTGCCCTTGAAGCGCTCGCCGAAACGGAGGATCTTGGCCGAGGAACCGCCGGGGATCACCGCCTTGAAGGTGCGCCCGGGCAGCGGACCGCCGCAGACCTCGTGGAGGAGCTGGCCCAGCGTGCACTTGCCGACCTCGAACTCATAGTAGCCCGGCCGCTGCACATGGCCCGAGACGCAGAGGATGCGGGTGCCGGTGTTGCCGGGGGTCCCGATCTTCGCATAGGCCTCGCCGCCCATGTCGGCGATGTGCTTCACATGGCAGAGGGTCTCGACGTTGTTGACGATGGTCGGGCACTGGTAGAGCCCGAGGACCGCCGGGAAGTACGGAGGCTTGATCCGGGGATAGGGCCGCTTGCCCTCCAGGGACTCGATCAGGCCCGTTTCCTCGCCGCAGATGTAGGCGCCAGCGCCGCGGTGCACGTAGATCTCGCAGCCGTAGGCGGTGCCGAGGATGCTCGGGCCGACGTAGTTGGCGGCGCGGGCCTCGGCGATCGCCTGCTCCAGGATCCGGGCCCCGGCCGGGAACTCACCGCGGATGTAGATGTAGGCCACCTTCACGTTGTTGGCGAAGCACGAGATCATGATCCCCTCGATCAGCTGGTGGGGGTCCTGGTGCATGATGTACCGGTCCTTGAAGGTCCCGGGCTCGGACTCGTCCGCGTTCACGACGAGGTAGATGGGTTTGCCGCTCTTGCGGTCGACGAGCGACCATTTGACGCCGCAGGGGAAGCCGGCGCCGCCGCGGCCGCGGAGCCCTGACTTCTTCACCTCGTCGATCAGCTCCTCCGGCTTGCGCGTGACCGCCTTCCGCAGGATCTCGTAGCCGCCGTTGCGCACATAGCAGGCGAGGTCGTTCGAGTAGCCGGCCTCGTCGATGTGCTTGAAGATCAGGCGGTGCTGGGCGGGGGCGGGCATGGTCGGTTCAGTGGGCGCCGGCCTCGGCGCGGATCTGGGCGGAGAGGGCCTGGGCGCGGGCGACGTCCACCTTCTGGTGGAGCTCGTCGTCGATCATCACGACCGGGGCGGTGCCGCAGCTGGCCAGGCACTCGACAAACTCGACCGTCACCTCGCCGCCGGGAGAGACCTCGCCCAGGCCGGTGCCGAACTGCTTCTGGAACTCGGCGCAGGTGCGGTAGCCGCCCATGATCGCACAGGAGAGGGTCCGGCAGACCTTGATGTGCCGGCGGCCGATCGGCTGCTGGCGAAACATCGGGTAGAAGGTGACCAGCTCGTAGATGTTGATCGGCTCGAGGTCGAGCCGGGCGGCGATCCACTCGACGGCCCCGGCCGAGATGTAGCCCTGGTCCGCCTGCACGAGGTGGAGCAAGGGCAGCGCGGCGCTGCGCTTCACCGGGTAGTGGGTCACGACCTCGTCGATCGCGCGGAGGGTCTCGGGCTTGAGTTCCATGCTAGCGGTCGCACTCCCCCATCACGAAGTCGAGCGAGCCCAGGATCGACACCACGTCGGACACCATGGCGCCGACGCAGACCCTGGGCAGGATGGAAAGGTTGCAGAAGGAGGGGGCGCGGATCTTCAGGCGCCAGGGCACGCCGCCGCCCTTGGAGACCACGTAGAAGCCCAGGGCCCCCTTGGGGTTCTCGGCCTCAAAGTACACCTCGCCGGCCGGCATCTGCGGGCCCTCCGTGACGATCATGAAATTCTGGATCAGCTCTTCCATCGAGGTGAGGACCTTGTCCTTGCGCGGGGCGAAGATCCGGCGCGCGTCCTCGGCATACCACTTGCCCTCCGGGAACTTGGCGATCGCCTGCTTGATGATCCGGACCGACTGGCGCATCTCCTCGCCGCGGACCAGGTAGCGGTCGTAGCCGTCGCCGTTCGCCCCCACCGGGATGTCGAACTCGTACTGCTCGTAGCCGCTGTAGGGCTTGTCCTTGCGCAGGTCGAGCGGCACGCCGCTGGCGCGCAGGTTCGGGCCGGTAAGGCCGTAGGCGATCGCATCCGCCCTGGAGATGACGCCGACCCCGGCGGTGCGGTCGACGAAGATCTTGTTCCGGGTAAGGAGGTCGAGGATCTCCTCGAGCAGGGGCAGGAACTGGTCGCAGAACGCCCCCACCCGGTCGGTCCAGCCGGGGGGCACGTCGCGGGCGACGCCGCCGATCCGCGAGTAACTGGTGGTGAAGCGCGCGCCGGTCAGCTCCTCAAAGAGCTTGTAGAGCTTTTCGCGCTCGGTGAAGGAGTAGAGGAACACGGTCCAGGCGCCGACATCGATGCCGAAGGCCCCCAGGCCCAGGAGGTGGGCCGAGATGCGGGCCATTTCAGCGGTGATCACGCGGATCGCCTGGCAGCGGGCGGGCACCTCGAGCTTCGCCAGCTTCTCCACCGCGATGGCGTAGGCCATGTTGTTCGCGAGGGGCGCCAGGTAGTCCAGCCGGTCCGTGTACGGCACGAACTGGTTGTAGGTCATGTTCTCGGCGATCTTTTCGTCGCCGCGGTGCAGGTAGCCGATCACCGGATCGGCCTTGGTGACGATCTCGCCGTCGAGCTCCATCTGCAGGCGCAGGACCCCGTGGGTCGAGGGATGCGACGGTCCCATCGAGAGGGACATCTTTTCGGTCTCGAAGCCGCCCTGGGCGTGCTTGGCGGCGGAGTCGGGGAAGGCGTGTTCGACGGGCATAGCAGTCGGGTTCAGGTGCCGGGCTTCGGGCGCTTCTCAGTCCAGCTCTCGTCCTTCGCCCGCGGCTCGGCGTCCGTGAGGTTGATCTCGCCGGCCGAGGCTACGAAGGGTCCGCCCGCCATCGGCGCCGCGATCGTCCCGACCTTGGTCTCGGCCGCGACCTCGGCGTCCGGCAGCTCGGTCTCCATGCCCGCGAGCGGGAAGTCCTTGCGCAGGGGGAAGTACGGGTAGCCGTCCCACATCAGGATGCGGCGCAGGTCCGGGTGGCCGGTGAAGCGGATGCCGTACATGTCGTAGGCCTCCCGCTCGTGCCAGTCGGCGGCCGGCCAGAGGGCGGTCGCGCTCGGCATCTCCGGGAGCGTCGCGTCGGCGCAGGCCGCCGCGATCCGCAAGTAATCGTGGGTCGTGGTGGAGAACAGGTGGTAGACGACCGTGAAGCGCGGGTTGGCCTCGGCCGACCAGTCGACGCCGCAGACGTCGGTCAGCATGTCGAAGCCGTGCGCCGACTGCAGCGACCCGAGGACCGCCAGAAGGTCGGCCGGGGGCACGTTCACGGCCGGGTGGTCCAGGCTGGGCCGATCGGTCACGCCGGGCCACCGCGCCTTGACCGCTGCGACAGCGTCTGCGGCGGCGGGCATCAGGCCGAGAGGAGTTTCCCCGCCGACGGCTCGCGCTTCACCTTGCCCTGCAGCTTGATGAGGGCGTCCAGTAGCGCCTCCGGCCGCGGCGGGCATCCGCTCACGTAGACGTCGACCGGCACGATCCGGTCCACGCCCTGAAGGACGGCGTAGCTGCGGTACATGCCACCCGTGCTGGCGCAGGCCCCCATGGCGATGACCCATTTCGGGTCGGACATCTGGTCGTAGATCCGGCGCAGCGGCGAGGCCATCTTGTAGGTGACGGTCCCGGCGACGATCATCACGTCGGACTGCTTGGGCGAGAAGCGCATCACCTCGGCGCCGAAGCGCGCGATGTCGAAGCGGCTGGCGGCAGTCGCCATAAGCTCGATCGCGCAGCAGGCCAGGCCCATCGGCATCGGCCACATGGAGCTGCTCCGGATCCAGTTGATCACCGCATCGGCACGGGAGACGATCACCTCCCCTTCAATCTTGCTGTTGTAGGCGAGGTCGGTGGAGGCGGAGACCATGGTAGATTTTGGGCAAAAACCACCCCACCGTACCGGGCCCCCTAGGTCGCGCAAGAAGGTTTTCGCCCCGCCCGCCGATTACGGCATACCGAGCGTCCAAATGCAGTCGTCCGAGAGCGCCTCCGCACCGCGCCGCGCAGTTGCAATAACGTGGTTCGGTCCGGGCGCGAGGCTCACATGCTCCCAGCGGAAGACGCGCTGGCCGTCCGCGTCGGACCGGGCGCCGAGCGCCACCCCGTTCACAGTCAGTGCCACCTCCGGGGCGTTGGAGTAGACCTTTACCTCCGTCTCGGCCGCGGTTCGCGGGGTGAAACCGGCGGACGTGATGTGCAGAACCGGCTCGTCGCTCCAGTTGGCCTTGTAGTAATAGAAGGCGTCCTTGCGCACCTTGCGGTCGTAGGTGACCAGGCCCTTGTCGTTGCGCCCGGGGTGGTCGCCCTCGTTGCGCCCGTCGGAGGCGAAGTCGAATAGGCACCAGATAAACTTGCCCCACACATAGGGGCGGCCGCGGAGCGCCGCCCAATAGGCTTCGTGGTAGAGGTTCTGGTACTCTTCGGGATGGTAGGGGCCGCGCGCCGCGGGCCGGCCGGGGTTCTCCGCGTGCTGCGAGATGCTGGCGCCGGCCCCGTACTCGCTCAGGCCCCACCGCCCCTTCGGGTAGGCGGCGCGGGTCGCATCGAGCCACGCGGGGAACTCGTCGAGGCCGCCGCCGTACCAGCCGTAGTAGCGGTTGAAGGCGGCGACATCCCCGTGCCAGTTGCGGGGGTCGGCCGCCGGGTGGTCCGAGGCATAGGTGGACAGCCGGCTGGGGTCCTCCTCCTTGGCAACCGGCGCCAGCGCGGCGGCCACCCGGTCCGCCGCCGGTCCCTCGGTCTCGTTGCCGAACCCCCAGAAGCAGATCGAGGGATGGTTGAAGTTCTGGCGGATGAGCTCCCGCAGCTGCGCCTTGCCGCTCTCCAGGTACTCCGGCGTGTCGCGGCCGTGCCCCCAGTTGGGGATTTCGGCCCAGCCGACGATGCCGGCCCGGTCGCAGCGCCCGTACCAGGAGTCGGACTGCTGGTAGTGCGCCATCCGCATCGCGGTCGCCCCGGACTCGAGCACGAAGGCGAAATCCTCTGCCTCGTCGGCAGCGGAGATGGCCCAGCCCTTGTCGATCCGGTCCTGGTGGCGGTTGAAGCCGTGAAGGTCCAGGTGGGAGCCGTTGAGGATGAAGCCCCGGTCCGGGTCGACCGAGAAATTCCGCAGCCCCAGCGGCTGCTCGACGGCGTCGGCCAGCAGCCCCTTGGCGCCGTTGGCCGCCACCGGGCGCAGTTCCAGGCGGACGGTGTAGAGGTAGGGGTCGCGCCGCCCATTCCAGAGATGGGGGTGCGCCAGCGTGATCAGCTTCACGACCTCGCTTGCCCCCCGGCCCTCCATATGGACCCGGAAGTCCGCGTCGCCGATGGCCACGGGCGCCCCGGTGTCATTCGCGACCGAGAGCATGACGTCGACGTCGCGCGGCAGGGAGCTGTGGTTCTCGATTTCGGCGCGCACCATGACCTGGGCCCGGTCGGCCGCGACGGAGCGCTGTTCCAGGAAGACGCCCGGAGAACCCAGGTCCGTGGTCGACACCTGCACCGAGTCGGTGGCGAGCAGCCAGACCGAGCGGTAGAGCCCGCCGCAGATTGTAAAGTCCGCGTCGCTCGGCGGGATGCCGAGGGCGCTGTTGTCGACCCGCACCGCGATGACGTTGTCGGCCCCCAGGCGCAGGAGTTCGGTCGCGTCGAAGACGAAGCGGGCGAAGCCGCCCAAGTGCCGCCCCAGGTGGGCGCCGTTGACGTAGACATCGGCCGCGAGGCTCGCCCCGTCGAAGACCAGGTAGAGGCGGCGGCCGGCGAAGGACCGGTCGGGGGCCAGGTGGCGGCGGTACCAGCCCGCGCCGCGGCGGTAGTTGTTGCCGCCGTCCTCACCGTCAAGGGCGTTCCAAGTATGCGGCAGCGTGACCGGCTGCCAGGCCTGATCGTCGTAAGCCGTCTCGGCGGCGGGGGGGTCATCCCCGGCCAGGAAGCGCCATCCGCCATCCAGCCGGACCAGCCGCCGGCCGTCCTCCCCGCGCGCCGTGAGCGAGACGTGGCCGAGCAGCGCGGCGAGGGCGAGGCAGCGGACGATCCGTAGGCAGGCCATGCAAACTCAAGGTTTCAGGAACAGATCGTGCCAGTTCAAGTCTCCCATCGGGTGGTCGCGCCAACCCCCCACGCTCGGGGAGACGAGCACCGCCTGGTTCTCGAAGTAAAGGGGCGCATAGTAGACCTGATCGGCATTGATGGCTTCCACGGCGTCAAAGGCGACGAGGCGACGGGCGAGGTCCACGGTGCGGTCCGCGGCCGAGAAGGCGGCGTCGTAGGACGGATTTGCAGCACCGGCGTCGTTGTTCGGATCGCCCATGACGCCAAAGGCCAAGAGGTCGTGCGGGTCGGGAAACGGCGAGAAACCCTCGAGGAGCACCTGGAAGGCGTGGTCGCGGGCCGCGGCGAGGTAGACCTTGAACTCCATCGGTCGCAGGTGGACCTCGACCCCGAGCGTCTCGCGCCACATCTGCTGGACGACTTCGGCCACGGCGAGGGTTACCCCAGTCGTGCCGTTGAGCGCAAGTTCCACGGAGGGGAAACCCTTGCCGCCGGGAAAGCCGGCGGCGGCCAGCTCGGCCCGGGCAGCGGCGGCATCGTGGTGGAAGCGCGGTGTCGGCTGGAAGCCGCCGGTTCCGGGCCGCACGAAGGTGGCGGCCGGCGTCGCCAAGCGCCCCAGGGCCGCCTTGACCAGGCGGTCCCGGTCGACCGCGAGTGAAAACGCCCGCCGCACCCGCGGGTCTAAGAACGGTCCGGCGATCACGTTGAAGGTTAGAAAATCGACCCGCAGCTTCTGGGCAATGTGGAACTCCTCCGGGTGCTCGCTCGCGTAAGCGGGCACTTTGGTCTTCGGGAGGCGGTAGGTCACATGGAGCTGGCCGGCGCGGAACGAGCGCTCCTCGGCATTCTCGTCATCGGTCGGGAAAAAACGGACCTCCCGCACGCGGACATGCGCCGCGTCCCAATAGTGGGGATTCGCCGTCACCCGGACAAAGGCGTTGGCCTTCCACTCCGCCAGCTCGAAGGGTCCGTTGCTTACCAGGACGCCGGGCCGTTCCCAGGGTCCGCCCCGCTGGCGCCGGCCGCCGTGCGCGTCGAGGTCCGCCAGGAAAACCGGGTAAAAAGGATCCGACGTGAGCGTCTCGAGCAGGTAGGGAGCGGGGAAGCGCAGGTGGAGCACCAGAAGATAGGGACCGGCGGCCTCGATTCCCACCGCGCGGGGGTCGGTGAGTCGGCCCGCCAGGAAATCCTCGGCGCCGACGATGGCGAAGGCGTAGGAAGCGTTGACGCTGGACACCTTGGGATCGAGCACACGCAGGAAGGAATCCCGGAAGTCCGGGGCGGTGACCGGCCGGCCATTCGACCACCGGGCGTCCGGCCGAAGGTGGAAGGAGTAGGTGAGGCCGTCGGCCGAAGCCTCCCAGGATGCCGCCACCGCGGGAACCACCGACTGCCCGTCGTCGGAATACCGCACCAAGGGCTCGAAGAGGGCGCCGAGGATGCGGGTGGTCGAAATGGCCTCGTTGACGTTGGGGTCGAGGTCCGCCGGCTCGTCCTTGTTGCCGAGGAGGAGGACCTGGTCGCGGTTGGCCTGCTCGACCATCGTGACCCGCTTGGCACAACCGGCGACGAGCGCCAGGCTGAGGAGGAGCATGGGGAAGCGTCGGGCCACGGGCCGCCAGCATCGCGGCAGACGATTCCCCGGGGCAAGGCCCTTATTGGCCACCCGAGGCGACGCTGGAAGATCGGAGATTGCATTTGACCTGCCCCCCAGATTCCCGGCTTCCTTCCCGATTGAAATTGCTGGCGCAAAAGGTCGAGCTGGGGAGGGCCATCGCCGGCTACCTCTGGGAACGCACACTCCCCGGCGCGACGGAAACCTGGCCGTCTCCCCTGCGAATGACAGCAAAACTGATGCTCGAGGCCGGGGCCCCGATGGCCGTCATTTGGGGGCCGTAGTATCATTTTCTCTACAACTATCGCTACGCAAAGATCATTGAGGACAAGCATCCCTCAGCGTGCGGCTCCCGGGTATCGGCGACTTCGTCGTGCATGACGCAGCTAAGCCGGCGGATGGGAAAACTCCGCTGTAGCAAGCCGCCCTACCGGCGCTCGTCAGGTAGGATCTGGTCCAGAAGAGGGTCCGCGCCACCGGAGTTTGCGTTTGACCCTACCCCGCCCTCTGGCCTTTGCTCTTCCCTTCGACCGATGGACCAGTCGTCCATCTAGCTTCCGGAGAGGTGGCAGAGTGGTCGAATGTGCATGATTGGAAATC
>Ga0302314_10004412_pt1 | contig 25904 bp, 24 predicted proteins | sample III_Palsa_N2_3_FD_200533 | JGI IMG/M metagenome (GOLD analysis project Ga0302314, IMG submission 200533) | Peat permafrost microbial communities from Stordalen Mire near Abisko, Sweden - III_Palsa_N2_3 | ecosystem: Environmental > Terrestrial > Soil > Palsa > Peat permafrost | place: Sweden...
TGGTCGGCTTGTATGCCGATCGGCACCCGACACCGCTCGCATTGCCCGGCGGCACGCTGTTTTCACTCGGTGGACTGGTGGTGCTGGCGCTGGCCCACAGCTATCCGATCCTGCTGGTGGGAGCGGCGCTGCTGGGCGTCGGTTCCTCGGTTTTTCACCCCGAGTCCTCGCGCGTGGCGCGCATGGCTTCGGGCGGGCGACACGGTCTGGCGCAGTCGCTGTTCCAGGTCGGCGGCAATACCGGCCAGGCGCTCGGTCCGCTGGCTGCGGCGCTGGTGGTAGTGCGCTGGGGCCAGTCGAGCGTGGCGCTGTTCGCGCTGCTGCTGCTGTTTTCCACCGCGATCCTGTGGAACGTCAGTCGTTGGTATAAGCACCACGGGCTGGCGCGGCTGCGCCGTGGCGCGGCGGCGGGCAAAGCGGCCCACGCGCGGCTGCCGCGAGCGGCCGTCATACGGGGCATCGCGGTGCTGCTGGCGCTGATTTTCTCCAAGTACGTGTATCTGACCAGCCTCACCAGCTACTACACGTTTTATCTGATCGAGCACTTTGCGCTGTCGGTGCAGGCCGCGCAGCTGCACCTGTTTGTGTTCCTGGCGGCGATCGCCGTGGGGACCATCCTTGGCGGCGCCATCGGCGATCGCATCGGGCGCAAGCGCGTGATCTGGATATCGATCCTGGGCGCTCTGCCGTTCACGCTGCTGCTGCCGTATGCGAGCCTGTTCTGGACCGGGCCGCTGACCGTGATCATCGGCCTGATTCTGGCCTCGGCATTTCCGGCGATCCTGGTGTACGCACAGGAGCTGGTGCCGGGCAAGGTCGGCATGATCTCCGGCCTCTTCTTCGGACTGGCGTTCGGCGCCGGCGGCATTGGCGCGGCCTGGCTCGGTGCCCTGGTCGATGCCACGAGCCTGGAATACGTCTACCGGCTGTGCGCCTATCTGCCGCTCATCGGGCTCTTGGCCGCCCTGTTGCCGGATGCCGAGCGCTGAGGATCGTTACGGCAGCGAACGCGCCACGACTGCGGCCGGGGCTTGCGACTCTGGCAGGCGCAGCGCCATGCTCGGCTGACTGGCGCTGAGGCCAAACTCGCGTCGGGCGACGTTCCAGGTCACGTGCCGGCCGAATTCGACGCGTATGTCCGAGGCGCGCCTGATCTGCAGATCCACGATCGAGCGTTGGCCGGGCATCGCGCTCGTGGCCGTGTCCACTATCGCTCCGGCTTGAGGCCGCGTACCGCCCTGCTGGTCCAAGCGCAGACCGTACACCCGGGCAGCGCCCCGGGTGCCCAGCGGCTGCCTCACATACAGCATCATCACCGGGCCGTGCGCGCCTGGCGCTACCGCCATACCATCGGCGGGACAAACTCGAGCCAATCCCACAAGACCACCCAGCAGCAGCAGCTGCTGAACCACGCGTGTTGCCTGAAGATTTGCCACCGCACTCCTGTTCGTTTGGAAGTGCAGTCAGTATGCAGGGCCGCCAGGCGAGCCGGCCCAAAGTCACCATAAGCGTCGCGGGGGACCTTAAGACCTGGGGCCATGTCTCAGTTTTCGAAGCGTTATGGTAAGGGGCGCACCTTCAGGCGCTGATTCCAGAGGGTTCCAGGTCCCCGCCGTGCTGGGCTTCGATCTCGTGCTGGCTCATCGGCGCGGCCGACAGCCGGGTGCAGCCCACCATCAGGCCTGCGATGCACAGGTAGCTTACCGCCACCAGCGGTGACTGGCCGATGCCGATGGCCTCGCTGTGCATCAGGCCGAAGAAGGTCAGGCCTGCGGCCACCACGGCAAAGCCCGCGGCCTTGAAGAATTGGCGTTCGATCGCGCACACGGCGATCGCCGCCAGCATCAGCCCGCCCAGGGTGGCGCCGCTGCCGAGCACCGACAGGCCGTGATAGAGCACGCCTTGATCGCCGAGCTTGTCCAGTCCGACGGCGCTGGCGGAAGTTCCGGCCGCGCCGAGCGCGCCGTCGATCTGGTTCTTGGTCCAGGCGGCAAGATTGGGCAGGATCGCCAGCACGATGGCCGGGGCGTGCCGGCGCGGGGTTTCCTGAAACGCCTGGGCGCCGATCAGCATCCCGATGTAGACCAGGATCGGCAGAATCGCCACCACCGGGATCAGCGCGATCATCACCGAGATCACGCCGAACCAGGCGAGCGCGATCACCGTCACGCCGGTCGCGGCCGAGTAGCCGATGCGTCCGCCCATCGCCTTCCAGCCCGGATGGCCGATATAGACCGCATTGATGAATGGATTACCCATCATGCAGCCGATCAGGCTCACGACACCGTCTGCGGTCAGCACGCGCGTGGTCGGAAAGCTATCACCGGCGGCGGCGGCGCTCTCCACGTTATCGAGCGCTTCGACCAGGTCATAGATACCAAACGGAATCGCGGTCACCAGGATGATGCCGAAATAATCAAATCCCGAGAACACGTGATTGAACGCCGGCAGCGGCAATGAGAATCCGAAGTTGGCCACCGAGGCGGCGAGGTTGTGCACGTTCATGCCGCCGATGCTGTAGCCCAGGAATGTCGAGCCCCAGGCGATCAGCATGCCGACCGCGATCGCGACCAGACCGGCCGGGATGCCCTTGAAATAGCGCACCCCGCCAAACCAGCTGGCCACGATGATCGCAAAACACACCAGTCCGATCAGTGGTGTGCCGAATACCTGGAACGCCGGTCGCAGGGAAATAAACGTGATCGACACGCCGGCGAGCGTGCCGAGCAAGGCGGCGCGCGGGGTAATGCGGCGCACCACCGGTCCGATGAAACCGCCGATCATCAGCACGAAGCTCTGGATGAACACCCAGGTCAATCCGGCTTCCCAGCCTTTGATCGGATCGCCGGTCTTGAGCACGATCGGCAGCATCACCACGAAGGTGACGACGAACATGTGCGGCACGCTGATCCCTGAGGGCAGCGCGCACACGTCACTGCGCCCGGTGCGCTGCGCCAGCCGGTAGGCGAGCCAGGCGTAATACAACGTGGACAGGCACAGCATCAGGCCGGTCGCCGGCAGGATGCGGCCGTAGATCAGCGCATCGGGCATCTTCAGCACGAATTTCAACAGACCGGTGAGGGTCAGCAGATTCACCAGGATGTTGGTGCCGAATCCGAAGAAGGCATTCCAGTCCCCGGGGACCCATAGTTTTGGCTTTGATGTGTTCATGACGATGACTGCTCCTGCTTCTTATGCTGCTCTTATGCGCTGCGTCGGATGGCAGCCTGCTCGCCCAGGGCGCGCAGGATTCGGGAAGAATCCGACACCCAGCCGAAGATGCCGCCCTGCGCGGCGATCATGCGCAGGCCGACCTCGTGAAATTCCGGGAAATAGGAACCGCAGCAATCCGCCGGCACGATGCAGCGAAAGCCGCGGTCGTTGGCTTCGCGCACCGTGGTGTGTACACACACTTCGGTGGTGACGCCGCACACGATCAGGGCATCGATGTGATGATGGCCTAAGATCGCATGCAGATCGGTGGCGTAGAACGCGCCCTTGCCGGGTTTGTCGATCACCGGCTCGCCCGCTTGTGGATACAGCTCGCGCACGATGTCGTGGCCGGCTTCACCGCGGATCAGGATGCGGCCCATCGGGCCGGCATCGCCGATGCGCATCGATGGGGCGCCGCGCTCGATCTTGGCGGGAGGCGCGTCCGACAGATCCGGCCGGTGGCCCTCGCGCGTATGGATCACCAGCAATCCGTGCCTGCGGGCAGCGGTAAGCAGCGCCTTGCACGGCGCCACCGCGCGCGCGAGCTGCCCGATATCGTTGCCCAGGGAATCGCCGAAGCCGCCGGGCTCCAGGAAGTCGCGCTGCATATCGATGATAACGACGGCGCTGTGATCGGGATCGATCTGCACGGGTGCCGGGTCGGCTTCGACGGTAATCATCGCAAGGCTCGCTATATTTGTTTTTGCAGATCAGCGAAGCAAGAACCGGACCAGCCGCACCACCGGCGCGGCGCGGCGCAAAAAAAGCGCCCGCAGTTGACGCAAGTGCATCGGCAGCTTGGCTTTTTCATCGCCGGCGCGCCGCGATCAGTTGCCACCGGCTTAAGCGCGGCTACGCCCGCAGACAGTGCAGAGGCTGCGGGGGCGCTGCGCTAACGCGCGGCCTGTGACAGGCTGACGTGCGCCACGGCGATCTTCCAGCCCTTGCCGGTGCGCACCCAGGTCTGCGTCTGGCGGCCCAGTTGCGCGCTGGCCGGATCGGTGAATTCGGCGCTCACGCAGGCCACGTCCTCGCCTAAGCTTGTGACCTCGACGCGCAGCAGGCGTCGCTCGGCGTGCACCGGCGGCGAACTGCGCCGATAGGCGGCGATGGCATCGATGCCGTAGTTCTGCTCGGCCAGGCCATAGCGGATGGCGCGCGCCGAGTTCAGAAAGAATGCGTTGAGCGCCTCGACGTCGTGGCGCATCAGCGCCTGTTCATACTGCTCGAACGCGGCGCGCACCTCGCGCAGCACCGCGGCGCGATCATCCGCGCCCACGCGTACCGTCACGCCAGCGCCGCTAGCAGCGCTTCGCTTGCGGCGACCGCGCCGAACACGCCGCCCTGCATCTTGACCATCTTCAACGCCGCCAGGTGGTTGCCGTAATCGGTGGCGCCGCAGCAATCCTCCAGCAGCAGGCATTCGAAGCCGCGGTCATTGGCCTCACGCATCGTGGTGTGCACGCACACGTCGGTGGTGATGCCGGTGAGCACCAGATTGCGGATGCCGCGGGTGCGCAATATCAGCTCCAGATCCGTGGCGCAGAACGAACCCTTGCCCGGTTTGTCGATGACGACCTCGCCCGGCAGCGGCGAGAGCTCCGCGATGATCTGCCAGCCAGGCTCGCCGCGCACCAGGATCCTGCCGCAGGGCCCGTCATCGCCGATGCCGGCGCCGATCTGGCGCGAGCGCCAGCGCTTGTTGTCCGGCAGATCCGACAGGTCGGTACGATGGCCTTCGCGCGTATGGATGACATGCAGACCACAGGCGCGGGCGGCCTGCAGCACGCGGCGTATCGGCTCGATCGGCGCGCGCGTCAGCGACAGGTCATAGCCCATCTTGTCGACGTAGCCGCCGAAGCCGCAGAAGTCGGTCTGCATATCGATCACCAGCAGCGCGGTATCGGACGCCTGGAACGCGCCGTCGTAGGGCCAGGCGTAGGGATCGGATGCGATGCTGCTAAAGCTCATACCCCTCTCAACCGGTGAGTGTGCGCACCGCGGCGGCCGCGGCCGCGGCGCGGTTCTCGACCCCGAGTTTGACGAAGATCTGTTCCAGATGCTTGTTGACCGTGCGCGGACTGATATTCAGGATTTCCCCGATATCGCGATTGGGCTTGCCGCGGCTGATCCACAGCAGCACTTCCGCTTCACGCGAGGTCAAGCCACAAGCGCGTTGCAGTATCGCCTGATCGCTGTCGGTATTGGCGGTCTCGGCCAGGCGAAACAGGAGCTCATCCGGACCCAGCGGACTTAAGAACGAGCACTCCAGCCGCCGCCCGCCGATGTCCACCAGGCAGCGCGCCGGTGCCTGGTGTTCCCCGCGGCGCATGCGCAGCAGCTGTTCGATGACGGTTGCCGGCAGCGTTGCGGCCAGCGACGGTGCTGCCAGGGACGGTGCGGCCAGGAGCTGGCGCGCCTTGGGGGTACACCACAGTACGCGGCCGGCGCGGTCGGTCGCCAGCAGAAAGCGGCCGCTGGCGTCGAGCGCCGCGCGCGTCTCGTACGCCAGCCGGGCGTTACCCAGGTGCACGCGGATGCGCGCCAGCAATTCGTCCAGCACGATCGGCTTGACGACGTAATCAACGCCGCCGCAGGCCAGGCCCTCGACCACGTGCTCGGTCTCCGATAGCCCGGTCATGAAGATGACCGGCAGGTCCGACAGCAGCTTATCGCGCTTCAGGCGCTTGCAGGTCTCAAAGCCGCTGATGCCCGGCATGCGCGCATCCATCAGCACCAGGTCGGGCGTGACCTGGTCCACCAGGTCCAGCGCGCTTTCCCCGTCGGTGGCGATCAGCACGGTGAATCCGGCCTGATCGAGCGTGTCGGTGAGCAGGTGCAGCGTCTCGGGCGTGTCGTCCACCACCAGTACGGTATCGCGGCGCAGCGCTATGGCAGGTTCAAGCATTGGTGCGCATCGCTTCCAGAACGTTCATGTAGCGCTTGAGATCGAAATTCGTCACCAGGGCGCGCAGGTGGGCCGCGACCGCCTCGTGGCTCGGATCCTCCAGCTCCAGTTCGCGCAGCTTGGCTTCGATGCCGCGCACATGGCCGATGCTTCCGAGCCGGTACAGGTCGTCCAGGTGATGGCGCGAGCGATCACTGGCACTGCGCGCTAGCGCCAGCTCGCGTTCCGGCGGCGCGCTGCGCTCCGGCTGGTTGATCCATTTCAGATCCAGCAGCGTACCGACCCGCTCCAGCAGCGGCGTGAGTTCAATCGGCTTGGTGACGAAGCTGTCGTGCAGCGGGCCGGCGGCTGCGGAGTATTCATGCGCGTTGGCGGACACGATCATGATCTTCAGGCGCGCCAGTTCGCGCATGGCACGCAGCTGCTGCGCCACCTCCCAGCCGGAGATGTCCGGCAGCGACAGATCGATCATCGCCAGATCGGGCTGGCACTGTTCCGCCAGCTGCACGCAGGTCTTGCCGTCGCGCGCAATGAACATGGTGAATCCGAGCGGGCGCAGCAGGTTCTGCAGCAGCTCCAGATGCAGCGGATCATCGTCCGCGAGCAGGATCTTCTGCCGCGTCCCGAGGTAATCGCAGATGCGCTGCGCCGGCCGCGCAGCCCGCTTGTGATCGCGCACCTCGCCGAGCATCAGGCGCACCACGAAGGTGCTGCCGGCGGCGCTGCTGCTGTGCATCTGCACCTCGCCGCCCATGATCTGGGTCAGCAGTTTGGTGATCGTGAGTCCCAGTCCGGTGCCGGGCAGCGAGCGCACTTCCTGGCTGCTGCCGCGCTCGAAGGGCTCGAAGATGCGCTCCCGGTCCGCCGCGGCGATCCCGGGTCCGGTGTCCGCGACTTCGATCTCGGCGCTCGGACTGCGATAACGCACCGTCAGCGTCACCGACCCGCGCTCGGTGTACTTGATGGCGTTCGACAACAGGTTGATGAGGATCTGTCGCAAGCGCTTCTGGTCCGTGTGGACGTACAGCGGCAAATCCGGCGGGCACTGATAATAAAATTCCAGGCCCTTGGCCATCGCCTGCAGGCGAAACATGTCCACCAGCTGATCCAGGAACTCCGGCAGCTGCACCGTGTCGCGGTTCAACTGCAGCATGCCGTTCTCGATCTTGGAGACGTCGAGCAGGCCGTCGATCAGGTTGGACAGATGCTCGGCGCTGCGCCGGATCACGCGCACCGCTTTGTCGGACGGGCCGGGCGCACCGCGCTCGAGCAGTTGCGCGTAGCCGAAGATCGAGTTCAGCGGGGTGCGGATTTCATGGCTCAGGCCCAGGATGTAGCGCGTCTTGGCGAGATTCGCCGCCTCTGCAACCTCCTTCGCGCGCTGCAGCGCCGCGTCCGTGCGCCCATGCGCCTCGATCTCCTCCATCAGCATGCCGGTCTGTCGCGCCGACTCGGCCTGCGCGGCGCGGCGGCTCTCGTGCGCCAGCACGATCAGCCAGGCACCGATGCCCGACAGCAGCAGCAGGCTCAAAAATACCATCCACAGCGTGGTTTCGACGCTGTCGCGCACCGCGGGCGCAAAGTGGCTGTAGCCGTGGTAGATGAAGGACAGCAGCAGGCCGGTGACCAGGTTGCACAGGATAAGGATGCCGGCGAAATGTCCGCCGCGGGTGTTGAGCGCCGCGGCCGCTCGTGCCGGCAGCACGCGGTCGATGAATGCCAGCAGCTGATCGGCGATGCGCCCGTGCGGCTTGCACACGTCATGGCAGCGCGACTCGAGCGTGCAGCACAGTGAGCAGATCGGTCCTGAATAGGCCGGACACAGCGCCATGTCGGCGCCTTCGAAAACGTTCTCGCAGATACTGCAGCGCAGGTCATCGGCGTTGGGCGGCACAGGGTCGGGGCTGCGCGCCAGGTAATAGCGCCCGTGCGTCGCCCAGGCGATCGCGGGCGCCGCGGCGAACGCGGTCAGCAGCGCCACGAACGGTGACAGTACCTGCGGCACCGTGCCGAAGACCCCCAGATAAGCGAGACTCGAGACCGCGATCGACAGCAGCAGCGCGCCCACGCCCACCGGATTCACGTCGTACAGATACGCGCGCCGGAACTCGATATACGGCGGGGACAGGCCGGCGGGCTTATTGATCACCAGGTCCGCGGTCAGCGCGCCGATCCAGCCGGCGGCGAAGTTGGCATAGATGCGCAGGATGCCGTCGATGGCGCGAAAGATGCCGATCTCCATCAGCACCAGCGCCAGCACCACGTTGAATACCAGCCACACCACGCGGCCGGGGTGGCTCTTGGTCAGGCGCGAGAAGAAATTCGACCAGGCGATCGAACCGGCGTAGGCGTTGGTGACGTTGATCTTCAGCTGGCAGACGATCACGAACACGCCGGTCAATACCAGCGCCATGGTCGGGGAGCCGACCGTCTCGCGAAACGCGATGAAATACATCTGCGTCGGTTGCGTCGCCTGATCGTTCGCGATGCCGTGCCGCAGTGCGAGGATCGCGAGGAACGAGCCGGCCAGGAGCTTGAAGCCGCCGATCAGCACCCAGCCCGGCCCGGTGGACAGCAGTGCGGTCCACCAGCTGAAGGACTTGCCGCGCTTGCGCTGCGGCAGGAAGCGCAGGTAATCCACCTGCTCGCCGATCTGCGGCAGCAGCGACAGCAGCATCGAGGCCGCCATGCCCAGCAGCAGGAAATTCACCGAGCCGCGGCCGCCGCCGGTAGCGGCTGCGCCGCCGTACTGCGTCCAGGCCGCAACATCCGCAGGATTTCTGAACAGGATGTAGATGATCGGCAGGAACTGCAGCGCGAGCCAGATCGGCTGGGTGGCGAGCTGCATGCGACTGATCATGCTGATGCCGTAGACGGCGATCGGGATCACCACCAGCGAGCTGATCACGTGCGCCAGCGCCAGCGGGATGTGAAACAGCATCTGCAACGCCACCGACAGGATGCTGGCTTCGATCGAAAACAGCAGGAAGGTGAACGAGGCGTAGATCAGCGAGGTCAGCGTCGAGCCGAGGTAGCCGAAACCGGCACCGCGCGTGAGCAGATCGATATCCACGCCGTACTTGGCGGCGTAGTAGGCGATCGGCAGGCCGATCAGAAACATCAGCACCATGAAGGCGACGATGGCCCACACCGCGTTCGGGAAGCCGTAGGCGATGGTGATGGTGCCGCCGATGGCCTCGCAAGCCAGGAACGCGATCGGGCCTAAGGCGGTATTACCGACGCGAAACGAGGACTTGCGCGCGCTCGCGGCGGTGTAGCGCAGCGCATAGTCCTCCAGCGTCTGGCTGGCAACCCACTGGTTGTATTGCCGACGCTCGCGGACGATTCGTTGATGTGCAGCCATGCCTTGTTGTACTTGTGAGACGCGAGCGCTAGTTGGAAATACAGAGCAAGCGACGTGCCATCCATTTTGGCGCAACAGCGGCCGCTTGCACCGCCAACGCCTACGTCAAACGACGCATACAGCAAGGCGCCAAGCTCCCGTAGCTTAAGCCACGGCAAGCGCGCGACGGATTGCAAGGCAGCTTACGGGCGGCGAGGCGCAGGACCAGGGAAGCGCAACGAACGCCCTCGCGGGCACTGATTTGGCCAGCCCGCAACTGCTTTTGCCCTGACTTCGTGCACCAGCTCGCGCCGTCGCTAGGGATTGCGGACACGGTCGTCCGCATCGACGGCCACCCACTAAACAGAAGGAAAATTATCATGGACCCCAAACGACGATGCATCCGTGCCGCTCCGCGAGCAGCGCTGGCGGCGGCGGCAAGCGCAGCCGTGCTGGCCGCGCACATCAGCACTGCGGCGGCCGATATTTCCATTCCGCCGGTGTCGGTCGGTGTCGGCGTGCAGACCGGCTTCTTCTCCTGCAGTAACGCCTGCGTCTACAGCCCGGGCGTGGTGCTGCCGGGCGACAGCAGCGTCAGCGGCTTTGGGGTGGACAGCGTGCGCCTGTATGTCAGTGGCGGCATCACCGATGAGATCAAGCTGACCTTCAACACCGAGTACACCGGCAGTGGACCGGGCGAGAACAAGGTCGAGGTGATGGACGCGATCGGCCGCTTCGAATTCAACGACATGTTCAACATCTGGGCCGGCCGCTTCCTGCCGCCGAGCGATCGCGCCAATCTGTATGGACCGTACTACGCCAATAACTGGGCGCCGTTTGCGGACGGCGTCGCCGATTACTACCCCAACGTCGCGGTCGGCCGCGACAACGGCGCCGCCTACTGGGGCGATTTTGGCTTGGCGAAAGTCCAGGTCGGCGTGTTCGACGGTGAATCACTCGGCACCAGCACCGCGGTGAAGGATCCGAGCAAGCTGGTGTATGCCGGGCGCCTGACCTTTGACTTCTGGGACAAGGAGAAGGGCTACTACTTCAACGGCACCTATTACGGCGCCAAGGACATCCTCGCGCTCGGTGTCGCCGCGCAGACCCAGGACAGCAAGACCGTGTTCACCATCGACGGCCTGATGGAGAAAAACCTACCCGGCATCGGCGTGGTGACGGTGGAGTCTGAGTACAACAAGGACAATGGCCTCAACTCCACCACCACCAGTGACGGCTGGTACGTGCTGGCAAGCTACCTGTTCCCACAGGTGATCGGCATCGGCAAGTTTCAGCTGCTGGGCAAGTACAGCGACAAGACCTTCGACGCCACCGCGGTGACGGCCTCCAATCACTTGAAGACCGACGAAGTGGACGTCAACTACATCATCAAGACGTTCAGCGCGCGCGTCGGCATGTATTACCTGTACCAGACCGACTCGCTGCCGGCGACGCTCACCGGGAAAGAATTCGGCATAAAACTGCAACTGCAGATGTAAATACCCACTGGAGATCAAGCTATGACTACGGGGAAAACTTTAATAAGGGCACTGTCGCTGACGCTGACAGTGCTGGCCGCAACGCTGGTGTGCGCAGCGGCGCAGGCCGCGGACACCATCAAGGTCGGCGTTATGCACTCGCTCTCGGGCACCATGGCGATCAGCGAGACCACGCTCAAAGACACCATCCTGATGATGATCGACGAGCAGAACAAAAAGGGCGGCGTGCTCGGAAAGAAACTCGAGGCGGTCGTGGTCGACCCGGCGTCCAACTGGCCGCTGTTTGCCGAGAAGGCGGCGGAGCTGCTGGAGAAGGACAAGGTTGCGGTGGTGTTCGGCTGCTGGACCTCGGTATCGCGCAAGTCGGTGCTGCCGGTGTTCGAGAAGGACGATGGACTGCTGTTCTATCCGGTGCAGTATGAGGGCGAGGAATCGTCCAAGAACGTCATCTACACCGGCGCTGCGCCCAATCAGCAGGCGATCCCGGCGGTCGAATACCTGATGAAGGACGTCGGCGTGAAGCGCTGGGTGCTGGAAGGCACCGACTACGTCTATCCGCGTACCACCAACAAGATCCTGCAGGCGTTCCTGGAGCAGAAGGGCGTGAAGCCGGAAGACATCATGGTCAATTACACGCCGTTCGGTTTTTCCGACTGGACCAGCGAGGTCGCCAAGATCAAGGCCTTCGGCTCGGCCGGCAAGAAGACCGCGGTGGTGTCAACCATCAACGGCGATGCCAACGTGCCGTTCTACAAGGAACTGGGCAACCAGAAGATCTCGGCGGAAGACATTCCGGTGGTGGCATTCTCGGTCGGTGAGGAGGAGCTGTCGGGCCTGGATGCCAAGCCCCTGGCAGGACACCTGGCCGCCTGGAATTATTTTATGAGCATCGACACGCCCGCGAACAAGGAATGGATCGCCAAGTGGCATGCCTTCACCAAGAATCCCAAGCGCACCTTCAACGACCCGATGGAAGCGCATGTGATCGGCTTCCAGCTCTGGGTCAAGGCGGTAACGAAGGCCGGTAGCACCGATCCGGAGAAAGTGATTGCGGCGCTGCCGGGTCTTGAAGTGCCAAACCTGACCGGGGGCACCGCCAAGGTGCTGCCGAACCATCACATCACCAAGCCGGTGTACATTGGCGAGGTGCGCGCCGACGGCCAGTTCGACGTGGTGTGGAAAACCAAGGAAGAGGTCCCGGGCGAGGCCTGGTCGCATTACCTGCCATCCGACAAGGACATCATCGCCGACTGGGTGACGGTCAAGTGCGGCAACTACAATACCGTGACCAAGGTGTGTTCGGGACAGAACTACAAATAGTCAACGCATGATATATACGCGGCTCCGACCGAGTGACCTCGGCCGGAGCCGCTGTCATCAGGGGCGGCGCATTTTGGAACGGGTATTGCTTGGGGTGATCACATGCTAATGCGACTGCCCAGACCGCGCTTGCTGGCACCGATGCTCCTGTGGCTGCTTGCATTCCTGGCTCCGACGGCGCTGGCGGCGGCGACCCCGGACGCGGCGACCCAGTTGCCGCAACTGCTGCAGCAACTGCCCGAGGCCAGCTACGCCGACAAGCAAGCGCTGATCAAGCAGCTGACCGACACGCATGATCCGCGGGTACGCGTGGTGCTGAACGCGCTGCTCGAGGGCAATCTGTACGCCCGCAGCAGCGACAACCAGGTATTCATTACCCGGGCCGACGGCGACAACCTCGCTTTGACCGATCCGGTGACCGGCGCTGCGGCCGGGACTGCAAGCAGCGATGGGTTGACGCGCATCGGCGTCAACAACCAGCTGCGCAAGGCGCTGCACGTCGCACTGGCGCAGTTCGATCTGTCCAGTCCCGACGCGGGCGCGCGCCGTGAGGCGGTGCGCGAGATGTTGCGTGCGGTCGATGAGCAAACCGTGGTGGCGCTGCGGGCGCGCCTGGCCGAGGAGCACGACAAGGGCGTGCGGGCCGATATCCGCGACGGCCTGGCTCTGGCAGACCTCGACAGCGGCGATGCCGATACGCGGCTGGCGGCGGTGAAGACACTGGCCGGCAGCTTGAACCTCGACGTCTACAACCGCCTGACCTCGATGGTCGAGCAGGCGGCCGACGGCAGCTATGGCGAATCCGACCCGCGGGTGCGCGCCGCCGCGCAGGCCTCGATCCGTGCCATCAACCGCTGGCGCATTTTCTACTCCGGCATCCAGACGCTGATGTTCGGCCTGAGCCAGGGCTCGGTGCTGGTGCTGGCGGCGATCGGACTGGCCATCACCTTCGGCGTCATGGGCGTCATCAACATGGCGCATGGCGAGCTGATGATGCTCGGCGCCTATACCACCTACGTGGTGCAGCTGCTGATGCCGCAGCACATCGGCGCCTCGATCGTGGTGGCGATTCCAGCTGCGTTTCTGGTCTCGGGGCTGGCCGGGATCGCCATCGAGCGCACTATCGTGCGCCATCTGTACGGGCGGCCGCTGGAAACGCTGCTGGCCACCTTCGGTCTGTCGCTGGTACTGCAGCAGGCGGTGCGCGACATCTTCTCGGCCAATAACCGCCCGGTTCAGTCGCCGGAGTGGATCTCGGGTGAACTGCAGATCAATCAGGCGCTGTCGATCACCTACAACCGGCTCTACATCATCGTGTTCACCTTCGTGCTGTTCCTGGTGCTGCTGCAGGTGCTCAAGCGCACGCGGCTGGGGCTGGAGGTGCGCGCGGTATCGCAGAATCGCGCCATGGCCAAGGCCATGGGCATCCGCACCGAATGGGTCGATGCGCTGACCTTCGGCCTGGGTTCGGGGATCGCCGGCATCGCCGGGGTGGCGCTGAGCCAGCTCACCAACGTCGGGCCGAACCTCGGCCAGAGCTATATCGTCGACTCGTTCATGGTGGTGGTGTTCGGCGGGGTCGGCAACCTGTGGGGCACCGAACTGGGCGGCAACGCGCTCGGCATCGTCAACAAGCTGCTCGAGCCGTATTCGGGCGCGGTGCTGGCGAAGATATTCGTGCTGGTGTTCCTGATCCTGTTCATCCAGCGCCGGCCGCGCGGACTGTTCCCGCAGCAGGGCCGGGCGGCGGACGGTTAGCGTGGGCGCCACGATCATCGGACCACGTAATCGGCTGATCGCCGCGCTGCGCGCGGATCGGGGTGGACAGTGGTTCCTCGGCGTGCTGCTGGCGACCGGGGTGCTGGCGCCGCTGTTGAACCTGGTGGTGCCGGAAACCTCCGCGCTGCACCTGTCGAGCTACAGCGTCACGCTGATCGGCAAGTACATGACCTACGCCATGCTGGCGATCGCGGTGGATCTGATCTGGGGCTACTGCGGCATCCTGAGCTTAGGTCACGGCGCATTCTTCGCGCTTGGCGGCTATGCCATGGGCATGTACCTGATGCGCCAGATCGGCACCCGCGGCGTGTACGGCGATCCGGTGCTGCCCGATTTCATGGTGTTCCTGAACTGGAAGCAGCTGCCGTGGTTCTGGCACGGCTTCAATCACTTTGCCTTCGCCGCATTGATGATCATGCTGGTGCCGGGGCTGCTGGCGCTGGTGTTCGGTTTCCTGGCGTTTCGCTCGCGCGTCTCCGGTGTCTACCTGTCGATCATCACGCAGGCGTTGACCTATGCGCTGATGCTGGCGTTTTTTCGTAACGACATGGGCTTCGGTGGCAACAACGGCTTTACCGATTTCAAGGACATCCTGGGCTTTTCCCTGCACGCGCCCGGCACGCGCATGACACTGTTCCTCGTGACCGTGCTCGCCCTGGGCGGCAGCTACCTGCTGTGCCGCTACATCGTCGCCTCGCGCGCCGGGCGTGTGATCGCCGCGATACGCGACGCCGAGAGCCGCGCGCGCTTCCTCGGCTATCGCGTCGAGTCCTACAAGCTGTGGGTGTTCGTCTTCTCGGCGGTGCTGGCGGGCATCGCCGGTGCGCTGTACGTGCCGCAGGTCGGCATCATCAATCCGGGCGAGTTCTCGCCGGCCAACTCGATCGAGATCGTGATCTGGGTGGCGATCGGCGGTCGCGGTACGCTCTATGGCGCGGTGGTGGGCGCGGTGCTGGTGAATTACGCCAAGACCTATTTTACCGCGGCGCTGCCGAGCATGTGGTTGTACGCCCTGGGCGCGCTGTTCGTGCTGGTGCCGCTGTTCCTGCCGCGCGGCGTGGTCGGTGCGGTGACCCAGTTGCGCTCGCGCATGATCGGCGCGACCTCATGACAGGCGCCACGCCATGATCAGTGCAGTACTGGGGCGATTTTCCGGCCGCTCGCGCAGCGCCAAGCCGCCGCGCATCGGGCCGTTACTTGAGCCCAACCGCATCGAGGTCGGGCCCGACTCCTCGCGCGGCGTGATCCTGTACCTCGAGGACATCACGGTCAGCTTCGACGGTTTTCGCGCCCTCAATGCGCTGACACTGTATATCGAGGTCGGCGAGCTGCGCTGCATCATCGGGCCCAACGGCGCCGGCAAGACCACGATGATGGATGTCATCACCGGTAAGACCCGACCCGACACCGGCTCGGCGTGGTTCGGCCAGACCCTGGATCTGCTGGCGCTGACCGAGCCGGAAATCGCCCAGGCCGGCATCGGTCGCAAGTTCCAGAAGCCGACCGTGTTCGAGCACCACACCGTGTTCGAGAATCTGGAACTGGCGATGGCGGGCGACAAATCGGTCTGGAAATGGCTGTATGCGCGCATTACGCCGGCAGAACTGGAACATATCGAACAGGTGCTGGAGACCGTGCGGCTGACCGAGCGGCGCGATGCGCGCGCCGGTGCGCTCTCGCACGGGCAGAAGCAGTGGCTCGAGATCGGCATGCTCTTGATCCAGGAGCCGCAACTGCTGCTGGTGGACGAGCCGGTTGCGGGCATGACGCCGCAGGAAGTCGAGCGTACCGCCGAACTGCTGAGCTCGCTTGCCGGGCGGCATTCGGTGATCGTGGTCGAGCACGACATGGAATTCGTGCGTTCGATCGCGCGTCAGGTGACCGTGCTGCACGAAGGCAGCGTACTGGCGCAGGGCAGCATCGATGAGGTGCAGAGCAATGCGCGCGTCAGAGAGGTCTACCTCGGCGTATAGCATGCTCGACGTCAAAGGCCTCAATCAGTTTTACGGCGGCAGTCACATTTTGTGGGACATCAACCTCGATGTGCCTGCCGGCTCCTGCACCTGCCTGATGGGCCGCAACGGCATGGGCAAGACCACGCTGCTCAAGTGCATCATGGGACTGCTGCCCGCGGCTTCCGGACAGATACTGTACGAAGGCCGCGACCTGCGCGCTCTGCCGGCCGAAGAGCGCGCGCCGCTGCGCATCGGCTACGTGCCGCAGGGACGCGAGATCTTCTCGCAGCTCACGGTGGAGGAGAACCTGCGCATTGGGCTCTCGGTGCGCCGGCCGCGGGTGCGCGAGGTGCCCGAGCACCTGTTCCAGATGTTCCCGGTACTGAAGCAGATGCTGCGCCGGCGCGGCGGGGACCTGTCGGGCGGACAACAGCAGCAGCTGGCGATCGCACGCGCGCTGGTCCTCGACCCCAGGCTATTGATCCTTGACGAGCCGACCGAGGGCATTCAGCCTAATATCGTGCATGAGATCGGCGAAGTGATTCAGCGACTCAATCGCGAGGCTAACCTTACCGTGCTGCTGGTGGAGCAAAAACTGCCGTTCGCGCGCCGCGTCGCCAGCGATCTGCGCATTCTCGACAAGGGCCGCCTGGTGGTCGCCGGCAAGATCGGCGCGCTGACCGATGAGCTGGTGCGCACGCATCTGACGGTATGAGCGCAGCTGCGGCAGCGACGCTGGATGGGGCTGGCGTGCTGCATGGCGGCGCCGGTGAGGGCTGGCAGGCGCGACTGGAGCTTAAGTTTGAGGCCAGCGAGTCGCGCACCCGCCTGGCCCATCGCCGCCACCACGGGCCGCTGCTGGTGCAGCGCCTATTCCATCCGGAACCGCGCGCGCAGCAGGGCTCGCTGACCGCCGAGCCCTGTCACGTCTACCTGCTGCATCCACCCGGCGGCGTGGTCAGCGGCGATGAACTGCAGCTTAGCGCCGAGGTGGGAAGTCACGCGCATGCGCTGCTGACCACACCTGCGGCCGGCAAGTTCTATCGCCGCGGGCCGCCGATAGGCGGCGAGCCGCGCGTCGCACGCCTGACCCAGACGCTGACCGTGGACGATGGCGTGCTGGAATGGCTGCCGCAGGAGAACATCTTCTACCCGGACAGCGCAGTGGCAGTGTGCACGCGGGTTAGCCTTACCGGCGGCGCGCGCTTTATCGGTTGGGAGATCGGCTGCGTGGGACTGCCCGCAAGCGAAGCCTCCCTGGGCGACGGCGCGGTGCGCCAGTCATTCGAACTGTGGCGCGGCGCGGCGCCGCTGCTGCTGGAACGGCTGAACATCGAGCGTAGCTGTCTTGCCGCACGCTGGGGTCTGGCCGGGCACAGTGCACTGGGCACCTGGCTGGCGTATCCGGCCGGCGAGGGCGAGCTGACCCTGGCGCGCACCATGAGCGCGCCGATGAATTGCGCCGACCTGACGCTTGCCTGTACGCTCGTGGACGGGGCGCTGTGCTGCCGCGGCGTGGCGGCGCGCGCTGATCGACTGAAACAAGCCTTCATCGACTTGTGGCACGCACTGCGGCCGCCACTGCTGGGGCGAGCCGCGATCGCGCCGCGCATCTGGGCGACCTGAAGAGTTGCGATGGAACTGTCACCGCGCGAAAAGGACAAGCTGCTGCTGTTCACGGCGGGGTTGCTGGCCGAACGCCGCAAGGCACGTGGCCTGCAGCTCAACTACCCGGAAGCGATCGCCTATGTTTCCGCCGCGATCCTCGAGGGTGCGCGCGACGGGCGCACGGTGGCCGAGCTCATGAGCTACGGCACCACGTTGCTGCGGCGTAGCGATGTCATGGAGGGCGTGGCGGAGATGATCACCGAGGTCCAGGTCGAGGCTACCTTTCCCGACGGCACCAAGCTGGTGACCGTGCACCACCCCATCACCTGAAAGCCGCCAGATGATTCCAGGGGAAGTGGTGGTGACGGATGGCGAGCTGACGCTCAACGCCGGCCGCGACACGCGCCGGATCACCGTTGCCAACCGCGGCGATCGGCCGATCCAGGTCGGATCGCACTACCATTTCTACGAGACCAATAACGCGTTGCAATTCGATCGAGAGCTGGCGCGCGGCTATCGGCTCAATATTGCCGCCGGCACCGCGGTGCGCTTCGAGCCCGGCCAGCAGCGCGACGTCGAGCTGGTGGCCCTGGCCGGTGAGCGCATGGTGTACGGCTTTCAGGGCAAGATCATGGGTTCGCTGTCGTGAAGAAGATCAACCGGCGCGCCTATGCGGAGATGTACGGCCCCACCACCGGGGATCGCGTGCGCCTGGGCGACACCGAGCTGTGGATCGAAATCGAGCGCGATCACAGCATCTACGGCGAGGAAGTCAAATTCGGCGGCGGCAAGGTGATCCGCGACGGTATGGGCCAGGGGCAGCGCGGCGCGGCCCAAGTGGTCGACACCGTCATCACCAACGCGGTGATCCTGGATCACTGGGGCATCGTCAAGGGGGACGTCGGCATCAAGGACGGTCGCATCGCGGCCATCGGCAAAGCCGGCAATCCCGATATTCAGCCCGGCGTCACCATCGTGATTGGCGCCGGCACCGAAGTGATTGCCGCCGAAGGCCTGATCCTGACAGCGGGTGCGGTCGATGCGCATATTCATTTCATTTGCCCGCAGCAGGTCGAAGACGCGCTGATGAGCGGCGTGACGACCATGATCGGGGGCGGCACCGGACCTGCCGCCGGCACCTCCGCGACCACCTGTACCCCCGGGCCGTGGCACATCGCCCGCATGTACCAGGCGCTGGAGGAGCTGCCGATGAATTTCGGCCTGCTCGGCAAGGGCAATGCCAGCCTGCCCGAGCCACTGGAGGAGCAGATTCAGGCCGGGGTCATGGGGCTGAAGCTGCACGAGGACTGGGGCACGACGCCGGCGGCGATCGACAACTGCCTGGCGGTGGCCGATCGCTTCGACGTGCAGGTCGCGATCCACACCGACACGCTCAATGAGAGCGGCTTTGTCGAGGACACCATCGCGGCCTTCAAGGGCCGCACCATCCATACCTATCACACCGAAGGCGCCGGTGGCGGGCATGCGCCCGACATCATCAAGGCCTGTGGTGTGGCGCACGTGTTGCCGTCCTCGACCAATCCGACCCGGCCCTACACCGTCAATACCATCGATGAGCATCTGGACATGCTGATGGTGTGCCACCATCTGGATCCGGGCATCCCGGAGGATGTGGCGTTCGCCGAATCGCGCATTCGGCGCGAGACCATAGCGGCCGAGGACATCCTGCATGATCTGGGTGCGTTCTCGATGATCTCTTCGGACTCGCAGGCCATGGGCCGTGTCGGTGAAGTGATCACCCGCAGCTGGCAGACCGCGCACAAGATGAAACTGCAGCGCGGTGCGCTGTCGCAGGACAGCGCGCGGCACGACAATTTTCGTGCACGGCGTTACATCGCGAAATACACCATCAACCCGGCGATCACGCACGGCATCTCGCACGAGGTGGGCTCGGTCGAGGCCGGCAAGCTGGCCGATCTGGTGCTGTGGCGGCCGGCGTTCTTCGGCGCGAAGCCGGCGATGATCATCAAGGGCGGCATGATCGTGGCGGCGCCGATGGGCGATCCGAATGCCTCGATTCCGACCCCGCAGCCGGTACATTACCGGCGCATGTTCGGCGCGCTGGGCGGCGCGCGCTCCGACACATCGGTGAGCTTCGTGTCGCAGGCGGCCCTGCAGGGCGACCTTGGCGGCCGCCTGAAGCTCTCCAAGCGGCTGGTGCCGGTGAGGGACACTCGCAGCCTGCGCAAGAGCCACATGATCCTGAACGATTACCTGCCGCACATCGAGGTCGACGCCCAGACCTACGAGGTACGTGCCGACGGCAATCTGCTGACCTGCGAGCCCGCCAGCGTGCTGCCGCTGGCGCAGCGCTACTTTCTGTTTTGAGTCCACGGCCCGCGATGCTGACGATCTCACAGCGCCTGCAGCAGCCACGCGCGGCCGATGCGCGCCTGCTGCTGCCGTTCGAGCTGCGCAGCCGCAGCCGTTTTCGCGCGCAGCTGGTCGGCGGCGAGGACGTGGGTGTCATCCTGGCGCGTGGGCAGATCCTGCGCGGCGGCGATCTGCTGCTGGCGGACGACGGGCGCGTGATCGAGGTGGCCGCCGCCAACGAGACGGTATCGACGGTGCACAGCGGCGAGCCGCGCGCGCTGGCGCGCGCGGCCTATCACCTCGGCAACCGGCACGTCGCACTGCAGATCGGCCCGGGCTGGCTGCGCTACGGTCACGATCACGTATTGGACGACATGCTGCAGGGGCTGGGACTTAACGTCACGGTCGAGCAGGCGCCGTTCGAGCCTGAAGCCGGCGCGTACCACGCCGATGCCGAGAGCGCCGACAGCCACAGCCACAGCCACAGTCATCCTCACGGCCACGGCCACGGCCACTGAAGCGCGGCGCAGGACCAGCGCTGCGGCGAATTCATGAGCGACAACGGCCTACCTGCTCGCGACCCGCAGGCGCTGCTGCGCCTGTGTCACCTGGTCAGTGCCGCGCTGCCGGTAGGCGCCTATGCGTATTCGCAGGGGCTCGAGTACGCGGTGCACGCCGGCTGGGTGCACGACGAGGCCTCCACGCTCGAATGGCTGCAGGGCATGTCCGGCGCCTCGGTCGGCACGCTGGACCTGCCGATCCTGCTGCGCCTGCATCGCGCCTGGAGCGGCGCCGCTATTGAGGATGTGCGCCATTGGAATGCGCAGCTGATCGCGGCGCGCGAGACTTCGGAGCTGCGCGCGCAGGAACTGCACCTGGGCCGGGCGCTGGCGCGGGTGCTGATCGAACTGGACTTAAGCGAGGCCGGCGAATGGATTGAGGCCGAGGTAGCGTTCGCGACGCTGTTCAGCCTGGCTGCGGTGCGCTGGCACATCGAGGCGCGCGATGCGATGAGCGGCTATCTGTGGGCCTGGAGCGAGAATCAGGTGCTCTCGGCGGTCAAGCTGGTGCCCCTGGGGCAATCGGCCGGCCAGCGCCTGCTGCACCGGCTGACTGCGGCCATGCCGGCACTGGTAGAGCGCGCACTGACGCTCAACGATGCGGCCATCGGTGTCAGTACGCTGTCGCAGGCGCTCGCCAGCGCACTGCACGAGTCGCAGTACAGCCGTTTGTTTCGATCTTAACCGGGTGCGGGCGGCCGTTAGGCAAGATCCGAGATCGACTAGAGTAGGCAGGCGATCGGCAGCATGCCAAACCGCCAGCGGCCCGGCAGGGGCTCGAAAACCGCCGAGGCGTCGAGCCCTCTCATCGTCGGCTATCGCGGTCAGCCCGCAGCACCGCACTAGGTGAGAGGCGGCCACGATATGGCACCCGCCGCTGCAGCCGCTTGCGCATCGTCTCCGACGTCGGCCGTTCGGCGCTCTTACAAAGTTCCCGAATTAGATATTGAGACAGGGACATTCCGGCGAGGGCCACCCGCGATTTGAGCTGACGATGCAGTGCATCTGGAACAAGTCGTAGCTGGATCGGGCTTTGCATGTCGCTAGAATATAAACCTGTACTGCACATGACAATGCCGAAAGCGCGACTCGCGGCGGTTCGCTCCGATAAGTCGCGCCGGCTAGCTCGGGCGAAGCTATTCGTCAGGGCGCGGCCCATTCTGCTACCTTGTGGCAGCGTATTGGGCGCGCTGCGCAGCAGGGGGATTGCAGGATGTACGTCAAGCCAACGGCACCGCGCGCCATCGGCGGCGTCATCGACGATGCCATCAAACTGTACCGGGCTTCATTTCGGACCTGCCTGCCGATCGCATTGATCGGGTCGCTGATCACAGGCTCGGTAAGCTTTTACGTACTCAGAACCGTTCCAGCGCTGGAGTCGTTGCGCGACCCGGCGCAGATCTGGGAGATGCTCAAGCCGTCGCCACTTTGGACCTGGTTCCTGCTGCCCGGCATCGCGTCGATGTTGCTGCTCGGCGCCATCATCGCCTGCCAGAACGCGCTGGCGGCGGGAACGGGACCGATGACTGTGCTGCAGGGCCTGGCCGCATCCTTCGGACGCTTGCATTGGCTGCTGCTGGCCGTATTGCTGTGGTTGGCGTTCATAGGTTCAGCCATCGGCATCGCGCTGATCCCGATCGCTCCGGCATCGCGCGTACTCGGTGTACTGGCGTGGATCGTGCTGGCGATTTATCTGTGGGGCCGACTGCAGCTGTGGATGGTGGCGCTGTTTGCCGAGGATGTGGGTACTTTGCGCGCCCTGGGTATCAGTTGGGGCCTGATCGAAGGCCATTGGTGGCGCGCGGCCATGATTCTGACGGTCGGAATCATCATCGTGGCGGTGGTCTCAGTGGTGTTCGGTTTCGTGGGCGGTCTGGTGTTTATCGTCCACCCCGTCGATCCCGTGTCTTTGATCATGGACAACCAGGTGATCACCGCTGTTGAGCGAGTATTCGTGACACCGATGATCCCCGCGGTGCTGGTGGCCATCTATTACGACTTCAAATTACGTCGTGAAGGCGGTGATCTGGCGGCACGCACCAAGTCGCTGCAGAGCAGCTGATGGGCAAGCAGCAGTTGGAAAATTCACCAGCGCCGGACACGCAGTTATTGCTGTCGCCAGGCACCACCGTGCGCTGCCCGGCCTGCGAGCGGGAATTCAGTCTCGAGCAGGGCTTCGCCAGCAAGGCGCTCGAACACCTCGAGGAGCACAGTCGCAGCGCGCTCGCGGCCATCGAGGATCAGGTCAAGTACCAGGTGGAGCGACGCGCCGCGGCGATCGCGGCCGAGCATCAGGGCGCCGCGCAGCAGCAGATTGTTCAACTGCAGCAGTTGATCGACCGGCAGTCGCAATCGCACGCCAAAGCGCTGGGGGAGGTGCGCTCGCTGGCGGAGCGCGACTTCGCCCCGCAGTTGCAGGCGTTGCGGGCCGAACTGGCCGCCAGCGGCGACAAGCTCAAGGCGCTCGGTGAGCGCGAAGCGGCACTGATCGCGCGCGAACGGCAGCTCGACAGCAGCGTCGCCGCGGCCGCGCGTCTCAAAGCGGACGAATTGCTGGCGGCGGACCGACAGGCCTTTGAGCAGCGCCTAGCGGATCAGGATCAGCAGCTTGCCGCCATGCGCGCGCAGGAGCTGCAGCTGCGACGGTCCAAGACGGCGCTCGAGGACCGGGCCAAGGAACTCGAGCTGGAGGTCGCCCGCCGCCTCGACGCGGCGCGCTGCGAGATCGAGAGCAGGGTTCGTGCGCAGGAAAAGGAACGTTCCGATCTGGATAAGGCCGAGCTGCAGAAAAAACTGGACGACGTCGACGCCAAGCTGTTCGAAGCGCAGCAGAAGAGCAGCCAGGGTTCGCAGCAGTTGCAGGGCGAGGTGCTCGAATTGGCGCTCGAAGAGCAGTTGCGCCAGGCATTTCCGGTCGACGTGTTCGAAGAGGTACGCAAGGGCGCACGGGGCGCCGACCTGGTGCAGCGCGTCACCACGCGCACGCTGCAGGTGGCCGGCACGATTCTGTGGGAAGCGAAACGCGCCAAGGAGTGGGGCCGCGACTGGCCGGCGAAACTCAAGCAGGACATGCGTGCCGCTGGCGCCGATGTCGGCATTCTGGTGACCACCGTGCTGCCGGCTGCCATCCCGGCGGCTCAGGTGTTCGGCTTGCACGAGGACGTATGGGTGAGCAGCTGGGGTGCCGCGATCCCGCTGGCCATGGCGTTGCGCGAACGGGTGCTGGAGGTGCACAAGCAACGCGCGATCTCGGCCGGCAAGGGCGAGAAAATGGAAGCCGTGTACGACTATCTGACTTCGCCGCAGTTCGCGCAGAAATTGAAGGCGGTCTACGGGGCGTTCGCGGCGATGCAGGAGGATCTGCAGAAGGAGCGCAACGCGTCGGAACAGCGACTGGCGCGGCGCGAAAAGCAGATTGCGACCGGCATGAAGGAGCTGCTGGGATTTGCCGGCGACGTACAGGGGCTGGCGCAGCAGGAGCTGCCGCAGCTGGAGATGGAGCCGGCGCCGGCGGAACTAACCCAGCGCAGCTCCGAGTAGCCGGCGCAGGCGCTGCGACAGTTCGGCATCGCTCAAGGCCGCAAGCTGCGCGGCCGGTGGCGCGCCGTCCATGCGCGCCAGGATCGAGCGCGCCAGCTCATCGCGCTTGCTGACCTCGAGCGATGGCCAGCGCTCGAGTACGTCACGAATCAGCTCCACCAGCGCCGGCGCCAGTCCGCTGCGCGCGCCCATCGATGCGAGCTCCACGCGGGATTTCTCGGCGCTGGCGTCGTCGAGCACCAGCACTGTACCGGCGGCGAGGTCACCGATACGCACGCGCTGTGCGGTGATGAAACAGCTCACAAGTCCCACCACGTAGAAAATGGGCAGGCTGTCCAGCAGCCGCAGGACATTACGCACCAGCAAGGCACCGGTGTCGGGCGTCGCGCCCGCGCGCGTGACGATGCGAACCCCGGCACGGCGCTTACCGGGAGTGAGGCCACGCATCAGCACTTCGAGCACCGGATGGTAGAGCAGGTATATGCCGAGCGCCGGCGTGAGCGCTGCCAGTCGCTGCCACCTGGACAGAGCGACGTCCGACGAGGAGCCGATGAATCCGATCAGAAGCCAGGCGCCGCAGAACCAACCCAACGCCAGCAGCACACGATATTCCCAGTCGATGATGAACGCGTAGCTGCGGCTGCCGGGGCCGGCGATGTCGAGTGCAACATGGATGCTGCTCGACCCGGTGATTCGCGCTTGCTCACGTTCCACGCTGCTGTCTCGATGCGCCTTAAGCGGCGCGGTGGTGGCAGACGCTAGCGGTGATAGCTTGCGATCAGCTGGCCCCGGCCCACGATGTGACCGCGCATCGCGTCGCGCACCGCGTGCTCGTTTGCGCCGGCGGGAAGGTCGGGCTTCACGTCCAGTGCATAGAGCGTAAACGCGTAGCGATGCGCCGCTGTGCCCGGTGGACACGGCCCGGCATAGCCGAGACCGTAGTTGCCGTTCTTGCCCTGCAGAGTGCCGTCCGCCAGCTGCTGCTGCGACGCCGGTATGCCTTCCGGTAATTCACGCGCTGTGGCCGGCAGGCCGTAGATCACCCAGTGCACGAACAGGTGCCGCTTGATGAAGCCCTTCGGTCCATCCAGATCGGTCACGACCAGCGCCAAGCTTTGCGTGCCGGGCGGCGGCGCGGTCCACGACAGCGCGGGAGAAATCCCCGCGCCGCCACAGGCGTATTGGCTGGGCATGACGCCACCGGCGAGACTGGAACTGGCGAGCGTGATGACAGCGGCGGTTCCCTGCTCATCGGCGGGTGGGGCGCAGGCGACCGGCGTCAGGATCGCGAACAGCGCAATGCCGAGCCACCGCAACGCACCGAGTCGACGACGCTTGTGACGCATGCTTCCGATCATCTCAGATGAGGTGCCGTTTGTGCAGCGCTGGATTTTCGCCGCTGAATTTCTGTCGTTGGAGAATTTGACCGGCAGGGTGTTACTACGCAACTGACGACCCTTACATTAAAGAAGGCGAAGAATGGCCCGATGCGACATTGAGGTAGGCTAGATGCCCGTGATCAAAAGATCGAGCGCGCTGATGATCTTAGCGCGCTCACTCGAGAGCGTATCGACGATGGCTCCGAGTTCTCGCATGGATATGCCGGCCAACTGCGGTGTAACCATTACGTATTCCTTGCCGGCTACGCCAAGTTTCGGCGTGAGCGCTTCCATCGCGCGTGATTTTGCCGAAGCCGCGAGGCTCAAGGGAACAACCACACGCGTGTTTAGCGGCTCCAAAAGATCGGATTGCACATCCAGCAGCAGAGGGAACCGACCTCGCGTGGTCTCGTTGCGATTTTTGTAGACAGCAAACTGGGGCATCAGAAGCTGCGCGCGTAATCAC